>Ga0307507_10010462_pt1 | contig 11990 bp, 17 predicted proteins | sample 7_EM_MG_FD_207223 | JGI IMG/M metagenome (GOLD analysis project Ga0307507, IMG submission 207223) | Populus trichocarpa ectomycorrhiza microbial communities from riparian zone in the Pacific Northwest, United States - 7_EM | ecosystem: Host-associated > Plants > Roots > Unclassified | place...
CCTTCACGGAAGTGCAATCATTTTACTATTTATTTCCGGGTCGTAAATAGTGCTAGATTTCTCCTAGCTCTATTCAGCATCCAGAAAGAAACCTACTTGTATTCTTTTCCTGGTCGGGGGCTCAACCCGGCAACCCATTATAATAAAAATGAAAATAAAAAAAAGGATGAAGACAATAGGAACCTTAACGTGTGGCGAATGAGTTGGATCTGCGATAACCACCATCTTCCCAACAAGTGAGTAAGAAACATGGAGTCTGGGGCAGTTGCTTTACCTTCGTTATGGCAGGCGATTTCGTATCCATCCGGGTCTTTAGTTTCATAGCTCCATGACCGAAGACCTTCCAGAGATAGTATACGGAGTTTGGACCGAGCATCGTCCCAACATTGAGGACACAGATATTAAATTGGAGAAAAATGCGTTGAAGAACCAGCGGTGGTGTTGATCTTCTTTGGTTCTTCTCCTACTTGTAGTACTTCCCGGGTTGACTAGCGAACCCGGACGTGAATAGTGGTAGGAAAAGGGCTCTGCGAGGCGGCGACCGACAAACGTTCTCGTCACAAATGTCACAGATGTCGGAGTTCGGATCAGGCGCTTAAACAATCTTTCACTCTCCACCTTTCCCTCTCCACCTTTCCCTCCAACCTCACGCACGACGTTTCGAAACAACTGGATGCGGCGCTCAACAAGATTTGCCACCTCCCCACCTTTTCCCCCAACTTCATCCACGGAGTTTCGAAAGAACGGAGTAATACTGTCGTTCTCGCTTAACACCGAGAGCAATGTGTGGCTGCATCAACGATTTGGTTCATCATGGAACAACGAGGTGCGCCGCTATGTAGCCATTCACTTAAGATATTTGTCAGGACTCATTTCTTACAGTCATGAGGTAATTCGTGTTGCTGAACCCCGGCAATTCTTGAGTTCTTTGAGGTGAGTATTGCATTACAAGATTACTCTGCTCCTCGTAAAATTCTTGCCTACGGCTTTTACACTTTGACAGCAGTGCCCGCGAACTGTATCCTGTGGAGTTTGCAAATGTAGGAGTACTACTCCGTGTAGTGAGATGGAAAGGCGTTGCTGAATTGTAAGACAAGAAAAGGATACACACCAGCGAGGTTCGGCAAACTCTCAGTTCCGTGGGTGGTCAAGAGGAACCTGCTGAATTCGTCTGAGAACCAATTCGTCTATGACGTTGGTCTGGATGTGGCGGGACTGGTAGGTGAATTTCGTGCATTTGAGGAGGTTCGTCGAACCCTGGCAAGTGCCGCCGTTGTCGGTTTCCATGTCGGTTGATTCTGTGAACTATGTCACGTACTATGGCGTACATGTATGACATGCGTAGGACCCTTAACACGTGGAGGACACCGTTACAATTTTGCCCCACAACCACGACCATCATGCCAGCAATGCAGGTGGTAGCGATACTGGAATTGCTCGAATCGACGGTGCCAGTGCACCAGGATGAGACGCTGGCGGCGCATCGACATCATATCAAGACTTTGGAGGAATTACTGTGGCGATTGGTGAGATTTGCGTTGACGTTTGAAAGGGATTACTGACATGTTTGCAGTTGGAACATAAGCACACGGCGGAGGAGATCAGAAACGATCGATATGTTCGACGGTTGTACACTGCGCTGGCCCACGGTCTGCGAACCTCCTACCACATTGCGCAGAGTTGCTCGCCGCTCGCCAACCATAGTGGGTTTGACGTGAAGCATTCGGAGGATTATTGGAAGTTACTGCGTGCAGGGGAAGAAGCGGGTATAATGTGAGGCATAGGCGCGGAATGGAGAGATTGGATACAGGTGGAGGTATAGGTCTTAGACGGATTGTATGGCCGGGTCAGCGGGAGGGCGGTTAGGAAATTGGCTGGCGAGTTTCATATGTAACGTAGTTTGTAAGATCGATTTATTTAACTTCTATGGATACATGAAAAACGAGGACGTTCGAATGAATGAAAATTATTCGTATATAGCTATAGTAATTGCCGTCTGGAACGCCCTGTATAATTGTTTCTACCTCTATTGCTTCTCGGATCGAGCGGCGGACCCGGAAAGCAATAGTGATAGCAGAGACCTCCGTAAGTTTATCGTTTGCAGATTTCGTTTTGACAACCAACAGTTCATTCACAGTTTGCTCACAGTTCACTCACGCGTCAAAAAAATCAGCTCATTGCCCGCCGTGTGAAGCTGAAGTTTGAACTATAAATAAGGCTGACATCTACAAGCCTATGCACCCCTCCCGCTATCACCCTCTGCACGCTGGTCGCCATCTCCCAACATCTCCGTAGTAGACGTCGAGCTCACTTCCCCCAGGCACTATGCAGGCTGACCAGCAACCCAACATCGCCTTCCATCTGGCCACGAGTCTGAGAACATTGATCCGGCTGTTGCAATTCTCAACGGTGTCACCGTGCTATTTGCTATACAAGCTCAAACGAGCGTTCTCGCGTCAGTTGCAAGAAGGGGTTGAAGCTTTCCACACTCTCACGCACCTCAACTCAAAGCCGCACAAGCTCGAAATCTGCAAGCAGGGAGAGCAGGAGTTCTTCAAAAGGAAGACACAACGAAAGTCGAAACCCGTTTTCCAATTCCCAGATCCTTTGGACGCAGGAGAGCCGGGATCGATTTTGATCTGGTTGATGCGTTACACCGGTGATTCCTCGTGTTCATACCATCTGTCTCTATCAGATCTGGTTACACTGGCATCTCCACCAGCGCCGCTCCCTCCTCGGGGCCTCGGGCTTTCACAATTGAATCCAATCCATCCGCACGAGCCTCATCGAAAACGTCACCCACATTGATCTTGGATCCACGTCGTCAAAGGACCGTTGGCGATATAGTTCTTGATCGAAAACCAACGAAGCAGGGACGCATAATACAGGCTAGCGCGTGTCGAGCAACACAATTCAGTAGGGCATTTTGGCATTTAACTCATTAGCATACACTTATTTCTGGCTTACCGGAGCAGCACGATCGGCTCTTCTTCATCCAACCGTCCCTCAAACCAGCATAGTCGCAACGTCGTCATAGCGCCCTCTCACCATCTCCCTCAACTTAAACATAACGCGGACGAATGTCAAGTCAGGCCTTTTGGATTGTAATTTATTCTCTTTATCTACTCTCATCAGCGTCCCGCCCTCAAAATTGAAACCGAGCTCCCGACAATCCATTGGCCAGAGAAGGCCGACCTATCAGGAGCTGAGATCGTGTTTATGGTCACCAGGCATACAGTAAGTAGTTGTCATATGACTCATATCTCCCTCGTTTCCTCTCTGTTTCTGATGTTCCAACAACCAATAGGACTTGTCACAAACTAGTCTATATTTTTAGGGACGACTGGTATCCCATGTTGAGTCTGTCGATGCAGAGGGAATGAACGCTTCGTGGGATAGAGTATTATTGCTGGAAAGGGTTCTGGGTAGGTTGGTTCCTTTTTTCCGACTATTTTGTTATATAATATCATCCAATGTAGCGCTCTACGTTCGACGTACTCGCCTCAGTCGAGCTTAAGTTCACTATGTTACGAGAAAGGGTGGACATTCTCGCTTGGGCAAGCCTATCTATATTACTTCTCGGGTCCACTACTCAACCCGAGAAGTAATAGAGTTAGGTGACTGGATCGTTCGACATAATAGTATTATCTACATCTGCATAATTATAACTGTTGTGTACAAAATTGGATATACTTATATGATTAATGGCCTATTACATGTGACACTAGAAATACAAATATAATATTTAACCGTGAATAGACTCCATCCAGCGCTTGACCGTTGTGCGGGAGTCGGAAGTCTTGTCTGTCTGACATGAGAGAGAGTCAGCGTCAGGTAGGACATGTTATGCAAAGCTGCAGTGATGGTGTCAACACCTTGGTTGAACTTTTCCAACAAGCCCGGATCGAATAGATTCCCTGGGCAGTGTCATACTACACTACTCAAACTATTTCTTTTATCACTTTCTAGTAATGATTGGAATATTACCAATTTTTCGGTGTTGAAAATTGACAGTGGGTTAAAACAGCCCAGATTGGGATGCACAGTGTTAAATCAACCCCTGCATACGAACTTAAAGGGCAGCGAAACTTGTATATTTTTTGTTGGGTCTATTATACCAGAACTTCGCGCTACTAGGAAGAGATGGGATGGCCTCCTGAACCACATATACAAGTGTCCTCTGTCTGTGTATTAATAGTGAGCTCGTTGTGAGGAAGAAGCAGGCATACGACTACCTCATGACCATTCAGGGAAGCAGCATACAGCACCGTGTGACCATTCTTCGCATGTATGTTAACTGTGGCCTAATCTTATTATTTCCCGGGTTCGCTAGCGAACCCGGACGTAAATATTGATAGGTCCGTCACCCTTGATATTGTCGTCCCCCGTGGTTAGAGTCCCCAAGTACTACGACGAGTACAAACGCGACAAGTTTCAGTTGTTTGGCTATGATGCCGATATTCATGAGCCGGAAGAATTCATGTCACCGAGAGCTTTCCTCCAGTTTCTCCGCCTTCAGAAACTCTGTTTCCCTAAAAAACGTTACAACTTTACCCTTTCTAACTTTATTGATGAGGCCAATGCCATGGCCACGTCCTTGAAGAAGAAGTGTAAGCATTCCTTCTCGCTGTATTATTCCTGCCAACATAGATACAGACTTTGCCAATGAGCCCTTGTTGGTATTCCGGGACACAGGAAACAAACCTCCGCTCGGTCACGTAACGGATTCTAAATGCAAGCCCGACATAACCGCCGCTTTCGACAATCACTGGCAGGGCGACGTCGCATTGTGGCCATGCGTCCGACTTGCAGGCGAAAAGGCGTCCTCAGGAAAATCCAAGGAAGACCAGAAGAAACAAGCGAGGATCAGCTATGCCGACTTGACACTCGGTTCGATGAACAATCCATTCTCAACGACATTCATCGACCAGCGAAGGTACCTGGTGTGGTTGAAGCGGCGCACTCTGAAACCATCGAGACGCCTCTGTCCAAGGGAAAACAAAAGCATCGTATAGGGCTTCGACAATCTGGAAGCCCATTCATGAGCATTCCAACTGTGCAGAAAATGTTGGAGACGTTGTATGATGTCCTGGAAGGTACTTCACACTTTATTTGCAGGCCTCGACATGCTGACAAATTTGCAAGTGCTGCGATATTTGCGTTTCGAGCGCAACGTCCTTCATCGGGATGTAAGCAAAGGAAACATTTTGTATATACCGGAGCCAAGAAGCTCTGTGCCAGGTGACCAGTCATCTCTCGCTCTTGGTGCAGGAGACTCTCTCTGCTTCATCAAATGTCTCCTTGGTGACGGGTATGTATATACATCCAATATGGGTAGTTCCTAACAGTGATCGGTATACAGTGATGACCCAAAGGTTACATCCGTCCTTCTGATTGACTTCAACCGTGCGGAAGACCTGGGAAGGAATCAGGGTTCTGAACACGAACGGATGTGTCGAACAGTCAGTCCAGTTCTGATCTCTATCTGCGAGGCTTCACTCATAGTTTTGTCAGGGAACGCCTCTCTTCATCGCTCGAGCTGTTCAGCTGGGAGAGGCAGTGTCTCTCCCTAAAGGCGTTGCAGTAGTTCCGGCCATAACGGATAGTCCGAATGAATACTCTTCGAAGCACCCAGCACGAACCAAGAAATTCCCGTCAGCAGATGAGTTGGTGATTCGCAGACCGGCGAATGAAACTAATTACAGCCACCAATGGAGGCATGAACTCGAGCACGACGCAGAATCCGTCTTTTGGCTTCTTCTTTACTGGGCTATGGTCGTCCAACCCAAACCTTCGGCCAAAGGCCTTCCAAATGAATACATTGCCCCGGCTGTCTGGGTAGAAATAACAGGAGATGCCGAGGAGCGTAATGCTTTGGTCAGCTCACTAGCACAAGGTTTCTTATCTCGTGTCACCCATTCATTCTTCAAACCCCTCCAGCCATTGATCGAAAACCTCGCCGCTTTCCTTGTTGTGGATAGGCACTGGCTCGAACGATCTGACCAGCGAAACCAGCCCGAATACATCAACGAGGCCTTCCAGCGGTTGATCCTAGCATTTATCCTTGAAAATCGTAGCAAGGAATTTCTGTTGACAGCAAGCTACGTGTAGTCGAACCGGTACCGCAATCAGAACGACGCTCGACCACAGCCCTTCAGGCGCGGAACACAGAAGAAAATAAGAAACGACCCTCGCCTCAGCCGTCGATCGAAGGGAGTAGCTCGAAGCGGCTTCATCTTGATCCAGATGATGCAGAGGTGGGCTGTTCGATGTGCAACTTGTGTTTGTTGTTAATGTTGCATTTTCAGGATTCAGACTTGATCGATGATGACGATGAGGAGATGGCGGAAGATGAAGAGGTAGTATAAGTGAACGTTCTCAGTCGGGTATTGGTAACGACTCTATTGTAGTTAGTACCAACCTCTTCGTTTATAGCACTATTCCTGCCCAGGTCCGCTAGCGAACCCGGAAACAAATATCGGTAGAATTTAGTCATTGTTGCTTTCGATCACTTTAGAGAGGACGGCGAGATCTCTTTTTGTTTGGACGAATCGCCCATCTCACCTTTGAATCCTTTCTTTAGTTCTATCGCCATTTATGATCGCAATCTACTTGTTATGGTATCTTGTAGTAGAATCGACTGCATGTACGAATTTATACTCAAATTGTCCATTTTTCCATCTGAAACACTAAAGACTACCTATGAATCTCGCCCGAGTTCTATCTATTATAAATTATAATGCACTCCACAAACGGCTCTGTAACAAAAATGAAACTGGTTGGAGAAGAAAGAGAATTGTCATGAGGATAAGAATTCCTTTTATCCTTAGATCGCTTCCTTGTTTTGCCGGGTCCCCTTCATCGTTGAACAGGTATGTATATGCATCTGATAGGTCTTTTGGTGCAATTGAAGCACGGATTTTGTACGTTGCATTTAATTTTCCTGCCTGGTATAAAGTTTGTAAAGAAGCCTTACAATACATCAAGTGAAAGAGAGCAACGTACTACGACAAAAGTCACAAGCCATAGTTGTCTTCTTCAATCTCCGTTTGTCTCCATTAAATCGAGCTCCTTCTGTATGCTGTCCGTTCCCTCTCTGTATATTTTCATTCTTCTCTCCATTCCCAACGAAGCCCCGTTTAGCGGCCAAATTTTGACCCCCTCCAGAAGAAATTGGAGAATCTGGATCGGAGGTGGTGTCATGTCGGTATGGTTTATTTATTTCAGCCACGCTTTCATGGGAAAGACATCCGTGACCGAAGGGATAAGACGGTGAAGATGGGGTTTGATTCTCCGCCGATGGGGAGGGCGGAGATTTGAATAACAGAGTGTTCCTTCTTGTCGACTCGGCGGTGACAAGAAAATACCTAACAGAAGTCGCAACTCTTGACCGCCGCTTCGATAAGTTTGTTTCGTACGCATGGGCTTCCGAATCCAGGTTATTGACGACTTGTACAACGGTGTTGATTGCAGCGTTGGCGGGCTGATTGGCAGGGCCAGGAGCATCATCGTTGTCGCTGCCAGAAACGTTATCAAGATAAGTCCTCCCCCTCTTCAGGACTTGGATCCCTATGAGTATGAGGACGAGGACGAGGGCGAGGATGAGGCATGAGGAACTCACAGTCCAAAGCCTGTATTTAATGCCAGTGACACCGTCACTGATTGTAAATGATTCTATGCGCACAGTACAGACAAACAGATAAGTAGAACTCATGTTATGACCTCCGAATAATGCGCTTGCGGCTCGATTGCTTCCCTCCAAGCAGCTTCTTTCCCAACTTTCTTGGAGGCTGTTGGCTACCCATTAGGCCATATCGGCATTTCGTTTTTCGTGTGATGCAACCAATGCATGCAGTTCCCGCAGCGATGCACTCCAATCTGTGCTCTAATCAATGGTTAGTGTCTGCAATCGCATTATTGGTTAGAGCCAACGTGCCATAACAATGCCTGCAAACGAGGTTTGCTGCATGCAGGTAGGCCCAATCACTCTTCTCTCCAAAGCCGCCTTCTTTACTTCCTTTACTTCCCGACCTGCCTTGATCCGTACTCTTGCAACCCGATAGAGTATGGAGACTTTTGAATGGGGGTAGCGTCACAGATTCTGAGTCAAGATTGGCAATGGGAGAAGATAAAAGAAAAGGAAGAAGGCTTGTTGGCAAGGAGCTGCCATGAATAAATGTTGAATCCATGGTTTAGAGAGGAAAAAAACACGAGGCTGACGCATTGGTTCAGGGTTCAATGTCCAACTCACTTCCAAAAAAGTCATAGGGACAGTCTAACACTATGTTCGCCCTCGATTCAGCAAATAAGAAGGGAGCAAATAATAAAATAGAGAAGTAAGTCGGAATGTAAGAACAAAGTGCGCTTATACAAACCATCACCCGTGTCCGAGTTATCACCATCCCTAGGGCCCTTAGTTGGGTGATCGGCCTCTGTCAGACCGAGACCACTAGGCAAGCAGGTCTCCAGTGTCATCCGAGTCGGACTCGCATTCGTCATCTTCTTGGATCTGTCGTAGTAATACCTGTGCCTTGATAAGAAAGTGCTGGAGAGAAAATTTCTGTGACAGATAGCCTTTTAGTGGACGGTACGGCCCAAGGTCAAACAACACGAACAGGTTTGGTGTAACTGATTTGACGGTGCCGGAGACTGTGACCGCGGGCTTAGAGTTATAGTAGATTGAGGGGGGAAGGAGACTTCGGTAACGACTCGTATGGTTGTCACGTGTGAGCGTTGATGGTTGACGAGGATACATTCAACGCCCACTATGGACCAAATTATCACCCATCTCACTGAGATCGCTCGCCTGGTACCCACTCAAAGCATTTCTATCGAACTCATTCATGCAGTCTACCCGGATGGTTAGTATATCTATCCTGCCACATGTTTGGTGTTTTCATCCCTTCGAGTAGATCTAAGCCCGCAACAGTCAAAGGGTGTCAACTTATTGCTCACGATTGTAAGTCCTTGCTGCAGATTCGATAGCTTATAGATAACCTGTTTCTTCCAGATCGTCGATTGGTATTTGGGCTCGGTCAGACTATTAAATGATAAAATCGGCGAGAAGGATAGGATGGTGGCGGAGAAGGATAGGATGGTGGCAGAGAAGGATAGGATGGTGGCAGAGAAGGATAAAAGGATCGCAGAGAAGGGTGAAGTCATCCAGAGATTAGAGGAATCCGCCGACATCGTCACTGCCCTCCGTGAAACAAGGAGAGCCGAGACTGGTCGGAAATGGGGTAAGTGAGCTTCTGCATCAGAGCATATAGATTCAAACCGTTGCCAGGATCGGTCACCCGTTCGCAGGCCTGGAAACACCTACAAGACACTGGGCGGGTCGGCCGGAATATGTTAATTGAGGGACAGCAGCACCCGCGTAGAAAGATCCTCACGTCAAAGCTCTCGGCGTTGGAGGAAAACACTTGGACGAAAGAGCTCGACATGTATCCAGACCTCGTTGGTGCGATCAGAGACGGCCTTTACAAAGATACAAAGCATATTCTCGTAGTGGACACCAGTCAGCGCAACGATTTCCACGCAGATGTTAGCGTTGCGAAATATGACGACGCTCGCCTCCCATACTCCATTCGGTACTTTCTGGAATTCAAATTACCAAGCGTCGAAGCACGAACGGCCGCGCATTGCGGACAGATGTTGGATTATTTCAAAAGCATACGTGAGAAGCAACCACATCGGTCGCGCTTCATAGGGATCCTATCAAACTATTCCTCTTCCTGGGTCTACGACACCGTGTTTGATGAGAAAGGCCCGAAAATTGAGGAGTATCCTTGCGCATCCCTTGCAGACGCCATCATCTTCGCCGAAACATCGTCTGCCTCACAGTTGCAAGCGACAATTCCCTCGCTCGATAAAGCGTTAGACCCTAAATTTTCAGTCCTTTCGTTGGGAAAACATTATTTCCTGCTTTCTGTGCAAAAGGTGTTTCCACTGGTGGATGATACGGTGCCAAAAACTCGTGAAACTGTCAAGAACACTCCCAGATGGTTTCCCCCGGTTCGACACCAGGAAAAAAAGAACCAATTTGTGCTGAAGATTACGCATGATAATCGTTCTTTGGAAAACGAGATCACGACCCTGCAAAAATTACGCAACGCTCAGGCTCAATCTCTGCATATCCCTGAACTCGTATGGATTCGCGGGTCTGGGGAGCTAGGAATCTTGCCAATAGGTGAACCCGTCTTACCGGGACTCGAGTCAGCGGCCGTATCACGCAAGGTTGTCCGTGGCATGATAGATGGCTTGAGATACCTGCACAGTCAAGGGATCATCCATCGAGACGTTCGCCTCTCAAACTTGATCCTCAAGCGCGAACGGAATGATGTCAACGTGGTGATCATCGATTACGAAACAGCTTTCGATTCAGAGGTGAATCACTCCCCTGGCAATGAAGTTGACTACTCGGGTGGTTATATCTGCTGGCCGAGGCGGCTTCTTCAGTCAGGGGAGCAATCATATACGCCCGAACCTGCAGATGACCTTTTCGCATGCATCTTGGTGGTCCTTCACCTATTGTTCCCATGGCGATTTGATGAGTTCAATGCAGGGAACATTCGACCCGATGGCAATCAAAACCCCGAGACATTGAGGGTATTACGAATGTGGAGGGATATCGAGAATTCTAAAATATGGGGACGGTTTTATCAAGCAGCAAGGGCTCAAGACTATGTTGGCTTGCTAGAGATTTCGGAGGTTTTCTGTCATGTATAATGCACACTACATACGTTTTACTATTCTTATGTCCCCAGCATGGGGCATCCCACGGACGGACTAAGCTCTCCCGGACAAATGTAAGAAGAAAGCCCGCGCCCGACGTGCAACCAGTAGAAAGGGTCTGACAAAATTCCATACAGCGGAACTTGAGAGCAGAACAAGAAGATCAGTCGTCGTCTTTGTTCACGTTGACAGCTGCAGCTGCAGTCGTCATCGACTGCTGCCGTCATCATTGTCGTCCTCGTAATGATCCAATGTGACAAGCAGAGCAGAGCTCCTAACTCTATTGTCATCCGGGTTCGCTAGCGAACCTGAGACATAATAAAGGTAGGTTAGTGAAAGATCATGTCCAATGTCGTTACGGTGTATCCACCGTTAGAACTTAAGAGGAATAGGGCAATGAGGGGATGGATAATCAAAAATTGTAATACGGAATGACAATCATGAAATGGGGTGGTTACACGATTTATTTGGATGGGAAAATCATAGTGAGTAAGAGTGGGCATTCCTATGCAAAGTCGTCGATTGTGTATCGATTTGCGTTAGGTGAATAAAAATGGTGAGTATTGACAGTAAGGTATGCCTGCAGCGCTTGAGTAGCCTCTGTGGTTCCAATGCGGTATATTTGTGTACCAAGGGGACGGGAACAAGCATTTTGGTGGAGGGCGGTCAGGAATTCCGTGATATTAAAGTTGCCACTGGGATTCGGACGGTGACCACAGGTCTCCAAATCTGCTTTGGTAAAGGGCCACATCCCTTAATAATGAAATAGGGCCCCACTGCGACCACCCACTGAATGTGCTGGTCATTCGGGAGATGGCCATTCTTGATCATCAGGAAAACAGCTCATCCGGCTTTGACAGCTTTGGCTTTAGAAGTTGTACCTTTGGATGCTCTAGCATTGGTTTCAGCTCTTTGATTCATCTTTGCATCAGAGTGAATAGCTTTGGCACCCTTATACAGTCTCTCACAGCATCTTTGCCTAGGAATATTGCTTTGTCTCCACATAACATCTTGTACATCTTTCAAAATGAATATGTCTTTCACAGAAATCCTAAAAGTCAAGCAACATATATATATATAAGTTAGTAATAGTATAATACATATTAGAAAGCAATTTCGTAGGCATGGTGATTGTACAAGAAAAATAGAGGTATTAATGTAACTTTTGGGGATGAAATATCCGACATATAGTTGGTTATTACAAAAGTATATTATAATCTCTATTGAACCCCTACAAAGCTAAGGAATTGGCGGAC
>Ga0307507_10010463_pt1 | contig 11987 bp, 2 predicted proteins | sample 7_EM_MG_FD_207223 | JGI IMG/M metagenome (GOLD analysis project Ga0307507, IMG submission 207223) | Populus trichocarpa ectomycorrhiza microbial communities from riparian zone in the Pacific Northwest, United States - 7_EM | ecosystem: Host-associated > Plants > Roots > Unclassified | place...
AGCTCTGGGGAGCCCCGCACGGAGCTCTACCAAAGCTCAGCAAAAGCTCTGCACGAAGCCCCGCACGAAGCTCTGCACGAAGCTCTGCGGAGGCTCTGCACGAAGCTCTGCGTACGGAGGCTCTGCGCGAAGCTCTGCGGAGGCTCCGTATAAAGCTCTGCGGAGGCTCTGCATAAAGCTCTGCGGAGACTCCGCATAAAGCTCTACACGAAGCTCTACACAAAGCTCTAGTAAATACCCTTAGCTTTCCTACTAATTAGATATCTCCTTTTTACCTTTTTATTTATACTTCTCTTTATATAAAATACTATAAAATAAAATAAAAATAGGAAAAAAGAGAGGAGACCTAGCAGTTTAAATTTAGTAACTTTTATTTACTCCTTATTATCCTCTAGTTTTACAATCTAATCCTTACCCTCTAGTGCTCCCGCTGCCGCCACTATAGGCTAAGAATTTATATTGTATAATAAACATTAAGCCCTATGATCCCGCCACTTGTAATTTCCACAGCACCCACTATCCCTTAACCCGCCAACGTCCACAAGGTAGGTGGTCCGTGCAGAACACCAGAATCAAAAGTACGCGTATGGTCACGCAGCCTTGATCCTATTGATTCTATTGGCTATCCCTTATCGATAACGTGTGGACGAATTTTGGCGGGTTAAGGGATAGAACCCTGGGAGACTCTGACATTTAGTAAAGGGGTAAGGGCCTACTGGATAACGTAGAGTCGCTGTATAAGCCTTACAAGGCTAGTATTAATTAGCTCTCTACCTTGTATAAGTAATATAGGTTACTTATAGTTGTATTTAGAGACCTACGGCTCTGAATTAGAATTGCATTTATATATAAGGGCCTCCCTGTCCGCACCTGCCTCTCTAATACACTCTACCCAAGCCTCTATATTAATTGCTAGTAAAGCTTCTACCCTTTCCTACTTATCCTAAGAGTAGTTAGTTATATAGGTATGTTGTATAGAGAGGAGAGTTTACTTATAGTATGGCAATGCTGCTGGAGAATCTCTTGTATGATAGGACGGGAAGTATACTAGATAATTATATTTCTTAATTCTTAATAAAGGATAATGTTGGTAGGATTTGAACTTATAATTTATTAAGTTTAAAGTTAGTATATGTTTACCTACGCCACCTATACGCCTTTAGTGGTTACCTTTTGCCTAAAATTATTTTATTTATATGCCCTCCTTCCCCCCTTTAGTATTATATAATATACCCCTTATATACTTTCCCTTGTATAACTATAAGAGAATACTTAGAATTTTATAAGTTGTTTAGTCCTTCGCGCATTCTAATGCCTTAAGTATTTATGGAGTAGTACTTGTATAATCCCATGGAACGCGATGTTAAGAACCTAAAAATACTCCCTCTAGCTTATTGCTTATTCTAGGTATTAAGAGAACTTTAATTATAAGCTGTGAGAGTTATAGAAATCTTATATACTAAAGAGGCTAGTTCCACTATTAAATAGCTGTTGTACGGCTATTAAGTGGAATTAGATTCTTGTTAATATAGGTATTAAACTTATCTAGACTCTATGGATAAGTATGTTTTAAATAATGCTAAAGACGAGCCTTATAGAAGGCAGAGAGGTTTTCTTTAGACTCTAAAGGCGACTTTTAAGTTTTCTTGGCTGTGTATGATATAGTTGAACCTGAAAGTATTGCTTTCTTGCGGAATTTCTCCTAGAGCTTTTATACGCTAAAAAGCTTCTTTTCTCCTTTAATGGTTGTTACGGCGCTGGTGGAAAACGGTACTGGCAAATTGCCATTACGTGACCAGAGGATTGTATATAGCTTTAAGCGGTGCTTCCGTTCTTCCCCTTCCCTTTCTTTAGCTTTGGATCCTTGTTTATAGACAATCCAATTATATAGGCTTGCGCGGCCCTCTTGCCGTGCTTATGCCTTAATTAACTAAGTTGCTAACATTATCCAAAGCTCGTTACTACTCTTCTTTCCTAAGAAGGAACTTAAAAATATCTATAAGGCTATAAATAGGATAAGGATATAGAATAGGACCCTAAGGACATTACTAGGACTATAAGGATAGGACAGACCCCTAAGAACCAAAAGAATATAAACAGAATGTAAAACCTAAGAATAGGACACGCATGGATTAGAACCCCTAGGAAATAAATAAACACCAGAAATTACCTAATACCCCTACCACTATGCCAAGAAATACAGTAGCTAGCAAAGCCGCTGTAGGACCTATAAATATCTCCAATAGTAAAACAGTCGCTGTCTTAACCCCCTAGGAAGAGCTTGTAGCAGCTAATGCTAAAATTAAACGGCTTTAAGAGCTGCTTAAAACCAGAAACACTCCTGCACCTAATAAGGAGTTATTAGACACCTAGAGACTTGCTATAGTTCTTAAGGCCCTAGCCCAATATACAGCCTTAGTATTGTTATAGTCTATAAAGGTTATAGACCCCCTATTGCTTACAGATAGAACTAACCCTATATTTAATAATTAGAAGCTTTAACTGTAAGATAAGCTTAAAGTTAATGCGGACTACTTCCCTACTACCTAAGCTAAAATGGCCTATGTCTTTGGCTGTACTAATAGGGACGCATAGATATATCTACGTCTGTAATATACCCAGTACTTAGCAGACCCCTTCCTCTCTAAAGAAGAGATAATTAACCACCTGTCTTCTATTTATAAGGACCCCTATAAGATATAGAATGCTCGCCTTAACTATAAAGCCCTTAATATAAAAACAATAGAGACCTTTTTAGTTTTTTAGACCCGCTTTCTATACCTAGCCGGACAGGCTTAAATCCCCCAGGAAGATTTAATGCTAGACCTCTTTAATAAGCTTACCCTAGACCTACAGCGCGCCATACTGCTAGTTTATACTACTATATAGACGTTAAAGGAACTTATAGACTAGTGCCTAGCTATTAACTAGGGCCTCCGCCAAATTAAAGTATATGCTAAGTAGTACAAGACTAGAAGCTCTGCTAACTAGAATATAAGTACTATAAGAATAGGCTATAGCGCCCTAGTAAAATCTGCAATCCCTATAGTACTAACTATACCGCCTGCCATTAACCTAGCAGCTAGCTGTGTAGCTAGCCCTACAGCAGGTCTAGCAAATACTTAACCTATATATAATAACCCCTGTAGATAGGCCCTTAGTAATTAAGGAGCCTACTTTTTATATAGCCAGAAAGACTACTTTGTAAAGGACTGCCTAATAGTAGTAAAGATAAATAAGGTCCTGTTAATTTAGGAAAATAGTATAGAGTTAGAAAAAGAGGAACCTTAGAGTAAGACTCCTTTCTAGGGTTAAAAGGAATTAATATGTTATATATTAATCTGGGTTAGCTAGTTAGTGGAAGAAGCTGCACTATCCCTTATACTTTATTCCGTAATAGATATTAAGTTTTAACCTCTACTTTAGCTAACTTTAGAGTAAATGCCTTTGCCTTAATAGACACACAGTGTGCTATAAAGCTGGCTAACTTTTTAAATATACCCCTTAAAGAACTGCCCTAACTAATTTCTATTCATAGGTATAACGGACGGATAGAACCACCCATTATAACTATCTTACAGATTTATCTCTGTGTAGACGGATAAAGGCAGTATAATATCCCCTTTTTTATTATGGACCTAGGAAGCTATAATATAATCTTAGGAAGAAAATGGCTAGCCTACCTAGGCTTACAGCTCAATATATAAAGTAGACGGCTTATCTGGCCTAAAACCCTACCCCTAATACCTTCTTTTATAAAGGAAATTAGTATTATAATGGAAAATCTTATACGGCTATAGATAGACACTATTTACTAGGCTGATACTATATGTAGGGACTAGGCCTTTAAGAAAGATATATAGCTTAATTCGTAATAGGTTTATATACTACGCCGCCCCCAGACTACTAATATTACACTACTGGCACTAAAAACCTAGGAAGTTAGTAATAAGCTAGCTAGCTTAGGCCCTATACAGCTATAAAGAACAATAAGAAATATTAGACGCTGTACTAAATATATAGACTAAAAGGATAACTTATAGAAAATGGAATAGGAGCTAAGGAGGGCTATAAACCCTCTACCGCAAAATATAGTCTATGGAATGTCTTTAAAAAAACCTATAAACCTCCTACTAGTTAATATCTGCTGTATTGGTGCTATAGAGTTCTACCAGAACTTAAAGCGGCCTAATACTATTGCCTTTATAACTAGCTTATATAAAATTAACTGGATAATTGAAGACAAGGAAGCCCTAGCCTATAACCAGCTTAGTAGGGAAAGTAAGCTTATAGATAAGGAGCTAGTAGAACAGAAACTACTCTATTAATACTAGGAATTTAAGGATGTGTTCTCTAAGGCAGTATTTAATATACTCCCGCCTTACTAACTGTATAACTATAAGATTAAGATTAAGCCTAATAAAGAAAATACTCTTAGTTATAGCCCCCTCCGCCAGCAATCTACTAATAAGTTATAGGCCACTAAGTAGTACCTTATTAATAACCTTAATAAGGGCTTTATTAAGCCTAGCTAAGTCCCCTTTGCCTTACCCATTCTCTTTACAAAAAAGCCAAATAGTAGACTCTATTTCTGCATTAACTACTATAAACTAAACTATATAACCCGTAAAGACTAATATCTGCTGCCCTTACTTAAAGAAACACTGGCCTATATAAGTAAGGCTAAGATTTTTATAAAGCTTAATATCCGCCAGGCCTTTTACCAAATTAGAATAGACCCTAGATCTAAAGATCTTACTATATTTTAGACCCGCTATAGATTATATAAATACAAAGTACTACCTTTTAGACCAATTAATAGACCGGCTATATACTAACGGTATATAAATAACGTACTTTTTAACTACTTTAATAACTTCTGCACAGCCTACCTAGATAATATTATAATTTACTCTAAGAATGAACTGGAATATAAGGAGCATATCTATAAAGTCCTATAATGGCTCTATAAAGCTGGTCTCCAGGCCAATATTAGGAAGTTAGAATTTAGTGTTAAGCGCACTAAGTATTTAGGGTTTATTATCAGTACAGACGGAATTAAGGCAGACTTAGAAAAAACGGCTATAATTAACTAGTAGACACCTCCACGGACTATAAAGGGGGTATAATTATTTTTAGGTTTCTATAACTTCTATTAATACTTTATTAAGAACTATAGTAGGATTACCCAGCCCCTTAACCATCTTACTAGGAAAAACTAGCCCTTTTACTTTAACGCTATATATAGGCAGGCCTTTAATAAGCTTAAAAAACGGCTAGTATTAGCTCCCCTACTTGCCCACTTTAACCCAAAATGGCCCTTAATGCTAGAAACTAATGCCTTAGATAGTGTAATAGCTAGTATCTTTTCCCAGAAGCAACTAGACAGAGAATAGCACCCTATTATATACTATTTAAAGACCATAATAGATGCTAAGCTAAACTACCACATCTATAATAAAGAAATGCTAGCTATTATCTCTAGCTTTTAGCACTGGTGTATATAGCTAGAAGGGACCCCTAAGCCTATTAAGGTGGTTTTGGATTATAAGGCCTTAAAATACTTTATAATAATAAAGGCCCTCATGGCCCGGTAGGCACGCTAGGCGGATATCCTATCTTAGTTCTACTTCCTAATTATATATAGGCTAGGCGCAACTAACTATATAGATGCCCTTATAAGGCGCGAATAAGACCTAGATAACTAGATTGCCGTAAAGATTATATTATAGACCTAGATGCTGCTATAACCAGAGCACCTTAACCCCTAAATATAGGTAGAACTAAATATAGACCCTATAAAGGCCGAGATGTGCCCTATTAATACTATAGAACTTAACCTTATTAATAAACTGCTATAGGCAAACCATACGGCCCCTTCCCTATAGGAGTACTATAAAAAGGTAAAGGATGTTACTAGCCTATGGTCCCTTAAAAACAGACTGCTTAAGCACTAGGAACGGCTAGTAGTAGTAAAGGAATAGAATTTACGGACTTAGCTTATTACTGAAGTATATACTTAGGTCTCTACGGCCTATCTCAGAAAAAATAAGACCCGTAAAATTATTAGTAACCGCTACTACTGGCCTGAAATGGTTATAGATATTAACTGCTATATACAGAACTGCAACAACTGCTGTAGGTCTATAATTCTATAAGATAAAACCCTAGGGCTATTAAAGCCACTCCTAATACTAGAACGCCCCTAGTAGTATATTTTTATAGACTTCTACAAGTTACCTACAGACCGTGACAGATATAATATGGTTATAATCCTAGTTAACTGCTTTGGTAAGCACCTATTCTTAATAAGAATATTAATACTAAAGAGGCGGTGTTACGGACGCTTTAAGTACAATATTACAACTACTTGGGGAAAAGTCGCAGGAAGCTAGTTGGTTAATACAGGCACGGTCTAGGATAGATCTAGTGGAACCATACGACGAGGAATAGTAAGCGAGTCACATAATGTTATACATAGTATACGGAGTATACGCAGTGTACGTCTACGTACAACACGTATAACACGTACCTTACGTACAAGAGAGGGTTTCTTAGGAGTACGGTTGTGTATTTAAAGGACCTCAGTCCCTACTATAGATAGTTCTCTCCTTGTAGTAAATCTTAGAATATAATTAGAGTTAATCTGTTAGGCAACCACTCTACCAGTTATTATTACGTTATTAATTTGTTCTTACCTATATACCTAGCCTAATAATAGGACCTACTGTAGTTCCTACTACCAGGTTCCATTACACATTCACTACTAAGGTTATGGTATTAAATAAGATCGAACAACATACCACCCAAACCACCAGTTATAATAATGTTAACGGCAGCCACAACCTTAGGACTAGGAGACACCAGTATAGCAGATATAGATTCTTAAATAGTTACGCGAGGTTAGTTATAGAAAATGGTTAATTACTTATAAGATAATAGTAGGATACTTAAAGAACGCATTAATGGAATTAAAGTAGTAAAAATCAAGCTACCTTTAATTAAACAGTTCTTAGGAAAGAAGTTAAGGCTTAAGGGATTTCTTACGCAGATACACTTTAAGGTAATATAGGAAGGAGCGAAGTTAGTAATATTGTTAGATTAAGTAGCCTATACAGGATTATTCCTAACAGGAAGGGCACTTAAGTGGTTTGAACTATACCTTACGGAAATATAGGCTAATGGCATAATAACTACTAACCAGGACATACGGTATATATTTACCAGTTAAAACAGGTTCGCAAAACGACTAACGCAGATATTTAGAGATCTAGAGGCCACAACCACAGCGAAATAAAAGCTTTAGAACTTAGTACAACGCACTTTAGCAATTAAGTATATAACGTAGTTTTAAACACTAGCCATATAGGTTAAGTGGAATAATAGGGCGCTTATAGCATAGTATAAACAAGGACTTAAGGCTAAAGTCCAGAATATAATTATCCTAATAAAAGATACGGATACTTTAAGGGAGTTAATAGACCAGTTAATAAAGATTAATAATAGGATCTATTAAAGGGAACAAGCTAAGAGAGGGCAAGACAGAGTTCCATAGTTATATAAGGCATAGAGTACGCAACGACAGATATAGAGTTAAAAACCATAGAATAGCGTAGAGCTAATGGACTTAAGCGGTACTAAAGAAACCTAAAGGTAGGAAAAGAAACTATAGAAACCTAGAGGTTAAGGATTTAGTAATTAAAGGACCTAAGAGCAGAGGCCAAACCAAGGGTTTTAGCAGTAGAAGACGTTTAGGCGGACTCTATAGCAAGAAAAATGGTTTAAAGATAGGGCTTGCATAAATTGCGGAAAACAAGGTTATTTTGCCAGAGACTATAGAGGTGGTTAAAGTAACTAGACGGTAAAGGAAACTAGGCTAGCAGACAGCACGTATATATAAAGGGACAATAGTGCACTACAAGGAATAAAAGAGTGTTTAATTAATAGTTTTGTGTATTATTATAACAACACATACCGAATTTATAAGGACGCTAAGTATGGCGCAAGCTATTAGCTATAGGAGCTATTATTATCTAAGTTTAGAGGAACCAACAAACTAGCTTATAAATTAGATATTAAAGACAATAAGTTTAATATAGGCAAAGCATTTACTAATAATAAGGTAATAAAGGCAGCTTACTAGAAGTATATAAACCTCAAAGAAGTTAAAATAGAAGTAGAGACTAAGACTATTACAGAATAGGGTTTAGTAACGGATATTATAATACTATTAAATACAATTTCCATCGCTTTATAAAATAATAGGAGTAATGTTTAGAAGAAACTAAGCAAGTAAATAACTACTAGTGCTAGCTTATCACTTAATAAAGGTAAAAGGCCATAGGCTTAAGATTCTTAAGAAGAGATATAAGAAGCTTAAAATTCTTAAAATAAGATAAGACATACCTAAGGACCCATAACGGACAAAAACCGATAGGAAAGAGTAGCGACTTAGTTTAGTAATAAATAAATAAGTATAGGACGCAAGTTTAAGAACTACAAGTTTAGGGAACAAATAAGAACGTTAGCAATTCTAGGTAAACGCAGTATTTAGCCTAAAGATTAAACAATTAATACTAGGATTAAAAAGTAAGACAACTACAAAGATCTAGCTATAAGACGCAGAAAACAAGAAACTATAGATAAGTTTAAAATAAGAATTATTATATAGCAAGAGCAAAAGCTAGACAAGAGGTTAGCTATACTAAGTTATATAAGGGACAGAGTACCTATATAAAGAGTTACTAATAAGCTAAGTGCAGGGATACCTAGGGCAAAATAGTTAGACGAACTAGAATAAAAAGAAAGTCTAGATATCCTAACTAGGTTTAAAGAAAGACATACTAAGGGATGTTATAATATAGTAATAATAAGGTACTTTCTAATAGACAAACCATATACACTAAACCAGTTATACGGAAAGTGGTATAAGCAACGACATAATAATAAATAGGAAGACTTTTATATATAGCTAGACAAAAAAGTTGTTTAAGACTAACCCATTACGGAGAAACGCATGAGTCACATTAAGGGAGTATTAATTATAACGTTAAGGAACCTAAAAGAAGGATCTAGGGACTAGAGAAGTAAGCGATAAATCTTAGTACCTATAGTAGAAATACTAGTGGTTAGGTCAACTAGGTATAGGTTTAAACTTAAGGACAAAGATAAACTAAAAGTTAACCCAAAATATGCAGCGTATTATACAATATTATAGATAGCTTGTGTAAATAACACGTGCAACATACATAGAGTACTAAAAGATAAGAACTGGAAGTACCTAGTAAGGATATATTAGGCACCAAAGGAAAAGCGATTTAGGAATGCTAAGTATATATATAAATAGCACCTAATAGAAGTACAAGGTTAAGGGGACTTAATACTTTAACTAAAAAGATTCCTTATAGAAGAATGCCTAGATAGATAATAGTAGTAGGAGTACCTAGGGAACACTTATCTATGGTATATAGAGGAAAAGAAATAAACTAAGTATTAGCTAAGGTTGGACTAAGTATAGACAGGATCTAGCAGCCAATAGTTAGGAAAAGGGGAGGCGCACAGGACCAAAGGGAACTAGTGTTAGAGCCTTAGACCCTTAAAGGAATTTAAGGGCAATACCTAAATTTATAAGCTAAATGGCAAGATCAGCAGTTTAAAGCGTTAGTAGATAGTAGAGCAACTAGGAACCACATATCACCAAAAGCAGTAGAAAGAATAGGGTTACTACACAGATAAAAAAAACACCTATATCCACTTATAACAATTTTAGGAGATTAGATAGCTTACGGAGGAGGTATTATTAATCTTAAAATAGGACCTATTTAGTTAACTACTAAAGGAAGACCAGTTAGAATGTCTTTTAATATCCTACCACTAGGATAGGATAAGGTAATATTAGGAATGCCTTAGTTACAGGAGTACAATCTAAAGATTGATTGGGTTATAGGTTAGGTTAATATTAGGGATACTTAATAGCGTAAAGTGCGATAGTAAACCAAGTTGGTATAGTACTAAGTAGAAGCAATGTATAAAGAGACTAAGCAAGGCTTAAGTTATGTACCAAAGAGATACCACAAGTATAGTAAAAAGTTATGGTTATTAGAAAGTAAAAAGCTGTTAGAGTATATAGTATAGGACCACAAAATAGAATTAAAAGAAGAAATAAGTCTAAAGTTCTTTCCAATCTATAAGCTTACTAAAACGGAATTAGTAGCGCTTAAGGAGTTTATCTAGAAGAACTTATGTAAGGGATATATTAGACCATTATAGTCGTTAGTAGGATATCCAGTACTATTTATCCTAAAGAAAAACGGAAAACTTAGGATGTGTATAGACTATAGATAGTTAAACAGTATTACTAGGAAGGATAGGTATCCTTTACCCTTAATTAGTGAAATCCAAGATAGGATAGGCAACGTAAAGATCTTTATAAAGATAGATCTAAGATGGGCATACCATTAGATTAGGATTAAGGAAGGCGATAAATAGAAGGCAGCCTTTAGGTCAAAGAAAGGACTATATAAACTATTAGTTATACAATTCGGGCTTATAAACGCACCAGCAACGTTCTAAAAGTGAATTAATAGTGTATTAGGAGAACACCTAAATAAATTTGTTATGGTATACCTTAACGACATTATTATTTACTTAGAAAGTAAGAAAGAACATAGAGAACACATTAAGTAGGTCTTAAAGAGACTATAGGAAGAACAGATGCTAGTAGCAATTAAGAAATGCGAGTTCTTTATAAAAAAAACCGATTTTATAAGATTTGTTATTAAACTAGGAAAGATTAGTATAGACCTAAAGAAAGTTAAAGCTATAGTAAGTTGGTAAGAACCAGAGAATATTATATAGTTAAGGTCATTTCTAGGGTTTTATAACTACTATAGGAGGTTTATAGCACAATGGTTAAAAAGCATTAAGCCATTTATAAGGCTAATAAAGAAAGAGAAACTGTGGGTTTAGGGTAGTAAATAAAAGGAGCTGTTCTAGGAACTTAAAGAGTTATTTACCTAAGAACCGATTCTTAAGATCTATTAACCAAAGTTAAAAATAGTTATTAAGGCAGATGCATTAGACTTTACACTAGGAGTATATTTGCTATAGAAGTACTAGGACGCATAGCATCCAGTAGCGTACTATAGTTAGAAAATAACACCACTAGAGTTAAACTATAACATCTACAACAAGGAGTTATTAGGTATAGTTACAGCACTTAAAAAATGGAGAGTATTCTTATAAGGCATAGAGAAACCATTTATAGTTAAGACGGACTATAAGAACCTTATAGGATTCCTAATAATAAAGGAACTCAACCAAAGACAGGTTAAATAGGCGGAAATGCTTATAGAATACTATTTTGAAATTTAGTATACTAAGGGTACAGATAATATACAAGCAGACGCTCTAAGTAGAAAGGCTAAACTATAAAGTAATAAAAAGCTATTAGGAGCTTTATTACAAAGGGATTAAGACAGATTAATTAGGTATAATTATCCAAAGATTATAGCAACTAAGGAAAGTTAGATCCATAAATTACTAGAAAGTAATTAGATATAGAAGATCTAAAAAGTATAGGCAGAGGATCCAGACTTAGAGCAATATAAAAATAGAGAAGTAATGTATATACCTAAGTCTATTACAGAAGGATTTATTAAGGAATTCCACAAGGGAATAATATAAGGATATAACAGGTCTACAGAACTAGTGTTAAGGCTTTAAGAGGAGTATATTATTTAAGGAATTTGGGGGCTAGCAAAATAAGTTATAAAGGAATATCTAAATTGCCAAAGGAATAAACTAACAAGGCATAAGCTATACAGAGGGCTATAACCTATTAAGATACTAGGAAGACCATAGGAAGTTATATTATAGGACTTTATTATTAAGTTACCAAAGTTAAGAGATCCTATTATAGGACAAGATTATAACGCGATTTTAGTAATAGTAGATAAGCTAATAAAGTGGGGATACTTTATAGCATG
>Ga0307507_10010464_pt1 | contig 11987 bp, 2 predicted proteins | sample 7_EM_MG_FD_207223 | JGI IMG/M metagenome (GOLD analysis project Ga0307507, IMG submission 207223) | Populus trichocarpa ectomycorrhiza microbial communities from riparian zone in the Pacific Northwest, United States - 7_EM | ecosystem: Host-associated > Plants > Roots > Unclassified | place...
TTCAACATGCCTGCTTATCCAGGCCTCTACCCCAGTTTTCTAGTATTTAGTCCCAGTTACCTAGGCCTAAAGGCCTAGGGGGCTTTCCATAAGCAGTTGGCTGCCACTACCAATTAACGGGGGGTTTTACCATTCTTTTGGATATCTTATAATGGGGTTAACCCAAGTACTAGACCGCCTCCTAGCGGTCTATATAAGAATCTCCTCCCAGAGTTGGTATGCTTTTGCACGGCTTAGGAGCCTTCCATAGCCTCTGGTTTTACGCCTTTCTTCATTGTTTCCGCCGGCATGGGCATAAGCTGCCGCTTCCAGGGGTCGCAACTCCCTTCTTACGTGCCTACTGGCGTAATCCTACGAGGGCGTCGTGGCTGCATCCTGCAATATGGAGTACAAGATATTATATAAAGAAGAGAAAGGAATAATAAAAGAATCTTATAATTAAACAGTTAAGGGTTTTGGTGGTCAATGCGTGTGCATAACGCACGCGGTCTTTAACGGATTTTGGTAGAATTTAATTAAACTAATTAAAGCGCCGGAATTTATCTGTCGAGTGTTTCACTAAGACATTCCTACTGTAACTAGGCTAGTCCCGTTACATCGGTTATTAATATATTCTAAATGTATTAACACCAGTCTCCTATAGTTACTAAAGTATTAGGCCTTAAGTAATAACCAGGATATTTAGGAAAGACGTTAAAGACTTAAACTTTGTAAAATGGAGATTAAATTAAAGGTAAGGGAGCTAAAGGATATAGAAAAAAGAATTTAACTAAAGGTAATAAAGGCTTATATGCAATAACAAGTATACTATATATAAAATACGTTCTAAATATGTTCCTATTATGTTCCTATTATATTCCTATTAAAATATCCTTATATTTAGGCCTTTTTTATAATTGTTTTATTATATAACGTCTAATACTGTATATAATACTATATATAGCCTCTAGAGACTATAGCGTTATAGTTCTATATATATAAATCATTTTTAAGCAGTGTAATATATATTAGTAATTATATTTTAATAATTTAGAATTTTTTTAATTAAGGGTTTATAGTTATATAATAAAATACTAAGATACTAATAACTATTAAATAGTAAAAAATAGGAGACAAGGCTATAAGAAATCCAATTACCTATCTCTATTTTACTTTTAAAAAAATCTATTATATTACTGCTTGCTATCTATATATTTAGGCCTTATTTATATATATAAATATAGTTGCTTATAAAAAGTTATTAGCTAATACTTAATTAAAAATATATTAAATAAAATAAGTCTTATATTAACTAATTTTATATTTTATATAATAATAATAATTCATTGCTTAACGTTTAATTTGGATCCCTATTGGGCCCACGCGGACTACTCCTTATATATATATAGGGAGAAAACTCTATATAAGAAAACCCCGTAATCCATCTCCCCGCCTTTTAGGACTCGCCTATATAGCGCTTTCAGGGCGCCTGTAAGTCACCTATAGTGCTTTCCTACCTTACTTTTTGACCTCCTTAGGAACCACTGCTGCCGTAATAAGCCTACAGACGCGCTAGTATCGCGAAATTAACTCTACTACTGTAGAGTTATTAGGGGGCGCCTAGAGCTTGCCCCTTTGCCTTTTATTACTATTTCCTTTGTAACCTAGAACTAGTCTAGTACATTTTAGCTAATAATCTACTGGGTAACCGCCTTAAGACCTTTTTATGTTAAGAGTAGTGCATTATAGTTCTCTATGCTAGCTACTAAGAGCATTGCTTCTTAGTTAGTGTGTAAGGGGTATAATAGTATTACATATTTTGGTGTCTATCTTAGCCAGCTATATTTATATCTTAGGCTATCTACTAGGACACCTACCTAGTAGAGCTAATCTTTTAGTCCTATTATTCCTATTCTTAGGAGTATTGCTATTATATTTTCTGCCTTTATTAAGCCTTTTTAGAACCCTTAGGTATTTACCCCCCATAGCATTAACTATGTTGCGGCCTAGGTTCCTCTTACCTAAGACAGCCTCTGCACCTTTAACTCCTATACACCTCTCCAGTATTGGTCCAACCAGTATTATGTTGCGGTAGATGGTTTCCCTATACTCTTTTATGCTTTACTTTGGCTCCTTTATCTCTTTTGCTGTTATTTTTACTAGTCTCTTATACGTCTTCCTTTCTCCTCTATATAGGCCTAGGCCCTAATACAGTACTATTCTTCTTCTACTTTTTCTACCTGTTTCTCTAATATGTCTTCCCTACTTTAGGGTTATTGGTTGGCTCTCCTATAGGGCACCCTAGGGTCCCTCCATAGTTTGTTTAGGCGTGACTTAATATACTTTATAACACTAGAGTTGCGCTCCTTTTACACTCTTTATATTGCAGCGGCTTTAATATATAATTATAGGGGGGGGATATTAGCTTCCTTCTTAAGTAGTGCTATAGCCGTTTGCTTATACCCACCTATTATACTCTAGAGGCAGGCTGTTTAGACCTTTTAGAGTGGTTTAAGGAGTGATTTAGGGGGGCTTTTCTCGGTTTCTCCTATAGCCCAAATACTGGATTTATACATTATGGTTGGCCAGACAACTACTGTGTATAGTAGGCGTAACCTCTAGAAGCATGGACCATATATAGAATTAATAATTCTAGATATTATAATGTACTACGCTTGGCCCTTACAGGCCGCTTATAACGCATATGCGCTCTACTAGAGTTTACTATCTACCTATACTTCTAATACCCTTAGGCCTTAAACTAGTTGGCCCCTAAAGCCTTAGATATGGATTATATGCTAGAGATTTACAGGTTAGTTATGTTTTCTTATAAAATAGATTAGCTGGTATTTCTCTAGTGAGAATTAGACTCTATGTCTTCTTACCTATTTAATATAGGTATTATAGGCTTTCTCTAGTGTTCTACAGTTCTCTGCAGCTGTTGGCCCGTATATAATTAGGTTTATATTATTAATAAAGCCTATCCCCTAGGTCGCCCCTTTCTTAAAGGACTTAAGTAGATTGCTTACAAAGAAAAGGAAGAGTATAGGTAAGAGGGGTAATTCTTATAGTATTCCTATTGCAACTATAATAGGGGGGCTTTAGTATCTATTAAAGACTAGTAATGTTTCTTTCTGGCCTATAAACCCTTAAATAAACTATATAATCCATTTTGGGAAGCCTTTTACCCTAAGGATGTATAGAAGGCGCTTGTGGGGTATATTATTATAGGCACCACTAATATCTAGGCTAAGCATTGATACTATAAAGTCCCTCCACATCGCCTATGCAGATTTAATGGTGGCGGTGAGTAATATAAGTGCTAATAGTGTTAAGCGGTTCTTTCTTGCTCCTATTTAACTTTATAGTAGTAGGGCGTGTTCCTTAGCCGTGTCTACTATATGGTCTGCTATTACCCTTTCTAAGATCTTGCTAAGGGTGTTTTTTAAGGCAATAGGGCAGTAGCTTCCTGGGGTTAAGTAATCTGCTTTACCTTCTTTTTATAGGACAACCGTTATTATAGATCTTCTAAGTTGTGGGTAGTAGCCTATAGTAAAGTATGCTCTAGCTATATCTACAAGCTAGGGTGCTATAAGTAGTCCATAGGTTTTGAAGGCCTTATTTAGTATCCTATCTAGTCCTAGTACTATATTATTTAAAAGGCGGCTAATAGTTCTGGCTATATCCTCTATTGTTATATCGCTGTTAATCCGTAGGCAAGTTACTAGTATTTTACCTATAATGTTACTAAGGTCTACTAAAGCTAGTTAGGGGAAGAACCTTTTTATAAGGATCTTTACCTTCTTATCGGTGTTATTAGTAGCCTATAACTCCCCTACTCTTTATAGGGGTAGTAGGTATAAGTCTTCTGCTAGGCGCCCCACCTTTTTCTTTACCCATTTTGCTATAGCCTAAAGGCCCTTATTATGGGGGAGGCTCGGGTTAGAAGTATACTTATTTATAAACCGTCTCCAGTTATTCCTTACTTCTTTTTTTAGGGTATTCTTTAACTAGTTTCTTATGTCTTTATATCGTCTCTTATCTTTAGGGTTATGGCTACTTATATATTTCCTTTTTACTTATTATTAGCTGGCAATAAGAACCGCGTATTATACGGACCACGTATATTGCGTATAGGGGCCCGGTTTTAAGATCGGGCAGTGCTCTTCTAGCCTGTTTTTAATTACTACCTAGATCCTTTCTGGTCTTTAGTTAATTTCCTTAGGGGTAGCTAATAAGCCTTACTTGTTTAGTATTGGGTGAATTTCTTCTAGGTCTTAAAGTTATTATTTAACTATATTAAGGAAGCTGTCTATTTTAAGCTTTCTTATTATATATCTTTTGCTATTTGGTTGCGCCTTAATATCCAGGTCTAGTTATATCTAGATAGGGATATAGTCTAAGGCGAGTACCTATTCTTCTTTGGGGTTGCACCTTTTAAGTCTCTAGTATAGGCCTTTGTCTATAAATATAAGGTTAATTATACTTCTAGTAGTGCCTTATGGCCATATAATTACTTTTAGGGGGGTAGCCAGTTTAAGGCCCTAGATGTCTATGGCTCTTAGTAGGTACTCTGCCTATTATTTAGCAGCAATATAAATACCCCCCTACCGCGGGTAGTAGAGGTTTATATCTCCTAATAGAATAGACTCCGTGCTTTTGGTTTCTAGTAAGCTTATTACTAATATAATATTCTCTATTTATGGGACCCCTTTAACCCTAGGGTTATATATATTAATAATTTATACTAGACCCCTATATGTCTGGATTATTATAACTGTAATATCTAGGTTAACTTGTAACCGACTACGGTACCCTGCCAAACCACCACTGTTTCACCTATGTATTACCTTGACTCGCTTACCGACTCGCTCACCGACTCGGTCAATTACCCCTTTATTGTCTACACCTTTCATGTATATATACCACCTGATTTCCATAGATTTACAATCAAGTTGCTCATTTAATTCTCCCACACTGCACTGTTACATAACTGCCTACTATAACTACGCGGATAGGCTGATAGCCTTGCTAATTATAAAGTACACGCGTATAGCTGCTTTTAGTTTATATAGGAGCTGGAATCCTTAGGGGCAGTATGTTAATTATATGTAGGTATTATAATACGGCTCTTATATAGCAAGGATATAGTGTTTCTCTATGTCTAGACTGTCTAGTAGGGGCCTTGCAAGACAGTAGTTTGTATTACCGCAGTTATACTATATAATAGATAGGTGGTGGACCCCTAGTAAGGGTTCTTTGTCTCTCCTTTATTCCTTACTTCTTCTGTTTCCACTTTCTTTAGGATTTTTAGAACTTCTATCTCTTGTATTTGCACCCTAGTCGCTACTTATTTTATATAGAGCTTTTTATTCCTGTGTCTTGTGTTCCTACTAGCGCTTCTATATCTAAATTTATTATTGTCTTTAGTTCTTTCCCTAATCTTACTAGTTGGCTATATACCCTTTATAGGTTAGCTGTAAATATTATATTTGCCGCATTAAGTCTAATTCTTAATTATCCTGGTCTTAAGCTTGCTATAGCTATCTATAAAGGTCTTCCTACAGGGCGTCCTCTCCCTTATGTCCCCTGTGGCCCTTATATCCTAGTTTAGTCTAGTAATATTGCGCGGCGTCGCTTCTGGCCTGTTAAGGCTTAGGATAGCTAGCCTAGCCCCCTAGTATTAAAGGTAGGAAACGCTAAGAAGGCACCTGCGTCCCCCTAGCTTATTACCTATTGTTTCTATTTATATAACCTAGCGTGCAGTTGTTCCCATAGCTGTTAAGCTCTTGCTTTCCGTCTCCTATATTTAATGCAGTCTTCTCTCTCTTACGCCTTATATATGCTTTAGTGGCAGTTTACGCATTTTATTTAGTCTTAATTTAAGTAATGTCTTATATTATAGGGGCCTGCATAGTGGCTGTAGCACACCTATGCTGCGTATATAGATTAGGTGTGTCCCCATTATACGCAGCAATAGCATTATTTTAGGCATAGTCTGTAGTTATAGAGCCTTATATTATATATAAGGCCATTTATAATTATTCCTTTTTAGATAAGGGGTTTTTACATTCCTGGTATAAGTGTGCTAATAATAAGAAAGCTATGTGTTTGACTAGTGTCTCCCTAGTAAGCCTCTAGCGACCCTTATATCCTTTTATTATTCTTATTATTTGCTTAGTTTACATTTTCCTGTTAAAGCTATTAGATTTAGGTGATTTTAAGTCCTAGTATAAGGCGTTCTGTTTATCTTACTATCTTCTATATAATTGCTGTATTGTCCACTTAGCGTCCCTTTTCTATCCTAAGGCTTATAGGAACTGCTAGGACTTTAACTAGGTAATCCTTATAGAGTACTTTTATACTAATACGTTCTCCTAGCCTATTCTCTACCCTTATAGCTCGTTCTTTTAACTGTTAGTTCTTTAGGGTGACTCTAATATCTTCGCTCCTAAGGTGTCGGACTATAATAGTATTATAGACCTCTTTATAAATCTCTATAAGGACATCTATTTCTAATTATCCCCTTAGCCCCTCTGCTTTTTCTATATTTAGTTATATTGTAATTATATACCTAGTTATTGTTTTAAGGGGGGTGGGTTCCCTATGCTATAGAAGCACAGCTATAGCGGCCTAGGTGCGGTTCACCAGTAATTAGGAGTTTTATTTATTTTTAATTTTATTTAGCCGTTAGAGAATTTAATTAAGGGTTTACTAGAGGGGCGCCTAAGGTTTACTAGACTAGCGGAGCTATTCTGCTAACTATATTAGTTTATTATAATTAACGGTTACTCCTCCGTAATTCTGGATACTAGACGCGTCTAATAGGCTTTATATTTTATTAGATGCCTTCTTAATAGAGGTATTTCCGCTTTATAGTGTAGTATTCGCCTATCTTTGTTGTGGAGGGCTATTACTAGGCGTGGTTCTAGCGGTCGCGCGTAAGTGCGAACTACCGTTGTTTAACGTATGCCTTCCTTGCAATGCATGCATCTTAGGGGGATTCTCTAGGTGTTTTTTAGGGATCTTTTGGTTGGTTTTGGTCTTTTGGGCCAGGTACAGCAAAAGCTCCTAGGAAATTCCATAGTGGTCTTTAAAGTCTATTTTATATTTTATATATATATATATATTATTTAAATTTAAAATTTAAAAATTTTAGTCTTATAATAGCCTAAAGTTATTAAAAAAACTTAATTTTTATTTAAAATTTAATTTATTATAAAATGATATAATTTGGAGGGCTTTTTTTACTATATAATTATACCATCTTTAAAACATAAGATTCTTATTTCTTTAGAATTTATTATAGGACGGAGGCAGTGGCTACGGAATGTATATATTTAAGGAGTCTATTAAATATTACGCAATTAATCGTAAGGGCCAAGGGCGTAGGGAGGTAATATACCTACGCGTAGCTAATGTAAGCTGTATATAAGGTATATATAAGAGCACGGGGCTCTCCTATAGAGGCCCCTATAATAGGGTTCTGTAATACTACCTCTCTCCCCCTTTTATAGAGGCGGAGCTCTAGTAACGCTGTGGTTACTATATATATATAAAAGGGACACTTAAGGTATAGAGAAGAAAAGGGGATATTGCTAAAGGCTTATAACAACGTTATATAATAAGGCTTAGCATATAAGAATCTAACTAATTAGATAACTTTAACCGCCGGTTAAAGTTTCTAAATATCTTAGTAATTTTCCGGTCATATAATTACACTTTACTATTATATAATATCAATCTGCGGCAATCTAATAGTAATCTAATAGTAATTTACCCTTACGTAGCAATGTATAACGGTTTAACTCTTTAAGGACTCCTAAGGAGAATTAGATATAAAATCTCTACTTAGGTCCGGTTTCTATGGGTTTATATAATAAAAATTGCTAATTAGGTCCTTTGCATTTTAAAGTCTTCCTATAGTTACCATTCTAGCTAATCTATATTAAATTCTATATAGATAGCTCTATAGTAGAGCTGCCTTCCTCTACCTTTGCTAAAGTATTTAAAGTTAATAATTTGTTTAATAGTCCACTCCTTATAGTTCTTGTCTTTATTCTTATCTTAGATTAGTACTAGTAAGGGTTTAGGCTATATCTATCCTAATAAGGGGTTAGCCTAGTAAAGGTATAGTAGCTATAAGTAAAATATAGGCCATATTATATAGGTGGCTAGGGTAGGCGGGAGCTTTAGCTTATATACAGCTCCCCTATTAATAACTTATTTAATCTAATAGGGGCCGAAATTTTTATAATCGAGTGACTTTATAGGCCTCTATATAGAGATATTGCGTATATCTGGCTATACCCAGTCGCTAATACGTATCTTTAGTGGTAGCGTTTTATAACGGTTAGTAAAGTAGGCCTACTTTATTTAAGCCTAGGCCATTTCTCCCTTATAGTAGTTAAGTGGATTTTTTATATGGTCTATATGCTAGTTAGCAAGTAGTATCTTAAGGCGTTTTTTATATAGCAGTTTCTTATCAATAGGTTCTGGTGGCTCTATACTAGATTAGAGATAATTACCCTTATTCGCGAAGAATGGAGTAAGTCCTATAGTGGTTAAGACGTAGTTATTTACTACAAATTTACCTAGTAGAAGGTAATTTACCTAATTATCTTAACTATAGGCGACTACCTATTATAGATACGCTCTTATACTAGTATTAGCATTTTCTGGTTACTTAGCAGTTTTATAGTAAAAGGATATAGATATCTTAATAGATATGCCAAGGCGTTAATAAATTTATCTTTATATATTAAAGTTAAGCTATATACCTTAGTCAGACATAATTAAGTTAAATAACCTATATAATCGGTAGACTTCGCAGAGAAAGGCGTTAGTAATATTATTAACGGCTATGCCTTTAGTTAGGACATAGTGGCGCTCTTTTATAAGTTGGTATATTATTATAAGGATATTCTTATAGGTACGGCCGTGTCGTTTATAGGGTGGTAGGTTAATAATAAGGTCTATAGCAATATCTGCCTATTGTTATAGGGTATTAATAAATGGTATAGTAGTCCTTAGTACTTTATATTAAAGGCCTTAGCGTGCTTATAACTATAGCAGGCACCTATAAAGTATTTAACTAAGTCTATTATCTTAGGCCAGAATTAGTATTATCTGAGAAGCTTATAGGTTCCTTTTTACCTAGGTAGTCGCTTAACTAGAGGTCGTAAGCTATTTAGATTAGTTGCTGCTATAGGTTTTCTAAGTTAGGGATAAATAGGCGCCCTCTATCCTTTGTATTAATAAACGCGTCCTTAAAGCTGCGCTCCGTGCGCACTAATTAGGAAGCCGTATATGTAGGCGGTTAATCGTTCTGCCAGATAATTAAGGTCTTGTAGTTTGGGGGCTGGCGGTGGCTTTTTCACGACCCGACTTTTGGAAGGAGGATATTAAGTAAGCGGCGCTGTGCAAGATTTATATTATTAGAAATGTAGTTACGAACCATTATAATTACGTAATTAATTAATAAATTTATCTATTATCTACTTAACGTGAGGGAGTTAATGTTCTTTAATCTTGTATATAGGCCATATCTCTAAGTATATAATTAATATAAGAGATAATAGAACCTATTCTCTTTTGCTTCTAAGGCTGGTATATTAATCTAGCTTAAGCTTTAGAGGTTAATAGGTAGCGTATAGGTGCTAGCGGTCTTTAAAGTAATAAGTTAATATAGTAGTAGGTTAATGGAGGTGTTATATACTGCGGTAATAAGCTTATTAATTTTAGGAAGTAACTCTAGTTCTGTAGTATAAAGCTAAGGTATAGTTAGCTCTATTATAGGTAGCATACCTAAGGCTAAATTCTGTGCTTTTAGGATTATTTGTTATTAGAACTAATTATAGAGGTTATTTTTTAACTAAGGACGGTCTTATAAGCGGCGTATTAGGCTATTAGGCTTAGTGCCTTATACTTCTAGCCTATATATAATTTTAAAGTTAAAACTGGAGAGGAACTCGTTCTAATATACTTAGCGTTAGTTTAGCTACTTTATAGTTATAAAGTACTTAAGGTTGCAATAATCTATTAGGACTTTAGTTAGCTAGTTAGGTCCTACTAGGGAAAGTTCTAATTAGAATTCTTTTAACGCTTATATAATTATAAGGAGTTCCCTATTACGGATCTTACAGTTATACTTTTATGGTATAAGCTTAGACAAGTAAAATATAACTAAATAGAGAAGACAGTTATTACCTATTTAGGAAAGAACGCCTACGTAAATATAGTTTAAGAAGTTGGTTTTAAGATAGAGTTATTATTCTAGTATAAAGTAAGCTAGGATAGGTGCTTTAATAAAGGCATTTTTAAGGTCTTAGAATGCCTTCTTGTATTTTAAACGTCTAGGTAAAGCATAGATGCGGTTTCTTCCTTTTACAGAAAGGCCCTTTATTTATATTATTGCTATAAGTGGTGCTACTACGCCTAAGAAGTTAGTAAAACTAAGGAAAGCTTATATATCCTTAATGTAGTTAGGGGGTCGCTATTTAGTAATTATACGTACCTTCTTAGGGTTTATACGGATACCCTTAGTAGTAATAATTAGTCTAAGGTATTTTACTTCTATAACTAAGAATTCGCACTTCTTTAAATTAATATAAAGTCCTACGTCCCTAAGGCGCTATAGGACCTTTTAAATGTGCTTAGTATTCTTAAAAGGGTTATTACTATAAATAAGTATATTGCCTAGATACGCAGAGTAGAAGTTACTAAGGTAGCTCCGTAAGGTGATATTAATATAGCTTTAGAAGGTACCTAGGCTATTATATATGCTAAAGGGTATAACGGTATATTTGAATTGGCTAAAGCGCAGTATAAATGCGGTTTTCTATTTATTATCTTTCTATATTAAGAAATAGTTAAAGGCGGCAATAATATTAAGCTTAGAATAGATTTTGGTCTAACTAAGCCGCTTAAGGGTTTTATATATAAGCGGTTCTAGGTATTAGTTTTTAATCGTAATAGCGTTAAGTCCTCTATAGTTAACGTATAATTAAATACCTTCTTTTAGCTTCTTAGCAAGAAGAATAGGATCGGCTACTAGTAATATATTAGGACGAATAAACCCTTTATTAAGGTGCTCGTTAATATACTTTTTTATAACTAGAAGTTTGTCTTTTAATATTAAGTATGATCTCTTATAAGGTAGTATTTTTCCTTATTTAATATTAATAGTATAGTTATTAGGCTAATATAGAGGGAGTATATCTACGCCCTTTTATAAGTATATATTAATAAAGTTATAGTACTTTTTAGGGAGGAGCTTGCGGAGTTCCTTATTGGTAAGTTCTTTTTTAAGCTTTATAAACTTCTTAAAGTCTAAAGGTAAAAGTCTATAGAGTTCCATAGGGGCGTTATCTTTTAGAAAGTTAACTATATCTATTTTATTACTATAGAGGACATAGTTCTATTCTTTATTAAGCTTATATAGTTATAATTAGGAAGCTATAGCAACAGTCTAGCCTTTCTTATATACTATTCAGTAAAAGGCCACGGCACTTATATAATAGTAGTTAGTTATAGGTAGGGCAATAAGGGGTTTCTTAGGTTAATATCCTAGGGAGTAAATAGAGGCGGCTAGGCTATGCCCTAGGCAAGTCCCTTTACAGTATTTTAAGCTAAAGGTTATTTTTTTCTCTTCCTAGTTAATAGCGAGGTTATATTATTTAAGCTAGCTTATTCTAAGAATAATAGGGTGATTAGTAAGTAGTATAATATAGGCCTAAAGCTCTTCCTGGTGCCTGTTTATGTCTAAGTAAAGTTATATTATATAGGTAATCTTTTATACAGTATAACTACTATTAGTAGGTTATAGGGCGCGGGCTTTAATAAAGGGTAAGGTAAATAGGTTATAAGTACACATAAATTAGGTATCTATAAATTTATTAATAGCTCGCAATTAATTATAGAACGGCTTTTATATTATTTTTTAGCAGTAGCTCCTATTATAGGTAAAACTATCTATTTCCGTCTGTTTATTTATACTAAGTTATCTA
>Ga0307507_10010465_pt1 | contig 11987 bp, 9 predicted proteins | sample 7_EM_MG_FD_207223 | JGI IMG/M metagenome (GOLD analysis project Ga0307507, IMG submission 207223) | Populus trichocarpa ectomycorrhiza microbial communities from riparian zone in the Pacific Northwest, United States - 7_EM | ecosystem: Host-associated > Plants > Roots > Unclassified | place...
TGGGTGGCCATTCCATAACCTGTATGTTGTTTCCTGCAAACCAAGCCATAGTATCTCTTGCAGTATGTATCTTTGCACCATCCTGCTGAAAGATAGGATCCCCAACTGTGTCCTCCACCTCCTCCCAGACATCAACTAAGCCATCCTCTAAAACTCCAATATATACAAATCTATTCACACTCTTGTCAAAAATAGGAATCAGAGGACCCTTATTTTTACCCCAAATACAAGCCCATACCATCAACTTTATCCCAGGTCCTTTTGTAACCCCATGAATGCAGTCTTTATGCCACTTTTCCTCAGTTGTTCTGAACACCCAATACCCTTAGGATCTTTGGACTTTTCAACCATGCATTCATCACTAAAGATCATGACCCCCTCAAAGTCCTCCTGTGTCCAATCATTATACTTCTTGGCCCAAGCTAGCCTCTTGACAGCATGCTCATCTTTCAGAAATGCTCTTTTCCTGGCTCTCCACTTCTTGATGTTGGCAGATGCTAAAGCTCGCTTGATGGTCTTGACTGAGGCATGTGGTGCAACCTCATTGGGAAATTCAGATAAGGGGAGGCGGCGTGCCTTCTTAGACTCTCTGACTAGGCGGCGATGGGTTCTGGTATCGATAATTTTGTGTCTTCCAGGCATGGGGAGGTTTTTCACATCACCCCTCTTTTGGAACTGGTTGTAGAAACTTAGAACAGTACTCTTGGGACAACTTAAGATCTTTCCAATTTCAGAAAAGAGACATTTTTCTTTCAAGGCAACAACTTGCCTTTTCTCAAACTCTGTGAGATTGCCAGTCTTTTCTGGAGGCATGGTTGTTGAGGGGTGGTTGATCGTTGAGGTGGGGTTTTTTGAGGGGTTGCCCGGTTGCCGCTGATCGGACGAATAGCTTTGTCCTAGTACTTTAAGAATGTGTGGAATAACTGCGTGATATTGATGTAAGACGAGAAGCGGCAGATTTTGGAGTGGTTGTCTCCCTTGGCCCCTCGGGAAAGGCATCGAGCAGTGAGCGAGGGTCGCATGGATGGAGTAGGGGGGTGGCTTCTCCGAACGAACGAGTTTCAGAAATGGCGTACAAGCGAGGACCAGGCTATCCACCCTGTGTTATTCTGTTATGGTGATCCAGGGGTAGGGACGACATATCTGAGGTGTGTATAAGTAGCTTTTTTGAAATATCGTGCAAAACTAAGCAAGTGAAAATCAGTTCTCTCGTGATAGATACACTATACAATTCGATTGATAACGACAATGTGGCCGTCGCTGGTATGTACTGCGACTTCCATGCTTATAAGGAGCAGTCTGCCGCTAGTATATTAGCGGTGCTCTTGAAGCAACTTGTCGCGGGGGTAGAGCCGATCCCGGATGCTATAAAGGAGGCCTTTGAGCGAGCCAAGAGAGCGGTTGACGGTCGGACACTGCGGCTCCCTGAAATCTGCGCGATGCTCACTAAGTCGCTCTCATCCTTGCAACGGGGATTTGTCTGCATTGATGCTGTAGATGAGTTTCCCACAAAACATCGACCTGAACTTTGGGGCTCTTTACAGCAGGTTGTTCGGGAGTGCCCAAAAATCCGGCTATTCATTACCGGGAGGCCACACATCCTAGGAGAAGTTGAGACATATTTTCCCGGGGTACCCTAGCCTAGCCCCCATAAAGCCCACAGAGGAGGATATTGAGGGATATATTACTATGAGGTTGAAACAAGATCCAGACCTGGGTGCAATGAATAGGGAATTGGGGGCCGATATTCTTAGGATTATTCCGGACAAGATTTCCGGGTCGTATGTAGCATCTGTGGATAGTGAATCCAAGTTTATCGGCTAACAATAGTTCCTAGATTTCTTCTCGTTTCCCTCGTCATGGATGCAGTTCTGGAAGACGCGACAATCCATCGGAGAAGACAAACGCTGCTTCGGATGACAAATGGCGTTGGTTTAGATGAAGCATACAGCGCAACATTAAGTCGGATACAAGGGCAGAAAGGAAACAAAGTCAAACTCGGAATGGAGGTGCTGATGTGGCTTTTGCGCTCAGAGCGGCCGTTAAAAGCGGAAGAACTGTGCCATGCGTTAGGGGTGGAGGTAGGAACTGCGGACCTCAATGTCGACAATGTCCCCTCTGTGGGGACCCTGTTGTGCTGCACTTTAGGACTTGTTACGGTCGATGAGCATGCATCAACAGTACGCCTCGTGCATTTCACACTTCAAGAGTATCTTTCAGCCCATTCCCAGTTATTCATAACATCTCACTCGATGATGGCCAAAATATGCCTCACCTATTTGAACTTTCAGTCGATCTGTGAGCTGTCCGCTGCTCTCGATACCATCCCTTCCGCAACACCGTTCCTCCACTATGCTTCATGTTCTTGGGCATTCCATGCGCGGAAAGAGATGACAGGTGCTGTGAAAACCCTGGCAATACGACTTCTTGAGCGAGATGCAAGCCATATATCAGCAGGCATCCTCCTACGTGAAGACGCCGTTGGATTATTGTCCTGGTGGGATCGCTACGCAGGAAGGCATCTCGACCTTCAGGGATTTACTGGACTGCACTGCATCGCATTAATGGGAATTACTGAGATCGCAATTTCCATGGTGGATATGAAAAGATGGGGCTTGAATGGGCGTGATTCGAAAGGTGCAACGCCATTAATATGGGCTATTAAATACGGCAATTGGGCGCTAGCAAAGATTCTTCTTAAGCAGGAAGATATCGATCCCATTATACGGGATAAGAAAGGCCTGGCACCACTCACACATGCTGTGAAGGCTGGACATGAGGGAGTAGTTAAGCAACTGTTAGAGCGACGGGATGTCAAGCCCGGTTGGGTGGATATGGATTGCAGGACACCACTATCATATGCTGCCGAATGGGGAGTGGAGGGTGTGGTGAAGATACTCCTAGAGCGAAAAGATGTCGATCCCGATTCATGGGATCACCGCTACAGGACACCACTATCGTATGCCGCCAAATCTGGGCATGAGGGCGTGGTGAAGATACTCCTTGAGCGAGGGGATGTCAATCCCGATCTGTCTGGTAAATCCGGGGAGACACCACTATCATATGCCGTTAAATCTGGACATGAGGGCGTAGTGGAAATGCTTCTGGCGCGAGGGGATGCCAACCCCGATTCGTTGGATAAAGCCGGCCAGACACCACCCTCACTCGCTGCCAGTTCTGGGAGCAATAGTGTGGGGGTGTTACTATCAGAACCCAGGCCTTCTAGTCACGACACATCACAGAGCACTGACGTGACACAACAAATATCTGCCCCTATGCCGAGTACTCAAGAGGAAGTAGAATTAGCTCCTATGTCACAACAACACCCCACTATCCCCGACACCGCACAAGCAATCACAGAAGTGGTACCTTTCTACCCCTCCAGGCCTTCCTTATATCAACTTGAAGCACCCCCCTCAGCATCCCTCCTCCCACCCATGTCTACATCTGACCCCGCTCCTGCCCCCGACCCCACCTCCCCAAAACATCCAGGGTGCCTGAAACGCTGCCTCACAGCCATCGGCCAGCTTTTCTGTTACCCTAAGCGCAGGCACCGCCCTTCTTCCTTCATAATGCCCCTCCTTCCCATTAGTGACCAACCCGAACATTACCATATTATCACATCAGAAGACGCACCCGCTCCCTCAGCCTGCCCCTGCCCACCCCGGCCCTCCACCAAGGACTAGTATCCACTTGGGCTCCACAAAAATCGCTTTCTCCCATCAATAGAGGCATTCCGCCCGGAGGTCGAAAACAGTTTGTGTATGCTTTTCGAGTCGAAAGACTTTCCTGTATGCGCCTATCTGCATACAAAATTGAAGCTGCCCCAAGTTTCTATGTACTATTATTGTTCCTTCTTTCCTTGTTTTCCTTAGTTTTTTCTTCTTTCCTAGTTCTCATTCCTTTAGACTGGGCGTCAGCGATTGGGAATATATTGTATAATTTGAATTTTCAGAAAGGCTATCGACTATTTAACATGTACTAGTATTGCTTACTTTTTCTGACATTTTCCTTGTCTATTTTTTGGGGAGGGGGGATCGTTCAATCTATTACAAGTTAGATCTGGGGCGTCTCATCAACTTACCTAAATCACCTTTATGTTATTAGTGCCTTTTCCCTTTAATCTATAATCATAATTATTATATAGTATAATACTATCATACCCCGGAGGTTTCTGTCCAACCAGGGTTCCGAATGGTCTACGGAAGATTAAACGAGACCGGCTAGTCTGGTCGGGAGTCGAGTCTAATCCTACCCGTATGGTGGGAATTGGACTGACTGGACGGTGGGGATTGTCAGACCTGACTCGACAGGGTTTGGTCTGACTAGGGCTGCCAAGCAACAGGCTGTCGTCTCATTCGTGATGCTGCAGAACGGTGTCGCCTCCCGTGGGGTGGGTAAAGCCATTGGTACGTTGCGAAGCAAAAGAAAGGAAAAAAATGTAGGGGGAACTTTGGCCTCCGGCATATCATAGTCTGAGCCAAGCAGATCTATCGAGGCCTACACATTTCTGACTATTAATAGTGTCTCAAACATACCGTGACTATTTTACACTACCTCCCCAGGGGATCTCGATATAGTTGACTTTCGCGATGCACTCCCAATTCTTGGTATAATATAATAGAACTTGTTTATCCTACTAACTAGTAATCAACGAGACAAGAAAAAAGCCCGCAGAGGTTAATAATTTCCTCACTTCACCTCCCTCCTTTGTTCGTTTATTCAGTCATCGGGTTTGGTGTTTGACTTGAAAATAATACTGAAAGGCTAATCCTGCGAAGTACTGTAATACTAATAAGTTTCCTGCGCGATAGATTTTTGAAGGGAAAATTCAGAACCATGTTTTCGATTAGTTTCGTTTATTGAAAATGAAAAACCAGTCTAGAGCAAGGCAGGTGTAGCAGAGTAGGAACAGGTGCGTCGTTTCACAGAAGAATTAGTTCACAAGACCAAAGAAAAGGGGAAAGGTGGAGCCCTAGAAAAGCCGGGGTGCTATTGGAGCAGGGGGAGTCCGGAGGGGAAGCGGAGGCGAGGTAGAAAATACTCAGATACATGGAGTTAGGATCCCGCATGCCCCTCCGAACCGTATGGGCCTTGCGACCGCGGTTGACCAAAGTTCAACAGCAAGTTTGTAGTCTACTCATGTTGCAGGAATTAGTCATTGGTCAGGGGGACTGTGACTCGGTTGATTAAGGTGTATTTTCTTAACCCTCGGTTGACATGACATATGACTAATTCCGGCGATAGCTGTATGAGTGGTTCTGCACAGGTTTTTTGTAAACTGCATCGGCGAAGAAATGATTGGGAATTATAAAGCACCGTACAGGTACACTACCAGTGCCCAGGTCGCCGGATTGGAGCTAGGCTGAATTTAGTGCCACCCTCAGAAAAAAGGAACTTTAAAGTTTAAACTATGATAGTAACGATCGCGTTCCTTCCACAACCTTAAATTTTTGGCATCCCCCACTTTGGCCTAAGCCCTCACAAAATAGGACTTTCTACCGGTATCTCTCGTTATCTCATCTGGCACTTTGCGAACAGCATCACGGACCAGAATAAAGATAAGCGACACAAGATGGGCTCTACGGCATATCAAAACCCGACCGTTACCATGAATAGCAACGTTGGTAATATGACAGGCAGTTATAAGAATGTGTGGAATTACTGCGATATGTCAGTCTCAGACGAAAAGAGCAACATTCTGGAGTGGCTGTCTCCCTTGGTACTGCGAGAAAGGCATCGGGTAGTGAGTGAGGATCGAATGGACGGGGTGGGAGGCTGGCTTCTCCGAACGACCGAGTTTGAGAAATGGCATATAAGCGAGGATGAAGCTGTCCATCCTGTGTTATTCTGTTATGGTGACCCAGGGGTAGGGAAGATATATCTGAGGTGTGAAAAAGTAGCCCTATTGAAATATCGTGCAAAACTAAGTCTGTGAACCCTAGCTCTCTTGTTATAGATACGCTATACAATTCGATTGATGACGACAATGTGGCCATCGCTTGCGTGTACTGCGACTTCAACGCTCATAAAGAGCAGTCAGCAGCTAGTGTGTTAGCGGCACTCTGGAAACAACTGGTCGCTGGGGTAGATCCGATCCCGAAAGCGATAAGGGAGGTCTTTGAGCAAGCAAAGAAAGTGGTTGACTTTCGGACTCTCCAGCTCCCTGAAATCCGCGCGATGCTCATCAATTCACTCTCATCTCTGAGGCGAGTGTTTATCTGCATTGACGGTTTAGATGAGTTTCCCACGAAACATCGATCTGAACTTTGGGAATCTTTACAGCATGTGATCCGGGAGTGCCCAAACATCCGACTATTCATTACTGGGAGGTCACACATCCGAATGGAAGTTGGGGGATATTTCCCGGGATACTCCGAACTAGCCCTTGTAAAGCCCACGGAGGAGGATATTAGGAGATATGTTACTATGAGAATAAAAAAGGACGCAGAGCCGGATGCAATGGATAGGGAATTGGAGGCTGATATTCTTAGGATTATTCCCGACAAGATTTCCGGGTCGTATGTAACATCCGTGGATAGTGAAAAGAAAGTTATCGGCTAACAAATGTGCTTTGATTTCTTCTCGTTTCTCTCATCATGGATGCAGTTCTGGCAGATACGACCGTTACATCAGAGAAGGCAAACGCTTTATCGGATGACCAACGGTGTTGATTTGGATGATGTATACAGTGTAATATTGAGTCGTATACAAGAGCGGAAAGGAAACGAAGGGAAGCTCGGAATGAGTGCGCTTATGTGGATATCCCATTCGGAGCGGCAGTTAAAAGCGGAAGAGCTATGCTATGCGTTAGCGGTTGAGGCGGGGACTACGGACCTCAATTTCGACAATATCCCATCGATAAGGACCTTATTGAGTTCCGCTTCAGGACTCATTACAATTGATGAGCAAGGGTCAACTGTCCGTCTCGTACATCCCACTCGGCAAGAGTACCTTACAGCTCATCCCAACCTGTTCATCACATCGCACTCGATGATGGCCGAAACATGCCTCACCTATTTAAACTTTCAGTCAATCTATGAGCTTTCAACAACGGTTGATACTATCCCGCCGACAACGCCGTTCCTGCACTATGCTTCATGTTACTGGGGATCCCACGCTGGGAAAGAGATGACGGAAAGAGTGAAACACCTTGCATTACGACATCTTCAAAGAGATGCAAACCACATATCGGCTACGATCCTCCTGTGTCATTTTAGTGTTGATTTCTTGTTCTGGTGGGGTCGTTATAGAGGCATGCATCCTGACCTCCGGGGATTGACTGGACTGCACTGCATTGCATTCATGGGCATTCCCGATATCGCGATTGACATGCTGAATATGAAAATATGGGATCCGAACGGGCGCGATTCTACCGGTTCAACACCATTAATATGGGCTGCGAAATACGGGAATTGCACCCTTGTCAAGCTGCTTCTTGAGCAGGGAGAGGTCGATCCCAGTTTATCCGATACACGCGGTCTAACACCACTAATGCATGCTGCGAAAGCTGGGCAGGTGGAGGTGGTGAAACTTCTCTTAGAGCGCGGAAATTTCAATCCCGAGTCATCAGATAAAGAGGGTCGGACACCACTATCCTATGCTGCCGAATATGGACATGTGGGCGTGGCCAAGATGCTCATGGAGCGCGGTGATGTCAATGCCGATTTGTCTGATTGCTGTGGTAAGACACCGCTATCATATGCGGCTGAATCTGGACATGAGGGATTGGTGATGATACTCTTGGAGCGAGGGGACGTTAACCCCGATTCGTCAGATATAGTTTCTTGGACACCACTACTATTTACTGCCGGATCCGGGCATGTTGGTGTGATGAAGGCGCTCCTGAAGCAAGAGGATGTAAATGCGGATTCATCGACATTGGGTGGCCGGACACCACTATCATTTGCTGCCGAATATGGTCAAGATGGGGAGGTGAAGATACTCCTGGAGTACGCCGATGTCAGCCCCGATTCGTCGGATAAGCGTGGCCGGACACCACTATCATATGCTGCCGAATCGGGACACGAGGGCATAGTTAAGACACTCCTCCACCGAGGGGATGTCAATCCCGATTCGTCGGACGAGCGTGGAAGGACTCCACTATCATATGCAGCCAAATGGGGACACGAAGGGGTGGTCAAGATCCTCCTTGAGGGAGCGGATATTGATCTCGATTCGTCGGATGAGCATAGAAGGACACCACTATCATATGCTGCCGAATCTGGCCTTAAGGGAGCGGTTAAGACACTCATGGAGCGGGGGGATGTCCAACCTGATTCGTCCGACGAATGGCAGCGGACACCACTATCATATGCTGCGGAGAAGGGATATGACGACGTGGTCAAGATCCTCCTGGAGCAAGGGGACGTCAATCCCGATTCATCGGATGAGGGTGGCCGGACACCACTATCATATGCCGTCGAATCTGGGCACGAAGGCGTTGTGCACCTACTCTTGGAGCGAGGGGATGTCAATCCCGATTCGTCAGACATAGAATCTTGGACACCATTACTATTTGCTGCCGGAACCGGGCATGTTGGTGTGGTGAAGATACTCTTGGAGCAAGGGGATGTTAATGCGGGTTCATTAACAAAATATGGCTGGACCCCACTATCATTTGCCGCCGAATATGGCCAAGAGGAGGAGGTGAAGATACTCCTGGACCGAGGGGATGTCGATCCCGATTCGCACGAAAAGCATTACCGGACACCGCTATCATATGCAGCCGAATACGGACATGTGGGCGTGGTGGAGATGCTCCTCGAGCGAGGGGATGTCAATCTCGATTCCACGGATGAGGATGGCCGGACACCAATATCATATGCCGCTAAATCTGGACATCAGGGCGTGGTCAAGATGCTCCTTGGGCGAGAGGATATCAATCCCGATTACTCGGATGGGCGTGGAAGGACACCACTATCATATGCAGCCAAATCTGGACATGAGGGCGTGGTCAAGATGCTCCTTGAGTGAGAGGATGTCCATCCCGATTCGTCGGACGAGCGTGGAAGGACTCCACTATCATATGCCGCCAAATGGGGACAGGAGAGCGTCGCAAAGATACTCCTAGAGCGAGGGGATGTCAATCCCGATATGCCGGATGAGAATGGCCGGACACCACTATCATATTCTGCCACATCTAGATGTGAGACCGTGGTGAGGGCATTCTTAGAGCGAGTGGATGTCAATCTCAATTCGCGAGATGCGGATGGCTGGACGCCACTATCATTCGCTACAGAATGGGGGCGGGGGAGCGTGGTTAACATCCTCCTGGAGCGAGGGGCTGTCGATCCAAATTTCTTAGATATATCCGGCCGGACGCTACTATCATATACTTCCCGGGCTGGGCACGGTGGTGTGGTCGGGAAATTCGAGCCACGTCCCCTTCTGGACCCGGGTTCGGAATCCAGTGACAAGACACCACAAATCTCTGCCCCTCCCCCAGAAGATGTAGCATTAGGTCCTGTATCACCACAAGACGGCATTATTTCCCAAACCAGACAGGACATCGCGGAAGTCACTCCTCTCTCTCGCCCCGAGATTTCCTCCTTGAACCAACTCGAAGCACCCCCTTCGCCACCCCTTCCCACTCTCACCACAACATCCTGCGATGCCCTTGACCCGTCCCTCTTGAAGCCTTCCAAGTCTCTGAAACGTGATAGAGTGACTCCGCCACCCTTACCTCCTTCTAAGCGCAAGCGTTCCCCATAATCCCAACATGCTCGCGAGTACCTATCGCTCCCACCGGTCAGTATATGGGACTTTGCAGCACTATTTCTACAACATACGTATCTATTTCCTCCATCCATTGCCCTACATTTCCACCACCCACTAAGAAGTATTACCTATATACACTCCACGAAAACCGGTTTCCTGCCTTCAATGTATTATATCAATTTCTTTCCCTATCGGACGCCTGCCGAAGTCCCGAACCCCCAAATTTGTAATTAAAACCAGAATTCATGCCTGAGGATATGTCACATAGGTTACTTCGTATTCCTCATATGGTCTCCTTGTTCTGCACCATTTCCCTTGTCTTCTCTCCTTTTCACCCCCGCAAGGATATCCCAGCCTTTGTAAATTTCGTGGGCCTTCTATCAATGTGGTTTCCTTCTTTTTTTCCTTCCTTCTTCCTTAGTTATTTGTATTTTAGACCGGGAGTGCCTACAGAGATATATCACCCAAGTGAAATGCCAGAAATGGACATGAATTATTTAACGTATAATAGTGCCAGTATTTCTTTTTTCCAGCCGTTGATTTTTAGTGAGAGAAAAGCATATCCTTCTAATCTATTCAAAATTAGGTAAAAGGTCACTTGTTGAATTTTTTGTATGTTACTTGTGTTTTATCCGTCCGCGTTTCCCTTCAATGGATTTATAAAGTACGGTACAATACTAGCTCAGAAACCCTGGCCCAACACCAGTTTTCACACCCAATTTGTTCAAAAACAGACGTTTTCATTGTGATAGCCCCCCACGCTACCACCGTCTTGAAAACAATGTGAACCTTGATATCAGCTAAAACAACTTCGTACTTAATAGGTCAAAAGCATGATAAAAAGGACCCGAATTGGGCTTCTTGTTTACGACCATATCAATTGCTGTGAAAGTAATTGAAGTCCTTGTATGGGGGGCCCATAGATGGCATTGGTAATGTCAGTGTTATTTAAAAATTCTGCTGTTGCCTACTATCCAGATCTAAGCGAGAGGGTTAGATTTTGGTAATGTGCAATAGAAGTCGTTTTTAAAAACACTTCAAGGTTATTAGTAAACAAGCATGGTTACCCATACCTCCCGCTTAACCGACACTGCACTGTGGTTCCTCAGAATTAGTAATGCTTTCACGTTCTCTTTGGGTTTGATACTGTAATTTGTTATGACTATTATATTGGTAGTCTCTGGCGGGAGCTGGTGTTCACAGAGAGGTGAAAATCGATACTCTAGTGCGGGGGGGGTCAGCGAATTTGGATCTGCCGATTACACCGCAAAAATATCGTTAGAATATACATTATGTTGGGTAAGCTCTTGAGTTCTTCAGCACTGAGGACATTATACTCATGTTGCCGGAATTACACCGGAGGACCAAAGTGCATGAGTCTTTCTACGGTGCAACTATTAACAAAAAATTATTTGCCTCTCAAATAAAACACACAGCACCCGTTACAACTACAATTCCTCTTCAAACCCCGCGCTCTAGGTCTCAGCGTATTCAAGTCAAGTCTCTCAGAACCGCTCTTCTGGCAATGAAGATAGCCAAGAGGCAGTGTAATTTCAATCTCTACCATAACACACATCCGCCAAAAAAGCATTTGTATGAGGATAATTCAAAAATCAATAGTCAGATAAGTACTATAAGGGCTCTTTCATATCAGCAGGGAATGAAAGTGAGCAATGATTGTAACGCGATATACTGAGAGGACCATTGTTCGCTTATATATTTCCAATTTCCGTTAATATAACTGGGGGCGATTGCATAGCTGATATGTCTGCCACTTGAATTGGAACCGGGCTAAGATGGTGTAGATCAATTACATCTTGAGTGGTTGAGTAGGGGGGTGTTGCTGTGTGGTGGTGGACTCGCTTAGCTGTATTGAGCTCCCGCCTATTCCCACCTTTTGAAACCTTAGAAGACTTAGCGTACGCAAGGTAAAGCAAGGCCTGTGCATTCATCTCAATATTTTTTCTTTACCGTGTGCTAGTATGTGGTATTGCTTGAATCGTATTGGATTCATCGCTTTCTGCGTACTGTGCGGCTTTTGTTTGGTGATAGTTGCGTTGCGCCCAAACTCATGCCGCTTTGTCCCACATAACTAGTACCGGTAGTCATCCCTTGCCTCGTTTTCGAATTATCAACTTGAAGGGTGGGCCAAGACTAATGGCGTAAGCTCAAAAGTACTTCTTCCATGATACCAATAACGGCATAGCTGAGAAACTAGGTAGGCATTAGTAAGAATAAGAATAGCGGGGAACAAAATTGATGATGGT
>Ga0307507_10010466_pt1 | contig 11986 bp, 11 predicted proteins | sample 7_EM_MG_FD_207223 | JGI IMG/M metagenome (GOLD analysis project Ga0307507, IMG submission 207223) | Populus trichocarpa ectomycorrhiza microbial communities from riparian zone in the Pacific Northwest, United States - 7_EM | ecosystem: Host-associated > Plants > Roots > Unclassified | place...
AAAGGTCACATCAATTTATCTCATCTTTACGGTATAAAAAAAATTAATAAAAGAAAAGAAAAAAACATTTTAAGAGGAAGTACTAAAACATTATTTAATGGATGAGAACGGTAGAATTCTTAATAAGGATTCGTACATTAACAACGTTTTGAATCCATTCAAATTGAATTGGTATTTTTTCTGCCATAATTATCATCATAATTAATGTGAAGAAACATTAATTAACCTGGGATAGTTTATTTTTTCTATATTGGATGACTATTTAAAAAAGCTTTTTCCCCTGTTAGGTACTAAAGGCTTTCTTTTTCCAGTGGTAGTAGCTCTCCGCTGTGATTCTCATCCTCTTCTTTTGTTTAGAAGCTTGCTTACAGTCATCAAGTGGTATCGCTTGCTTGCTTGCTTACAGAATACTAAGATTGGCCAAGGGTCCTGGTAGAGGGAGGGCCCAACGTTGTTGGGTCATGGTAGGAGGGAGGCCCCAACACTATTGGGTCTCGATGGGAAGGAGGCCCAAACGTTGTTGGGTTCTAGTGAAGCAGAGCCCAACGCTATTTGCACTTTTGGAAGTGTTTTGGGCCTGGTTTGTCAACCAGACCAAGCAACATTGGGTTCGGCTATCGAAGTTAGACCTAGCGCCCTGGGGCAGAGAAGGCCACGCCCCAGTTGCAATTCTTGACTCAACACACAGTAAAGGAATGCCCCCCGGGATGCTACAATGTCGTCCACAATACAAATACTCTATGGCCATAGTGTCGTCTACAGGGTAGTGTGTATGTGTCCACAATGTTTCTATAGTGTTTTTTCCATACGTTTTAATATGTAGTAAATTAACTATGTAAGTCCACGATTAATTGTCTCTTGGTCCACAGTGCATACATGCACAATAAGTCCATAATGAATTGTCTCTCAGTCCACGGTGCATTCATGTACAATAAAAAACCCACGCGTTTTAGAGTTATGTTAATGTTTTCTGTGTGTAAATAGGCATAGAGGCATGTGTGTTTGGTACCGTGATACATGATACTTTCCAAAAGTACTTTTCAATTTAAAATACATTAAAATAATATTTTCAAAATAAAATACATTAGTACATCAAAATCATCTAAAAACACCAAAAAATACATCAATTTGATATCTTTTCAGGTAAAAAATATTTTGAAAAACACTTTAAAAAACAATTTGGAACGCAAAAACAAACACCAAAACCATATAAATTATATAGCATTTATTTAACCACAAATATATGACATCACAATTAATAAAAATATAGTTTCTCTATCATTAATCATTATAGCAATGATTGTCCGTACATGTATTCTTAAATTCAAGGATAAGAGCTTGGTAATAAATTTATGATTATATTATTTGTTTGGTTATTTAAAATATGCATACCTTTATTGTTTTTTGTTTTACAGGCTATGTGCAAGGATATAGATCGACAACGTGAAATTGAACGACTGAAATGTGAAAATGATCTGCTGACTAAGAGCATCAACAATCGGGACAGCTTGAACATAATACAACTCGAGGCAAAAAATACAAAATTGGAACAAGAAAAAAGGTCACTCCAGATGATAATTGATGCTTTGTGTACGAAGATAAATAAGGACAGCGAGCATGAACTGAAAGAAGCGTGCTAAGGTTATATTAATGATGGCTGTGAATGCTGTGAATTGTAAGGTTCAAAAACTTTTATTTTTAAGAATTATGTTTTTTACCATGATTTTTGTAATATACCTTTGCTTATTTGCTTTATATTTGTGCACTCTTTAACTATTTCGATTTTTTTAAGAAGCCAAGTACTTGATGTAGAATTAATAAGTTGAATAAATTTTAAAGCTTTTGTTTGTGTTTTTAAAATATTTTAAAAAAAATTAAAATTGTTTTTTCTTTGCATCAAAATAAAATAATATATCAAGAGAAACAGTAGACACTAGGCCTGAAATCTACTTCGCCAAAAGAAGTTGCCAAGTACATAATCTCCATGTCAACAGCGTTTAATGAAACTATCTATAATTTGCTTATTTTGATAATAATTATTATTGAATTAATACGTTTGAACTTTAGTCATGGATTATATATATATATATATGCTTTCGAATCACTAAATATTAGAAGCTAGGTATTATAGGTATTCCTCTATCAGTACTGATAAATATAAATATATAAACCATCAGGTGATTAGTTATAAGAGTTTGGAATTAAGGGATTTGTTTTTTTTGTGATTTCAAGTTTGAGCCATGTAATTACTAATATGATGACTACTGGAGGCTTACATGGTCATTAACTTTACGGCCCGTGGGATTAATTGAGGTGCGTGCAAGCTGACATGAACACCCACGTTAATAAATAAATAAAAATATATATAATTTCTTAAATCAACTTTGTATAGAGTATTTTACTTAATATTCTATAAAAAAAAATACATGTTCATTCATAATTTATGTCATATGTAAGAGTAAGGCCATAAAAAATAAACTTCTTGTAAAGACAAAAGGTTTGGTATTTTCTTACTTTTTTTTTTTTTTTCACTAGGACCAGTTCTTTATCATTCATGAAAACAAGTCAGTTTTGCTCAAATGTCAAGCTTTCCTTTCAAACCTCATTGTAATGGTAATAAATAATAGGCTCTGCGTATTAGCTTGGAATTTGAGCCATTATTTTGAAGAGGCCCCTTGCAAAATTTCTAGGTTTGTGGGACGCATGGAGTGTTGCTAAAGAGGGTGGACCGCCTACTGTTTGCCATGGAAAAAAAACGCTAATTTGACTTGAAGAGAGTGAGGAGATATGGTTGGTTCTAGGCAAACAAAACCTCCAACAATACACTATCCTAATACCACCAAAGTATTACATATTCAAATTTCATTATTAATTATAATTAATAATAGTTTTTACAAGGATATTGCTACCCTTATTTTTAAAACACATCAAAATTATATTCTTACCACTCTATACACGCACGCACGCATGTTATTAGATCCATTAATTCACATCAAATAGATAAATATTAGAATAAGTAATATATAAAGTTGAATGTTAAAACCATGAATCCCATTTAACAATAAAGTTGAGTATTTTATTTTTCTTTGTTATCCTCCCCCGGAAAACGTACTTGTTCATCCCCTCTCGTTATGTTCTATGAGTGGGTGAGATGTGTAATTCCTTTTGCATTAAATAAGTGCTTTTTAAGTTTTTTATTTTTTTCAAATTAATTTTTTTAAAATTGTGATATAATGATGTCAAAAATAAATTTAAAAAAATATAAAAAATATTATTTTAATATATTTTTAAATAAAAAATATTTTTAAATTTAAATAACCAATACCGCTAATATAATATTAATTGGAGGTTAAGTTTTACGCTACGCAACTTTCTCAAAACAGGGGGAAATTAAGCAACTAGAAAATCAGCTCATTGTATTTTTGGCTCCTAGACCAGAGACAATTAACGCACGTGAGCTGTTCGCCTTTAGTTAGCAATACCACAGGCTAACTGTCCATGGTTTTCTGCGACCCACTTTACGATCCTTGGAAATCTTGTCATGCAGCTCCTCAGTTTTTGGTTCATTTACGCTTGATACCCCTACTCAATTATAGCTGCTACTCTAGTTTTCTTTTTTCTTTTTCTTTTCAGTCCCACCCTCCTGTATTTAAGGGTACGAGTGATCTAATTAGAGCAAAAGAGATGCGGCGAAATGGGAAAAAGGGAAAGGGGACCAAAACAAAATAATACCTAACATCAAGGGACGTGACACAAGAAGAAAAAAATAAAAGGAAAACCTTTCACAGCAGAATCATATTTTCTTAAATACGTTAATGTGAACTACAAAGACGACTCTGTCCTCCCCCCCTTTCTCTCTCTCAGAGAACTCAACTGTCTTGCCATTGATAAATATAAGCACTTGCACATGTATATATGTACAGACATGGAAAAGAGAGAGGGTTCAAGTGGGTGTGTTCCAAGACCTGTTTGTTTCTTGTAAGAGCAGGGAGTCCAGTTTGGAGCTCAAGATTATAGTACAACTTGAAAGTTTTTTTTATAAAAAAACCATTGGTGATTTGATTTGCAAGAAGCAAAACTCAGATTCCTTTTCATTTCGGCTTCTGGGTATGTCTACTTTCCCTTCTTGCTTAATGGGTTTTCTTTTTTCAATATTTTTTTGGCTACTGCCTCACATGTCTATACAACTTGACTTCCTCTTCTTTTATATATATAAAGAAAAGAGGAATCCATTTCCTTGATATATTACTTCTTTTTATCTGTCAAATGCATGATCTTGCTAATACAATGTTTAAATTAAAGAAAATTAAGGAAACGGGTTAGATTTGACAGTGGGTCATGTACATTTGCTAAGCACGATACATCTTGGGTGATATTGAATTGGATTTGGCTAGTGATTCCTCTCTCTATGTCTCTTGCTTTTGTGTGATGCAATGGCTTGCTTAGTTGATGAGTTCTTTGGGCCGGATGTAGTTTTTTTTATTCCCGCTATGAGCATGTGTTAATGTGTTTCACAATCTTAGAGACTATTAAGGAACCCATTTTATGCCTATCTAATTCAACCTGGTGATAGAAGTTTTAGACTTCACAAAAAAGGAAGAAGAAAATAATGATTAAAGCGTTGATCTTAGATTTGCTCAGTTGTCATGGTGAGTGAGAGTTTATTTAGTCAGTTCATAGAGCAACATTTTTCTGACTTTTGGACAAGCTCCTCAAATTTTGGCTGGACATGCATAACACGAGGAGTTTTTTCATAAAGAAACGGTGGAAAGATTCTGGTTTCTGGGGTTTTTGTCTTAATTTTGGACATTCATCCGGAAACTGAGGGTCTATGAAATGTGCATTACAAATGCAGTTTCATTAAGGTGTTTTGGTATGGAAAGTTTATGTTGTTCTTCTAGAGTTTCTGGGCTTGGATAGAATATGTTGGTTTATAATTGAATATGGCTTTGTGGTCTTGCAACAATACAAAGTGAAGAAGAATTTGTTTTCCATGGTTTCTGGAGAAAAATCAATATAAATAGTTGGGGAAAAATTGAATATGCATGTTGATTTGAATGCAGGACAAAAAAAAAATGTCAAGAAGTTTCTTATAACAATTGCAATTTTAGAGCTCCTTGAGAGAGGAATATAGAATGGATGTTCCTTGGTCAAATTCAATAATCATACAATTGACCGTGTGCTTGAGGTTTCATCGATTGATATTAGTGAAAAATAGTTTGTCAACTTAATCTAGAAAACAAGAAATTAAAAAGATCTAATTGAAGAAGTTGCACCAAGGAGATTCTCCTCCTGCTCAATCAGTAAGAATGAAAAGCCTTATAATCTGTACCCGCCTCCTTGTAGGCTGCCTAGGAGTCTTCTTGATGCTTATGCATGGGACCATTTTGTGTCTGTCTTGGATCAATTGATTGGCAGTAGTTGGTGCTTATCTATCAATGAACCATTCAGCCATGGTATGAACCCTTTTCCTCAATTTTACTATGCCTGCAGTATGAAGGACAGAATGTCACCTACAACCACTATTATGTGGGAAGTTGCTGCAAGCTGTTTTAGTTTTAGAATTATCTGTTGCTCTTGATATGCTCCTAGTTTGTAGGCTCAGAAAGTAGTTTCAGTAAGTCTTTTTCTTACAGGCCAGTTTAAGTAGGGAGTCCTGTACTCTAGTGGCTTAATTCAGTAGGAAATATTTAGCGTTACCACTACAAAATGTAGCCTTTATCATCAAATAAAGGCAGCTGAATATTGGTATTAGGTTAGTGTATTGTTGGGGTCTTTGTTTCCCTAGAACAAACCATCTCTCCTCACTCTTTTCATGTCAAATTAGCGTTTCTTCCAGTTGCAAAAATTAGGTCACCCAACCTATTTGGCAACACCCCCATACTTCCCACTAACCCATAAATTTTGCTAGGGGCCTCTTTAAAATAATGGCTCAAATTTCAAGCTTTCCTTTCAAACCTCATTGTAATGGTACCCAATAGGTTAGTGTTTGCTCACATATTATTCACTTTATAGGTGGAATTACTAAATCTAAGCTATTTAGCTTCCAGACCTCACCTCTTCTGGATTCTACTTGTATTAATAGGCATGCCTCTTTTCTTTGCTTGATCAAACCTTATCAAATCAGTTATTGGCTTCCTCCATGCTAGTATTCGTTTTGTCAAGTAACTCTTGGATAAATGTCATAATGAAGCAAACAGCCTACATCCATATTACATGCTCTGCTCGTGTTTTCTTAAATTTCAATTGATCTATGTCAACTTCTTGAGATTGATTCAAATGCAATTTAAATCATAGCGGACATGTATGGCTCTATACTCTGTTAGCTGTGAACTGTCCATTAGAAATAGCTGAAGTGCTTGATTGGAATTTGCCTTTTTAACATGCCTAATGTTCAAACAACTAGTTTTCGAAAATATTTATTTTGATAAAATGATGTTCACTAAATGTTTTATTATCAATGGAGAATCAACTTGCTGTGTTCTTTATGTATTTACTACTATGCTGATGGCATTTATTCAATTATGATTATTTGTTGAAGTTAGCATCACATAACCTATTCTTGTCAATTATGCAGATCCAGGAGTCGTGTGATCTATTGAAGGAACTGCTTGATCTGGGACGCCATCCATTGCCTTTAGGATACTATTTATATTAATGAGAAAATTGAATTTCCCCCATTAGGAACTTTGATATTTTTCATTTTTCTGAAGCCCCCTTTGCAATGTCTCTGCTGTCAAAATTACGCTGCATCACTGTGGATGTCACTGGTACACTCATAGCTTACAAAGGTGAGCTTGGTGACTACTATTGTATGGCAGCAAAATCCGTTGGCCTGCCATGCCCTGACTACAAACGTATGCATGAGGGCTTCAAACTTGCATACACAGAAATGGCCAAAAAGTACCCATGTTTTGGGCATGCTGCAAAATTGCCTACTATTGTCTGGTGGAAAACATGTGTGAGAAATTCTTTCATCAAGGTATGCATTTAGGGATTCTTTGTTTGTAAGCTGTATCTCTCTTAACGAGCTCTTCTGAATTGTAGAACCTCAGATGCTGTAAAGGCAGTACTGTTATTTAATGTTAACATGCTGGATGTGCTCGCATGATGAAAGTGGCCTCTTCATTGCATCTGGTATTCAATGACATTGCAATATTGAAAAATAGAGGGCCAAATCACTATGCAAGTGGGTTAACCTTGTTCATATAATAGTACAACGAGGGATTAAAAGTACCACACGGAACCTAATGTACAAAAAAATCTGGCATTCCACATGGAACCTTATTGGTGGGCCATTTTGGAAAGTATTGTTAACTATAAATGCAGGTGATAGAGTCATGATACGTGCAGTTTTTTCCTAATCTTATAGTCTAGCTATTTATATATGTGCATGCATGGACAGATGCGTATCTTTTCTTTTCTTTTCTTTTTTTCTGGCAGGCTGGATATGATTATGATGAAGAGACATTTGAGAAGATCTTTAGGCGTATATATGCATCCTTTGGTTCATCTGCACCTTATAGTGTTTTTCCAGACTCCCAACCTTTCCTTCGATGGGCTCGTGGAGAGGGTCTTCTTGTTGGGCTTGTTAGTAATGCTGAATACCGTTATCAGGATGTGATTCTTCCAGCCTTGGGTTTGGAGCAGGTAAACAGAATGCTATCTTCGCAACAAAAGAAAAAGAAAAGGATAGTTATGGTATTAATTTGTTATTACAGTCCAACTATAGTTAACTTTAGACTTCATCCGGTTTCATGGTGTTTTCTTAATTGCACCAAAGATCACTGTGAAAGCTATAGCATGCATGCATGTGTGTGTTCATCCTTTGTATTACCAAAACCTACTCATGCTTTTACGCATTGTCCATGCTGAGCTCAAGAAATCTAATGTGAATATAATTTTGGAAAATCAGGGATCCGAGTGGGACTTTGGTGTATTCTCCGGTCTAGAAGGGGTGGAGAAACCAGACCCGAGGATTTATAAGATTGCCCTTGAGAGGGCTGGAAAAATTGCACCAATTGCACCAGAAGTAACTCTGCACATCGGGGATAGCATGCGCAAGGACTACTTGCCAGCAAAGAGTGTGGGGATGCAAGCATTGCTGCTGGATAGGTTTAAGACACCTGATGCGGTGGAGTGGAAAAAATCTGGTGCAACTGTGCTTCCTGACTTGGCCGCCGTACAGGAATTTCTTACTTCAGGGAATAAGTTAACCTGTTAAGAACAGATTTCTCTCCCCAGGCAGCTGTTATATGTCTAATTTCCTCCCATCATCCATGAAAAAGCTTTTGAAACTATTATAAAAGACGAATTATAGGCAAATTTATGATGAGTCCTATGGTTGTTTGCATACCTTTGTCTTTATGTTTTCTTTCCAGTAGCTACGGACAAGCTTCTCTTTACCTACTATGTGTTTTATAGGAGACGAATTGAGGGCATGATCATTTAGGTACAGGTTTAAACATTTAGCGAGAGGAGCTGTAAGCTACTGTTACTCGCAACAGTATAGCCAGGCTAGATAATAAATATACTATGGATGGGTTGAGTTCCTTTATCAAACTCATTACTCTTAGATGGCCTTCATGCGATCCATTCATCTTTCCTTCAGATTCCCAGCCAACCCTGTCCCCTTCTTTTCAGCATTGCTTTCTAAACGGGGGTTTGGTTGAATTTTATTTTTTATTTTTTATTTTTAAATTAATGTTTTTATATTTTAAAATTATTTTAATGTGTTGATGTTAAAAATAATTTTAAAAAAATAAAAAAAATATTATTTTAATATATTTTTGAACAATAAAAACAAAAATGGCTCATGAGAGCTGAGAGCTCATGTCTCTTTCATACTCCGTGCTCAATCTCACATTTTCTCTTTTTGTTTTGTTTTTTTGTTTTGGTAATGAAAAGCCATTTACAAATCCACGCCTATGCATTCATGAGCAGACCTCACAAAGGAAATCAAGTTTTTTGTCATGCACATCAACTGTTTAATAAAATGCCTGACAAAAATCACTATTTGGAAAGTTGCATGAGTTATGCATGTGAATGCCCTTTACACTTGCTAATTGCGAAGTTGGGTGCAAGTCGCAAATTCTATGTATCTGTTGCTTACTCCTGTTGTTGTTTCATTGCCATTGATAGATACATGAGGCCTTACGAGGTGTTTAAGATGATTTTTACATCTGAAATCAAATGACCCTTTTCTTGGTTTGATAGACAGACTTGATGGGTTTATGGCCCATTTGAAGAATGCTTATTTTTTAACAAGGATAGTCCCACTTTCAGAATGATTCTGTGTTTTGACATTGCTAGATTAGTAGTTATTCATTTATTTCTATCATCCGTGTATGTGAATTGTGTTGATTCAGTGTTGTGAGCACGGTTGCTTTCATGAAATGTTGGAGCTTGCCCCTACAATTTGGCATTTATTGTACTAGACAAAATTGCCGAGCTCACGAAGAGTTTTCTCAAGGTTCTTCCCCCCAGTTGATTTTTGTTGCGTCTATGGCTCATCTCTCCTTCCAAATAATAATGACAAGGATTTGGTTTTCATTTTTTTCTCATTTTTTTAATTCTATGATTGGTTTGTTTATGCTTCACCTTTTTAAAAAAATCTTAAAATGGATGATGATCTTGTTTTCAGTGGCTATTCGTTTTGTAGTCATCCAAAACAGTAAAATTATTTACATACAATTAAAGATAATTTTTGTAAAAAGGAACTTTTTCTGTCCTTTTCTTTTCTCTAGCGCAATAAAATGATTATAGAGGCAAATTTGTATTATCATCATGATATTTTTAGTTATAATTAATTTAAAACGAGAAACAATTTAATTTTTTAATAAATATAAAATATTGATAAAAAAAAAAACAATTTAACTTTTTAATAAATATAAAATATTGATAAAAAAAAAGTTATTAGACGTCATTGTGCGTCATCCTCACCCTTTTGGCATAACTTGTGGTGTCATACAACTGCAAAAAACCACTTTACAAGGCGGCATTAGAAGCATTTTGTCGCCCCTTTTATGGTGGTGCAACACCTGTCTTTGGAGATCAACAATTGAGCTCTGATGACATGTTTTTCTTCTTTCTTTTTTTTTTCTCCCTCTTCTCCTTGAAAACTCATTGGAATTGCAAAAATCTAAATAAGTCTAGTCATTTGTTGATTGAATCAGAATTAGTCCTTATTTTTTTTTAATTGCAATATATTTGGTTTTGAATCTTTTATTGATTTTTATTTTCAATTTCATCTCTTAGTATTTAATTTTTATATCAAATTCCATCCTCATTCTTTTTATTGTTATTTGTTTTTTTCTTATCCTTCTCTTGATTGAAATTGTTTTTCAATTTCATTTATCACCATTTGATTTTATTTTTTTATGTCAAATTTGATCGTCATTCTATTCAATTCTTTTTTTTTTGTTGAATTAGTTTTTTTTATCCCCCGTTATTTTGGTTGGTTGAGAATTTGACTTCGTTATTTTTTTGGGTTTGCTTTGGTGTAATCTATTATCATGACCCGTGTCACGGGTTTGAAAGATTTTTACCAAGCTGACTTCAGTTTTTTTTAAAATTGATTTTTTTTTTAATTTCATCTTTTAACATTGGATTGGTTGGAGATTGCCATTCATTATTTTTTTAACTTTACTTTCTATGGGGTTATCTTGATCTTATGTTTCTAGTCATGAATTCAGCTGGTATACCAAAGTTGACTCGGGGTTTTTTTTGCCTTGCTTTTTTAAAAAAAAATTATTTTTGCCCTTTAATATTAGGCTGATTTGAGAATTGAGCTTCATAATTCTATTCAATTTTCTTTTCAGAGGGTTATCCTGGTCTTACAACTAGGTTACAGATTTGGCGTGCAGGCTTAGATAGACTCGGGTTATTTTTTTAAAATTGTTTTTTCAATTTCATCTTTCGATATTTTATTTGCTGAGAAATGATATTCGACTTTTTTTAATTTTACTTTTTATGTGATTATCTCATTCTCATTTAATTTTTACTCAATGAATAAGATTATGAAGACCTTTTAAGAATATTATAAAGATATTTTTTTATAATGTTAACAAACATTTATTTTTTGCATTGAATTATTGATGATTTTTTTTTTGTTTGTTGCTGATGTTTTTGTTTTTATAATCATATGATTAAATTCTCAGATTTTTTTTTGTTTTTTCAAAAGCATTTATATTCCTTTGACATCTTTTTCTCACATTATAAAAATACGCTGCAGGTTAGCAAGTTTTATATTCGCTGATCCATTTCTTTATTTTGTGGTGGAGCATTTTACTATTTCCTTACTACATTTGTTACTGAATTTCCCTTTTTTTTTTGTTTTTGTTTTCTCTGGGGAGATAAGTTTTGTATTGACTTGTATACTGTCTTCCGTGTTAATTTTAGATTTTGATTGATTTTGTATTTTAAAAGTTTTTTTTAAAAAAAGTTGATTTTTAAAAATTCCGTGTTTGTTCTCTTGCTCGTCTGAACTTTGAAATTGGAGTCTCTATATCAGTCGGCCGTGACGGCAGGTTTGAAAACCAACCAGTCCAGGGCTACTTTTCCACCAGTCGCTTCTCTTAGTCTTCGTCTAAACAAAGCATTGAAATGATGGCGCATCTTGATTAGCTTTCGGACGCCGTTCTCATGAAGAAGATTTAACTAGGTGATATGATTCATCCTCGTTGCAGCATCAATCAACTTCACTGAGTGGGCCCTTGAAATGTTTTGTCTCTCTGACACCCTTCATTTTCCAATACAAGCACCGCTGAATTCTCATCATCTGACCTTAGTGGCCGTTTGCTAACATAGCTGCGGTTCACCACAGCCACATATAATATTGTTTGCTAAAAAAAAAAAATTCTTTCCACTGATAGGACCCACTAAAATCCAAGATAAGACCGCATGTTTTGAAAAAGCAGCATTTGACTGCTTCTCGTGGGGCAGAAAGTTGTACACTGTACAGTGCGAGTGAATTTCGCACTGTTCA
>Ga0307507_10010467_pt1 | contig 11983 bp, 17 predicted proteins | sample 7_EM_MG_FD_207223 | JGI IMG/M metagenome (GOLD analysis project Ga0307507, IMG submission 207223) | Populus trichocarpa ectomycorrhiza microbial communities from riparian zone in the Pacific Northwest, United States - 7_EM | ecosystem: Host-associated > Plants > Roots > Unclassified | place...
GAGAGCGTAGATCCGATGCGTGCGGCTCCGTCTATATGTCTCGTGTGAGGATATGAGGAGGATGAGAAGAACTTGAAGAGGAAGGCGTACACCCGATAATGAGAGAACCAGCAAGGAACCACGCAGTCGAGCTGGCCATAACGTCCATATTCACGTTCAGGGCGTCTACTATACTTTTGAACAACAGTGGAACCTGTACATTCAACACCTGCCCAAGACACTTCAGTCCAAGCGCAACATATGAAAGGAAGATGAACGAGCAGACCTTTGCGGTTATGAGTAACCCGAATCCACCTAGCACCGTCGACCGAGTCTTCCAGTCGTCCTTTGGCCATACATTCACAAGGAGCCGTTTGGCAATACTAAAGTCAGTTTTTCTTTGTTCTGCTTGTGTTGGAATTTTGGGCGGTGGCGGTGGTGGGTGTTTAGCTGGTGTATCAGGTTTTCCTTGTGGTGCACTTTTACCGAAGGCGCGCCCTAGACGAGGAAGGAGTTGAGCGCGCTTCCGACATAGGTTTGCATATCCCGAGAGTAAGACGCGGTTGGTCAATGTCGGAGCGTGGTGGAAGTTGCGAATAATATGGCGGCAGGAATGGCGGGCTAGGAAAGATGAGAATATGGGATGACGATGGAAGGGAAGCGAGAGCGTATTAAATAGCTTCATGCTGATGACACCCAGTGAAAACCCCGTTCCATTTTGCTCGAGGCCAAAATCCAAACAAATACACTGACAGTCACGAACGTTGGTCACGCCCTTTCATTCGACTATCAATATGGGAGGACCCAATCTTGAGGTTTTCAAATTTAGTCTCTACCTCTTTGTTCCCATTGCAGCACTCGTTCATTTCGGTGACCCAGAATGGTATAGGCGTCATGTCGTTCCGGTACGTCCTCGCCCACCGTCATTGGATCATTTTTTTATGCCTTGAAACTGTCAGTACCGGGATAAGCTCTTCCCCTCTCTTGATAGAACCATACAGGTGATCACTTTCCTGTCTCACACATGTCCCCCATTCGACTTAAAATGTGCGAAGCGAATACCAACGGACCAGAGCGGCATACGAGAGGAACTCGCCAGGATCAAAGCAGAGAGGCTGGCAAAACGTGCGGCGCGAGAGGCAGAAGAGGCCGCAGCCAAGGCAAAAGAATGAAGCTGTTACCCCCGTACGCAGTGAATCTTTGTCTTATCCTCCAGCCACGTTAACAGTAAAGTCGGCCAGCATGACGCATTTATGTCATGTATAAATCTCCTGTACTCTATTTAACTAATTTTTCCGGATGGTCGCCTCTCCAAGCTGAACGACTCCCAGTCGTTCCCTAGGATTGTCCAAGCTTCTATTTTTTGATATTCGGCCGCGTCAGTCAAGGACACCTTGAAACCCCCGCAAACAACGAATACTGCCACACGCTTGATGCTTTCGCTTGCGGACGGAGGAGCCACTAATTTGTCGAACAAGGGTTTGTGATACGCGGGGATAAGCGTCGTGGAGCATGCCAGTTCGGCAAGGAATTTATGATCATCTGGCTTTTGTTTTCAATGGTGTTCCAATCACCCATCACCAAGGACTTCCTGGCAAATAATCATGCTGAGCTCATCTGGCACACTGATTGATTTGATTCCCCCAGTTCTTTCTAATGCCATCTTCATCACTCCAACCGATGGCTGCGAAGCTCCCAGTGAGCTCGACGCCTTTTAAGAGAAGCTGTTGAAGCGGGTCAAATACAAATTGTTTTCCTCGTCATGAATAACATCCACCCCAGGGAGCAACTTTTTCTCGCCGACATGGCCTGGTGTCCGGTTGAGAGAAAGAGAGTGATGAAAGCAATCCGAGCCTATTGTTGCCAAACCAATTATAGGCACTAATGGCGGATATGTGAGGCTGGCAAGAAATGATAATTTTTCTCGCTTACCATCATCCCGATTCTCATTCTTGCAGCCGACGATGATCCCTCCCAGAAGGCCTCCACTCCCGACACTGCAGAAGATAGCGTCGGGTTATACATCCAGCTGGTTCTTGATCTCCGTAATCATGGAGCTATGTCCTTCCCAGAGTAGGGGCCCATCGTATGCGGGAACCAGGATCCTGAAACAAAGATAATAGGCCAATTTATTCAATAATTTACCTTCAACAATCACTCACGCGTTGCCATCATTTCGAACAAGTTCCTGGGCCAATTGCAGAGCCTCTGCGTAGTGCCTCCCAGCCATCATAACGTGTGCTTTTTCTCGCTGCAAAAAATCTAGGGTGCTTTCAGCCACGCTTTCGGGAAGGACCACACTGCACTTAACGTCCAGCGTGTGTGCAGCGCACGCAGCAGCTAGCCCGGCATTACTGCCAGAAGCTATAATCAGGTGGATAGATGGGCCATGATTCTCTTTTGCATTTTTGATAAAGTGAGAGATTCCGCGATATTTGAACGAATATGAAGGCTGCAGATTCTACATTTTGACGGTACTTGAGATACATCAGGAGCATTGACAAAGATGGGTAACCTCAAGTTTGAGGTAGATAGATGCCCCTGTGATTTCTGATGGTTTCGGAGAGTATATGAGTGGGGTTTCCAGCCAGAGGTTTGGTGATGCGTTAACCATCCAGGTTGCTTGCTGTAAAGTGATTACCACGCCCCGATCGTGTTTCGTAAGTCAACTGGGTGGAATCAACCTGTCCTGGCATTCCATTCACCTTTGTTAACCTTCACACTTGCTAACTTACAACTTTCTCAAGTCATCAATGCCTCCCACCTCAGGTAAGCGCACGAAAAAAACGAAGACAGCGGCGGATTGTGGTGGTTTAGATCCCAAAGTGATGATGGTAGCCATCCCCTCAATCTTTCGCATCGGTCGGTCTGGATCACACAAAAGCGTTTTTTAGTCAATTGCGAACAAAATCCCAAAAAATCCTGTCACTGGACGCGTCGACCTGGACGATATCGTTAAGTATGCGGTCGTTGAGCTTGCATGAGTACGTCGCTAATCCATTAGCAGGTTTATGAGCCAGAACCCATCGGAAATGGACGCTCTTATGGGGCAGATGGCAGCTACGGATATAAGCAAGGCTGATGTGGATTTATCCACGTACGATTTTGCATCTTTGGCGCCCACGATCGAACATGAATCCTTCTGGGTCGTACAGCTAGAAACGATGGGAATGGTGGACACAGCAGGAAGAGCTGTCGATCCTTCTGAAGGCCATGGCTCGACGGGTCTTCGTCCAACTTTCATGATATATATTTATGAAACCAGTGGCATGCATCGGCTTATGCATGAAACTATTGGACTTCCAGACTCAAAGACGGTTCTGCAGTATGCACAGTTCGCTCGTCGTACTTATCGGTCTATTAAATCATGTGTCCAGGGCTATCCGACTTGCGATTGCTAAACCGATACCACCCCTGAAGCCATGCCTTCCGTGGTTTCTTTTAATTTCTATCAGACTGCAGCAGCACCTTCCCACGTTGAAACCATTCTTGGATTCACTCCCTGCGCCATTCCATTGGCGGCTTGAAACTCGCGAAGAAGCCGAGGGGTTGTCAGAAGGAATCCATCAACTCAACGTGAATGGCGTAATTGTTAGCATGGAACTCGCAGAGAAATCCAAGTTGATTGGAAATGCAGCGTTTTCGCGCAAGGAGAGAGCTGCTGCTATCAAGGCGTATACTGAAGCTATCAAACACCTTATCGATGTGCTTAGTATGAAGCCAGGTCTTGAAGAAGAAGCAAAGGCCAAAAATTTGCTAGCTATCTGCCATTCTAATCGAGCGGCGACTTACCTGATCCCTGGAGCTGGGCAGGATGTTGATCAAGCTCTTTTGGATGGCCAGAAGGCTGAAAAGGCTGATCCTTCCTATGCCAAAGCGTGAGCGAAATATTATGTTCGGCTGATAGATTTTTGACTTTCTTTTATAGATACGTTCGACAAGCAACGGCGAGCGAAGTATTAGGGCAATTGGATGATGCCCAGGATGCTATAGCAAGAGCGTTACGACGCCCGGATCTGGAAAACGATAAGAACCTGGTAGATCGCCTCGTCCATCTGCTGACAGGGGGGAAAGGACTACCCAACGATGAGTCCACTTTCAAGAATTGGATGCTGGATGTTTTGATAAATGACAGGAAGACTGGAGAGAGGCTGAGCGGAATCAGAGGAGAATGGAGCCGGAGATGTGATGAACAGTTTGCTAAATGGAAACGTTGAATGATCCCTTGAGATGGCGCCATGGGTTCTTGTGTTTTCCATTCATACTTTGCACCCGGCAGCGGCAATTGCTTTTTCAAAGATCCCAGCTAGATCTATATGCATTTACATCTTGATTAATTCTTGCAACGAAAGATCATTCTATGAGAGGGTTGTGTTGGGTGTTGGCCGTCACATAGGGTTTGCAGAGAGTTTCATAAAGCTTCACTTTACATAACGTCTACCGTGGAATCATGAGCACCAAGTAGTTCAGATAATCACTTGGTTTGGCCTCGTTTCCCGAGATATGAGATACAACAAGTCATTTTGGGGTGATCCGTACAACGTATAGGCGCGGACATTACATCCCTCACGTTTTTCACCATAATTTGTAATTGAAGACACGCCTCCGGCGTAACACCATGCTACATTGAAAGATCATAAATGATATGTTAGTACAAGCCCAAGCGCTAAAGGAAATTATTCGGTTTAATGATCCGTGCAGGTTGGAAAGGATGAGCTCCGAATACTGCGTTTGAGATGATGCACTCCAGAGCACATCTGCAGCAGGCTGAGTTCTATTGATAGAATGCGGCTCCGAAATTGCCTGCACGTGGAATTCCTAAATGGGGATGAATATTATCCAGTCTATTCCGCGCGGTATGAATGCGATAAGAAACAATTATGCATGAACACCCGTACTAATGGAGGTTAATAGTTACCACTGCAGCTTGCTAGAAAATTTTAGGTGTGGTGGTTATGGCTTGAAAAGGTTTGAATATCGCGGACGGTGATTGGGCCGGAGGATGCGCAGCAGTGATCGGGAACTAATCACGTGGAAATGATCGAGTGCTGCGGAGAGCAAGATTCTACGGTACTCATCGTGAACTCAGCCATCATCGCAGGGCTGCGCACACAACGCACAGTTCCTCGCAGCTCTTTTCTTTTTCGCACATTTTTCTCCTTCTTTTCTTCACCACCATGCACAACTCCCTCGAATCTCAACCAAAACCATCAAGAAAGGGCAAGGAGCGGGATCCTACTCATCGCGATCTCCCCCAGCGAGAACTCCAGCCCACCGACCTTGACGAGAAATTGACTGCTTTGCGTCGAAGAACGGCCGCGTAAATCCTTTTCCGTCTTTTTCTACCTCATAACTGACAACCATTTTTATTCTAGTGCTGTCCGGGTACGAGACAGATCAGACCGTGACCGGATGCAGCCCACCCAACCTTCGGTGCCATCGTCATCTACAGTTTCCAAAACGGAACGTTCTCCAAAGCCCCCCGCGCCCTCTGCGTCTCGACATTCCCCGTCGTTATCTCGCCGACACTTGTCGCCTCATGTCGTCGTTTCTCGCCCACCTGTAGACGCTGACCACGAAGACTTCTCACGACGGCTTAAAATATCTTCTTCGCCATCCCCTCGTCCCCCTCAACATAAGTCAATTGCCTCATCCAAGCTTTATAACCCTGGCACCGACCCTATTCCGGTACGCCGTACAGTCGAGCCAGATGCGATGTCGGATGACACCGGAAGTTCGTACGCACGTCGTGGCGCTACGCCTCAAACCCATCGCGATGATCGTAGCAACGCTGATCGTCAGCTATTCGATCACCGAAAGGATGATCCTGTCCGCTTTTCTGTGCTTGCGCGACCGCAACCTGGTCGACCTTCTCCGACCCCAAAATCGTCCGGGGATTATGTATCTGCATCTTCCACATCTTCGTATGCGGCGTCTATATCTTCATCGACGTTCACTCTCTCCTCTACTACCGATGGATCTTCCGCATCGTCGGCTCTGTTCGATGGACGCCCAGGACAAGGGACTGAAGACTCTGGTAATAACGTCTTTTCTGTCCAGCTGAAGAGGCTGTATCGAAATATTTCAAGCTTGGAAAATAAGATCAAGCAAGAAGATTCCATGGAGGAAACCGACGACATGCAGACCAGCAGGGTACTATTAAAGGGTAAAGAAGTTGAAAATAAAGACTTGGAGAAGGAAAAGTGGAAGAAACAAATTGAAGATCACAAACAGTGGGTTTCGAGTCTTTGATCTTGCCATTCCACTAATGTATTTTTAGGCTTGCGGAGATAATTCACAATCTTCTTGAAATTTCTCTCGCACCCTCTGTTCCAGCATCCCTTCGGAATATCCCGACTAAATATAATATCATCGTGCGTCTCTGGACATACGCTTTCCACAAACTCCTCGAATCCCTCCGACGTGCATCGTTTACATCACCACTAGCCCTCGAACATCTGCAGGATTTTATTTACTATGCCTATACCTTTTACACCGGCCTTCTCGAGGAGCCTACCCTAAATTCCTTTAAATCGGGATGGTTGGAAGCTCTCGGTGATCTTGCCCGCTATAGAATGGCCGTTGCAGCCATGGTCAACGGCGGTGTCGGTGGGCAGGGCGGTCTCACTGCAAAAGCAGTTTCTGAAGCCGCTGCTGCGGAGTCGACACAAAGTAGCACCATCAACGGCAATACGTCCGCAGTACCTGTTGCAAAGTCCGTCAGCGATGCACCCGCTGCTCGGATAGACGATAGTCCGTCGCCTAGCGTCGGAATTGCTGCAGCGCGTTTACTTGACGTTGAGCCTGAGAAGGAACGGTGGCGCAACATTGCCCGAGATTGGTATGGAGCTGGCCTTTCAGAACAGCCAGGGACAGGCAAATTGCACCATCATTTGGGTCTTTTGTCAAGAGAGGTAGAAAGTGAAGAGTTGAGAGGCGTGTACCATTTTGTCAAAAGGTTTGCTTCAATTTTGGGACCGGGTTGAATGGAACTAATTCATTTGCTTTGTTTTTAGTCTGACAACTCTTCACCCGTTTACCACCTCCCGGGAATCTATTCTTCCCCTCTGGTCACTTGGGTCACAATCTCGACGATCCCTGCCCGACGCTCGTGCCCCCGAATTGTTTGTCCTTCTTCATGGCATGCTTTTCACGAATATCCAGCTTGATGACTTTCAGCCTACTCTTGCTCGCTTTATTGAGAGGCTGGAAATTGAAGGAGTTGAAGAGCGTGAATGGATCATGATGGGCGTTATCAACATTTCTTCAATCTTGGAATACGGTCGTCCTAGTGGCATTCTGCGAAAAGTAGGCGCCGTTGGCCTGAAAGAAGCTGGCGGTCCTCAAGCAGCGGCTATGCGCGTTATGGCAAAGAAGGCTGCTGCCGGGGTCCCTGGTTCTTTTCCCCTTGACGGCGTGGATGAGGAAAAGATGGACGTGGATGATGATTTGCAGGGAATCGACCCATCCACGAAGTTTGGATCGTCGCAAGACCCTGGTGCTCCTGAGCACCCTCCTGCATTTAAATTTGCTCTTCAACTCACCTTCTCCATGCTAGCTTATGTGCTGCGGCATCCAACACGCAAGGCTTCGCAATTTGCTCGATCAAATCTCAATCCCTATCTGACAATCCTTTTAACTTTCCTTTCCACCATTCTGAAGCATGCCCCAACACTAGAGGTTCTGGAGAGGGCCATTCCTTGGGATGAGCTTGCCACATTCTTCACTACCATTCCACGGAAGGTTATGACCGCTCAAGGCTTGTTGACCCTGGGCAAGGGTCAGGGTACCACGACAGAGCGTTGGGTGATGCTCACAAGCGGCTGCGCACCGCCTTTATCGGAAGACTGGTGCCTGCGTGGGATGGAGTGGGTCGGACGAAAAGTATACGAGCGTGGATTTTGGAAGAGCGGTGAAGAGCGAAAGGCTGAGATCGAGGTTCTAGAAGAGTGCGAAGGCCAAGAATTGACGGATGGCCGCATTGAGGATGACGATGGCGATGATGGCGATAACAAGGCCTCGTCATCTGGTGGAAGGGACATATTCAGGCGATGGGTACGCATCGCGCGATGCGCTGTGGGTGTTGCAGGCGCCGTCGACGGGTTCGTTTGGAATGAAGGGACCAGGGAGTGGAGCGTGCAAGGGAAACTCGCTGAGAAAGTCAAGCGATGGAAAGAAGAGGATGAAATTGAGAGAGAAGCCGACGAGAGAAGGAGAATGGGTAGGAGATGGGCAGATGATCCCATGGAGATCGACGATGAGACTGTTGATGACAGCCTGTCTGAGGAGAGCGACAATGAAGGCGACTCTGAGGAGATCAAAGCCCTAAAGGTATGCACTCATCCCGTATTACACCAGATTTTTTATCTTACACTTTATTGCAGGAACGCCGTCGATACCTCAAACAACTCCTACAGTCTGCTCAGCGTGGTTCTCCGACATCATATCCCGACCGCCCACGAACGCGTGCACCTAAGAAAGAAGTTGACAAACGAGCCGCTCTGCACATTATCCCAGGATATACTATCCTCGTCGTCGACACCAATATCCTCCTTTCGTCACTTTCAATGATCTCGTCACTCATTGAAAGCATGCATTGGACTGTTGTTGTTCCCCTGCCTGTAATCATGGAACTCGATGGGCTTTCATCCAATGCTTCAGCCCAGCTCGGGGATGCTGCCCAAGCTGCCATGGCATATATTTCAAGTCACGTTCGCTCGCACACACTCTCCCTCAAAGTCCAGACCTCGAAGGGGAATTACCTTAGCACTTTGAACGTCAGGACAGAAGAGGTCGACTTCGCCGTCAGTGGCAATAATGCAGACAGAACTATGGACGACCTGATTCTCAAGGCTGCAATCTGGCAGGATGAACATTGGGTGGATAGATCCTCGATGCTGAGCGCAGACCCCGTTGCCCCCAAGGATCTGCAGCGTGCAGTGAAGGTTGTCCTACTCAGTCTTGACCGAAATTGTATGTCCTATTTTCAAATCCTTGTGAGACCTTCGGTGCTGACAGTTTGTCTTTCCAGTACGCTTAAAAGCCCGTTCGAGACAACTTCCTGCCGCCAGTGAAAAAGATCTCGCTTCTCTCCTCGCCATTGCCACATAAAGTAGACACAGAGTCGCCAGCAACAACCCCGCATTCAAATTGCCCTACGCGTGGAGCTAGGGTCGAACGTTTCTACGACCTCACTACGAGGCAGCTGGGAATCTGTTCAACGACTATTCGACTGATGTCCTGTACGAGTACAAACCGTTGCATCCCCTACCTTCCCTCCCAATGGACCTCGATGCCTACTCGACTCCACCTCGAGAATGCGGGACGCGTAAACTCAGCACTTCTACACCCTGGTTGGAAATGTATCTAGTTAACTTATTTAAAGCACTTCATTCATTCTCCATACCCTTCAACATCTAGTTATACCTCTTGCTTCATCTCTTGGTGTATGATGTTGTACTACTATCATTTTATGTAAGCTACAGAATTGAATACACCACATCAAATCACACTTTGTATGCGTGCAATAATGATATTGACACTTTAAAGTACCGTTTTCAAGGATTGGCTTTTCCATGAATAATTTCCACCTTTTCTGAGTCCATTGGGTCGCCATCGTCACCTTCGTCTTCTCCCACCTCAAAGAAAAGGCGCGAAGACGAGTTTTCAGAGAGAGCAATATAATTGGCGTCGCCGCTGGCAGTACCAGAACGTTCCTGGCGGAATTGGCGCTTGAGCAAGGAAAGACCTGACAGATATGCTAAAGGTAGAACCTGGCAGCCACGTCCCAAATTAGGCGGAATGGAAAAGGAGGGTATAGTCGAGGAAAAGCTTACCACAATCCACAGGACCCAAAGCTTGCGACACCAGCTCGCCAATACGGGTCTTCCAGTCGTCACCTCCCACGCATCCAGCCCACTCCTGGTCTAGAGACGGAAAAGAAAAGGTTATCCTCAGCATGAAGAGCGGGTTGCTGAATGCTTTACCTGGAAAAATGCAAGTGCTATTATCGCCAGCCCAAGAACAACATGGGCGATATTCAGAGGTGGGTGAGGTTTAAGTGAAGCAGCCATCTTCTCCCTGCGTCTGTGAATATACCTCCCTAAAAAAACCTGCACGTAGTAAAGTCCGACGAGCACAATGCCGCAAATCTAAAATGGCATATTGAGCAACTTCTCGCTGTAGATAGGATAGACGGTATACCTCGTGCGCATTGGAGAAGTGGTCTGCCTCGTGTTGTATCACCGCCATAAGGCCCAATACCCAACCAAGGGTGATCACAGGAAGCGCTAGGAACAGGTTAGAGAACTGGTGAGCTTTGAACCATATGGGCGTGAATGTCCGTCCCCATCGAGCAACCAATGACCCCGCAGGCAACAGAATTAAAAATCCGAATGACACGAAGATGGCGTGGACGATCAGCAGTTTCTCTCGTTTTGTGTATGGGCCAAAAGGTGATATTATTATTGTGTCGTGATCGCCTGAGGGTGGAGGACGCTTGTCGTTCCCTTGAGTTGGACTCGGGGAAGAATTCTGTTTTTCTTGGGTTGGAGAAGGAATCGGTTTCGCTTGAGTGGGGAAAGAAACCTCGTCGGAGGGCAGCTCTTTGCTAAGATCGAGAGTAAAGTGACCATTGGCGCGGTGGAATTCTATATGCGAGGAAGGGTCGGAAGATTTTGGGCGTGTCGGAGAATACGCCCAAATAAGACGTTCCACCCCGGCACCGGTTTTCCTGTTGACTGGAATTTGGAAAGCGAGGGTAGAAGAATTGGTGGGGTGCCACTGTAGAGAAGACGTCGTACAGTTAATACAATGCCAGAAGCGGCGATGACGAACGAACGGATGTTATCTTTGGGTTGACAATGCTCGCAACGCGGGGAGGGTCTTCAATTGGGGTCGGCTCACGATATCCAGCTGCATAACGTTGCGACAGTATAGTTGTGTCGTCGTCGCTTTTCCACATGATGACCATATGCGTGTGTGCCATGTTCTTCCCGAAACCACTTGACCTCCACCTTAGACGATAACCTGGAGAATATCTCAAAAACTCTCACATGGCCATCCAACCCGGAATAGGAGGCTGGCGTATTAAAGTCATTTCATCTCGAAGAATGTCAGGGACTCTAGTATCCTATTTTTTGTTTGTCGAGAAACTCACAGGTGATAATATCGTTGCTGACGGTGGCATTCAAACAGATAGCCCGACTACACGCCGAGTCACCTTTCAGCGCGATAGCTGACTGTAGCCAGAGGAGGAAGACCAGAAACGACGGCAGCACGTTCATGGTGGAGGACGTGGAGAAGGTTAAGAAGCAAAGTGACGGACATCAAGACGCGTGTGAGAACGTGAGTCGGGTACAATTTCGACGTCTAATTGGCGACTTATGTAAAATACACGACTTTCTTTTTCTTATCAATTGAGCAATCACTCAAAGACCCAAGATTCAAGAGCGCTGGTGTATTGAACAACGCCTTCGGGGAACCAGCTATCAAAGCGAAATCAGCGAAAGCTAGATATTGATAGATGATGTACGCACAGCTTGATCTCCTTCTCAGCACTCTCAACAGAGTCTGAGCCGTGGCAGATGTTGCGTCCAACAGCAAGGCAGAAGTCACCACGGATGGATCCTAGAACGATCTTTGATCAAGACGCGTCGAGTCGATCAAGATCGCGTCGCGCTGCTTACCGACAGGAGAGGCGAGGGGGTTGGTAGCACCGAGCATGACTCGGCCAGTCTTGACAGCATCAAGACCCTGCCAGACCATACCGACAACGGGGCCCGAGGCCATGTATTTGATGAGGCCGGGGAAGAAAGCCTTGCCTTTGAGGTCGGCATAATCTACAAAAAAGATATATTAGATAACGAAAGATGTAACGGTAAGATCTGGTGACGCCTACGCTTTTCGAGATGCTCCTCAGTAGCCTGTACAAGCTTAAGCGCGATCAACTTGTATCCGCGCTCCTCGAACCTCGCGATGATCTTCCCGACGAGTCCACGTTGGA
>Ga0307507_10010470_pt1 | contig 11980 bp, 11 predicted proteins | sample 7_EM_MG_FD_207223 | JGI IMG/M metagenome (GOLD analysis project Ga0307507, IMG submission 207223) | Populus trichocarpa ectomycorrhiza microbial communities from riparian zone in the Pacific Northwest, United States - 7_EM | ecosystem: Host-associated > Plants > Roots > Unclassified | place...
TCCTATTTATTAGAACTAATCATAATTTTAATTTCAGTAGCATTTTTTACTCTTTTAGAACGAAAAATTTTAGGCTATTCCCATTTTCGGTTGGGACCTAATAAAGTAGGTGTATGGGGAATTTTCCAACCATTTAGAGATGCTATAAAATTATTCTCAAAAGAAAATTTTAAGCTAATAAATATTAATTATTTTATCTTTTTATTTTCTCCTATTCTGGGTATTATAATTATAATAAATCTTTGAATTTTAATTCCTTTTTGGGGAGAAAATTTAGCTTCTAGAGTATCTATTTTATTTTACTTCTGCTTAGCTAGTATTTCTATTTACTTTCTTATTGGGACAGGTTGATCCAGAGCTTCAAAGTATAGCATTATAGGGGCTTATCGCTCAGTTGCTCAAGCTATTTCTTATGAAGTTAATATCTTCTTAGTGATTTTTTTTATTTGTTGGATAATAAATTCTTATTCATTTTCTATGTTTTCTAATAATTTTTTATACCTAATAATACTAATACAAATAATAATTATTTGATTGATTATTATTCTTGCCGAATCAAACCGAACCCCTTTTGATTTTTCAGAAGGGGAATCTGAATTAGTTTCTGGTTTTAATACAGAGTACAGAGGTGGCCTATTTTCTTTAATTTTTATTACAGAATATGGATCTATTTTATTTTTTAGAATACTTACAGTTCTTATGTTTTTAAGTTTTTCAATTATATCTTCCTTAAAATTAATAATTATTTCTTCTTTTTATATTTGAATTCGATCTACTTTACCTCGATTGCGATATGATCGGTTGATATTAATATCATGAAAAGGATTACTACCATTAGTAATATCTTATATAATTTTTATATTTTTATTAGGGTTCTAATAAATTTTTTAAACTTTTAGAAAAAAAAATCTTATATTTATTTTCAAAATAAACAATAAAAAGTTTAAGCCATTAGATAGACAATAAAAAAATAAAATAGATAAAACTGCAAATTTGCCCAATAAGTTCAAAAGGATGTTCTACAGGATTAGCTCCAATCCAAGTTAAAACAACAAATGAAGAAGTATAGAACCAAAAAGTTATTTTTTGACTAACATGAAATTTTGAGGATATAATTGTTTTTAGCTTAAATGGTAAAATCAAAATTATTAAGATAGACAAAACTAAAGCTACAACCCCTCCTAATTTATTAGGAATAGATCGAAGAATAGCATAAGCAAATAAAAAATATCATTCAGGTTGAATATGAATAGGAGTATTTAAAGGGTTAGCAGGATTAAAATTTTCAGGGTCTCCTATAGAATAAGGAAAAATTAATCTAATATAAAATAAAACAAAAAAAAAAATTATTAATCTCAAAGAATCTTTTAAGGAAAAATAATTATGAAAAGGAATTTTATCGTAATTAGAATTTATACCTAAAGGATTATTAGAGCCATTAATATGCAATGATATTAAATGGATAATAATAAAAGCAGTTAAGATAAATGGTAGAAGAAAGTGAATTATAAAAAATCGTCTTAATGCAGCTCCACCTACTGAAAAACCACCTCATAATCATTCTACAATTATTGAGCCTACATAGGGCAAAGCAGATACTAAATTAGTAATTACAGTAGCCCCTCAAAATGATATTTGTCCTCATGGTAGCACGTATCCCATAAAAGCAGTCCCTATAAGTAAGAACAAAATGATAGTTCCTGAACTTCAAACAAATAAAGATTTGAAAGAAGAAAAAAGTATTCCTCGAGCAATGTGAATATAAATAACAGTAAAAAAAAGAGAAGCCCCATTTATATGAAGTATTCGTAATATTCACCCATAATTAACATCTTTTATAATATGAATAACAGAACTAAAAGCTATATCAACATTAGAATTAAAGTGGGAAGCTAATATTAAGCCAGTAATAAGTTGTAATACTAAAATTAATCCTAATATAGAACCTCAATTTCATATATAAGAAATATTAGAAGGCCCTGGTAAATCTACTAGTATATCATTTATTCTCTCAACAACAGGATGAAGATTTTTTTTTTGTTTTATCATATAATGAAGATTTTATTGAAACTAAAGGATCAAAAATAATTTTTATAACAAAATTTAATATAATTAGAATCAAAATTAGTATAAATAAAACTAAAAAATATTTAGATGAATATATCTCATTAATAGTAGATGATTCTATTCATTTACTTGATAAAATAAATATAGGTTTCTCAGCCAATAAAATAATAAATAATAAGTAAAAGGTATTACCACTTATAATGAATTTTTCATTAGGAGTAAGAGAAGTGGAATACAAAAATAAAATTATTATTCCTCCTACTAGCCCCAAAATTAAGATCAAAGAGACCCAATATATCATTTGGATCTTTAAAATCAAAAAAGATCTCAAAAGAGAAATAATAATAATAACAAAGATTATAAAGACTGGGTGTCTTCTTAAGATAAAAATAGAGACTGTCAAAAAAACTAATAATATTAATATATCAGAATTTAGTTTATGTAATAAAATTCTAGCTTTGGGGGCAAGAGAATATTTTCTGAATTAAATAAATTTTATTGATTTACAAAATCAAAGTTTTAATTATAAACTATATTTAAAAGTATGAACAATTATTTTTTAGTACTTTTTATTATTATAATATTTACATTAAGATTTACTTTAAAATCAAATCACTATTTAAATTTACTCCTATCAGTTGAATTTATAATATTAGCATTATTAATTATAGTAAGAATTAATAATCAATCTCTTAGAAAGGAAATTAGCATAATTTTTTTATTTCTTTGTATAATAATCATAGAAGGGGTATTTGGTTTAGCACTTTTACTAATATCTTCGCAATTTTATGGTAGTGATTTTTTTAGAATTAATTAATAAAGAAATGTTTATAATTTTTTCTACATTAATACTTTTATTCTACATTAGATGAGATTTAGTTATTTTATTTATTTCAATTAATTTTATTAATTGCTTTATTAGAATAAATGGAAGACAAATACTTTTTTTTGATAAGAATACTTGTAGATCAATATTAGTATTATTATCAGTATTGATTATTTTATTTATAGCAATAAATAGAAATATGCTTAATCAATTTTCAAATAAAAAAATTTTATATATGATTAATATTGTTATTACATTAATTATTTTGTCCTTATGTTTTTACTCCTCAAATTTTTTTTTATTCTACTTCTTATTTGAATTGGTAATTATTCCAACTTTCTTTATAGTACTAAGATGAGGTTATAGAACTGAACGAATTCAAGCAGGAGCATATTTATTCATTTATACTTTGCTAGCTTCTTTACCATTTTTAATTTTTTTAATAAACTTTTGAAAAAATAAAATATCTTTAATATTTGATTTAAATTTTTTTTATCAAAATACTCAACATTATTATTCATACTGATGAATAATAATTAGTGGAGTTTTTATAGTAAAAATACCTGTTTATCTAGTTCATATTTGACTTCCAAAGGCACATGTGGAAGCTCCTGTTTCTGGTTCAATAATTTTAGCAGGCATTTTGCTAAAATTAGGAAGATATGGCTTTTTAAAATCTTTTTCAATTTCTTTAATAAGTTTTATTAAAAATGAGGCAATTTTAATATCTATTAGTGGAATTGGGACTTTAATTATCAGATTATATTGCCTTCGTCAAAACGATTTAAAATGTTTAGTAGCTTATTCATCAGTAGCTCACATAAATCTTATAATGATATCTATACTATCTCTATCTTGAATTAGAATTAAAAGAGCAATTATTATGATAGTTGCACATGGTTTAAGTTCATCAGCAATATTTTTTATTTTAAACATTTTTTATCTAGCAAATAAATCACGTAGAATTATTATTATAAAAAGTTTATTACTGAGATCCCCAATTTTATCTTTTTGATGATTTACTCTATGTTGTTTAAATATATCATGTCCTCCTTCTATTAACTTCGTTTCTGAAATTTTTATATTAATTTCTGTAATTGCCTGAACTAAAATCTTAAAAATAATTTTATTCACTATTTTAATTGTAAGAGGAGTATATTCTATTATAATATTTACTTTAGCTAATCATGGAGAAAAAAATGTTACATATAAAATAAACTTAAACTCTTGTAATGATACATTAATTTTAAGATCACATGTATTTTTGTCATTTTCACTAACACTAATAATTTTTTTGATTTAATTATGCTACAAAATTATAATAGTTTATATTGAAAACATCAAATTGTGATTTTGAAAATTTATTTATAGTAATATATAAATTGATTGCTACAATTATTTTTTTTATCCACTGTTTTATAATAATTATGTGGTCTTATAATTTTAGTTTTTTATTATCTTTTAACATTTCATTCAGAACAATAAGAATTGAATATCCGATGATCATTGATTGGATATCAACAGGATTTTCTTCATGGGTTCTATTAATTTCTTCTGTAGTTTTTTGGTATAGAAAAAATTATATAGGAGATACTTTTTTAAATAAACGATTTATTATTTTAGTATTCTCATTTATTTTCTCTATGTTGATATTAATTATTTCTCCTTCATTATTAGGATTAATATTAGGATGAGATGGATTAGGTATTACATCCTTTCTTTTAGTTATTTTTTATCAAAATAATAATAGATTGAAGTCAGGTTTAGTAACAATTTACATAAATCGATTTGGAGATGTTATAATAATTTTTTCTATTGTAATATCTTATTCTTTAATAATAAATTCAAACTATTTAAATTTTTCATCTTCAATCATGATTTCAATGATAATCATGTTGGCTGCTATAACAAAAAGAGCTCAAATTCCTTTTTCGGCTTGATTACCAATAGCTATAGCTGCTCCTACTCCTGTGTCTTCTTTAGTTCATTCTTCCACATTAGTAACAGCCGGAGTCTACTTAATATTACGATTTTACTTTTTTTTAAAGTTTATATTAGTAAGAAATATATTAATCTCTATTTCTATTATAACAAGAATAACTTCTGGTATTATTGCTTGTATAGAATCAGACTTTAAAAAAGTAATTGCAATATCAACTTTAAGTCAATTAGGGCTAATAATATTCATACTATCCTTAAATGAGATAAAGATTTCTTTTTTTCATATAGTAAGCCATGCTTTATTTAAGTCACTACTATTCTTATCATGTGGGATAATAATTATAATTTCCTTAGGAATTCAAGATAGACGAATAAAAGGAGGAATATTTTCTAAATTTTATTTTATACCAATAATATTTGTTTTATCAAGATTAAGATTAAGAGGTTTTCCATTTCTAACAGGTTTTTTTTCAAAAGATTTTATACTAGAAAGAAGATATAATATAAATAATAATTTATGGAACTACTTACTTTTAATAATTGCTTGTATTATAACATCAGTATATAGATTTCGACTTATTTACATTAGCATAAAAGTAACTCGATCAAACGAAAAAATATTCAATATTTTAGAAAACAAATCATTTTTCTTAATAATTATATTATTTATTTGATCTATTTTGTTGGGAAAATTTATATCAAATTTTATTATGTATTCTCAAATAAGAATAGTTTTAAATACACTAAAAAAATTAAGTTTAATAATCTTATCAATAGGATTACTTTTATCAAATTTTAAATATTGAAAAAAAATAATAAAATTAAAAAATATACTAGGGGAAATAATTTTTCTAAACCTATTATCATCCAATTATTTTTCTAAAATAAACTTTTTCTCAAAAAATGTATTTGACTCAAAATGACTAGAATTAGGACCTTTAGGAAGATTTGATTTATCAAAAGAATATAATAACAAAATAAAACTAAAAAAGAGAATCAACTTTAAGTATTTTATTATGATCATAATTTATTTTTTTATTATTTTTTAAAATTAAAATAAATTTAATATAAAATATTCTTTAGCTTATAAAGAGTATAGAATTGAAGATTCTAAGGAAATTAAGAATAAAGAAAATTTCAGTCGATGGACTTTTAAATCATGAAAAGATTTTGTGTTTATTATACACTATAAAATAAAAAAAAATAAATGAAGATTCTTCATAAAATAAGTTAGCAGCTTATATAAAATTTTTCTTGAAAAAGAAAATTCTTTAAATTTCAGTAACAATGAAATACTATATTATTAGTTTTAATCAAAATAACTATTTAAGTTTTAGATTAAGCCGAAATTAATTTTAAATTAAAAACAGATTATATAATCCTTAAAATTATTAAAATATATTGCAAATATATAAAATATAATCCTATCTATAAATAAATTATTTACTTCAATCTACTAAACCATATATTCATTCAACAAAAAGTCCTAAGATTAGTATTAGTAAAAGAATTATTAAAAAGATGATTATAATATATTGTTTTTTGGATTCTTCAATTACTGGCATAATTAAAATAATTTCTAAATCAAATACCAAAAATAAAACTCTAATTATAAAATATTGCAAAGAAAAAGGTAGTCGATTTATAACAATAGAATTAAATCCACATTCAAATTCTACAAGCTTTTGAAAACTAACTTGTGACTTATCTATAATTATTGAAAAAACAAAAGAAAGCATTAATCTAACAATAAATATAGATGTTATTAAAACTATTATTAACTTAAATAATTTTCTTTTAAATTGGAAATTTAATGTACTATAATATACTATTAAGTTTATTTTCCTCATCAGTAAATAGATAAGTATAGAAACAATCAAATAACGTCAACAAAATGTCAATATCAAGCTGCTGCTTCAAATCCTATTAAATGGTTCATATTATTATGAATTTTAAATATTCGAATTATACAAACTCCTAAAAATGTTCTTCCAATAATAACATGTAAACCATGAAAACCAGTGGCTATAAAAAAAGTTGACCCATAAATGCAATCAGAAATATTAAACTCAGATTGAAAATATTCTATACCTTGCAGTATTGTAAAGTATACTCCTAAAACTACTGTCAAAATTAAAGAAAAATTAGATTGCTTTTTATTATTAATTAATAATCTATGATGACATCAAGTAATAGAAACCCCTGAGGAAAGTAAAATAATTGTATTTAATAGTGGTACATTTATTGGATCAAAAGAATTAATTCAATATGGAGGTCAACTCTGACCAATATCTATATTTGGTCTAATTCTTCTGTGAAAGTATCCTCAAAAAAAAGAGACAAAAAAAAAAATCTCCGAAGTAATAAATAAGATTATACCTATTTTTAATCCATCAATTACATCCATGTAGTGAAAACCTTGATTTAATGATTCTCGAATTACATCCTTTCATCAAGAAAAAGATAAGAAAATTAATAAAATAATTATTAAAAAAATAATATAAGTATTTTGAAACTGTATTCAAATAACTATAGATATAGTTAATATTCACACTCCTATAGAAGATAATAATGGTCAAGGTCTAGTTTCAACTATGTGAAATAAATGAAATTTTTTATTCATAATGAACTTCAGTAGAATATAATGTTATTAAAGTTATAAAAACATATGATTGAATAAAGGATACTGCTAATTCTAATAAAGATAAGATTATTATACCTAATATTGAAAAATTAAAGATTAAAATTCTCATTAAAGAAAATCTTCCTAACAGTCTTAATAATAAATGACCAGCAACTATATTAGCTGTCAAACGAACAGATAAAGTGATAGGTCGAATAATATTTCTAATTAATTCAATAATAACTATAAAATTTATTAATACTAAAGGAGTCCCAAAAGGTACTCTATGAGATATCATATGCTTTCTATTATTTAATCAACCAAAAATTATAATTCCTAATCAAATAACAAAAGACAAAGGAAAAGCTAAACTAATATGAGCAGTTCTAGTAAAAATGAAAGGAAAAAGAGAAAAAAAGTTTATTAAAAGTAAAGAAGAAAATAAACTTATATAAAAAATTAAAATTCCTTTTCTTATTACTGATAATAAAGGTTTTAATTCATTTTTAATAAATAATAATAAATTTAAGAAAAATAAAGTATATTGAGAGTTATTAAAAAATTTTACAAATATAGACAAAATTGCTACAATAACTAATGATCAAGGTAAAATATTAAATAAAAATATAGAAGGATCAAAAATTAAAAACAAATTAGTTATCATAATAAATTTTTAAAATAAATTTTTATTAGCTTTTTCTCTTTTGAGATTGATTGTAAACCTACCAAAGAGTGATTTACTAACATTAAAAAATAAAAAAAATTTGCAATAATCATTCAATTTATAGGTGATGTTTGAGGTATATAGCTATACTATTAGTAATTTAAAAATGACATTTTTATGTTATTATTTAACTAAAAGCTAATAAGAGAAATAAAATTTCTATAATTGATTTAAGAGAACAACGCTTTTAAACTTCAGCCACATATAAATAATAAATTTTTAAAATGATTTAATGGAATAGAATCAATAATGATGGGTATAAATCTATGACCAGCACCACAAATTTCAGAACACTGACCAATTATAATACCAGGCCGATTACTAATTAATAGCAATTGATTTATACGGCCAGGTATAGCATCTACTTTAATACCCAATGAAGGAATAGTTCAAGAGTGAATTACATCTTTAGAAGTAATCATTATTTGAATTGGTAAAGAAAATGGAATTACTAAATGATTTGATGTATCAACTAATCGAAATGTTTTTAAAGAAGAAATTATTATAGAGTTAAATCTTAAATCATCTATTTCAGAATATTCATAACCTCAATATCACTGGTAACCCATTACTTTCAAAGTTATAATGGGATAAAAAATTTCTTCTATTATATATAAAGTTTTTAAAGAAGGAAGAGCAATAAAAACTAGTATAAGAGCAGGAATTAATGTTCAAAAAAGCTCTACTTCTTGAGCTTCAGAGAAAAATCGTCTGAATACAGGAGAATTAATAGAAATATAGATTAAATGAAGGGTTAATATAGTAACTCTTACAAGAATGATTATAGAATGATCATGAAAAAAAATTAAATGTTCTATTAAAGGAGAATTTCTATTTTGAAAGTTTAATGATAATCAAGTTGACATAATAAGAAATAGTTATTGGCTGATTATAGGTATGATCATCCAAAGGATTATTTCTAAACCATTCATTAAAAGAAGGTGAGGAATTATTTCTAATTAAAAAATAACCAAAAGATAACGATTCCCATATAATAAAGATAAAAAAAATTACACTTAATATAGAAATATAAGAACCTAAGGAAGAAACTAAATTTCAAGTAGAAAAAACTATAGAATAATCTGAATAGCGACGAGGTATACCATTTAAACCTAAAAAATGCTGAGGGAAAAAAGTTATATTAACCCCCAAGAATATAGAATAAAATTGAACCTTTAACCAATTATCATTTATTCTGAGGCTAAAAATTAAAGGTATTCAATGAGTAAGACCAGCTATGATAGCAAAAACTGCACCCATTGATAAAACATAATGAAAATGAGCTACAACATAATAAGTGTCATGCAAAACAATATCAATAGAAGAGTTTGCTAAAATAACTCCAGTCAAACCTCCAATAGTGAATAAAAAAACAAAGCCTAATGATCATAATATAGGTGTATCATTAGAAATATGAGATCCAGATATAGTTGCTATTCATCTAAAAATTTTAATTCCAGTGGGAATTGCAATAATCATAGTAGCAGCAGTAAAATAAGCTCGTGTATCAATATCTATTCCAACAGTAAACATATGATGGGCTCAAACAATAAATCCTAAGAATCCAATTGTTAATATAGCATAAATTATTCCTAATCTACCAAAAGGTTCTTTCTTCCCTGAGTAAAAACTAATAATATGAGAAATTATCCCAAATCCTGGAAGAATTAAAATATAAACTTCAGGATGACCAAAAAATCAAAATAAATGTTGATATAAAATAGGATCTCCTCCTCCTGCAGGATCAAAAAAAGAAGTATTATAATTTCGATCAGTTAAAAGCATAGTAATAGCTCCTGCTAAAACTGGTAAAGACAGCAAAAGTAAAATAGCGGTAATTAAAACAGATCAAACAAATAAAGGAAGACGTTCAAAAGTTATTATTTTTATACGTATATTTAAAATAGTTGTAATAAAATTAATAGCTCCCAAAATAGATGAAATTCCTGCTATATGTAAAGAAAAAATAGTTAAATCAACTGAGATACCCCCATGGAATAAATAATTTGATAATGGAGGATAAACAGTTCACCCTGTTCCTGCTCCTCTTTCAGCAAATGATGACAGTAATAATATACAAATGGAAGGAGGTAGAAGTCAAAATCTTATATTATTTATACGAGGAAAAGCCATATCTGGAGCACCAATTATAATGGGAACTAATCAATTACCAAATCCTCCAATTATAATTGGTATTACTATAAAAAAAATTATAACAAATGCGTGGGCTGTAACAGTAACATTATAAATCTGATCATTTTGGCCTATAAACCCAGGATTAGCTAATTTTATACGAATAATAATTCTTATAGACGCTCCTAATAAGCCAGATCAAAATCCAAAAATAAAATATAATGTTCCAATATCTTTATGGTTAGTGGAAAAGAGTCACCGAATATTTTAATTAGTTTAAATAAAATAATAAATTGCAAATTTATAGTTTATATTAAAATAAGACTTATGAAATTTTAACTTTGAAGGTTAATAGTTTTTTTAACTTAAAATCTTTTAAAATTAACTTCTATGCTTCTAGTCTATGAAAATTATTTATTTGCTGTAAAAAATTTTTTAGGACTTAAAAACAAAATTTTAAATAAACAATAAATTTATTGGAAAAAAAATATTTTTAAGAAAAAGCGAGCTAGCTAAAATAAAAGATTTCTTATGACCCTTAATTAAGGAAACATAGATAAAAGAATTATAGGTAAAACGATTATAAATGTAAAAATTTATACCTGTTATTAAAACAAAAATAAAGATAACCCACATCTTATTTATAAGTGATAGTGAAAAAAAAATTAATCATTTAGGGAAGAATCCAAGTAAAAGAGGCATTCCAGCTAAGGAATAAATTATTAGACTAATAAAAATTAAATAATATTTGTAACTAAATCTATTAAAGAAATGATAAATATAAAACTTATTTAAATAATATAATAAGCCTATTAGAATAAAACTGTAAAAAATAAAATAAGTAATCGTATTAAAAAAAAACTTTTTTCTTCTCACTAATATTCATCTTATATGAGAAATAGAAGAATACACTAGTAATAAAATTATTCTCAGAACTCTAAATTGGCTTAGTGTGCTGATAAGCAAGCCTAGTAAAGAAATTAATAATAATATTCTTACAAAAAAAGAACTTAAAATCCATAAGGGTGCAATTTTTTGAATAATCAATAATAAATTTAAATCCTTAAATTTCATAGTTAAACTTATTTTCAAAACCCAAAAATGAAAAGGGTATATTCCAACTTTCAGCAATACTGAAAAGCATAGTAATAGAAGTACTCTTCTGTAAACTTTCAATTTATACTCATTTATCTCATTAAATATAAAAGATAATAGTAAAAAAACTGAGCCTACTGATTGAATTAAAAAATAAGATAACGACCAATCTCTCTTCAACTTAGAAAAGATGATATATATAATAAAAGATATAGAAGACAACTCTATAAAAAGTCAAATTATTATTCAAGAGTCGCATATAAGAACAATCATAGGTGAAATAATTAAAATAAAACCTAAAGAAACACTTATTTATAAAAAGATTTACTATCAATGAATTATGAATTCATTAGCTTTATTAGCTTATAATATAAGAATAAAAAGCAATTTTTCTAAAAAAAATAAAATTGTAAATTTTATTAAAAATAAAGATATTTGTAGAAAACTTTTGAATAGTGTACTAAAGCACACTAAATTTTGATTTTAGAAGAATCTTCAAAATTCAAAATAATTAATTAATTTTTATTATAATTATTATTTATTAATTCGATTAAACTTTAATCTTATCTTA
>Ga0307507_10010471_pt1 | contig 11980 bp, 4 predicted proteins | sample 7_EM_MG_FD_207223 | JGI IMG/M metagenome (GOLD analysis project Ga0307507, IMG submission 207223) | Populus trichocarpa ectomycorrhiza microbial communities from riparian zone in the Pacific Northwest, United States - 7_EM | ecosystem: Host-associated > Plants > Roots > Unclassified | place...
ACCTAGTCAGGGGTTCGCTTACGCCTTGGCGCGTGTACATAGACGTGTCCGTTCCACGACCTTCTTCTTCTCCTCAGTTTTGATATCCTCGTCGATAGACAATCCAATTATACAGGCTTGCATACGTTCTTTACGGCGCTCGTGCCTCAATTGACTGTGTCGCTGTGACATTATATCAAAACTCCCCATTTCGTATGAAGGCTTGGGCTCATGGTTCATTGAATTATTGTTATTATTTATCGTTATTAAATTATCGCTCAAAGCATCATTGAAGTCCTATAGTTGTATAGGCACCCCTTATAGACTTATTAGTTTATTGGTTCATTAATTCTCTAATTTGACACCCTATAGCTTACCTTATAGGCCTCTTATTGGAACCGCCCTACTCCAACCTTTTATCAATTTTATTTTTCTATTTTCCTATTTCTTTCTTACCTTCGTTATGGACCCTCAACTACAGCAGGTCATCAGCGCTATACAGGCCAACCTTCAGCCAATATTCGACCGTCTACAAAACGACATTAATTAGCTACGGGTCAAGAACCAGCAACTACACGCAGAGCTGCTTTAACTTCGCTCTACCGCTACTACTCCTACCTTACATAGGAAGCCACGGCTCCCAGATCCTACAAAGTTCGACGGCAAGCAATACAAGTTTAAGGTCTGGTTGCCAGAAATTAAGGCAAAGCTTCAAGTAGACGGAGAAGCTATTAGGGACAGTATAGCACAGTTCTACTACGTATACGGCAATCTCGAATCCTCAGTACAAGCAATGGTTCTCCCTCAGCTATTATATGCAGAAAAGCAGAAGAGCTAGAACTATCAGACAATTCTAGAACAGCTAGAGAGGGTCAACAACAACCCTAATACAGTACAGGAAGCAGAGGACGCTCTTTAGATAATTAAGCAGGGAGATCAACCTCTCCTAGGCTACATAGCCAAGTTCAAGCGCCTGCTATATGAGGCAAAGGGTCAAGGTTAGGCAGATACGAATAAGATCATCGCCTTTTAATCTAGGCTGTCTCCAGTCCTTTATAAAGCCCTTTCACATCAGCTTAACCTGCCAACTACCTACTCAGCTTTTATCTCAGTAGTTTAGCAACTCTCTCGCTGCCAGGGTTTGTACGGAGCTAGTTAACCAACCCCCCACTAAAGTTCAAATAAGGATCAGATGGATCTCTTAGCAGTTAACATTTATAACCTTATAACTACCTCTTAGCGAGCTCAATCAACCTCCCCCGTAAGAAGAGAAGAGTGGCGAATCTCAGGTAGATGTGTTCGCTGCGGATCCTCCAACCATTAGATTAACTACTATCCACTAGCACCTGTAAGAAATCAGTTAACCTCCCCTAGGGCCCGTCAAAGGTTTACTCCACAGGAAGAGAGCGTTAACGAGGTTATATTAGACGCGGAGTCGGAAGATAGCTTTAAAGACCGCTAGGAGGACAGGCCTCTTTCTCCTTAGTATAGCCAACTGTACCTAGAGAACAAAGCTTAAGGGCAAGCTTTTTTAAAGGGGGGGGTAATGTTACGGCGCTGGTACGCGTCACCTAGTCAGGGGTTCGCTTACGCCTTGGCGCGTGTACATAGACGTGTCCGTTCCACGACCTTCTTCTTCTCCTCAGTTTTAATATCCTCGTCGATAGACAATCCAATTGTACAGGCTTGCATACGTTCTTTACAGCGCTCGTGCCTCGATTGACTGCGTCGCTGTGACAACCGTATTCTGCCGTATTCTGCCAGCTATAATATTCTGCCAAATTCTGCTAGCCATATTCTGCCAAGTTCTGCCAGCCATATTCGCGCCTTAGCGGCCCTCGCTATATCTCCTACTCCCTCTTAACCTAACCTTCAACTTATACACGCAGAGTATTTATATTAACAAACGTCTCTAGTGCCTTATTTAGGTTTGACTTCGTCATTATATCTACTAGGTTATCTTGGCTATTAATCTATTAAATTTTAAAGAGTTTTTAACACTTATAGGATTGCTAAAGTGCCATAATATTAATTATAAGGCGCTTTTCCTTTATGGTACCAAGCTTAACTAAATACTTATAGAGGGAGTATAAGTTAGTATATACGATTGTAGGGATAATAGGAAGTTTAAGTTAATCTATAATTATTTTTAGGGTAGTTCCAATTGCAATTACTATGTTAACTCTATTAACTATTCTATATATCTCTAATACTAAAACGCTTTAAGTAATGCGCTTACTCTTAGTTAAGCTCCAATAGATAAGATTGCCGTAGATTATAAAGTCATTCTCTCTAGTAGATTTGTTTATAATAATAATCTTATATCCTAACTAGGAGCTAAAATCTTTATTGTTTATAAATAATCTATTAATAAATACAAAGAGCTTGGCGGTGGGAAGATTAATAGGTATATAGAGTAGTCCCCAATTAAGATAGTTTATTTGCTAGGAAAGACGTTTATTTAGGGCAAGAGCATTATCCTTAGTTAGTTCCTGTGACGGTGCTAGAGCGCGTTACCTGCCAAATTCTACCAACCTACGATTGGCTCGCTTACCGCTAGCGCCTTGGCGGCTGCCCTTTCATTGACCGAGTTTATAAGGTCTATACTTACGGATCCAGATTTCAAACTTTGCCAAGCCAACTTCTGATTGGTCTAAAAAAAAGTTGCGGGCGGTATCTACTTGCAGAATACACGTGACGAATATCAAAATATTGGAACATTAAAATACCTTTTGGTTAACATCTTTGTTGACATCTATTAATACTACTATACGCGTCTTAGCTATGGCAGAGCCTGCTTTAATTAGGTGCAGCAAGTGCTGTTCAATACAACCCCATATTAATTTTATTAAGAACGGCCCATCTACTAAGCTTTTAAAGCTATGTCAATCATATTAGTCAAAGGCGCATTTCCCCTATATATTACCTCTACTTCTGCTTACTTCTCTAGGCCTCTAAATATAGTTTAAATAAGCGGAAAGCTCTCACGGAGCTAGGTTCTATTACTAAGACTTATCCTGCAAAGCGCCAGCCAAATGCTCCACCTAGAAATGGTGCTAAGAACGCCTTTTTACCTCGCGGCCAGAACAGTTAAGATATCCCTAAAATTGCTCAGCAACGGAGGGCAATTATAGCAATATAACGGGAGCACCGCTTTCTAAATCGGTAGGGTAAAGCTCACTCATAAACTCCTCCACTATATACACCAGATAAGGCTCTAATACTTTCTCCAACAGCAATACCTACCCTAGCGTTAATACCACCTGTTTCAGGGCAAGCTCCGACTACGGCTATACCACCCATTTCGGCTGTTAATTGGGAGCAAATTAAGAAGTTTAGGAGTGCGCTATAAGCTAAATATATAGAGACGTGTAGGCGTTACAAGGAGTAGTGGTTTTAAATGGGCCTAGCTATAGAGGGTGACAATATCAGTATATATAAAGCCTGCATTAGGGACGCTAATAGCCTTAAGGATCCAGCCCTTCCTTCCCTGTTTAGTAAAGGCAATAAGCTTAATCTAGGGCCCGTTCCTGGCTTCCTACCTATACTTACCGTAGTGGAGGAGCTTCTAATTGCGCGCATATACGTTTATCTGCAAGTCGTGCGTGTACGCGGCCAGCAACATCGCTATACTGGCCACGTCTGCTACTTTGGCCAGAACACACCAAAGACTTAAAGGTAGCTACTACGGCTACCTTCTAAACTCGATATACTGGTTGTAAGGCCTACGGCAGCAGAGGGTGGCAAATACCTAAGTTAACAGTTCACCAAGCGGTATACCATAAGGCGCTCTGCTATAGTACATTAGCTTTCCTTTCTAAAGATTAATTATCCGGATTACCGTAACATTAAAATATACAGTAACCGGCTTACTAGCTTACCCAAGAATGGTTCTATATTAGATCAGCTACCTTCCATCAATAAGCCAGATTCTGATTCTAGTACCCTAAGAGCTTACCCCCCTCCTAGACCGTAGGCTGTATTTGCTCCTACGGGTAATTATACTCCTACTATTAATTATCCACCTGTTAGGCTTGGTAATAACATATAGGATGGCGAATTTAACAACAACGTACTAGATACTTTAGTTCCTAATCTAGTACCTAATCTTAGTAAATTGGAGCTTCTAAGTCGCGAGGTTCAATATCAGCAAGGCCTACAGGCGGGCCTAGAAATCCCTACTATACGGCAGACACCTCTCTCTAAGCGATCAGCCAATTATATCATACACGGCGCCTTTCCTATATTATTCCCTTATGGTAAGGCTGATTTTGATACACTATAAAGACATATAGTTACCCTAGCTGCGTACGCCAAGCATATACTTAAGTATTAGGACGGTCAATTTAGCCGCTATCCCTTATTTCACTACTATCTATTCAATCGGATTATAAGAGAGCAAGCCCTTAAAGCTACTAGCTTCCTTTACAGTCAATCTATTAAGAGTAGCCTATCTCTAGATAAGCTCAGTAATCTTATTAGTGGTAGTAGGGGTAACTAGATTTTAAATAGGATTATACAGCATGCACAGAAGCTTAAAGGCACCAGGCCTTACTGGAGACAGAAGAGAAATGAGCTTATAGCTTATACTAAAAATATTAAAAACGGGTCTCTATTCTTTACACTTAGCACTACTAATTTATATTAATATGATCTACAGTCTTATATACCTCAATTTAATAAATATAAGGCTGCTAATAAGGCCCGGTGCTATCAGATTGCATCTCAAAATCTTAACAAAAATCCTTATATTGCTGCTTACTAGCTGCATCGCCACTTTAACCTATTTAAAAAGCACATGCTTATAAATCTATTTAATGGCACTAACTTTTGGTTCTAGTTTAAGTGGCAGGTATAAGGTAGCGGTTATATATATAGTTTCTTATGGTGTTTAACAGCTCCAAAGCCAGATATGTTGACTAGTAAATTAAGGAAGGCGTTTACTAAGTACTAGGCTACTTTTATATCTACATTAAATCCTAATTAATCTAGGCCTCCTAATCTTCAACATCCTTCAGCTCTTGGCTATAAAGAACAGCTTAATAGCAATAAGCTACTTACTGCTTACCTTAATTAATTTCAACGCCACCGCAGTTGCACTAAATCCTACTGCTTAAGGTCAAAGAAAGGCTCCGCTGGAGTAAAGGGGTGCCACTTTTACTTTCCACGCTCTCTCCGCAATAAGGCCGCTATATTAAAGGATCAAAATCCATATCACTAGACGTTCTATCCATAGCGTAATAATAAGCTTCTTAATAGTTACAATACAGCCATAATATTAGCGTGGATGGCTAATATTAATACTTTACCAGCTATAAGTATATCAGTAATAGTTAACTACATAGGCAAATATTGTAGTAAGGAGGAGAAGAAGTTAACTTCCTACCAGGAGTTACTCTAATCAGTACAGCTATATGCTAACAGTCTTTATACCTTTAGCTTAGTAGTAGCCAAATTTATAAACAAGCTTATTACTAAACGCGATTAGTCGGCGTAGGAAGTATACCATCTGCTTCTTAACATTCCCCTTTACAAAGGCTCTAGGAACATAGTAACTTTAAATTATTAGCAGGAAGATAATCAAAGCGCTGCATACAAGCTTAAGGACGGGTAACTAGAGGAGCGCGGACTATCTGCTTACAAAAAATATATACGCCGCCTAAATAAGGCAGAGGACGTTACTTTCCTCAATTTTCTACTCTATTTCAATCACACTAATTATAAGCATTAGCTAAGAGCAAGGCCTCAAGTTATATCATACTTTCCGCGCTACAAAGGCGATCCTTCCTATTCGCAGTATCCTAAGTTCTATTATATAAAGTTCCTTCTTTATCACCCATAAAGGGAGTACAAAGAAGTAGCTACTTATACTAATAAATTCGGGGCCCCAGATTACGTGGCTTCCTATTAGACTTGCATTATATCTCATTAGCACCTACCCAACTACTTTTACAATCGGGCACTAGAGGAAGCTTGCGAGGCTGCTGCTGATATTAATAAGTTTAATAACAATTTCATAGACAATCTAGAGCTATATTAGTCCTTTAAGATACTACATGCCTGTGTTCAAAACACTAACATAGTTAAAGTTAAGGACCCTAACAAGCTTAGTGATAGGGAGCTTAATCATGACTATAATTGGGGTAGGCATTAGGGTATATACCCACAGCTTAATAAGAGAACTTATTGGTAGGATGTACAATTACAGCCTCTACCGCGGAGCTACTTACCACAGACAGCAACTCTATCCTCCCTATAACCGGCCCAGCGTCATATTTACGATATTATAGTTAGTCACTACAGGCAGATCTAGATAGGCCTTAGTCCCCCCCCACTACAGGTTAATATTGATAGAGAGGTAGGAACTGGCAAATTATATCTTATTGCAGTTCTGTCTGCCACACTCTATAATATAGCAATATCTAATAGCAAGCTGTCACCATTAGTTCAAGCCGCCCCTACTAGAGTAGCTGCCTTTAATATTAATAGCAGAACTATATACAAACTATTAAGGTTGCCAGTAAACCGTCCCTTTAAGGAATTACCTATTGCTAGTCTTACGCCTTTATAATAGGCTTTTAAGGATATTCACTACCTCATCCTTGACGAAAAATTAATGATTAGGCAAGTACATCTAGCTTAGATTAATTGCCACCTCCGTTAGATCTATCTTATGCGTAATAACAATTACTTTAGAGGCTTGAACGTCTTACTAGTGGGCGATTTCTATTAACTGTCCCCTGTATGTTAGACGGCCTTATATAGTAGTCTGTCTACTCACCTGTTGGAGCTTGTTAGCCATAGAAAGGAAGCCTATAAGGCAATTAACCAAACTGCTGTCCTTAATTAAGTTATACGGCAGGGTAGTAATAACGCCAAAAGTTCTGCATTTAGGACCGCCCTCGCCAAGCTACATATTAATTCTGTAAGTAATTTAACTTAGAAGCTTCTTTTAACTAGGTGTTAGCAGGGCTTATCTATTAACAAGGTTGTAAGCTTTAACGACGCAATCTAGCTCTATAACACACGCGCAGCTATAGGTAAGTATAATACTATCTAACTTCGCGACCTTTTACGGCCAGTAGTGGTTATTAAGTTAGTAGATACTGGTGTAGGTGCATAAAAGGTTACTCCTAATCAGTGTAAGACTATACAGAATTTAACCCTATATATTAGCGCTAAAGTTATGCTAATATAGAATATCTGGATTAAACTAGGCTTAGTAAATGGCACTATTGGTACAGTTAAAGATGTTATATAGAAGGAGCACGCTAATATTAAAAGGGATCAGCCCCAGGCACTACTAATTATAGTAGATAGTTATAATGGACCTACCCTATTTACTCAGCAGGATGGAAGGAAGGTCGTCCCTATCTTTTCCATACTTCGTAAGTAGGAGGGTGTAAGAGGCTCTTGCTTACGGCGTTAATTTCTAGTCACTCTAGCTTTTACTCTTACTATACATAAAAGCCAGGGCCTAACTCTTAACCAGGTGGTTCTAGATATTAAGGAAAAGGATAAAACAGCTGGGCTAACTTATATAGCAATCTCACAAGTTAAAAAGCTTTTAGGGCTTATATTTGAACATAGATTTAATAAGAAACAATTTTAGTTATCTACAAGCAAGGCTAAGGAGGTATAATAGGAAGATTTTATACAGAGGCAGCAGCAACTACTTATAAACGACTTTTCCTAAATAGGAAATTATGTACTGGCTCAGAGGTAAGCAGAGAATGCGGCATTTATCTTAGTTTCCTAACTTTTGAACAGCTTAACTACAAAGTCCAATTTATCTAAATTTTAACCCCCCTATCCGTCCTACCTTCTTATTACCTCTGGAGCTATTAGATATATATACAATGGTATATAGGGAGAATTGGCAGTATTATTGGATCAATATTGCTGCTGTCTATAGCGTTAATTAATTTTTAGAAATTTTTAGATTTTTCTTAGGGCGGAAATGTCGCTTATATAATAAATTATATGACCTCTAAAAATGTATATTACTTCTAAATTAACCCCATTTAGTTACTATAGTAGACCCTCTTAATAAGATATAATACCACCTAGTAGTAACTAAGGCGCCTTAACCTTACTACCACTCCTTTTATAGGCCTCCTTTTATCTATAAATAATCCCTCTTCTATACCTACTCTTCCTTCCTTATAGGGAGCTAGAGGTGCTTTAATACGCCTCCTTAGTCTCTATTAAGGGATCTATTAGTTATCGTGGTGATATGGACAGCATTAGATAAGGAGACAACGGGCGAGAGAGAAGATAGAAAGGACGGAGGAGCCTTTAGTAGGTATTAGTCGAGCAACGTTAATAGCTATATTATGGCCGCCTAATCTCCTATACTTGTAGGCCTCCTCCTGTCTATAAATACTCCCTCCTCTATACCTTCCTCTCTTCTTTTTTTCTTCCTTATAGGAGCTAGAGGTGCTCTAATACCCCTCCCTAGTCTCCACTAAGGGATCTATTGGTTAACGTGGCGATATAGACAGCATTGGATGAGGAGATAACGGGTAAGAGAGAAGACAAGAAGGACAGAGGAGCCTCTAGTAGGTATTAGTTAAGCAACGTCAATAGCTATATTATAGCTGCCTAATCTTCTGTGCTTACAGGCCTCCTCCTATCTATAAATACTTCCTCCTCTATACCTTCCTCTCTTCTTTTCTTCTTCCTTATAGGAGCTGGAGGTGCTCCAATACCCCTCCCTAGTCTCCACTAAGGGATCTATTAGTTAACGTGGCGATATAGACAGCATCAAACAAGGAGATAATGGGTAAGAGAGAAGACGGGAGGAGACTCCAGTAAGACGCTAACGCTCTACCCCTAGGGAGACTTCTAATTTTCCTTGCCCAAAAATTGCGTTACGTGACAATATTCGGGAACGCAAATACATGCCCCCTCCCATACCCATACCACTACTAAATATTTTAGATTTTATACTTGGAGCTGCTTACAATAAGTATTCCTAGAAGATCTGCCAATTTAGTATTCTAAAATCGGACGTTGTTAACGTTTTATATAGGGGTCATCAATTAAGCTCCTAAGATATGATTTTTAAAGTTTAACACTATACCAATATTATGACTTTCTTGTAGTGGCCGAGCCACCCCTAATCTCCTCCCTTCCCTCCCTTCCCTCCCCTCCCTCTCTTCCCCTTCCTCCTATTGCTCGGCACCAAGCCATTACGTCATCATACGATCGCGTTGTTGTGTTAAGGTAGTAGACAGCCACGCAGCAATTTGGTTATTAGGCAATCGAAAATATTTAGTATATAAAGCTTTAAATCGGAATTACAATTAACTGCTCTATTACATTCTATGTAAAGGGCTCTGTATTAAAGCTCTGTTGTCCAAATATATACTAGATTTGTGACCAATATAATCTTAATTACTAGCTACAAAAGCTCTATTAAACGCCCCTAAGCTAAAAGCCTCAAAGCTAATAGCTTCTGGATTAAAAGCTTCTAAATTAAGGCTCTATATCAAAGCTCTAAATAAAAGGCGTAGTAAGCGTAAACTCGGTCAAAATTTTCGTTAGTTTTTACCCTAACGATTATCTTTATATATGTTTACTGTGGTCCTGGCGACCCCCTTCTTTTCTTCTCCTTAGCTTAGTATCTTTATTAGATAGCAATCCACAAGCTTCGGTTCAGGGGCATTTGTGCGAGCCGTCACAGTTCCTAGTGTTAGGTGGCAATAAAGAGATTAAATAAAGCCTTAGGTTAACAGATAGAAGCAATATAAGCTCTGTAAGCGTATTACTCTACATATCCTTGCTTTAGAGAATTAACGTTAATAACGTTAATCTTCTTACCTTAACCCTTCTAGCGCAAAGCAATAGAATCCTTATTTAGGGAGAGGATACATCTATTAAAAAGTAATAGTATTATTAAATTAAGCTTTTCCTTTAGCTTTGCCATAAGATTTGCCTTTACTAGCTTATCTTCTTTAAGAGCTAAGAATTGGTCGTCTCCTAAGATAATTATACTATTAGTTTATATACCAACAGTTCTAAATAGGGTTCCTATAGTTATAATAAGGAAGCATAGATTAAATATAGAAGTAGTTATTAAAAGTTTCTCTTTATGGTACTTGCTGTAGGTAGCCTACCAATAAGTTCCTACCTCTACAATTCTATATAATGGCTTAAGCACAACTATAATTATATCTTTGGGATATTAGTGGCGAATTTACTCTAGAAGGTATACTAATATTAAGCGCCAAAGGTGCGTCTCTAATTAAGTATAGGCCTAGGTAATATCTTATAAATAAACCACTATTCTATTCTTTATTAAGGAGGGAGCTAGCGCAATAATAACTTGCTAACTAGCTTGTTAAATTATAGGAGATTATATAAGAATTACCTCCTTACTATTATTGTTATAACCTTAGATAACAAGCCTTAATTTCTTAAATAGGGCGTTAGTAACTTTACCTTTAATCTTATTAACCATTCTTAACTTAAAAATGCGAACTTTATTAAACTTAGTAGGGTCATACTTCTTAAATTTAAAGACTCCTCTTTTAATAAGACTATTAATCTCCTACTTATTAGATGCTTAGAAAGGAGCTCTAGAAGTTATAATATAACCTTCCTTTTAAAGCTATTTTGCGAGCTTAAAGTTAGCCTTCTCCTTAGCTATTATAAAGGCTATTAATAACTTAACTCTATTCTTAATAGTAGTAACAAATTACTCTTTAAAATTAATAAGATATTAGCAATTTTGTAATTCCTTTAGGCAACCTCTACCGCGTTATAGTTGCGGCATATCCACTATAATTATATTAGAATCGTAGTCGCCTTCTAGAGTATATTAATCGTGATTCTCCTTTAGGGCATCTTTTAGGGCATCCTATAAAGGCTTAAAACTATTATCTTTATAGTAAGGCTTAATAACAGTTAAACGGAATTAAGTGGGTCTATAAGGCATCTAAATAGTGTAAGTTTAACCATTAATTGTAATAAGTTAATATAGGCCTAACTACCCTCCTTTTTACGCTATATGCGTACCTTAGACTAGAGTGGCAGATTAAGTATAGTTAAGGTATTTGGGCCATTTCTTATTTCTAGTGCGTCGTTAACCTAGTGTGTAGCGTAGAGATATCGCACCTCCTTTATTGCCTTGCAAATAGCCTTAGCTTATTATATAATAGAGGGAGATAGTAGAGAATTGTTAGTTATTTAAAGGTAGGCGCTAAAGACTAGCAACGTGGGTATAAGTCCATTTAGGCCAGCAGAATTGTTAATAGCTTTAACAGCTATTTATAAGGTAAGTTCTTTGCTAACATCCTCTAGTTCTAAAGAGATAATTTTATATACGCGGCGTAATGGCGTGTAATATCGCTCCACTTTTCTAATACTATTATATGCCTTAATAGGGACTTCCTTAACCTTAATTGTCATTGCCTTTATCTATTATTAAAACTCTATAGATAAGAAGTTCTCTTTTATATTATAGATAATTTAATTAAGGGGTCCTAGGTAGATATTAATCTAGTATAATTAAAGGGTATCCTATGCGTTCCTAGCTAACATATCCTTTAAGAAATGTGCGGCTTAGAAGGAGGTTAAGAAGTTAATAACTTAGAGTACTAGCTTGCCGCTAAGATATATAACATTAACTGTTCGTACTAACTTAATAGCACGAGTGAGTCGTATCCACGGGCACGAAATACATGTAGTATCGTATACTTGTTTGGATAGTGACTGTCGATTGTATGAAGCAGACTACGTAGTCTATATACTGATGCGCCTCCCCCCTAATTGGTCAGTGCTTTAGAAGTGCACCAGACGCGTAAGCGGGTGGTTAGTGCACCAAACGCGTAAACGCGTACTCGGTGTACCGAACGCGTAAGCACGCACTTGGTACGACAGGTGCTGTAATTATACACTGGCGGTACTTGGAAAATGAAACCACTTATATATAGCCTCCGTAATTGTCTTAATAGAACCATAAAACACATAAGAAAATACATAGGAAATCCCTCCT
>Ga0307507_10010472_pt1 | contig 11978 bp, 5 predicted proteins | sample 7_EM_MG_FD_207223 | JGI IMG/M metagenome (GOLD analysis project Ga0307507, IMG submission 207223) | Populus trichocarpa ectomycorrhiza microbial communities from riparian zone in the Pacific Northwest, United States - 7_EM | ecosystem: Host-associated > Plants > Roots > Unclassified | place...
ATGTTACAGTAAACTAAAAATAAAAAAAATATTATTTTAATATGTTACAGTAAAAAAAAAAAAAAAACTTTACATCTACCGAAGCCAATCATCTTTTCTACTTGTTTCTTTTGCTTTTATCACTAGAAGATGCCAGGAGGGGTCCAGTTTTAGCAGGGATTCCTGTGCTAGATTTCTGGCTGAGAAGGAAAAAGACAACTGTCCAGTGACTCCTTTACTGCTCAATTAATGCAAGAACTTCATTAAATTCCTGATCTTTTGATTTCAAATGTTTTAGTTGTCCTGGAATTTGTCCTAAAAGCTGATTACTGTTGGGAACTAAGATCATTGCTAGATTTTGTAAATGGGCTTTTCAATAGCTAATAAGCTAGGAACAAAATGGGATGAGGTGAAGTACAGAAAAAATTACCACTCAATTAGTCCCAATTCAAATTTACTCAGACTCAAAAGAAATTTGGATCTGGCTCAGAGATGTACCAGAAGGAAAAAATAATAGAAATTTTATTAATTTAACTAAAGTATTACAAAACAATTAAATTAACTAAAGAAATGAATTTTGGTGTGACAGGGAAATCATGCACGCTATGTGGAAGCCTCAGAAATTCAAGGCCATATACTTACTGGCTACTCTGTATGTTCTGACTTTGACACTTCCCTCAGGAGCAGCAGTATACTGGGCATTTGGTGACATGCTTCTCAATCACTCCAATGCCTTTGCTCTCCTCCCAAGATCTTCCTCCAGAGACATGGCTGTCATTTTAATGCTCATCCACCAGGCACGCACCTGTACACATGCATTTATGTATACGTATATTTATACTTAAGTGTACACACACACACACACACACACATACATAAATAACGAAGTAGTGTTTCTTTCATGTGTTTGCAGTTTATTACATTTGGGTTTGCATGCACACCGTTGTACTTTGTGTGGGAGAAAGCGATAGGGATGCATGAATGCAAGAGCTTGTGCAAAAGGGCTGCCGCTAGATTGCCTGTGGTTATTCCCATTTGGTTTTTAGCTATCATCTTCCCATTCTTTGGACCTATCAATTCCTCTGTTGGATCACTCCTTGTTAGCTTCACGGTCTATATCATCCCTGCCCTAGCCCACATGTTCACCTTCAAATCATCTGCTGCAAGAGAGGTACTCCACCTTCTTCACTCCTAATGGTACTGCTTTACTTTGCTGTCCACTCATCTCTTAGAACTAAACCTAAACATGGAGAAGCCAGCAAATTAGCCAGAGGATGCTAGCAGGCTGAAATGCCTGCTTTTGTCAGACTCCAAATGATGTCGAAGCTTGACTGAACAGTAGTAGCTAGTGAAAGAATTAAAATTCAATATTTAAGCCTGTCCAAATCTTTTTATTAACTAGGGATGATGGCGATGAGTAAACATCAAGAAATGCAGAGTGGTAGCGTGTGGTCACTTCCTAGCAGACCAGACCCGGATCTTTCTCCTAAACGGATAATGATATGATTATGATCATATTGCGAAGTCATATATAATTATATGTTGAATTATTGATGAATTTAAAAGGATGAAAAGTATATTTTATCATTTACTAGATTTAAATTTAATAATTGGAAAGGGAGAAGCAAAATATGGTTAACGATTGTTTTGGGAATCGGCTTGCAAAAACGCAGGCGTCTCAGAGTATCTATTCGTACCTGAGATTCTTCATATCTTGTTGTTTCTACTCTATTAAATTGTCTCTCTTGATGCACCTTTTTCTTCTGTACAACTACAAGCAGTAACATATAAATAGAAGTCCCACAAGAACAGGAAGTCTCAATACGTTCATACTGGACTCGAAATTTCAATTTGGACACTGTGTGACTTTCTGTTTTTGTGATTAATCGTTGTGATTGCAGAATGCAGTGGAGCAGCCATCAAAGTACACGGGAAGATGGGTAGGAGCGTACATGATCAATACATTTGTGGTGGTGTGGGTGCTGATTGTTGGGTTCGGATTCGGTGGATGGGCTAGCATGACAAATTTCATACACCAAATTGATACTTTTGGCCTCTTCACAAAGTGTTACCAATGCCCACCTCCGACACTGCCACCACCATTGCCACACCTCAATGCCACATCAGCTCCTCCGCCCCTTCACCACCCACAAAACCATACTCGCACCCCTTGATTTTGGCCGCATAAGAAATTGCTTACTCCGAAGTTCCCATATTCATCTCCACTCCACCCTTTGATCAAGGGCCTTGCCATCTTAATCAGCTTGCTCGATAGGCCGTGGACAGAGAGAGTAGAAAACTCATAACGTGGTTGGCTAGTCAAATTTGTCATGTACTCATAAAACAAACACGTTCCATCCTGTTTTTGTAATCATTCTCTGTCTTTAATCTGCTTAGAGAGTTGTTTTGTGTTCTACAAGGAGGGAAAAAAAGCAGTAGCAAGAAAGTTTTTAACATTTTTTAAATTTAGATATGAGATGCCAAAATGTTTCGCACCTCCCTTAGCCAAGATCCTACCTCCAACCATTGTCATTCTCCTCCAGCATCCTTCTGCAGGAGTCAAGAAACAGTCATTAAAGGGGATATCTTTGAATAGACCCTCTAAAAACTTAAGGTTGTCTCACCTAATTAGAGGTCTTAATTTGTGAGAATGAATAATGATGCCAAATAAGTTATAACAGAGACTACATGGAAATAAAGACGACTGATCAGCGAAGACTTGTTTTTTTTTGTTTGCTGTCAGGTAGAGTTTTCGGGCTAATTTTCATGTATTTGGTCTAGTCAAAACTATATATGTTTCGAAGGGCTGAGTTACACTTATTCTAAAGGGTCAGCTCCCCCCCCTGCCTTTTATATTGTGCATTTTCATCCTTCTATTTAAGAATACTTTTAATCAAGGCCCTCCTAAAACACACAATTTTATCCTTATATTTAAGGGTTTGTTCAATAAGACACTAAATATAGTTTATGTTGATTCGTGGCCAGGTCCCTTTTCCTTTATTTCTATTTTTTACCCTTTTTTTTTTCCTCTGTGCCGCTAGCTCCTCCCTATTTCACTCTAGCCATGCCCCTGTATATTTTGATTAATTAAACAATTACTATTTAAAATAGCGATTATATACAAAAATAATATTTTAAAATGTGAATATGTTTACACTGTGCTATTTTCCAAATGTTTTTTTAATTTATGTTATTTCCCAAAACTTTTAGCAAACTATGCTATTTTTCAAAAAAAAAATTCCTAATTTTACTACCCATGATATGATGAAATATTGAAATTCCGGTGGCCAAGAAGGAAATCCATCATCTCATATAACCATCAATTCGGGCCGCTGAGACTTGTAAATTGAGGATTAAATAGAACGTTCTTCTTCAATCTACAGCGTAGAACTGGAATTGTTCTTTTCCTCATCTATTCTCCACGATGCCTCGTCAAATTAATTAGTTTCTTTCTCTGAATTTTCATGACAATTAGTGTATCGATTTTTCACGGACTGAGAATGACTAATCAGTTTTTCACGTTGCCTTAAATTACCTCTGGTTTCCCCCCCGGAACAAGCCACGGGGGTGTTGAGATCGATCTTGAAAATGATATGTCATGCAGCAAAGTCACGACCTTGTTACTTTCTATGCAAACTACACCGAGCTCGTTCCATGATAGGAGAGGGTGACTTGACTTGATGATAAGATGGATGGATGACGCAAGGATTGAAAGCTAACTGTAGCTCAATTTTTTGATAGCAAAAGGCTGCTAGAACTGGATACCATGTAGTGTGTGATGCAGGAATGTAATTATAATCTGCCATCGATTTTATAAAGCTTATAACAGCACAGTCACAAAGTTGCTCAAAGTTACCTTTTATGACAGACCAAGATCCCTTTATAAGAGCATGCGAGCCCATGAAAAAACAAAGCTTCGAATCTTTTCTGTAAAGATTGGTTAGGTTCTTACATGGTTCCCTCCTTCATTCGACAGAGAAGAAGACAATAATATATGTGAGGGAGACATTCTTCTTGGTTTTAGTTGTTTCTAATCAAGCGATTGAAAAACCAGAACTCTAATCGTATCTTGTTCAATTAGCGAGTAATCAAGTTCTGTTAAAATGTCTTTTGCTTCTCAAATTCATAGTAAAATAAAAAAACCAGAGAGAATTTAAGAATTGCATTAACAATATCCAACAAGATGATTTCGTTTATGCATATGCAGAAAGCTACTTTAAAGTTTAAAGTAGGGTTGCAGTTGTTTTTCAAAGTATTTTTAGTGTCGAAATGCATTAAAATAATATTTTTTTATATTTTAAAAATCATTTATGAGATAAACGCATTAAAACTATCTAAAACACAAAAAAATATTAATTTTTAGTAAAACAAAAAAAATTAATTTTTAGAAAATATAATTTGCACTGCATTCTCAAACGGAGTTTTAAAGATGATCTAGTTTAATTGACAATTGGTTGAATGTGGTGATGAAAAGTGAATTTTAAATTTCTTGAACAAGGATGGAGTAAAAAAATTCTTGATTTCTAAATCAGAATCTATATTTTTGTGATTTTCAGGGGCTAAAGTTGCATTTAATTAAAATGCTACAGGCTGTGTTATGCAGCTGGAAAAAATATTTTGTTATTTTTCATAATAAACTTTGTTAATTTAACTATTTTTTTAGGAAAATATTATTGTATTTAATGAGTTATTAGTAACATCCTATTAGTTACTCTTTATACTCATCTTAAAAAAAAAACAAACATAAAAATAAGAGATAAAATAATATTAATGACCCCCAAAAAATAATAAAAATATCTTTACCTAAAATTTTTCTTTTCTATTTATATCTATTTTAAAAAAAAAAAATGACCCCAAGAGATAACTAACAGGACGTAAATTGACAACAAACCAAAGGTCTATAGACACCATAAAATTTATTGTTGTTTTGTATTAATTTTGTTTTCTATTTTGTTATTATTATTATTATTTAGGAATTGAAACCAAGATATAAAAAAATGTTGTTTTCAATGGATAAAAATTGACAACAAACTTCTGCAAATCACTTGAAAACTAAAAGAATTGGTTTTCAAAGCTTGTTTTTACAATTTTAATCTGGTACTTTGGTCGAGACTGAATCTGAGACACTCGGGTTGGTGAGGGATTGGATACAATCATACAAGCCACTCCAAAGTCCAAAGGTGAGGGCGGACTAGAGTCTCAGGTGCGGGGAAACTCGGGCTTCAATGGACCCAAGACCAAGAATGGGATTGAAGGATCGAAGAAATAGAGATATATTCGGTACGTCTTGAACCAAGAATGGGATTGAAGGCTAAGACCAGGACGCTCGGAGTTGATCTAGACTAGGTTGAAGATGTCCTGAAATAAAAACGCTGTGATAGAGGATTGAGCCGGGGCTAGGTGAAAGATAGCACCGTCTCCTATAACTTTGGAATTGTTTCCTGGTACATTTATCCACTTTGTTTCCAAGAAACAGATTAGCCACTTTAGAGTCAATCACCAAGCCCTGTATAAGAGATGATTATATTTCAAGACTTAATTTAGTTATACGTATTCATCATCCACCGCCAGAGGCCTGGAAAGCATCAGATCAAACCTTTCCATTAACATAAAAGCTAAAGTTGTCGGTTTGCATATCTCGCATTTTAAATTACATTAGTAATCTATAGTGTATTATTTTTTTTTAATTTTTTAAAATTATTATTTACTTATACTCATTGCACTATGAATTACAATAATTAAAATGGTTTATAGATTTATTAGAATAACCCAAGTTGTCTTGTTTTACGGGTCTGTAGAGTGTTCTTTTTCTTTTTCTTTTTAATTGAACTTGACATGAGCCAATTAGCTATATTTAATGATATTGTCAAAAAAAACTTTACATATTTTTAATATATTTTTTATATTTTAAAAAAGTTAATTTAATCACGGTAAAACACGAACCAACATATTAGTTGATGTGTCAAAACAAGTAAAAAATAATACAAAAAAAAAATGTTCAATTGTTTTAATTAGAGATAGATCACAATAAAAAGTATATAGATTTCATTTCACAAAGAAAGAAAGAAAGAAAGAACTTCCTTTTCTTTTACCTTTTAACCAAAAAAAAAATATCAATTTGCGTTGATACATATTATACGTACGTGCTAACATGACTGTAAACCTAGCTAAGCAGCCACGACGGGGACTTGATGGGTGATGAAACTGTTGCGCTAGCTAGCTGTGAAAGACGTCCAAGCACTGCACACTCCCTCTTTACCTTCGCAATGAAGGAGCCTGCAGCACTTACAGAAGCATTAAATAAATGCATGCCCGTTAATGAAGGTCCATAATTCGCTGTGTATATCTTTAATTAGCTAGGTAAGCTTTAGTTAATAGTGACAGCACTGATAAGTCTACTAGTTGGATTGGCCCAGAGAGTCAGAGACCAAATTACCCAGAACAGTCTACACAAAAACTAGTAGTGGGTAAAGGCTGTTTGTAATAGAATTAGATGATCATTAAGAGGTTCTATCGAAAAACTTCAATTGGTTTTGTCTGGTTCATGGAAATTACAAGCCCAGTCTTCAAAGCCTAACTTTCATGGGCAATCAACCATCAGTTTCGGTTCGATTTTTCAAGGTCCAATTCAGATTGACTAAGGTAGTATTAAGCTCTATTCTGCTCAAATCAAACAAATATCAGTGAATCCGAGATGGCGTATCATTCCTTTTGTAGGCAATTGAAAAGGAAAAATATGATAAAGCGTGGCAGAAGCCAGAACTTGTAAAACCAAATAAATGATTCAAATAACCATCTAGGTGGTGGTCCAGTGATAAGAACTTGGGATCAAGAGGTTTGCTCTCTCGGTGGTCTCAGGTTCGAGCCCTGTGGTTGCTCATATGATGGCCACTGGAGGCTTATATGGTCGTTAACTTCAGGACCCGTGGGATTAGTCGAGGTGCGCGCAAGCTAATCCGGACACCCACATTAAACTAAAAAACAAAAAAATAATAATAAATGATTCAAACATCTCAGGTGTATCAAGTAAGCTCATTCTTCTTGTTATGTTAGGCCTTGTTGGGTCCATTGTTGTTAAACCCAACCTATCCAACAAGTTAATCCGGTAACCCATCAACCAGATCCTGAGTACGAGCTGAGTTTGAAATTATATGGAGTAAGAATCAAGTTGGTGTATTCTAGTCAATTCGACGATTAAAGTCGGTCAAAACTTAATTTTAACTTTTTAATTTATTTTTAAAACTAGATTATTATGAATTTATTCTAGTTAACTTAGATTAATATATCTAATTTATGACCGTGATTTTGGACCGAACCAAAGTTTAATAACTTAAGCTCTTCCTGTTTCATCAACATAATTTACTGGAGATAATTGAGAGTATCAAGGATTAATTGCTGCTCATAAAAAAAAAAAAAAAAAAACAAGCAGGGATCTTTAAAGGAATGCATCACCAGGTAAAAGTAAAACCATATGCGAGACAACTACTTCAAAACAGTGAGTTCCTCTAATTTGAGATTATAAGTTGCATGATTCATAAGCTCCTCATAAGGAAATTTTTTTGTCCTCAAATATTTGAGGCCTTTTTTTATTTCAAATATATATATATATATATATATATATATATATATATATATATATATATATATATTAGTTTTATCCTAAACCAATGTATAGAGTTTTATAATTTGTTTTGATTTTATTTTTATGGAATGATTTCAGTCTTATAACACTGGTAGCGAATTTTGCGGGTTAACCATGTTGATATGAATTATTTTTTAATTATTTTTTTTAATTTCATCATTTGATATTGGGTTGATTGAAAATCGGACTCTATAATTTATTTTTCAAAACCCTTTCTATAAAGTTATCTCAATATTCTGACTCGGATTTGACAAGTTAACCCAGTTGACTCGGGTCATTTTTTTCAATTTAATCCTTTAAAATTGGATTAATTGAGAATTTAGATTATTTTTTTCTTATTTATTCTCTTTCTATATGGTTATTAAAGTCTCATAACCTAGGTCACAGGTTAGGCAGGTTGACTTGAGTTTTTTTGTTCTTTTTTTAGTAGATTTTTTTTTAAAAAAAAATTATCCTTTAATGCTGGGTTGATTGTGCATTAAGCTTCATAATTTACTTCGGCTTGCATTCTATGAGATTATCCTAGTCTCTTAACCCGAGTTGCTGGTTTGGTCGCTTATCTCATGTGGTTTTTTATGTCCTTTTTTTAATTGATTATTTTTTAATTTTACCCTTTAACATTGGGTTAATTAGTGATTAAGTTTTATAATTTTTTTTGACTTGTTTTCTATGGGGTTATCCTTATCTTATGATCCATGTTTGGTAAGTTAACACTAGTTGACTCGACTCATTTTTTTAGTTGAATTTTGTTTTAAATTTCATCATTCAACAATGTATTGATTGAGAATTGGATTTAATAAAAAAAATTTATTTGATTTCTATAGGGTTATCATGATCTCATGACCTGGGTAGAGGGTTTGATAGATTAAAGTTGATTCAGATCGATCTAATATGTTTTCATTTCAATGTTTTTTAAAAAATATCAACCTGATTTTTTTAAGTCAAATTGCTTTTTTATCAATCATGTGTATTATCTTTGAGCTTGTCAAGTCGACCAGATCATATAAGATCAATCCTTATATAGTTTTTTTTTAAAAAAAAAAACACATTAACAACACCTAAATATTCTTTTCACATTAAAAAAAAAATTTGATCAAACTTGTAGCGTAGCGCAAGTAATGATCTAGTACTAAAACAAAAGGAGGTTTTATTATTAATATAAACAGTAAAACCCCATTTTATTTCTTGCATTTCAGTCATTGAATTTTTTTAATTGCAATTTTATCCTCTCAAATTATATTAGCTTGGTTTTATATGTTGATATTTATTTCAATTTGTATTTTCTTACATATACAAAGTGTCGAAGGGTATTCCAAGGATATTTTCGTTATGGCTTAAATACCAATTTTGCAAAATAAATCTTGTAGCTAAATATAGAAATTAAAATAACAATGATAAAATGTAACAAAACAAATCCCATTTGGATATTGGCATGGAAAACTTATATTTTCTTTGTGTAGTTTTTCATTAATCTCCTGTTATTTTAGCATTTCAAATTTTGGTCTCAAGCTTAATTTGTTTTCCATTTCAATTTCTGGATGTTAAGAGATAAGAGAAAAAATAATCAAAAAATATTAAGGAAGAGAAAGTGGTTGGGTGTGAACATTCTAGTCACAACAAAGGATAATCTTGGTGTTAATTGGTTTGTTTTTTTTAGGAAAGTTCGATGAAGGTGATGTTACCCTCTAATCATAATAGAAAAGGTAGATTGGGATTGTTTATGTATTTTTATTTGTTTAATTTTTATTTTCTAGAGAGATTAAAGGTTATTTTGAGATTAAAAATAGATTTGCAAAGGTTTTTTAGATTAAAAAGGTTGAAAATAAGTTTTTAAGGTCCCAAAACTCAAACTTGAATTTTTTAATCACTAGAGGTAACCATAAATTGGTGTAGATGATGAAGCATCATATATTCCAGTGGACGACCTCTCATCCATTTACAAAAAAATAATTGGAGCAGATGAATCCGTTTAGAACCTAAAAGATAAAAGATACAAGTGCACGGACCTAGGTTATGTGGTCCTAGCCAAGCGAGTTTGCCTAATACTTTTAATTAATGTTTTTATTTAAATTTTAATTAATACCTTATCACTTATTTTTTATATTGTTTGGTTAAATTTCTTAAAATAATAATTCATTTTTTAATATTTAATTTTAATTTTATAATACTTCAAAGAGATTATTGTAAATATTTTTAATTTTTTACGTTTATATTTTATATAAATAAATTATATTTATGTGACATATTTATATTTAACATTGGGTTGATTTGGAATTAAATTCTATAATTGTTTTAGAATTGTTTTCTATGAAATTATCTCAGTCTTCTAACCTGAGTTTGACAGATTAACCCGGGTTGACTTGGGTTATTTTTTTGTTATTGTTTTTTCAATTTAATTCTTCAAAACTGGGTTGATTAGGAATTGAGATTTATAATCTTCTTATTTGCTTTATATGCAGTTATTACAGTCTTATGACCCGAGTGACTGCTTAGGCCATTTGACTTAGGGTTTTTTTGTCCGTTTTTTAGTTGTATTTTTTTGAACTTTATCCTTCAATATTGGGATGATTAGGAATTAGACTTCATAATTTGTTTCAATTTGTATTCTATGAGATTACCTTGATCTCATAACCCGGGTCAAGAGTTTGGTCGATTGACTAGGTTGTTTTTTTATGTCTTTTTTTTTAATTATTTCTTTTTAATTTCACCCTTCAGCATTGAGTTGATTGAGGATTGAGTTTTATAAAAAAAAATTATTTTTTTTCTATAAAGTTATCTCAGTTTTATGACATATATTTGACAGGTTAACCCGAGTTGATTCAACTCATTTTTTTTTGTTGAATTTTGTTTTAAATTTCATCCTTCAATATTGGGTTGATTGAGAATTAAGTTTAATATTTTTTTATTTTTTTTTATAGGGTTATCATAGGTAGCGTATTTGACATGTTAATCAAAGTTAATCCAAGTTGAACTAATATATTGTCTTGTTAATTTTTTAAAATAAATGTCGTCTTGATATTTTTAAAGTTAAATTATTTTTTTATGGATGGTGTGAGTTGTTTTTTAATCTATCAAATCAACCGGATCATATAAGATCAATCCTCTTATAGTTTAATTTTATTTTTTTAGTTAAAAGACACATTAACAACATATAAATATTTTTTCCATTAAATTTTTTTTTATTTAACCCGCAGCTTACACGTAAAATGATCTAGTTCTTTTAACTCTACCTTTAATTCCAAAATTTCAATAAGATACGGGAGAATCACAATCTAATTGATAAGCAATGCAACTAATTTATAAATTATTTTTATTAGTCTAGCTATTTTTAAAAATATCTCCTGTATGATCTCTACGTGTCTCAATCTTCGGAGAAAGCGAAGGTCAAAAATGATAATATCCTCCAATCAATTTGTCACAACAATACTAAAATGGAGCTCGGAAAATCAGAAGTGGGTCACCAGTAATCACATTTTGTCATGGCCCTTGACTTTTAAGAGTCCTAGTACTGTTCGTCAAGTTCACCTTCTGCCTTGCTTTCTCAATCGAATCAAAATCACACAGAGAAGCATCCCATTCTCAAGATATGGAAATAACAGCAAGATCGACAGAAAGAAACTTCAAGATTGAATCAATTCTATCTTTGTATCTAAGGACATGACAAGAAAATAAAATTCCTTTTCTTTTTATTCTTTTCCTATAGCAAATAGAAACCAGCAAGATACATGACTATTCCTCCCTGACTTTTCCAACTCTGTCACTGTTATTGTTGATCTAGCAAGCGAGACATGTTCTGTCATTTTTTACTTGCAGTCCTCATTGCTTGATTTGAAACGAGGCGTACACAATTTTGTGTACGCTAACTAAACACACACCATTTGTCATTTTGCCCATTTGCAAAACTCCGCCGAGGCTCCAGAAAGACGGCCGCTGCGAAGCGCGGGCATCTATACTATAAAGTAGAGTCTAGCAAGATACATAACTATTCCTCCCTGACTTTTCCAGCTCTGTCAAAAGTCAGAAACTAATTGTTTGACAAAAGCACTTCATTGACCAACTTCTCTATACTAATGGATGATGAACCATCTGGTCCAGCTGCCTCTTCAGCCAATTTTTTCCAGTCCGTGGCCTTTTCCCTCATCTTCACACCCTTCTCTCCTTCCATTAGCTCTCTTACAAGCTTCTCCACTTCTTCCCTCTTGACAATATCATCAATCTTCATGCCAATTCCCCATTCCTTGCAAGTATATCTACAATTCATTGGTTGGTCTGCAAAGAATGGCCAACAAATCATTGGGACTCCAGCAGCTAAGCTCTCAATAGTTGAATTCCAACCACTATGAGTTAAAAAAACCCC
>Ga0307507_10010473_pt1 | contig 11978 bp, 15 predicted proteins | sample 7_EM_MG_FD_207223 | JGI IMG/M metagenome (GOLD analysis project Ga0307507, IMG submission 207223) | Populus trichocarpa ectomycorrhiza microbial communities from riparian zone in the Pacific Northwest, United States - 7_EM | ecosystem: Host-associated > Plants > Roots > Unclassified | place...
GACACGAAGACCGGTTTCCCCCCGGACATGCTCCCCGACCAATTTAGCCCCCCCTCCACTCCCTCTCCCACACCTAGATAACTGGTTTTCCCGCGAAGGTTTTTATTTTTTGGACTTTTGTTTTGTGTTTGATTAGTTATTTTATTTCTTCCCTTACATAGCCCATCCCGCCAAAGAAGACGCAGATACAAGAAGTAGTTTCAGCGTTGTAATTTCCTTATATTTTGATTCCGTAGGGAACAACGGGCGAACGGTTTTTGGCCCAAGTACTTTCAGCAAACGCGGGGGACGAGATGATATGGTTTCTTTTCTTTTTTGTTTTGATTTATAGGTTTTGTTCTTTCCATAGCTAGCGCTGCACGAAGCTTCTTGTACCTAGAAACAATGAACGCATGATATAAAAAAAAAAAAAAAAAAAAAAGGCATGAGAGTTGGGTTCTTCACGCAATCATCTAAGTTCTTTCATACAAAATACCTTCAATAACAAATCGTTATCTATCACACTTTCGGGAAGCAAGACACAACTGTCTTATATGAGCCTAGCGATCAACGTTGCTAGACTGGAGTCAACGGACTTAGCTATCGCAACAGTTATCAGGCTAAAAAGAAGTGATAGTTAGGAAACTATCGGTTACCTGCTGCAAGTATCACCTGGAGAGGAGAAGATTGTAACCCAAGCGAACCATTGTACCTTTCAGTTATACAGGTGGTGATCGATTTATGCAACAACTTTTTCAAGATAGTATGGCTATAGTTTGGCATTTTGGACGCCCAACCTTATTTATTACATTTACAGCAAATCCAAAGTGGGAAGCGATTTTCCGAGAACTTTTACCAGGACAAAGTGGTGTAGATCTACCAGATATAGTTGCACGTGTTTTCCATCTAAAGTAACGACAATTACTACATGAAATACAACATGATGGAATATTTGGAAGAATTGCAGGATGTGTTTGGAGAATTGATTATCAGGAACGTGGTTTACAACATATGCATCTCCTATTATTTTTACATTCAGAAGATCGATATCTTATACCAGAAGCAATTTATAAAATCGTTTGTGCAGAACTTACTGCTCCACCAACTGATCCTATTGGTGAGTTATTAGAACTTATTAAGTCTAGCATGATACATGGGCCATGCTGATGGATAAAGCCACAAGCACCTTGCATAGTTAGTGGAGGTCCAGGATTAAGTACAAGTGTTCAAAGCGATTTCCTAAAGACTTTCAGAATGAACTAATTGTGTAAGATAATGGATATCCACTTTATTGAAGATGAAATAATAGACAAGGTTTTGACATTTCTTTGCAGGTTAATGGCACTCTAACTGCATTTCATATTGATAATCGGTGGGTTTTTCCCTATAATTCATATTTATCATGGAAATTTAAAGCGCATATCAATGTTCAAGTTTGTGCATCAGTTCACGCTATCAAATATATTCATAAATATATTTATAAAGGCTCAGACAGAACTACATTAGAGGTTGCAGCAGAACAAGATGAAATTCAACAATATTTACAGGGACGTTATATTGGACCAACTGAAGCAGTCTGGAGATTATTTGAATATGCAATGCATGAAGAGTTACCAACGGTTAAACATCTTGCAGTACATCTTCCAGGTGAACCACCGGTATACTTTCCCTATAATGCCACTACAGAACAACTTCAGTCCCGCATGGATATGGCTAAGACTACCTTAATGGCATTTTTCGAATACAACACTTTGCATAGTGATGGCCGACATTATCTTTATCAAGATTTTCCAACCAGCTCTGTATTTCAAGAAAAACAATCTGTTCGGACTGCACGAAAAAGAGGAACCCCAATTGGGTGAATATATTACTACAATTCATTTATGTGTGAAAAATACTACTTGCATTTATTACTTACGGTTGTTGCAGGTGCAAAAAGCTCTGGGAATTTACGCACAGTTAGAGAGATTACTTACAGAACTTTTCGTGAAGCATGCTCTGCACTCGGCCTAATCGAAGATGATCAGGAATGAATTAGTTGTTTTCAGGATGCTATACTCTTTGCTACTGGAAAGAGCTTGCGCACCTTATTTCTTACTAGATTATTATTTGGATCGATTTGCAGTCCATTGGAATTATGGAATAAGTTTAGAGATAATATTTGCGATGATTTAAAATTCCATTTTGAGAAAAATATTCTTGGTCATCTTGGTGCAGGTACTTCGGATGCACACCTTGATTATGGTTTATATTTGATTTCACAAATGCTTGCAGATTCAAATAAAACATCAGCACAATTTCAACTACCTACTTCAGTTATATCATGGGATCAAGATAATAGTAATCCACTATTAGCAGAAGAATATAATTATAATACGGATGCACAAGCAGTGTTGTGTAACACTCTTCTTACACAAATGAATACACAACAAAAGTACTGCTTTGATAAAATAGTATTTACTTTAAACAAGCCAACTACTTCGGCACAGTTTTCCTTGCAAGGTCCTGCAGGAACAGGGAAAACATTTCTTTACCGTGCATTGTGCAGCTATATTCGTCAACAAGGTAAAGTTGTTCTTTGCGTTGCTTCTTCTGGAATTGCAGCACAATTACTTCCAGGAGGTAGAACCTCACATTCCCAATTTGAGATTTCATTGCACTTGAATGAATCCTCAATATGCGCAATAAGTAGGAATAGTCAACTTGCAGATTTAATTCGATCAACAGCATTAATCATTTAGGATGAGGTACCAATGCAACATAAATACTGCTTTGAGGCAGTCAATCGCACCTTAAATGATATACGAAATACATCTGATAATGCTGTCTTTGGTAATAGTCCTATCATTATAGGCGGTGACTTTGTACAAATTTTACCAGTTGTACCAGGTGGCAATAGAGCAGCAATAGTTTGAGCATGTATTCAACAATCTTATCTTTGGCCAAGGTTTCAGCTATTCAAGCTGACGGAGAATATGCGAGTTCTTAGTAGTAGTGCAAACAGAGAGTATACTCAATATCTAGCATCCATGTCATATTTACCAGCATTACGCGGAACCATTGAACCTTTTAATGGTATTAAATCGTTTTGGACCTTGCAGGAGTTTTGTCAAGCTATTTTTCCAAGTTACATTTTGGATACAGCATATAATAATTGTTTACTTTTACGAAATCGTATAATTCTTGCATTTCGTAATGATACTGTTTCTGAGTTGAACTATCTACTAATATCACAGTTTCCTGGAGAAACACACTATTTCGATGTAGTAACTAGTGCAGACATAAATGATAGTGTATTAGAAACTGAGGAATTACCAATTGAGTATTTGCAAAATATTAATCATCCATCCCTTCCACCATCCAGGCTGATACTAAAACTTGGTGTACCAGTTATTCTTTTACGAAATATAAACCCTAGGGAAGGATTATGCAATGGAACACAAAGGACTATTATTCAACTTAGTGGACGTTGCATTGGTGTGCGAATCCTTGGTGGTGACTTTGATGGTCATTGCACCCTTTTACCACGGATATTATTGAATACAAATGAAAGTGAGTAACTATTTATTCTTACACGAAAACAGTTTCCTATCTGTCTTTGCTTTGCTATGACAGTCAACAAGTCTCAAGGTCAATCATTTGAAAATGTTGGAATTGCTCTTCGCACACCAGCATTTTGTCATGGTCAACTCTATGTTGCATTAAGTTGTGTTCCCAGCTTGCATGGACTGAATGCCCTATTTGCACCAAATACTACTACAATTACAGAAAATATTGTATATCCTGAAGCTCTTCTCACTTTGTAACGGTAAGCTACCCTCTGCAAATGAATTTGATTTCGTAATTTTCAAAAATACATACTGATATCTTATAAATTCATATTAGTTATATATAATTTGCAATTTATTCTCTTCTCTCTATCTAAACTTTTCTATTATCCATTGCACTTAATTTGTATCTTCTAAATAGTATTAATCTTGATTTTTCCCCTGTTATCTCCTTGTATATAGTTTTCCATTATACTATTATATGATATCAATTCTTATTTATCAATTACGCAATGTATTATACTTTGCACTTTGCAATTTCATATGTTTTAACTGAAAGCAAATATTTTAAGAATGCAAAAATTTAATTGAGTATTATTAAAAGTGTAAAGTCAAATATTAAAGGTGTAAAGTTGAAAGTTTCCAAAAATAACAAAAGAAACACCATGCGCACTATGCAATTAAAGCATCTTCTCAATAATCAAATCCCTTACAATCCCAGCCACTCCCACCACTCCAGTCATCATAGTATCCCAGTTCTTTCCAAACTCAACCCCTCTTCCTCCCTTTCTGGTGCGTGCAACCTTGGTTCGTGGTGGTGCAACATCGTAATCTAGGTCTGCAAGGAGTTTAATGGAAGGAGAACGTTTTCTTATGCCTGCAAATTAGTGTAAAAGATTAGCATAGTCATGTAAAGAGGTTTGCACGCACTTACTGTTTGCTGCACGAAATGAACAATGTTTACCATTACTATTCTAGTGGCAGTTTGTGCAAGACTTAGTATACTCCCCAGGCACAGTGACACACTCTGCAAAAGGTCCTCCATCTTGCTCACACTGTTTGCACTTCTTTTCCTCCACTATGCCCCTGGTATACCCCAAAATTGCCCCATGATTTGCTATTCTTGACCAAGTCAAATCTTTTGCAGTCTTCCCCTCCCTTAGCTCCACACCCCTGACCTTGCTCATATACCTAACCCTCAAAAATGCGGCACTCCCTGTCTCTGGGCTCCTTTCAGCCACATCTCGAGGGGAGGGGCCTCTGATAGGACTAGGAGGGGTATCTTGGGTAGGGGAAAAGGTCAGTGTAATCTGAACAGGGGTAGTAGAGGGGGATGTGCTTATGGGTACAGGGGTAACCGGATCAAGGGCCATAGCAGCAGTACTGGAACTAGCCATAATAGGTAATTTGAACGAAAATAAGCGAAGTAATAGGAGAAAAGAAAAGCTTTAGGGACAGTGGATAAAAAAAAAGTGAAATCTTAGGAAATGAAAAGATAGAGAGGATTTTTAAACAGTAAAGAGTGTAAGAAATAAGAAGATAGTGGAATAGTGATAAAAAGCGAAATTCTACAGTCAAAAGGGACCCTTTATATATTTTTTTATCAGTCCGTGTTGATTTCTTAGCATGTTATGGGTTAGGTTATTTTACATTCTGCAGCTACTTGCACAGCGAGTGCACGGCTTCTCACCTGTTGCACTCACCGGGTGCATAGCTACTCACAGTCCTGTGCACGCTAATCACAACAACCGAGCTCAACACACCAACCACCCACCCACCCCCTCAAGGTCTTGCGGGCCTTTTTGCTAGTGTTTCATGTACTGTGTCAAGTCATTGTTTGTGTTACTTGATAGGTTTATGTAATTTTTCAAGGCTACCATTTTGGAGTCTTTATGGTTATTGTTTACAAGGCTCCGGTTAGCCTGACAAGTGTATTTAAGACCTGCCATTCTCTGGACTTAGAGAGGGCAGACTTCGACAGACAGAGTTTTCAATATACTTAGTAGAACAGTTACTTCTTCAGTTCGCTTCGAGAATCCTACAAGGACCAAACATACTTAGCTATTAGGAACTACTTGGATGGTGTATTAGGTAGAGGCCTGGAGCATTGGAGGGCAGCAGTAGATAGCTGTGGACCCGTTTGTTACAAGACTGTTGGGAAACCGAGCGTTATTAAACCGCCGGTGCAAATTCCGAGGAATCTGATGAGTTATGTTGTAGGTTTCGAAGGCGCTTGTTCAGTTCTGACTTGTGGAACTTATGAAGCCTCTTCGGCGTACTAATTGGATATATAGACGGTGACTGCACTGACTTGACAAGACGCTACGCACAAGTGTTCATTTCAAAAACCCGCAAAGTCCGAGTCACTAGAACTCTCACTGGGGATATATGGTGGGATAGAGTCATGGCTAATCGCGACAGCGGCACATCCTGCAAGTTTTCTATTTTTCCTTCGATCCATCTACTAGCATTTGGATTGGCTTAGTGTGCTTACAATATACCCACTCATCAAAATTTCAGCACCGACGGCAACTAGAACAGACTGGACTCACTAACTAGGCACTTCACGAACCTGTTCCAAAAAGCCTCAAATATCTCAAGGGACATCCATTGTATCCCCCCTCCCCTTATTCCTCATCTCCATCACTCGCAATACTAACGCCGAACAGATACAACCTCGAACGCCACCTCAAGTGCGACGAATCCTTTAGGCTACTCCGAAAATGCAGCACACTAACAACTGGGTTTGACGAGAACAAAAAAAACAGAACCTATATACCGCCTTGAGGACATGATAAAGCTCCGCTCGCTCGAAAACTAGGCACGTCTCGACCGGACAGTGAAGCCAGAGGAGGAATCCAAACCCGTAAAGCACTTGAAAGCTGTTAGTCTACCTAGTACCAAACTCCGCAACGCAAGGAGCGGCAATGTGGAGCCAGAGATGAGCGGTCTTTATGTTGAGTCTCAAACTGAGCTTTATGTTCCGAAGCCGTTGGTGAATAGAAGGTTGGTCAAGAACAAGTTTGGGAATATTGACATGTTTGTGAAGTCGATGCTGCCGGAGGAGGCGGCACATTTACCTTGTATGTTAATTATTCCCTCCGTATCAACAAAGGAGGAATGTCAATTGATAGGCCTGATTGGATAGAGAAAAACATCAACAAAACCGCGAGGCTTGTGGGCGTTGACTTTGCTCCGGCTATTGTAACTTCCTCCTCCTCTTCGCCTCTAAACCATTTCACTACAGCTAGTAATTAGTGAGGATAGACAGACTTCGAGTACCGTCACGGCTATGCATACCCCGTTGCTACTGGCATCGTAGTCGCCAAGGAATACACAGAAGCTATAGAAGTGGTGCACGAAGGACTAGTTGAAGCCCAGGATGAGAAGGTGGTTAGAGATCGTGATATGAAAGCACTCTCCCTGCCGCAACATTTCATTACGAAGATACACATATTAGATCATGTCGGTCGGACACCTGAGGAGCAGGAGGGCGCTCATCCGATGACTATGATGGCAAATAATCAGAGCAAAGCTGTTGAAAAGGGAGTGGTAGAGGGTATCGAAGCAGACGAAGAGGAATTTGGTGGTTTTCGTCATGGATCCTACCCCTTGTCTGAGGAATCGGAACCCCCTATTCTTAGGAAACTGACTAAAAATTCTCAGAGTCTTAAACAGCGATGCTGAGATCTCTGTGCTTCCGGTTTAACCTTTACTGCTAAGACTGCTGGTAAGAAGATGGCAAAGTCTAAGCCTAAGTCTACCACTGCTACGAAAGCTAAACCCAGCACGGGAAAAATCCACAGACGAAAGGTTGCCATCGAGTCAAACGAGGAGCAAGAAGCAGAAGAAAGCGAAACTTCCGATTAAACTTCTTCTCCGGGGCCCAACGCCTTAATCCTAGAACTCGCAAATTCAATTACAAATACAACTTTGACGCAGACTCTAGCGACGACTATTGCGGTGATGACACTGCTGCTAGTTGTGGTGGTGGTGGTGGTGGTGGTGGTGGTGGTGGATTCTTAAGGCAAGAGAACAAAGTCACACCTCGCGGGAACACTCGACTCGCTACGACTGTTAATAAAGCTACTCCCGTGAAGTATACCCTCGACGAGGGCGATGACGACGAGGATGAGCTAGAGCCAGAGTTGGAGAGGTAGCAGCAAGGGGATAAGAAGAAAAAGGTGCAAAATAATTAGAAGAAGAGAGCAAGCAGTGGCTTTCTTATCAGATCTGATAACTCTAGGGAACTTGGCAATGCGCCTAGTGATCTCATATCCGAAGCTGAGTACGAAGCATCGGTTAGTGGTAGAGCCATTGAGTCCAATCCCATCCTTAGAGGGGAGGGACATGGTTCTAGCGGGTTCTTCACAGAAGGGTTAGAGAAGCAGGACAACGAAGGTGACGATGGTGACAATGAAAACGAAGGGAGTAATGAAGGTAACGATGGCACCGAATTGAGAGCTGCAGCGGTGTATTCGAAACGCCTCCTCATAGCCGTAATAACGGAGGCTTGGGTAAAACGGATTACGTTATGCGTGATGCTAGGCCACCTACCGGCACCGGGGACCGTGAATACAGTCAAGACTGATCAAGAAATGGTAGACTACAGTGGCGGTGGCGACGACCATAATGACAATGATAGCGTGGTTGGGAAGTCCCTTCCAGTCGGGAACGAAGCTGTGGAGCCCCTAGTTGAAGACATATCCGCGAACCTCACGGTATATGTTCGTGTCTTAAAGGACCCGACGGGTGTCTTGTGGCACAACTTCCTAAAGTATGCTCCTTAGAAAGATATAATGATCCCTAATGCTAAATGTCAACCTAGCTATGATTCAAAGAAAGAAACCGGTTATGTTGGACTCAAGAATCAGGGTGCTACATGCTACCTTAATTCTCTATTGCAATCGCTATATTTCACCAATAGTTTTCGGAAGGTATATATACGACTTTGAGGGATATAGGAGCATATTTTAATGATAATCCATAGGCTGTCTACAAGATCCCTACCGAGAACGAACCACTTTCAAATAGCGAACTCACCCTGCAGCGCTTGTTTTACCTTCTTCAGAGATCTAATGAAGCAGGTGGGATCTACGAGCTTACACGATCTCTTGGGTGGGAGACACAGGATATATTTGCTCACCAAGATGTCCAGGAACTCAATTGCATTTTAATGGAGAGCTTAGAGAGGAAAACGAAAAGAGCCTAGGCAGAAAATTCTCTGACAAAATTATTTGTAGGAAAGACAAAAACCTATATCAAGTGCATCAATGTGGACTACACGTCTAAGAGGATTGAGGACTTTTGGGATATCCAACGCAACATACGAGGCTTCAAGAACTCGGATGAGTCCTTCAAGGACTATATTGCAGTTGAGACGATAGACGGGGAGAATAAATATTTTGCTGAAGGTCATGGACTCCAAGATGCAAACAAAGGAGTGATATTCGAGTCTTCCCAGATGTCCTACATTTGGATCTGAAACGTTTCGAGTACGATTTAAACACGTACGCATGCAGAAGGTATACCGTTCAATCCGTCTTTTTGGGCATCTTTGACTCATTTACTCCTGCATGATAGGTGAACGACCATTACGAATTTCCCGGAGAATTCGATGCGGCCCCGTATCTCTCCGAAGATGCTGATAAGTCGGAGCCCTACACATGTGCTCTACATGGGTTCGTCATACCAGTCTACTAATTATTAACAATTCTAACCCGACCCAGTGTTTTGGTGCATAGCGGCCATCTTAATGCAAGTCATCATTACGCTTGTCTGAGACCTGAGAAGGATGGCAAATTCTTGAAGTTTCATGAGGACCGTGTTACAAAGGCAACCCTGAGGGAGACATTGGATGAGAACTTTGGGGGTAACTATGGGCCAGCTACTACTAATGGACTTCCGAGAAACCTACAAGCTCGAGCTATTTGTATCAAAAGATCCATGAATGCCTATATGTTGGTTTATCTCTGGAAAAATAAGATCGACTAGATTTTGCCCCCAGTGACCGAGGAAGATAAACCTGCACATCTACCTAAGTTTTGTACCCTTTTTCTTTTCGCCTCTAGAGAGGTGCCCTACGGGTTGGGGCAAAGCTAATGGGTAAAATAGAGAGGAAACTAGGTGAGGAAAGGGCAACTCGCGAATTACGCAAGAGAGATGGGAATAAGCAAGACTTATACCTTAACGTGAAATTCATAACAGAGAGTCAGTTTAAGGCTCACCAAGGTTTTGAAATTACGTCCTGAGGTGACAAGGATCTGCCCGAGGAAGCCCAACCAAGGCATTACCGAGTCCTTAAAGCTTCTCTCGTTAAAGATCTTGTTGAAGAGGTAGCCACAGATATTCGCATTGATCCTGGCAATGCGAGACTATGGATAATGGTCAATGCTAGAACAAGACTGTGCGTCCGGATCAGCCTCTCACTATATCAGATATGAGTATGGCCCTCAATTCTTTGTTCGAGAAGATCCAATCTTCTAATACCAGAACATTAGGTATTGAGGACGCCTCAAACAAGCACAACAACAAGTCGAGCGACTTTAGACTATGGGCGGAGGTTGCAACTGAAACCAAACCAGGCAAAAACCTTGAGCCCTGGGCCCAGGCTCGAGATTCAAACAGTGCTTGGATAGTTGTATTTCTGAAACGCTATGACCCTGAGTTGTAGACACTGCGCGGAGTTGGCCACCTATACATGAAGAAAAATGACAAGGTTGCAGAGCTAATACCAGCGATTCTGACCGAAATGAAGTGGCCGCTAGGCCCACCTCTGAAGTTTTGTGAGGTTCTCCCCTCGCTGTTACTTAAGGCAAATTATAATGCTAACGGATCTGCAGGAAATGAAACCGCAAATGATTGATTGAACCCATGAAGCCGAAGCAAACCTTCCACCAGGCTGAGATTCAGGATGGTGATATTATATGTTTTCAGAAAGCGTATACTGAAAAAGAGTAGGAAGGCTTCTCGCCTAAACTGAGGAGAAAATGCTTACCTTCACATAGGGCAGTAGCGCTCTTTCAACAAAGTTTGCTGCTGGATGCCAAAGACTTTTATGATCTTTTGGTCAACAGAATTGTGATCAAGTTTCACCCAAAGAGTCCAACTGCCGCAGAGGGGAAGGTCTTCCATCTGACACTTAACAAGAAGATGACATATGACCAGGTATGTATAAACCTCCGGCTGCATCGAGCAATTACTAATATTTTGGATAACAGCTCGCGGACCAAGTTGGTCAACATCTTGATGCGCCACCTACACATCTAAGATTTACCACCATCAATTCTAGCACTGGAGGTGCTCGGGACATAATCAAGCGAATTCCAATACAACACCCCATCAGATGCTTACCACAACCTACTACAGCAATACGACTATCTCACCAAATAGTCTTTTCTATGAAGTTTTGGAGTTATCACTCACCGAGCTCGAGACGATGAAAACCCTCCAGCTATATTGGCTGGCTGAGGGGATTGTGAAGGAAGAGGAAGTCGAGATCTTGGTCCCCAAGAATGGCTAAGTTCAAGACATCGCTGCAATGCTTCAAAAGAAACTTGAGCTGGATGACGAAACTGCATCGAAATTAAGATTCTACGAATCTCATATGGGCAAGTTCTATAAGGAGTTGGAGCCTGCCGTCAATGTAGCCGGGATACAGGAGTACAGGAGTTTATTTGTTAAGTGTAAACCAAATGAGGAGCTAGAGATGGAGGAAGGCGATTAATCTATCTATGCTTTCCATTTCCACAAAGAGCCAAGGCTCACGCTTTTAGGTAACCTTTCAAATTTGTCATCAAGCAGGTGCATACAATCATTCCTCAGCTCTTTGTGTCTTAAATGCCGGGCTAATGGAATCGACTTTTTTTTCCTCAAAGGGCGAGATCTTTGAGAAAACCAAAGAACGATTGCAACTCCGAACAGGCATCAAAGGCAAGCCATTTGAGAAGATTAAGTTTGCCCTTGTCAGAAAATCGAACACCACGAAACTTATATATCTTTTGGATGGTGAGCGTCCATTGCCTTTGCGACTTGGTCATAATACTTTTGCTAATATTCTCGATATAGAGGACATACTTGCGGACGTAGCCTTGGAGTCGGATGATGTGCTTGAATTAGACCACGTTGATAAGAATAGTTGCACCTAGGGCAGTTCTGGGGAACCGAAGATACAGATTAAATAGATGTGGCACGACTGGGTTTCTCGCTTTAATTCCTTTAATCCTTTTATTATTTTTCCTCTCTTCCACCTGGAACATAAACTCGTGATTCCAGTTGAAGCTATTAAATACTTGCTTGGGTGTGGCGGGTCATTCTCCTTTTTCTTTTTCAATAATCTCCCTCTGTTCCTTTATAGCCATCTATGTATAATACGCAGGTTTATACGCTCTAAGCTGTAGTCGTTAGTTTTCTTCCTTCTTGCTTGGTTTCCCTTCCTTCATTTCCTTTCAG
>Ga0307507_10010474_pt1 | contig 11976 bp, 2 predicted proteins | sample 7_EM_MG_FD_207223 | JGI IMG/M metagenome (GOLD analysis project Ga0307507, IMG submission 207223) | Populus trichocarpa ectomycorrhiza microbial communities from riparian zone in the Pacific Northwest, United States - 7_EM | ecosystem: Host-associated > Plants > Roots > Unclassified | place...
TTTATAAAAAAAAAAATTTTATTTTAAATTAATTTTTTAGGTGTGTTTGGGTTGTTTTGAAGTAAATACATCAAAATAATATTTTTTTAAAAAAATTATTTTTAACAACAACACATAAAAAAAATCAAAAATTAAAAAAATTAAAATTTTCATGAAATGCCGTTTGGAATGCAATTTCAAATAACGCCTTAAATTAGAAGAGTTTAACCGGAGTTTATAAAGATTTTGAATTTTTTTTATTTTAAATTAATATTTTAATGGTTTTAGATTGTTTTAATGTAAATACATCAAAATAATATTTTTTATTTTAAAAAATTATTTTTAATATTAGTACATTAAAACAATTCAAAAATATATAAAAATTTTAATTTTTTATTAAAAGCCATTTGAAATGCAATTCCAAATGTTACCTTAAATTAGGAGGGTTTAACCCGAGTTTATAAAAATTTTGAAATTTTTTTATTTTAAATTAATATTTTGGGTGTGTTTTGGATTATTTTGAAGTAAATGTATCAAAATAATATTTTTTTTATTTTAAAAAATTATTTTTGACATAAACATATCAAAAAAATTCAAAAACATAAAAAAATCAAATTTTTATGAAACACTGTTCTAAATACAATTCCAAACAACATCTTATATTAGGGGTTCAACTGGAGTTTATAAAAATTTTGAAACTTTTTATTTTAAATTAATGTTTTTGTGTTGTTTTTGAATTATTTTAATGTGCCGATATTAAAAATAAATTTTAAAAATTAAAAAAATATATTATTTTAATAAAATTCTAAAAACAATTTTTTAAAAAATAATAATTTATTATTGCAAAAAAAACACCTCTAAACTGACTGACTAGCTTCTTCTTCTTCTTCTTCTTTTTTTTTTTTTCATCGGGCTGTTTTCATTGACACTGATGTCCATTCCCTTCCCTTCCATCTTAAAGGATCTTGAATTCTTGTCATCCACTAAAACTCTATACCACCATTAGATTGTTTTGAAGGACAATATTAATAAATTTCATTATTAATAATTGTTTTAAATAGACAATAATCATCATATTCTTCTTCGTACGGATGAATAGTAATTAACCAGGTTAAATATTCATTAATAATATTATTTTTATTTTATGGTTCAACTTTTTTAAAAAAATACTTTTTAATTTACTTTTTATCTAAAAATTATCAAATTAATATTTATATATATATATATTGAAGGTTTTGATATGCTAATGTTTATTTTTTTTAATTAAAAAATACTTTTAAATAGTATTATTCATTGTATTATCAAACATACACTTCATTGGACATCTTTAGCTTTACCCCAAGTTTATTAACAACCCAACCTACATCTTTAGATCATTCATATAACTCTGGATACAAATTAAAAGGGTGTTTGAGATTATATTTGGACCATTATTTTTAAAAAGAATTGAATTTTTTTAAATATCAAATTATTATTTTTTTGTATTGGTTTAATGTCAAGAATGAATTAAAAAATATTATTTTAATAAATTTTAAAATAAAAAATATTTTAAAAAACAAAAAATACCCCAATCTAAAATATAAAATCACTAACTCACAGCATGCATCTAGTCACCAACGCTCTAGTTGTACGCAATAAACCAACTAATAATTTCCCATCTAAGTAGAGTCTTATCCTGACTGTTGCCTTTTTAAAAGATTGTCTATTTGATGCAGAGATAATGACTTTGGATGTTGTCAGCAGGGGTGAAAAAAAACTAAAAAACTAGAAAAACTAGAAAAAAATAATTAAAAAAACAGAATTATAAAAAAAAAACCGACAACTTGTCACTAGTTTTTATTGAGCAAAGGACAGAAATTTAACTTGTTCTTTAATTTTGATCAAGAGTTTCCTAAAAGAAAAAAAAAAATCAAAGCTCAAATAAAAGCTATTAAGATCCATTTATTCGATTTCATTATAACTTAATTTTATAATTATTTGATTAGTGTTGATCATTCTTAATTTAGTAGTATTTTGTTTAAAGAATTATCTTATTTTCTCATTATTTTTCAGTTTTTTAAACAAAATTAAATTAAAAAAAACCATAGAATAGACGGAAATGATTCAATTATAATTGGATTAAAAAAACATAATGTTTATATAAATAATTTTAAAAAACCATAAGAACTAATTACATAAATAATTTTAAAAGACCATAAGAACTAAACATTTAATTTTATTAAACTAAATGATACAAGTTATAATTACCTTCCATTTACAATATGTTTGGGAACGCGGTGCAAACCGCGTTCCTAAAAAATTTTAATTTTTTTTTTTGCTAAAATTTAATATGGTTTGTACGTTTTGGATCGTTTTGATGTGATGATGTCAAAAATAATTTTTTAAAAATAAAAAAAATCAATGGCATTCATTTTAGCACAAAAAGTTATTTGAAAAGCAACTGCTACCACACTACTAAGCACCCTTTTAGTCTCATACTAGCTAGTAGACCTACACTCTGCTGAGAGCTGGATAGCTATCAAAAACTTTTTATTTTTAGATAAAAAAAGGTATAGCTATTAACAATATTTTTTTTTTATAGCATCAAGAATTTTTTTCAATGTGAGTTAAAAAAACATTTTATCATGAAGTGTTTAAAAAACAAAACCCCGATTAATGGTATAAAAAATAATACCATTAAAAAAAAGATGAAACAATATTTAATAAAAAAATAGTAATAGAATAAAATCTAAAAATTATAATCATGAAAGGCTATTCAAAAATAGCGCTCGCTAGTATAAATAGAGGTTATAATTTCATGAAAAATATATAAATTTCAATGATACCCAATAAAAAAATATTAAATCATTTCTAAGTTAATGAACTAAATGTAAAATGGCGGAAAATATAAAAAAATAAATAAAATAAAACAAGCTAGGTGCCATGTAGGCTAGGTGCACACGTGACACCTAGCCCATCCAAGAAAAATCTTGGCCCGTGTGCCAAGTCTCTTTATTTTTCTTTTTAAAATTTTGCCCTTTATTTTATAAAAAAAATAGCACAAGTAACATGTTGTCTATTGATTCAGTTTCAGGCGATCAGAGGTTCATCAAAAAGTCTAGTTATGAGTTTTTTGCTAAAAAAATATTTTTCAACATATTTTAACCCAAAATATCTAGAAAACATCTTATACAACTTGTTAAACTCATTTATGACCTCAAACAACCTAAACTAGTTACCATATCAGGTAACTCAAAATCAACTCAAAATAAAATAAAAAATCTTCTTGAGTTTGAATTTACCATATCAGGCGATGAAAAGGAAAGAGAACACCTAGGTAGAACTCTCATCATTAAATAAAATTCGTTGACATTAAAATTGACTTTTTTTCATATCTAAAATTAGTGTTAACCGAGATTTTCTCTCTCTACAATTGAAATTCGACCACTCCCTTCCCTCTCTTAACCTAGGAACTAAAAAAATAAAAAAAAAATAAAGTTTTATATCACAATTAAATTGTGGAAATATTAAAGGACTGAAAAGTTAGCATTATAAAAATAAGAGGACCAAAATGAGCTTTTTGTCCCAATTTCAAACACCACTTTTACTATGCCTTTTAGTGTTTGTTAGTCATTGATGTACGCGGGCTCTCCTATGGGGTGGCTAAGGGTATGGATACGAAGGAGGAGATGAATTTTAAATGTTAAAAGGGGTAAGAAGTTAGTATTTTGATGGTGTTAATTATTATAAATATATAAATTTATTGTTCTCTACATGAAAGGAGAAAGAGTAAAAAATACAAGTCTCTCCCTCTCAAGCTTCAAGTTTAAAGGATTGAGACAAGGTCAACTTGCTTGCTATCGACCTCAATATTGTTAAGAACATAATCATTCATCCATGTTCAATCTTGTTCGCTTGTGATTGCAAAGATGTGAGCCATGATTTATACAAAAATTACAAAAAAAATATCTTTAGAAGATACATATGCTAATTACATTAATCATGACCTCAATATTTTTTACTCTTTCTCCTGCATAATTAATGTAATTAGAATATGCATTTTCTAAAGAAATTTTTTGTAATTATCATATGCATAGAAAGGTAAAAAGCCTATATATGTGGTTAGAAAAAACTCTCAGCTTATGAAAATGATATCTAACGTGTAATGAAGTAAGATTTAACATTAACCAAATAGAGTTGAAAAAAAAAAGTTTGGAACTATATGCAGTAGTGAAACACTGGCAACCAACATGACATCATGTAATTAGCTAGTGGAATAGGAACAAATGACATTTAGAAAGCAGAGAATGGGAAGAATATGCATGTCCCGTCGCCACACGAGTTTAAGTGAATATACTTTGTAACCAATCGGTTGATTAAATGTAATATTAGTTTTATTAATGTAAAACATATTTATTATTAATAAAAGCTTTTTTTATATTAATAAAAAAAGCTTTTATTAATAATAAATAAAACCTGTGAAAAGCCTATGAAAAAGCTCACGTGATGGTTGTGTAAGTGATTCTTAGACTTGGGATCACTAAGTTATCTTATATAGAAAGTGTTATGTTTTGATCTTAGCTACATGTTGTCCTAATCAAGGGTAACAAACATGTAGATATTGGGTATAATATAAACTATATAAGGATATTTGAGTAATTAAAAGAGGATTCATCACCATAGTTAACTAAGAAAGATATTTCATCTATTATCAAATAGTATAGATTGTGAAATCCTTGGCTAAGGTGGAATGAGATTTGAAAAGAGTTTCAAATCTAATTCAAATAATCAATTACTAGAGTGTTGAGAACTAAAATGATTTGACATAACAGACATATTACATACTATAATGTCTAAATCCGAACATTATTAATGAAGGGATAATAATTATACTGAGAAATTAGTCACTAAAAGATTAAGTCAAATCACTTATGACTTTCTTAATATTCGGGTGATCATAGCTGGTTGCTTGACATTGTATTTAATCTTTAAATATAAATCAATCAATTGTTGAATTGATAATAAATTAATTTGTTTAATTTAATTAATCCTATTTTATTTAGGATTATGATTTATATTTGGACCTACTTATTAGAGAACCTAATGGGTCACAAATATAAGAATCATTGGTTATAAATTAAAACATGATGATTAATCAAGTGTGACTTGATTGTGAAGACTAAAGATAATTAATATAAGAGATTACAATTCTAGATCTATAAACAATTAAGTAAAGACTTAATTGAATAAATTTTTAAAATTAGCCTAAAATAATACACGTGATATTATTTAAGGGGAAAATTGATGTTTTTCCATTTATATGGTTTTTTAGTTTTTTCTATAAATAAAAAGTTATACCTCTTATTTTCTAAGAGTAGAGTATAGTACAAAAATACCAAAACACAAAAGAAAAGAGATTTCTCACAAGTGGTTTGTGTAGATTACCGTTAGAAGCCGAACACTTAGACGACATATGGTTTTCGACAACCCAACCTTGAAGTAATTATTGAAAGCCAAAAACACTTGATTAATCATCCTATTTTAAATATTTTTTTAATTTCAAATGGGTAGGTCACCCGTGAAAATAAATCAATTTTAAGAAAGTATGAACGTCTTTTGGAATTCATTTTGGGATTTTAAAGTGGTAGGTCGCTTGTGAAAACAAGTCAATTTTTGAATTTTAAAATGGGCACGTCACCTGTGAAAATAGACCAATTTCAGGGAAGCATGTACACTTGCTGAAATTCTTTTTAGAGTTTGAAAAGGGCAGGTCACTTGTAAAAATATGCCAATTTTTTAATTTCAAAATAAGCAGGTTGCCCATGAGAATAGACTAATCTTTTTGAATTTTATAAAGGGCAGGTCACCCGTGATAATGAGATCATTTTCTGTAAAAAAAAAAAAACAAAGTCTTTAAATGGGTAAATCAACCAACAAATCAAACAAACACTTTTTCTTTACATGCAAAACTTTGATGAGATTTTGCTTCATAAACATTGTAAAGAAGATGCATCTATTGTTACCCATTTTTTACCACTCATAAAAAAATATATAAAAAAAAATTAAGAGAACATACATGAAGAAAGCCTGGAAGATTGCCCAAGATTGGTGGTAGAGGACCAAGATGATAAGTGGAAAAGTTGGAGGAATAAAATGTATAAGATTAGAAAAATTGACAACCTAATTTTGACTGACAAGAGGCATCGCTGGTAAAAATATTTTATCTGGGGTACAGAAACACAAATTTAGATGGGTAAGGACTCAATGAGAATTTTGGAAGGCTTAATTAATTTTATTAAGGACTTAATTATAAGAAAAATCAGGTTTTGGAGTCAATTTGGGTGTTAATTGTAAGAAATTAAAGTTTGAGGATTGAAATTAGACTTTGAAAGGTTTAATTGGTTAATCAGGGGCTTAATTGTAAAAAATAAATAAAGTTTGGAGGTCATTTAAGGACTTAATTGTATATTCCCAAAACCAAGGACCAACTTGTAAGTGGCACACAATTTCAGGGGTAGAAATTGGTGAAATTAGAAGCCAAATTGAAAGGAATTGAAATTTTGGTAGTCAATTAAGGATGAAATTGAACGAATTGAAAATCAAAGACTTATTTGTAAAAGGTGTTGAACTTTAAGGGTGATATTTGAATTTGACAATGGTGCAATTGCATGCAATTAAAAGTTGAAAGACAATTACAAGTGTAATTAAAATGATTTGGAAAAGCAAGGATCAAATTTAAATTAGCCAAATCCCAAATTAAAAAACTCTAATTTCTAGGGTTTAACATATACGACATGTCGTTCAACCACTATTCATCTCCTTGCCTGACAATTTTATCTGGTTGAGTAGTCATCTTTAAGTGAATGAATGTGGTGTTTCCGACTATCTCAGAGGCTTTAACCACCACCATTCAATTGAGAAATACCCCTCTATAATCTCATGCCCATCAAAATTGGACGTTTACACCCTAATTCTTCCATAAAAGTCTCCAACATCTTGTCCCCAATTAGCTTTCCTTGCATTTTCAAATTCTGGGATGATCAAGTTGGCATCTTTGGATGAATGAATGTGAAGCTACATACCTTAAAATTGGGTAAAGTTGGATCCAAACGAAAGGTTTGCAGCTCCTTTACTAACTTCAGGTGGTCTTAGGCAACGTTGACATCAGAGTTACTCCGACAAGGCCTTAAAAGTGGTCAATCCAGTCAGTCATGGCTATGACACCCATTTTGCAAAACCACTGATTTGTTTTTCATGTGTTTACACTTAAAACTTTCTCAATAGGTTTATATCAAGAGTTGATCGTATTTCTCTCAAAATCAAAAGGCCAAAAAATAGTTTGTTGGTTTACAAGTTTGGCAAAACCACCACTGCAAAACCAGCCTAGTTTAGAGCTTCTAGCTATTGTTTTTTGTCCAAAACCCTTCTATTCTGATCAGAGATCCAAGATTGATCAATCGTGATCAATTTTTGATTGAATCCTATAAAAACCCGTAGCAAAACCCTATAAATAACCCGAAAATTAGAGCTAAGAAGGAGGAAAAAATGAGAGAAAAGGAGGAGAGAAATATTGATAAAATACCCTAGTTGCAAAGGTTTACGAGCCTAATATAAGGGTTGATTAAGTTTTGAAAAGGCATTAAGTTTGTGGAAGCAAAACCTTATAAAGGAGAGAAAAGAAGGCAGTGGTCGTTCTAGGGTTTCAAAGGTATATTTTCTAATCTAAGTGGAGTCCATATGGCTTGCTTGAGGATATTTTGGTTGTCATTTTATCTGCATTTATGCTTGCAAATAGGGTGATGCTTAAAGAGTAAGGGTTGTGTTTTTTTTGTTGCTATGATTTTGATTCTACGATTTGATGTTTGTTATTAAAGTGTGTTTGGTGTTTTTAATGTGACAAAAGCGTTCTAGTTAGGTTAGTTTTGATAAAAACAATGTTTGTTTGTTTGTTTAGTTTAATTAATGCATCGTGAAGCAATATTGTTGATCCTTAGTTTTCAAGGCTTGTTCATGACCAAAATATGTTTAGAAAACTAATTTTGAATCCAAATTGCATATATATGTAGGCTGAATAAGATTTGGTAATTTTAGGAATTAAAACTCCATGCATGTTATTGATAATTTGATGTTATTTGTTAGCTCTTTGGATTCAACTATGCTTGGTATTGATAATATGATTTATGAGGACAAAAAGTTGTGTATTCAGAGGCCTAAAAGATAAAATCTAGGTTTTGGTAGTAGTTCTTTAATTTCTGGAAATTTTCCAGATTCTGGGTTCATGTTCTTTGCATGAACTTTGTCTTAACCTCTTGCTTTGAAGTTGTTTTAGGTTAATTATTAGTACAGACATGTTAGCTCGTCATCTTTAACAAATAATCTAAGATTAAAATACATCAACAACACATTCATGCATTTAGATTCTAGGGTTCTTTCGACTGTCCAAACATATTTTGATCAAATCGTGGCTTTTAAGTGTTAATCAAAGAAAATGGATGCTTGGTTTTTTTATCTATGCATGATTATGAACAATGACTGAATGTGGCTACAAATCATCATTAAATAACATCAACAAAATTTCTTGCTATTGGATTTTAAATGGGTAAATGACTTAATTAAACTTTTTATATAATTGAACAAGTCTTCAACATGTCCAAATGTTTTTAATTGTATTTACTATATCCTTATATAATATCAATTTTTATAATAAGTTCTTCGATTAAGTTTTTCTATCCAAATTAAAATTATTATATTTTAAGAATATAATTTTAATTTTAAAAAATATACTTATATTTTAAAATTTAAATTGTTGAGTAGTTTCGAAACATCTTATTTCTTAAAATATTTTGAGAAAACTTGAGAAATTTTTCATCAATGTAGTTTTGGAATGAAAAAAAATATAATTTTATCAATTTAAATGTAAAAACTTGATTTGGAGAATGTATTGAAAAATTGAATATTATACAACTGCAATTATAATATTCAATTTATAAATAAAATTTTGATCTAATTATAATATTATCAATATTATAGATACAATTATAATATTTTATCAATTATAATTTTGATCTACCCTTGTGTAAAAATGGAGACATAAAGAAACAATGAGACAAGCTAACGAATATGGCCTCGTTTCCTTTATTTGTTTCCTATTACACCTAACTAAGTTAACTTGATCCACCAATACAGTGTTGGCATGACTATATTTAGAGGTGTTTGAGATAACGATAGTAGTTGTTTTTCAAAATATATTTTGTTTAGAAATATATTAAAATAATATATTTTTTATTTTTTAAATTTTATTTTTAATATCAGCACATCAAAATGATTAAAAAATAATTTAAAAAATTCAAATTTTTTTAAAATTCTAGTTCAAACATTGTTCGAAATAAACACTTAACACCACCACCACCTTCCATTCCTCACCTTTCCTGTATTATTATTATTATTATTATTAGTATTTTCTTCTACAAAACCAAACATTTCTTGTAACTAAGGTTGTTTGGTTCATCATTAACCAAGATAGTTTTTCATATTGCCATCTAACTGGATTAAATGTTTGGGAAAAGATGGAAACTCATTTCAATAAATCATTTTATAGGGCTAATCCAAAGTTCACATTTATTGATTTATCTTAGTTTAAGATCTTATAAAGTTTATAAAAAGTTATTGTAGCTATAACTGGTCATTAGTGCATACAGTTATTATTAAAGGGATTGCAGTGGAATATAAAAAAGAGGTTTATAGGAACAAAACAATTAGACATCTACACCCTCACTAATGAAGTTGCTTGTTATAAGAAAATCCTAGCAAATTAGGCATAAAAGAAGTCATTAAAGGGAACCTACCTTGTTGGCTATTAAGATAATATCGTGAGTACACATTCATTGATAGATTTGGACTCTAATGAGGAGTTTAAAGAGGTCTAACAATAGCTTATATCAATCACAAGAATCAAATATGAAAGATTGTTTGAGTTTGTAATATTAAAAAAATCCTAAAGAGATTGTTAAACCTGACAGCAAAGATGTAAATGATACCAAAGTAGTTGAAGATAATGTAGCCCTTTAATATCAAAAGGGCAAAAGAGATATTTGACCAATTGTTGTATAAGGGGGGAAATAAGCTTTTTAGAAATCATATTATCCCTACTGCAAATAAAATTAAGGGTAAGAACTATTGTAATTGGAATGGCTCTCAGAAACATGAAACTAAAAGTTATGTGGTCTTCAAGAACCAAATTAAAAAGGCTTTATAATCTAGACATATCTATTTTTTAGACAAATAGATGAAAGTGGATGATGATTCATTCTTCAAAATCATTACAAAAATAGTAACCCTGAGCTTGATGTGCATCTTAGAAAGAGAGAGATGTAAAAGACAAGAGTTAATCGACCACGACAAAGACTAGAGTTGATCATGATTAGCGTATTTGAAAAAAATACATAGATTATAGGAAAGCTAAATGGATAGTTTGAACAACTAAGATATGCCTCATAATGAGGTATATAATTGCCAACCTGCCACACAATTCTTTCAAATAGTGAGGACATGAAGGGTAATGTTAAGTAAGTAGTAACTCGACAATAGCAATGATTGAAATAAGCAATAGTCACAACAAAAGTCATCAAAATCCAGTGATGTGGAGGATGATGATCTTCCCCAATATCATCAAATATCCTAGACATGGAAAGAAATGGAAACAAGGACAACTATTCAAAACCTAGTTTAGGAGAAAAAATGTTAAACATTTTGGTAAGGAGAGATGATGTCATCCACACACCTTGTCTAAGAAATAGGTTCTAAAAGTTGTACATACCAATAAAATGGTTTATAACAAACAACATCAAGCACTAATTAGTTTCCTTACAGGATAACGTTAGAATGATTAATATTAAACAAGATCTCACTTACTCATATATAAAATAATAGTGTTGATCATGGATTTATTGTTATCAAAGATAGGATTTCAACACAATCACAAACCTTAGTAGAAAGGGTGAAAAGGATTCATATATCGACATCATTCATATTACATAAGGTTGCAGTAGACCACAACCTATTAAGGGGACACATTACTGAAAAGGAATGTACAAAATGAGTGTTTGTTAATATTATAAAAAGATATTGTAATCTTATTTGAAAACAATTTAAAAATTGAATGGTATTTAATAAAAATAAGTCTTGAAAATATTTTTAATTATTTTATTTTAGTTAATTTTAATTAAAAGTTAAGAATTTTTTTTTAAAAAAAACCATAAAATCCTTTACAAAAAAAGACCACGTGTTTGAGCTTGGGTGGACTTAGCTTTCCTAGCCCAAAATGAATAATGCTAGACGCATCTGGGTCTACAAGGTTAGGCTTGCGCGCCCTAGACATCTCGACTTTCCAAAAAAAATAATTTAAAAAGTAGACGATGTGTCATTTACAATAAAAAAATGATGTGTCATCCACTAGTAAAACTCCAGCCACATCAAGTGGTTGGAAAGTCAAGACCCATCTTGATTTTAAAAACTTTTTTCAAGTATTTTCTCACTTGAAAACATTTAAAAAAATATATCCTATAAATCTCAATAAACCTATTTTCAACTCAAACCAACTTTAATCGATTAAAAACTTAAAAAATCATCCTAAAGAACAAACATTTTTAAACATGATTTTTTTTTTTTATAACAAGATGAAAGATTAAAAACACTTAAATAACACTTCTCTTATCAAGTAGAACTTGTTAACATCAAGATTGATTTTTTTTGTTGCCAGAATATAGCTAGCTAGCTGACGACTCTCTCCTCCTCTATTTTTCAGTGAGTTCCTCTTTTTTTTTTTTTTTTTTTTTTTTCTGAAACTCACTTTTCTTTTTCTTTCAAACTTAGGGATTGAAACATTAATAAAGTAAAATTTTAAACCAAAACTTAAAATTCCAAAACTAAAAGGAACTAAAAAGCAGTCAATGGGTAATATGTGGACTTGAATGTTTTTATTTTGTTTTTTGAGTAAATTTTAGTAAAGCCATGCTATTT
>Ga0307507_10010475_pt1 | contig 11975 bp, 11 predicted proteins | sample 7_EM_MG_FD_207223 | JGI IMG/M metagenome (GOLD analysis project Ga0307507, IMG submission 207223) | Populus trichocarpa ectomycorrhiza microbial communities from riparian zone in the Pacific Northwest, United States - 7_EM | ecosystem: Host-associated > Plants > Roots > Unclassified | place...
CCCCCGAACGGGGAACCGGTGCCGCGGGCGGTGTGCCAACTCACCGTGGTGGACCATGATGGGGGGAGTGGCGGGGTGTGGCCGAAAGGGAGCGCGTGGTGGATCGGCCGAGGTGGGTAACGCACGATGTCGACCCGGAGCGGCCCAGTGTCGCCCGCGTCTACGACTACTTGCTCGGGGGCGCGCACAACTTCGCGGCGGACCGGGCCATCGCCAACCACGTCCTGGAGGCCATGCCGGAGTTGCGCGGGATGGCCCTGACCAACCGGGCGCTGCTGCGCCGGATGGTCCGCCACCTGCTTGACCTCGGCATTCGCCAGTTCCTCGACCTCGGCTCCGGCATCCCCGGCGCGGGCAACGTGCACGAGATCGCGCACCAGGTGGACCCGAAGGCGAAGGTCGTCTACGTGGACATCGACGCGGTCGCCGTCGCGCACGGCAGGACGATCCTCGAGGACGTGCCGAACGCCATCGCGTGGCAGGCCGACGTCCGCGAGCCCAAAACGGTGCTGGAATCCGCAGAAGTGCGGGCCGTCTTGGACTTCGAACAGCCGATCGCGGTGCTGATGATCGCGCTGCTGCACTTCGTGTCGGATTCGGAGGACCCGCACCGGATCGTCGCCGACTACCTCGACCCGCTCGTTCCCGGCAGTTACCTCGCGATCTCGCACTCCGGTTACGAGGAGGGCGAGGAGGACGCCGCCGCCCTCGAGGTGCGCGAGCGGTACAGCGAACAGGTCGCTGAGACGACCCTCCGCAACCAGGCCGAACTCCGTTCCCTGTTCCTCGACCTGGAGATCGTGGAACCCGGAGTGGTCCGAATGCCGCACTGGAATCCCGAGTCCCCCGACGACGTCGACGAGACGACGAAGCGCTTTCCGGGTTTCGCCGCGTTGGGGCGGAAGTGGTAATGGTCGACTCCAGTGGGCTACCGGCCGTATCCTCTGCGTTTGTGGTGGCAGGTCGGCGAACATGACGGAACGGGTTGACCAGCGGGTGCCCAGCGACCGATCGGAACTGGACCCGGCCATGCTGGCCGGGGCCGAGGCGTTCGCGCGCACGTGGGCCACGGCGGTGATCGGCAGCAGCTACGTGCCGATGACCAGGGCCGAAGTGGCCGAACACCTCCAGCTGCTGACCGAGGTGCTCGTCACCGCGCTGCTCGCGACCCCGTTCCGCACAGCTCCCGGCTACGAGATCGGGTCCCGGCTGGTCGAGGCCCACTTCACCGGCACGGACACCCTCGGCCGGACCGTGCAACTCCTCGGCGACAACCTGCTGGCCGAGTTGGGCATCGGCGTGGACAGCCGGATGACGTCCCGACTGGCCGCGCTCCAGGGCGCGCTGGCCGCCGGGTACGCGCGGGCGCTGCGCGAGCGGACGCTGGCCGAGCAGGAGGCGATCCGCGCCGCCGTGCTGGACGCCCGTGACCAGGCCGAGACGGCGCTGCGGGCCAGCGAGGCCCGGTTCCGCGCGATGTTCACCGAGGCCGCGATCGGCATCGGCATCGCGGACATCGAGGGCCGGATACTGGACGTCAACCAGGCGTTGCAGGACATGCTCGGGTTCAGCGTCGAGGAGATGCGGCAGTACAACATCCGCGACCTCATGCACCCCGAGGACAGCGGCAACGTCTGGCGGCTGTACGACCAGCTGATCGCGGGCGACCGCGACCACTACCGCGCCGAGAAGCGCTTCCACCGTGCCGACGGCGAGCAGGTGTGGACGCACCTCACGCTGTCGCTCGTGCGCGACGACCACGGTGAGCCGCAGTACCAGGTCGCCATGATCGAGGACGTCACCGACCGGCACCTGCTCCAGAACCGGCTGCGCTACCAGGCGTTGCACGACCCGCTGACCGGGCTGCCGAACCGCGCGCTGTTCCTCGAGCGTCTCGGCCGCGTGTTCGCCGCCGCCTCGGGCGAGACCGGCCGCCGTGCCGGGCTCTGCTACCTGGACCTGGACGGCTTCAAGGTCATCAACGACAGCCTCGGCCACGACATCGGCGACCAGTTGCTGGTGGAGGTCGGCAGGCGGCTGGACCACTCGGTGTCCGGCGACGGCAAGCTCGTCGCGCGCATGGGTGGCGACGAGTTCGTGATCCTGGTCGAGGGCTCGGACAGCATCCAGGACATCGTCAACGTCGCGGACCGCGTGCTGCACGAGTTGGAGGCCCCGATCAAGATCGGCGGTCACGAGCTGACGGTGTCGGCCAGCATCGGCATCGTGGAACGGGCGTTGGACGGCACGACGGCCGCGGACCTGATGCGGGACGCGGACATCACGCTGTACTGGGCGAAGGCCGACGGCAAGTCCCGGTGGGCGCTCTACAACCCTGAGCGCAACGCCCGTGAGGTCGCCCGCTTCACCCTGTCCGCCACCATGCCCGCCGCGCTGGAGCGTGACGAGTTCTACGTCGACTACCAGCCGCTGGTGCGCTTGGCGGACAGCAAGGTCACCGGCGTCGAGGCGCTGGTCCGCTGGCAGCACCCCGAGTTCGGCAGGCTCGCGCCCGACCGGTTCATCGAGCTGGCCGAGGAGACCGGCCTGATCGTGCCGCTCGGCCGCTGGGTGCTGCGCAAGGCGTGCGAGGAAGCCCGCCGCTGGCTCGAGGAGTTCGGCGACGCGGCCCCGTTCGTCAGCGTGAACCTGGCCGTGCGGCAGAGCCGCGACCCGGAGCTGGTGCGTGATGTGAAGCGCATCCTCGACGAGTGCGCGCTGCCGCCGCACCACCTGCAACTGGAGCTCACCGAGAGCGCCATCATGGGCACCGCCGACGAGCCGCTGGAAGCCCTGCGCGCCCTGTCGGACATGGGTGTCCGCATCGCGATCGACGACTTCGGCACCGGCTACTCGAATCTCGCGTACCTCAAGCACCTGCCGGTGCACGAACTCAAGATCGCGGGGTCGTTCATGGAAGGGCTGCGCGCGGCGGACGAGGAAGACGCCGTGGACGCCCAGATCGTGTCGACCCTCGTGCAGCTCGCCCATGCTCTGGGCCTCGGCGTGACCGCCGAGGGCGTCGAGACGCCATCCCAGGCCAAGCGGCTGCACCGAATCGGGTGCGACACCGGTCAGGGCTGGTTCTTCGCCCGACCGGGTCGCCCCGAGGACGTCGACCGCCTGCTGCGCGGCGGCCTTTAGATCACCGGTCAAGTAACTGGCCTCGCCGCTCCACTACACGCACTACCCACGCCACGCGGGTGCCCCACGATGCATGACACGCATCGTGGGGCACCCGCGTGGCGTCACGGGGAATACGTGACCGGCCTCTAGCCCAGCAGGGTCCGCAGCAGTTCGTCGAACTGCGCCACTTGTTCCCGCGTCAGCCGCGCGAACGAGCGCGCGATAACCCGGTCCACGACCTCGTCGCCGGCACGCCGCATTTCCAGCCCATGCTCGGTGAGCCGATGCCGCACAGCCCGACCCGGCCCTGGCACCCGTTCGATCAGACCGCGACTGATCATCCGGTTGGCCAGGGTGCCGAACGCCTGGTCGCTCTGGAAGGTCAGCTGCGCCAGGTCGTGCAACGACGCGTCGGGGTTCTCGTCCAGGTGCCGCAACGCGTCCCACTGCACGAGGCTGATGTCGAGCGCGGCCAGTTCGGCGTTCAGCTCGCGGTGGTGGCGCATCTGGAGCCGCTTCACCGCCAGCGAGACGTCCCGGAGTCTTCTGCTCACGGACCCAGCGTAGTCCACTTGTTTAGGTAAGTATGTTGATATAAGCTTGTTGGCATGATCAAGCACGAAGATCGTGGCGAAGGACGTCCATTCCTGCTCCTGCACGGCGGCGGTGGCCCGCAGACAGTCGCCGGTTTCGCCACCCTGCTGGCAGGCCATGGCCGCGTGATCACTCCCGTCCACCCCGGCTTCGGCGGCACCGACCGCCCGGACGACCTGACCGACATGCGCGGCCTCGCCCTGCTCTACCTGAACCTGCTGGACGACCTCGACCTGCACGACGTGACCATCGTCGGCAACTCCATGGGCGGCTGGATCGCCGCCGAGATGGGCGCCCGAGGCAGCGACCGGATCGGCAAGATCGTCCTGGTAGACGCCGTCGGCCTGGAAGTGAAGGACGAGCCGGTAGTCGACATCTTCCCGCTGACCCCAGCGGAACTGGCAAAACTCAGCTTCCACGACCCAGAAAAATTCACCCTCGACCCAACCACCATGACCGAACAACAGCGAACCGTCATGGCAGCGAACCGCACGGCACTGGCCACCTACGGCGGCCCCACCATGACCGACCCAACCCTGCAAGACCGCCTACCCGGCATCTCCGTGCCAACGATCGTCCTGTGGGGCGAAGCGGACCAAATAGTGACCCCGGCCTACGGCCAAGCGCTCGCCGCCGCAATCCCAGGCGCGAAGTTCCGCCTGCTAACCGGAACCGGCCACGTGCCGCAGGTCGAAACGCCACACCAACTGCTGACCGAGGTACTGACCTTCACCACGGAGTGACCCACGACATCACCAGACCAGACCAAGCGACATGCGTCCGTTCAGGACTTGCGGCCCCAAACTTACCCACGATGCAACCCAAGCCCATCGGCCCCCGACCCAAACCCACCCACCTCGCCAGTTCGGGGTGAGACCACACCGGCAGCCACCATCAGGACCACGCCGGAACAGAGGTCCCCCGGTCGTGAGAACCCCCCGACGCACACGCTACGACAGAGGTCCGACATTTTCCGGAACCCAGCCGTCGCACCAACCCAGCCCGCACCAACTGGCCACAACCCAACCGCCCGCACCAACCCACCAGGCCCGCACCAGGCCCGACCCCACCCAAAAGGCTAGCCTCGCCGCGTGGCACACGACACCGGACCAGGGCGCATCGAGGACTACGCGCTGCTCTCCGACCTCCGCACCGCGGCCCTGGTCGGGCGTGACGGCTCCATCGACTGGCTCTGTATGCCTCGCTTCGACTCCCCGTCCTGCTTCTCCCGCCTTCTGGGCACCGAGGACGACGGCCACTGGCGCATCGCCCCAACCGCCGAAGTCACCGCCACCCGCCGCCGGTACCGCGACAACACCCTCGTCCTCGAAACCGAGTTCGACACCGCCGAAGGCACCGTGCGGCTGATCGACACCATGCCGCCGGAAGCCACCGCCGATGACGCCGACACCCGCCTGGTGCGAGTCTTGGAAGGCGTGACCGGATCCGTGGAGATTCAACTCCAGTGGGTTGTCCGCTTCGCCTACGGCGACTCGATCCCCTGGGTGCGCCGCTCGAACAACGGCGAAGACGAGTGCATCTTCGCCGTCGCGGGCCCGTCGGCCATCGCCCTGTACGGCGACCGCCTGCCCTATCGGGTCCACGGCAAACGAGCCCACGAAGCCGTGTTCACCGTCGACGAGGGCGACACGCTGTCCTGGGTCATGGAGTTCTCGTTCTCCCCGGAACACCCACCCGCCAAGACCGACCCGGTGGCCGAGGTGCGCCGGTCGGAGGCGTTCTGGCAGGACTGGGCGTGCGATCTCGGCTACCACGGCCCCCACGGTGACGTCGTGCGCCGATCACTGATCACCTTGAAGGGCCTCACCTACGCTCCCAGCGGCGGCATCGTGGCGGCGCCGACGACATCGCTGCCCGAGACCTTCGGCGGCGAGCGCAACTGGGACTACCGCTACTGCTGGCTGCGCGACGCGACGTTGACCCTTCTGGCGCTGGACAACTTCGGCCGGTCCGGTGAAGCCGAAGCGTGGCGGCACTGGCTCCTGCGCGCGGTCGCGGGCGACCCGGCGGACCTTCAGATCATGTACGGCTTGTCCGGCGAACGGCACCTGATCGAGTGGGAGGCCGACTGGCTCCCCGGCTACCGCGGTGCGAAACCCGTGCGGATCGGCAACGCGGCGTACCGGCAGCTCCAGCTCGACGTGTACGGCGAGGTCATGGACGCCCTGCACCTGGCTCGCGAGCGGGGCATCGCGGAGTCCGCCGAGTCGTGGGCGATGCAGCGCGGCATGATCAAGCACCTCACCAAGATCTGGCAGCGCCCCGACAAGGGTCTGTGGGAGGTCCGGGGCCCGGACCGGCACTTCACCCACTCGCGGGTCATGGTGTGGGTCGCGTTCGACCGGGCCGTCCGAGCGGTGGAGCACTACGACCTGCCCGGCCCGGTGGAGGAGTGGCGCGAGCTGCGCGACGCCGTGCACGGGGAGGTGCTGGCGAAAGGCTGGAACGCCGACCTCGGTGCGTTCACCCAGTTCTACGGCGGCGCCGAGCTGGACGCGGCCACGCTGCTCATCCCCGCCGTCGGCTTCCTGCCCGGCGACGATCCCCGCGTGCTCGGCACGATCGAGGCGATCCGCCGCGGCCTGAAGCACGGTGACCTGGTGGACCGGTACGACACCGATCCCGGTGAGTCCGAAGTGGACGGACTGAGTGGCGAGGAGGGCTCGTTCCTGGCCTGCTCGTTCTGGTTCGTGGACGCGCTCGCCCTGTCCGGGCAACGAGAAGAGGCGGTGGCGATGTTCAGTCGACTGGTGGGACTGGTGAACGACGTGGGCCTGCTGGCCGAGGAGTACGACGCCCGCACGGGTCGGATGTCGGGCAACTTCCCGCAGGCGTTCAGCCACCTCGCGCTGGTCAACAGCGCCGCCGTGCTCTACGGCCAGGGCCACACCCGCGACGAGCGCGACCGCCGCAACGGGCGAGACCGATGAGGGCCGCGTTCGTGGTGCCCGGCAAGCCGGAGTTGGCCGAGGTCGTGGAACTGGACGAGCCGGTGCCCGCCGACGGCGAGGTGCGGGTCGAGGGGCTGCTGGTCGGCATGTGCGGCACCGACGTGGAGATAGTGCGCGAAGGCTTCGGCACGCCGCCGCCCGGCAAGACCGGGCTCGTGCTGTTCCACGAGTCGCTGGGCCGGGTCGTGGCCGCGCCGCCGGGCGTCGACCTCGCGCCGGGCGACCTGATCGCCGGTGTCGTGCGCAGGCCCGACACCGTGCCGTGCTCCGCGTGCGCCGTGGACGCGTGGGACTTCTGCCAAAACGGGAAGTACACCGAGCGCGGCATCAAGGAGTTGGACGGCTACGGGATGCAGCGGTGGAGCGTGCCGCCGAAGTTCGCGATCAAGCTGGACCCGACCCTAGGCGACCTCGGCGTGCTGACCGAGCCGACGTCCATCGTGGCGAAGGCGTGGGACCAGGCGCTGCTCAACTGCCGCCGCGCCCACCTCATCCCGCGGACCGTGCTCATCACCGGCGCGGGTCCGATCGGCCTGTTGGCGGCGCTGCTGGCCGTCCAACGCGGTCTGGCAGTGCACCTGGTCGACCGCTCCACGTCCGGCCGCAAGCCCGACCTGGTGCGCGGGCTGGGCGCGACCTACCACTCCACTGTGGACACCGTGCCCGAGGTGGACGTCGCCATCGAGTGCACGGGTGCCGCCGAACTCCTCTGGGAGGCCGTCCGCCGCGCCGCCGTGACCGTGCTGACCGGCCTGTCCGGCGACCACGGCGCGTTTCACGCCGAGCGCCTGGTGCTCGACGAACTGGTGCTGCACAACCGTTCCGTCGTCGGGTCGGTCAACGCCGGGCTCACCGACTGGCGCGCCGCGGCCGCCGCCTTGGCCGCCGCCGACCGCACGTGGCTCGGCGGCCTGATCACCCGCCGGGTGCCGCTCGACCGCTTCGTGGACGCGATGGAGCGGCAGCCCGACGACGTGAAGGTGGTCGTGGACCTGGCTTAGCTGACGGGCGCGGTGACCACCACCAATGCGCTGTGCGGGTGACTGCGGAATCCGGAATCGGCACTCTCCGTGATTCGCGATCCGCTACCTTGCCCCCATGCGGAGCTACCGACACCGTGCCGCGGCGCTCGTCGCCGTCGCCCTCCTCGCCGGGTGCTCGGAGAAGACGAGCGGCAGCGCGTCCGCCGGGTCGACCGGGGTGAACGACACCACTTCGGCAACGGCGCAGCCGTCGAGCAGCGCGAAGGCCCCGGTCACGCGGCCGAAGAAGATCGACCTCAAGGGCGTGGACTCCTGCTCCGTGCTCTCCGACGCCCAGAAGCAGCAGTTCGCCCTGACCGGAGCCCCAGGGAATCTGCCGTCTCCGACTCATCCCGGCGCGACGCTGTGCGGCATCAGATCAGGTGACTTCTCCTATGGTGTCGGCATCACGCTCATCACGAGCGAGGGCATTGAGATGTATGACGACGCGATCCAGTCGGGTGAGGCCGCCCCGACCCGGATCGGGGGCTTCCCAGCGGTCGTCGACAAGTTCACCGGCGCGCTCCCGGCCTGTTTCATCGGTCTGGACGTCGCGGACGGCCAGCTGATCGATGTGCAGGTGGACGGAAGTAAGCTCCCGATGGACGAACTCTGCTCTCGAGCCACGAAGATTGCCGACGCGATCATCCAAACGATCATCGCGAAGTGACGAGTGTCCTGAGTAGAACTGCGCGAATACCAGCGGAACCGTCGCGGCGTGTCACGCATCAGAGCTAAAGTCGTCTCAATTGCACTCACTGGGGTAAGTGCAGGACTGAGGAGGATGTGCCGTGTTCATCGCGGATGGTGGTGGGGGCTCGTCGCAGCCCTCAGTCCCTGAGTACAGCGGCTCGAAGCAAGGGCTCAAGATCGAGCCTTCGGCTATTCCCGCTGCTCGGAAGGTCTTCGAGGACGCGCTGACGGTGCTGGACAACCAGATCACGGCGACCAGGGCGTCGCTCCGGGCGAAGAACTGGGCGCTGGACCCGGTCAGCAAGGAGACCGCCGAGAAGTTCAACTACGAGACTTTCGAAGCGGGCGAATCGGCCGCGACCGCCGCGATCATGGCCTACCGCGAGCAGCTGAACGGTGTTGTGACGCAGCTCACTCAGATCGAGGCCACCTACCGCAGGGTCGAAGGGGACAACGTCGCGTCCTGGGGGCGCATCAACCCGGCGTGATCCACTCGACTCGAATTCGCGCGACCGCACCTGAGGGGGCGAAGGACCATGGGTGATCACCGCTGGCGCGGTTACTCCCACGAAGAACTGCACAAGATGATCAACGGCGGACCAGGGGTGGCCGCCTCCATCCCGCTCGAAGACAGCTGGAAGGCGTTGTCGGAGACCCTGGGTCAGATCGACGCGTCCATCAGCGAGGGCCTGAGCAAGGTCGGTGCCAGCTGGGAAGGCGCCTCCGCCGACGCGGCCACGGCCGCGCTGTCACCGCTCGGGGCCTGGGCGTCCGACGCGGGCGAGGGCGCGAACACGATGAAGGTCTCCGCCCAGTTCCAGGCCGACTACATCGCGGACGCCCGCAAGGAGATGCCCGAGCCGGTGCCGGTGACCACCGAGGCGCCGTCGACCGGTGACAAGGTGCTCGGAGCCCTGACGGGTCCCATCGGCATGATGCACGTGATCAACCAGCAGAACGACCACGAGGCCCAGGAAGCCGCTCAGGACAACGCTGAGCAGAAGGCCATCACGGTCATGAACAACTACCAGTCGAACAGCGAGTGGAACGGCGACACGCTGGGCCGGTTCGTCGCACCGCCGCAGGTCGTCATCGACACGCCGCCGCCGAGTGGTGCGGGCTCGTACAACAACACGAGCGCGAACTACACGAGCACGGACTCGTCGACCTACACGCCCAAGGGCACCGACGGCACCACGACCACGTCGTGGACCCCGCCGCCGTCGACCCCGGCCCCGGTCAGCCCACCGCCGGTCCCCACCGGTGGCGGCACGACGAACCCGTCGTGGACGCCTCCGCCGGTCCAACCGCCGGTGAACCTGCCGCCGGTCCAGCCGACGCCTCCTCCCGGTGGCGGCCTCCCGCAGCCTCCCGGCGGGTTCCCGCCGCCCGGTAGCGGTCCGGTCCGGCCGCCGGTCAAGGGCGGTCCGGTTCCTCCCGGTGGCCTCAAGCCCGGCCAGAGCGGTCCCGGCGGTCGTCCCGGTGCGCCGGGTGGCTTCCGGCCTGGTGGGCCTGGCGGAACCGGCAGCGCGAGCGGTCGTGGCGGCTTCGGCGGCCTGCCCGGTGGTCCGGGCCAGGGCGCCAACGGTCCCGGCGGCCAGTTCGGCCGTCCCGGCGGCGGCTTTGGCCCTGGTGGCGCGAACGGCCCCGGCGGCCGTCCCGGCCAGGGGCAGGGCGGCATGGGCGGCGGTCGCGGGGGCGACGGCGAGGACGACACCGAGCACAAGATCGCTGACTTCCTGGTCGAGACGGACGACGTGTTCGGCGACGACCGACTCGTCGCGCCGCCCGTGATCGGGGAGACACCGGAGCAGTGACGTACTTCGGGGGGCCGGTGGAGAGGGAGCCCGTAGTCCTCTCCACCGAGGAGTTCGACGTCGTGTGGGAGCACCTGCGCCTGGGGCCGATGCCCTTGGTGATCAAGGTGCCGTCACCGGGGAAGACCGAGCGCGACCGCCGTGACCTGGAACTCCGGGTCTGGCACGCGCTGGAGGCGCGGGGGCTGGGGCGGCCGATCGGGCTGCACCCGGAGTTCGACCACCTGATCAGGATGTTCGTCCGCCCCGAGCGCGAGGTGGACGCCAGGGTTTGGGTCGGCAAGAGCGTCCGCGTGCTCGCGGTCGCGAACGGCGACTTCGGCGCGGTGGCGACGCTGTCGGGCGACCGGATCACGCTGCGGCGCGCGGCGGGGTCCGGTCTGCCTACCGCGGTGATCGCCGCGCTGCCGCAGCACCCGGCCGGGACCGGGCACTCGGTGACCATGCCGAGCGCCGACCTCGAAGCGGCGGTCCAGAAGTCCGACGGCACGCCCAAGAGCCTGGAGAACTCGCTCCGCGAGTACGGCGTGCGGGACGAGGACGCGAAGACGCTGGTGAAGATGTTCACCAACCTGGTCCACACGGGGAACTTCGGCGCCGCCGCCCGTGACCGGTACGGCAAGCGCTGCCGCCCGGAGCGGGTGGTCGCGTTCTTCGACACCGAGGATGGCCGCTACCTCCAGCAGCGCCGGGCTTCGGCAGGAACCGAACCCTGGAGCACGTTCACCCCTACGGACCTGCGTAGGCTCACGTTCCAGTTGGACGAGCTGCTCGCGGAAGCCGTGCGCAGCGCGAAGAGCTGAGGTTTCGGGCCGTGCCGCAGGAGTGCCACGGGCCCGAACCCATCTCCGGCATGTTGCTTCCTCTTCTTGTCCAGCAAGGGAATCACGCGCATTCAGCTCCGAGGGCACCGAGTGCGCGAGCGTCCCGACTAGCCTGGACGGGTGCCGTCGAAAACCGTTGACCCGCATGAGCTGCGCGCCGCGGTGGCGGCCGTGCTGCCCTGGCTGGCCGGTGAGGCCGAGCAGCCGGAGCGGCCCGTGCTCGCCACCGCGGTGCGCCTCAGCCTCCGCACGCTCGAACAGGACGCGCCCGGCCGCAGCGTCGAGGTGCGCGTGCCGCCGTTCGCCGCGATCCAGTGCGTCGCGGGGCTCAGGCACACCCGTGGCACGCCCCCGAACGTGGTCGAGACCGACCCCCGCACCTGGCTTGAGCTGGCGACCGGCAGGCTGACCTGGGTCGACGGCTTGGCGGATGCCAGGATCACCGCGTCCGGCAGCCGCGCCGACCTGTCCGCGCTGCTGCCGGTGCTGCGCTTTTAACGAGTTGCCCGACGACTCGTACCATTTCGGTTATGAGCAATGCGGAAGCGAGTCCCGAGGTCGTCCCGTGCGAATCCACGCGCTCGGCACCGCAGCTCCTCCTGCCGCGCTTGGTCCCGCTCGGCGGTCCCAGGGCTCAGCCGGTTCGCCGCACGCTGCCGCAGCGCAGCAGGTCGTTGATCGGCGCTTGGTGCTTCGTCGACCACTACGGCCCCGAAACCCCGCACATGGCGGTCGCCGGCCATCCCCACACCGGCCTACAGACCGTGTCCTGGCTGTTCTCGGGCACCATCGAGCACCGTGACACCGTCGGTACGAGGTCGCTGGTCCGCGCGGGCGAGATGAACCTGATGACCGCGGGCCGGGGCATCGCCCACTCCGAGTACGCCACCCCGGACAGCGACCTGCTGCACGGCGTCCAGCTCTGGG
>Ga0307507_10010477_pt1 | contig 11974 bp, 14 predicted proteins | sample 7_EM_MG_FD_207223 | JGI IMG/M metagenome (GOLD analysis project Ga0307507, IMG submission 207223) | Populus trichocarpa ectomycorrhiza microbial communities from riparian zone in the Pacific Northwest, United States - 7_EM | ecosystem: Host-associated > Plants > Roots > Unclassified | place...
AATTGGGCTTGATAGTGATGATCTAGTATTGCAGTAAATTAAGATTCACGAATAAATTAAGGTATGATACGAACATTGACACAAAGCCTATAATCTAAACTACCAAAACCTCACAATCAAATCAACCTATACTAGACCAAACTCAAGGTGACCATCATGCTGCGGCGGAAAAAGCAACGGTCATGCACCTACAGCATAGCTCTAATACCCTCAACCCCCTCCCCCTCTCCTAGCCCTAGCAAAACCTTATCCCTGCCACCGGCACTCGTCCACCACCTAACAGCAACTTCAGCCCTCTCAACATCCAACTCGCCACTAAGAACATCCCAAAATCGCTCACGTATCCTCCCTTTGCTCCCCTCATTCCCAACACTATTCAGCAGATCCGCCGTGGGGCCCAACCACCGCTCCATGACCCCGACCTCCATCGCCGGCAGCCCGTCTATCAATGCTAGAATGCACACATCCTTCTCACTCAGCCCTACCGCGCCCTCATCGACTTTGTTGCCTAACAGCTCTGTCGAAGCAATCTTTGCGCGCTCGGCCAGGATTTCCATAATTACTTCTGCTAGATGGGGCTGCAGTGATGAGATTGCCTGAGGCGGCGAGCATTCTCGTATTAGTGTGCCAAAAGCGAGGCGGAATTGCCTTGCTGACAGACTTGTAGGAAAAGTTTTGAACACGGTGTCCACGTAGAAGGGTAATATACGTGCTCCAAGATCCACAGACTTGGGAGCGCCAATGATGGATAACATGACCGAGTGCGCCGATTCAAAATGCGCATGCAATGAAGCGTCAGAAGAAGGGGGGAGGAGGTAAGCAGACGTGCATGGGAGGATTGTTTCCTCGTTTACTTTCTGCGGGAGGGAGTGAGTGAAGTGCTCTGCTGTGTTTAGGAAGTAGAGGTCGAAGAGGCGTTCGGGGAGTGTGGGGGGGATGGTCCCGGCTTGTGCCGGAGCGATGTCTGTGATGAATTTTTCGGAAGGTGTTGGGTAGGTTGTGAGGATGTCGATTGCGGCGAGGTAGACGAAGTTGTAGCTGGAGAAGGCGTTCGGACCTAGGCGGGAGGTTATAAAGTAGAAATTTCGGAGGACCAGGAGGACTTTGGAGGAGAAGGTTGGGCCATCTGGGAAGTTAGTAGGTATCATTCGGAGGTGGGGTATGGTGGGCTTACGGTCTGGTCCGGAGAGTAGTGGGGATTCAACGATTCGGGCTGTAAGTTCTTGGAGAATCATTGTCGACCCGAAGAGGATGGCTTTTAATATCTGCCAGACAACGGGAAGTGTTGCTTTTAATGATTCTTCATCCACCCGATTTTTCTCTTCCGACATTGGTACCTCGCTCAGCCCGTTCATTTTCCATTGCGCGCTCAGGACTTGAGAGAAGCCCCAAAGGCTGATAATAGTTAGCAGTGGGCGAGTCCGGAGGATAGGTCGTACATACTTATCAACAAATTGGTGCAGGACCATTGGGTCCTGTGAGTGCCTGATAGAGGCTGCAGCTAGTCGGGCGAGCCCACTCATTGCTGCGAACAAAGGCCGTCCAGACCTCTGTTGAAGCTCTAGGAAGGAATTTGATTTGCTCTAACACCTTAGCACTAGTAGCACGATCAATGCTAGGGTATAACTCACGGGCCAGACAAGCTTTCCCTCGATGGTCATTATATCGTGATCGATTGTTGAAAGAAAATACCCTGATTGAAACCCTTCACGGGAATTATACATAGATTTTACAATCACGGGTAACAGGGCCTATCTTATTAGAATGGTATTAAGGACTGTGGGGAGGAACTTACATCGTAATGGATAGCCTCTTTTGCTCTCCTTGAAAGGCATTGAACAGCATGTGACAAAACAAGACTAAGAACGTCCGCCTCAAGCTCTAAACGCCATGGGTTAGCTCTGAATTCTCTAGATAGGACAGAACTATTACCGTGACGAGCATTGCTCTCCACTGAAAGGTTCACTGCCCTACAGAACGCCTGCTCGAGACTTGTGCGGGTAACCCTGGGCAACTGCGACCGTTCCTGATCCGCCGAAAGTACACCTCCGAGAAGCAACAGATGTTTCCACCGAGGCACTAATCCACCCCCATCAGCCGACTCTCTTGCCTCGCCGCCATTCACAGAAGCCCAGTATACCGTTGTTGTTAGCCCCCCTAACGAGAGCACTAATCCATTCTTCAACACTTAGGATAGACCCCTGTGTCTCAAACTTTCCAACCGTAGCACTCTGGAAGACTCCAAAGACACGTAGTCCGGCTTTGAGCCCGTCGAAATTCTCCTCCCATATCGCAGGGGAGATTAGGATTTGGGTGGATAGTAAGGAAACATTCAGTGGGTTTGTTAATGTCGCGAGAACCGTTGCGGCCGAGGCGTAAACACTGGAGTAAGTGTTTAGTTATTTCCCATGAAGGAGGTCAACGCGACGAGAAGTACCTAGATGCGTCTGCATTGTTCGGATCTGCTGCTCCAGGCTGAAGTAGAGTTCGGAGTATATTATCTAGACGGCGGTCGACTACCATTGTTGAGTTTGAGAGTCGAAGAGTGGACTCTGCAGGAATTTTTGGACAAGCTTGGTGTTCGCCGGGCTTGGTGTTGACGTCCAGCCAAGCCATTTTATGGCCGAGGCAACTCGCGGGTCCACGGTTGGCCCTGCATTGAACTTCACTTCCTAGGTGTGTCACTTCCTGTAGACATCGGCTTTGCTGTGGAATGCTCTATCTACTCAACGAACAACTAACGGCGGCATGGTACAGTATCACACAAAACCGTTGACAGTAAAACAAGGGTGACAATGAGCCCTCCAATGTAAGCTTCCACCCTTTTCGTTTGAATAAATCTTGTGCAAGCCTGCTTACTTGTTCGCAGATATTACCCAGCAACCGACTCAATAGCCCCCCCAGGACTTCCCCCTCCCTCTTTCCCATCTCTATACTGGCCGATAAATCCGGACCCAGGAGAGGCAGCATACCTTTACATGCCCCACGACATATGGAAATTCACGCTTTATTGGACGCTGATAGTCTATGCGGCTTTCCACCTTTCGGCAGGGGTTTGGGCGTTCGCGATGAGGCCGAGTAAACTCTCGATCGGGGTGCCATTATTCTACGTTGTGATAGGAGGGATTGAAGCTACAATTGCTGGGAGTATTGTCGGGTCTATGTGAGTTTATCCAAGACGGTTCTGGTTTTGGTTCTGTGGGATACTGATTAGCACATGGGGCAAGACTTGGAGCGGTTTATCAAGCTGGGTATTTCCGGATGAGCACCTGGATACCTTTTGTTTGGTCGGTAATAAACCTTCTGGTGTTGCTGCTATCGTCATTCTCGATGCAAGGAGGGTTGTGATGATATGAGGAATGGGGGGAATAGAGGATGGCGTTTTGGGGCTTTTGGTTGTATCAGAGTGCTTAGCTACTACGCGGGAGGATCATGAAGTTCCCCGTAATTTCTTTGCTTCCTTTTATTCAAGCAAAAAGATGCTCGTAACTGAGGGTTTTCTCATTTCTCATTATATTACAAATCGCCGCCCTTTTTGCCTTACGCTCATCTATAGTAAACCTGAGCCCGTACTTCAAATGATACTGGTAATGATACATGACAATAATATGACAACTGAAAGTGCTTGAATGAGAGTTCTGGGGATCGCGCTAGGCCCTTGGGTTGGTCCTGGAGTTATGATGTGTATGGTATCGCCCGAAAAGGACACCGCACCGCCGCTAATGATTTCGAAAATTCTTTTTTTGATCTATAGATGTATTAGTACCTGATCCCCACCCTATGGTAGATATGGAAGAACCCACAGAACAGATCTGTCCTCGAACTGCCCAGATTGATAATCTTTGGACAACCGTCTCGATCCTTTTCTAGTCGTGTGCATTCAAAGCAATAGAATGCATCCGAGATCCCTTCTCCACCACAGACGACACATTTGTTCTGGTAGTTTCCAAAAGAACATTCATCGCAGATGCGCACCAGTGTTGTGGGACGAACGTATGAATCACAGACGGGACATTTGCCGTCACATTTATCGCAGAGTCTGCCGATTGCGATTCCGGCTTGCTTGCGGCACATTACTAAATCACTGTTAAGAATTAAATTAGCTTCAGCAATTCCCTAGGCAAGTGGGAATGGGGTACATACGGATGGTGGCGAGACATAATTTGGGTGGTAGATTGTAGATGTTGAAGCTTTGGATGGTGTTGATGCTTGGCCCTCTTTCCTGGTAAAGATAGCACATATTAGTAATAGATTGGGCTGGCGATTTACTGTAACACAGAGTTCGAAGTCTTGGCAACCTCCAATCTTGGAATTTTTGGTCTAGGTTGCTTGAACTTGCTTCTTTCCACAGCATCTCCACAATCAACACAGCGATGGACGAGGAACACGAGTGAGCAGCTCCCCTCCCCACAAATGTATTCGCAGAACTTCTTGCTAATCAAGTTATTTATAGAACCATTGCATCTGCCGTCGTGGTTCCTTCCGACGAGTCCCCTCGTCACAAACGCCGCCAATCGTCTTCCCCCGAGGCTACCAAACGTGCTCGGATAGAAGCAAACTTGGCGCCAGAGAAGCCAACCATTAAGGATACAAGCAAAGATGAAGAGAAACGTCGTGGGAGACGCTTGTTCGGAGCACTATTAGGTACAATCGGGAAATTTCAAGCAGACAACTCTTCGGTTAGGGCTAGGAACAGTGCAGTCAAACGTAGAGAAGTAGAAGCGAAACTTCAGGAGAAACTCAAGGCACAGACAGAGGAGATTGATGAGAAGCTTAAGCGGGAGGACGAGGGCATTAATCACCGCAAGATGGTGGAGCAGAGACAATTTGATGAGCGCGCTGTAGGGAATCTCCGTTCTGACATTTCGAGGCCGGCGGGGTTTGCTGGGTACGGGTGGGGGCTGATGGCCGGGGATTATAGATGCAGATTCGCCATGATAATTTACTCAACCAGGCACACACCTTGAGCACAAAGTCGTCTCCGAAGTTGGTATGGATCCTCGAAAAAACAAAAGGAAAAGTTGGATATAACGTGTTGTTCTGGTCTAACGGTCCTAGTTTTACCTCCCATGGAAGCTCACCCCCGAAGATGAAGAACGCATCAAACTGCAGGTACTCGCGGCCCAGGAAATCATCGATAGAGAGCAGCGTGAATTTCGGCAAAAGCGCGAGACTCTTGGAGAAGATGACCAGAATTCAGGAACGGCTAACATCCAAGAACCGGACGTAGCAACTGATCGTTATGACGCTCTAGAGCTCGCTGAAGACAGGACTCACGAAGATGAAGACATGGTATATGAAGCACCTGAGGATCTTGCTACTAACCTTGACAATGCTCCTGTCGAAGAACAAAATCAGAGACATGCTTCCGATGTTGATCTTGGAGATGTGAGTGTTGAGGAAGCTGGAGAGGACGCGGTGATATACTAAAAGATCCCATAACAAGGAACCTTTCATACCTTCTCGTTTTTTCGCGCCATTCTTACAATTGGTAGTGCTTGGGAATTATCTCTCGTTCTCTTTTACCCTTAATGGCACAAACTCTGCTTTGGTTGTACTATTCTAATTGATGGTCGGGAGTTCTTTTTCTTTTTGTTTTTCTTAGAGGTGGGGGGAAGGTGAAACTCAGAAGTTAGGGGAAAAGGCCGGGACGGTCACTTATACCATAGCTTTTCTGGTTCATCAATGCTGGTTTGTGCCTGGCAATGTATTTTTATCGTGGTTTCTACTATATCATAGCACGGATAATCTGCATTTGTCGTACTCCAAGACATTCGGGTGCCGGAATCCCTAGATGACCTTGTCTTCGTTTGCTGCTCTCGCATTATCCTAAGGTATTGAGCCTCCCGCATAATTCCTGAAATAAGATGTGAGCCTTACCCCACAATGGGCCCCACCCACAGAATTATACTGTGTTTTGATGAATGCTGGAAATGCTGGATATGATTTGTTGAGACAATAAGTAATGCGTGAAGCCTTCGTTTACTCGGGCTGCGTAGTACGAATATGAGCATAGTACCGTACAGTACCTTAGCTCGATTTGGACAATATGTACCAAGTGATAGAGGGACTTGCGATTAAGAATTCAGTAATTTTCCAGCACAAACTGATTGTTATTTTACTTACCTGTTACCCCAAACTTGGGAGATCATAGCTGAGATGCTCGGTTTGGCTGTACGACACCAGAAGGAAGCTTCGTACGATCTTAGTCCTATATCCAAAGCTTATTATAGGGCCAATCAAGCTCTCCAATTCTAGCTGCCTCAATTACTGTAGGGACAAACCCTCATTTTAAACTAGGAGCCAGTCAATCGACCTTCAGCGTGGGTCTAGTCTCCAAAATCCATTTGTGAGCTCTGGTGGGAATGCAGTATCTGTACAGGCCCACCGAAGTCAACCAACCCCAGTACTAGTACTGCTGCTACCGATACCCAACAGCTCCCAACTAAGGCCCATCTTCCATACCGCAGGACCCTGTCTGGGCTTAAAAAGTGTCGGTAGCAAAAACAGGAAGAAGGCAACAGGCTTTTAGATCGAACGCCGGAGGGTCGATCTCGCAAACTTTCTAGAAGGAAGAGCAAATCCCGGCACCGGTACTCCCTGGCCTGACAAGCTTAGCGTTAGACTTTCCATTTCCAACTGGGCTACCCCATGTTATTATATCATTTTTGAAATTGTCTGGGTCGGGTGCGACAATGCTATTAGTGAGCACTGGTAGGGGGTGGGGCGTATGGTGCCAGGTGCTTAAAACTAACACTCATAAGCAATCCACTTGCTTACATATAGGCAGCAGGGAGTGGGGCATGGCTAAAATAACCTCAAGAACTATTATTATAATATATGGGCACCGGTAATCCGAAATTTTTTACTGCCTCCACGAATATTGCACTTATTAAAAACCGGGAAAGATAAGAGCAGAGAAGAGTGTCTCCTGGGCACTTCCAGGAAACCACATCTTCCTAAAGATGTAGCTATGGTTAGCATTTTTCAAAATCTATTATTACTTTGGTTCTTGGTCGATTTCGAGTGTCTAGCATCATACCTGCATGATCTGTCAAAGGGAAAAAAAAGGCGGAGGCCACACCAGATGCATCTTCGGTTATCAGGTAAACTCGTATCATACCCCGAGAAATGTACCGTGGAGATTAAAGCGGTAGCGGCATTCGGTGGAAAATCCGGGGAAGGGGCGGGTTGCTGCGGGGTAACTTATATATAAGTGGCTCATTGCTTCCTCCTCGTTGCATTCTCCTGATCGCACTGTACAGTGTGAGCGAGGCAGAAAAAGTGAGAACATGGCGACCAGCAACATTAAAGCTATCCATCCATACGATGACCCTAGAGTCACGCATAAGTTTCAAGTGGTCAATGGAAAGAACTATCGTATGTATCCATGGTGGTTTCAAGCGGGAGGTGGCTACAGTGGTACTGTACATTAAGCTTAGTTTATTGGTGTCCTAGACTATGTGCATGGTATGCCAGCTGGAAGTGTGAAGGGAACTATCCTTTGCGTAAGTTTACTCATAAACATGTTATTAAGTCGTCATCGCTAACAAGGTTAATAATGTTAGATTCACGGGTTCCCTGATCTCTGGTGTACGTCTCTTGGAAGGTAGAGGTTGGGCCGAAAAGTTAATGATAATTGCAGATGGCTACCGTTTTATGATCCCTTTTCTCTTGGAGAAGGGTCTCCGCGTGATTGTTCCTGACATGCTCGGATACGGGCAAACCGTTCGTCTATTGCTGTGCCTTGATTTTTGATGATTTTTTTACAAACAGAGCAGTTAACAAAGTACCAGGATGCACCGAGAGTCACACCGGCTGACATCTCAGTATACTCCGTGAAAAACCATGCAGCCGACATGGTGGAGTTGCTTAAAATTCTGAATGTTCCGAAAGTGATCCTTTTCGGACACGATTGGTATTATTTTCTCTACCTTATTTTAGCATCATCTAGTGCTGCTAATATGTCGGCATAACTCTAGGGGTGGAGTAGTAACGTCGAGAATATACCTCTACAACAGTGAGATAGTATCCCATATCGCCAATATTTGTACACCATTTCTACCTCCAGTCCGAGAATACATTCCTATTCGTGAGCTGGTAGCGACAAAAATGCCCAATTTTAAATACCAGATAGCCTTCCAAGACCCACAGACAGAGAAGGATACCGAAGCACCTGGAAAGGTTCGGCAATTCCTTAATGGGCTGCACAGAGGCCATGGGGATGAGAGGGGTGAGTTAATGGTAGAAAAGAATATCGTCGAGAGCGTTGGAAATCCCAAGAGGAGCAAGTTTATGTCCGAGGAGGATTTGGACTACTTTGCGAAGGAATTCGAGAGGAACGGGTTCCATGGACCTCTAAATTGGTATAAGACTGGGAAGGTGAACTATGAGGATGAGAAAGAGTATTGCGCCAGCTCCCGTTCCCGTCGTTACCAGTTGCTGCGATGCTAACTAATACAAAAGCCTTCCGTTCGAGGGAGTCGAGGTGCCATACCTTTTCATTGGAGCGAAATATGAACTGGCTCTTCCGCCTGCTCTAGCTGAACCCCAGAAAGAGTTTATCCCACACCTCACCGCCCGGCTTGTGGACACTGGCCACTGGGCTCTAGTGGAGGATCCGGAGGCCGTTATCGCGCACATGAGCGAGTGGCTCAATGTTGTTGTCCTTGGTGGTGTTAAGAGCAAAATCTAAGGATCGGTGCTATGATCGATGCTTAGACAATTATGATCTATGAAATTTGAATTTATGATCTTGAGCCCTCGTCTCCCAAGGAGTGGTGAATGAGTAAAAAGCTATGTGATTCCCATTTTACTGCCTCATACAAGAAAAGAGCAACACTGAACAAGATCTTGGTTCCCACAATACCCGGTTAGCGTGGTCCAATAATTCGCCCGAGTGATAAGTTTTGATTCGAGTGTAATATGGTCAGTTAAAATTAACCGTACACAAACAATTGACGGCACAAAATGTTCGATCTCTTGTTAGTCTAGGAGATAGTGCAAAAACTGACTCGTGCAGTCGCGCACCCAGACACGGAAATTGATCACGCAAAAGGATACTCGATATCTTTGCTCTCGGTTGGCAGATGACTAAGTGTGGCTGATGTAACATGCCGCGTTATTTAGTTAAACTGGAAATGGCGCTAGAGCACAAATAAAGTGTGTGCTCAATAGGCGAGTGAGAGCACCGTAAACCCCCAACTTACTCGTGTCTCCGCGCCAAGAATGGGCACCTCTTTTGGAATAGCCACTCCGTGCCCAAATGGAGGATAGTGTAGAGGCCGCTTTTCTAAAGAAGCATGATGGCGGGTAACCTTCAAGTTGAACTTACAAGAGTTGATGAGAGATCTTAATATCCTCTAATCCCAGCGCTTTTACTGCTAACCATTAAACCTATTATCCCCTCCGCACGCTCGCACTTGTAATAAATTTACATGAAAGTTCATACAGAAACGATCAATAAGTTCTTGGGGCATACGCTCCCACTCAGCATATAATGCCTCCTGTATGCGCTGTTTTGTTTCCTCCCCACTTCCTATAAAGTTATACTGTGCCATAGAGTCTTTTAGATAGTTCCAACATGGTTCAATTTCATTTAAATCTGGGGAATTTGGAGGTCAGAATGGAATTCTCCGCATCCCCCGCACTTGGGCTTCATGATCCATCCGTGCTGCTGCTGTATGATTTCCTGCATTATCTTCTACCAACTAGCATTGATGCCCTGTCTCTCCTTGAATCCTTTCAATAAAAGGATAAACTCTTTCTTGCAGGACATGCTTCCTATAAAGAAACCAATCCATACCTCCTCCTGTGCTTCTGCCCCTTACCTCCTCTTTAAATTCCCAATATGGACCGCGGTGTAGACGACGAGGATCATTTGGGCCACGGTTGGCATTATATTCATCAATTCCCCGGTTAATGGCTTGGACATAAGTGTGTTCCTCAGTACCAGGTATAAGAGCATTTGCTCGTCGGCGGGCTATGCGTTCAGTTGTTTGAAGGTTTTCTTCCTGGAGAGCTCGTGCATTTTCTTGTCCTTCTTCTGCTGTTTCCTTTACCCAAATCCAAAGAGGACCTTTAAAGCCAAGGGGTATACTTCCAGATACCATCATACTAAACTCATTCTCTTTTTTCTTATTATGAATTGGTACTTGATAGGGATCCTGCCCTTTTTCCCTAGTAACTCTCTTGTGGCCCCGGGGTGCTCCAACTTCCAACATCATCTCATCAGTATAAACAAAGGATTCTATTGTTTGATCCAATGCCCAATCAACTAATCTTAGCCGGTTTAGCTTTGCAGTAGCATCAAGTGGTGGCTTATTGCATGGATGATAACGATATAAGCTATGGTGTTGATGCATGATTTTATAAATAGTAGAATCAGCTGCTTGGACTCCTGCTTCTCAGGCAATCTGAGGAAATGTTCGCAGGCGATGCTCTTCATCTTGAGTAGCGAGCTCTTTTAATCTCAAAGAGACTTCACTTCCAGGCGGGAATTTTTGTGGTATGGCCGAGTGTTCTCTCTTCTTATCACCGCCATTGACAGCAGCGAGTAGATCCTTGATCTCAAGACTCCGGGCACGCTCCTAATTATTATATCATTAGCTTTCAAGTACTAATTTTAATTAGCCATTACTTTCCTTACTGTAATCCGCATATAGGTTATGCGTACGGTTCTCGTGGAATATTCAAAACCGCTCCAATTTCTAAAAAAAACATCTTATTATACTTATACAAAGTGATAATAGCCCCCCTTGTAGCACAGGTAAGGCTTCTCCCCTTTGTCATTCTAGTTTTTGCATTAATTTAACCTCTTAGGTTCCAGTATTCACACAGTGCTGAAGACTTACTTTGTTAGAAAAATTGATAACCTGCCCGCAAGAGTTCACAAATCCAATCCTGTGGTCAATCGTGAGGTCACCGACTAGTCGTATTTTTCCGCACAAATTTTCAAACAGCTCGAACACTATACCTTTTATGGGCTGGGCGTCACTATTCCAAAAGCGGTGCCCATTCTTGGCGCGGAGACACGAGTACAAGAAATTAATTCTTTCCCTCGAAAAAGTAAAAGCTTTAGTCGAAATGGCGCCCTCTAGCAAATGATCATCAGAATCTAACTCTAGTGGGCAACCTTCTTGCAAATCCCGCTCGCGTGCCACTGTCAAATCTTATGATGCTGCTGGTGGGGGTCCTGCTTATTCGAAAGAAAGAGAAAAAAACAAGAGTTATTCTTCTTTGCCTTCTCTTTAGTATGATACCTCGGGGTTTTTTTTCTTTCAATTGCATTAGTTCTTGTAAATGCGATGGAATTTGAAAATCATCGAATTTGGGGGTCCACCTTTTGGACTGCTCAAGCCATATACTCTCCTAACCCCCCCCCCCCCCCAATGAGCTAATTCCACATATCAACACTCGTTAATTGCCTGTGGATGCCTACTGACAGCGCTCGTAGTCCTCCCACTCTCTCCAAAGCAATCCTCCGGACACGCGGCATCATTGCCGGCGTGGTCGCTCTTCACTCCATTGGTGAGCGCTCCGGGATAAAAGCCATAAGAGTACTAACATCCCCCGGAACCCCGATACAGTAATTGCCCACCTGAGTGACCCCTATACAATACCATCCTCCCATACTGTACCAGGAGCCACCGTCGGAAGCCTCCTATCCGAGGGCCTCGACCCTGGCACCAGTCCCTCCATACCCAGGCTCACCGCGGCCCCACTGAACAACCGTCTGTCCCTATCCCCAAACTTTTGAGACATTAGCCCAGTTTAAAATGTTGAACGCTAGCCTATCTAAGTGATCGGGAGCCAATCTCCGCGAACATTCCTGTTTCCATCATGCCCATGCTGAACAGTACTCGCAGTGTCAAAGCGTTTTTAGAAAAGACTGCTATTGCATACCACCCATTTTCGAGAAAAAGTGCCAAATTTTGGCGGTATGCAATAGCAGTCTTTTCTAAAAACGCTTCGA
>Ga0307507_10010480_pt1 | contig 11971 bp, 14 predicted proteins | sample 7_EM_MG_FD_207223 | JGI IMG/M metagenome (GOLD analysis project Ga0307507, IMG submission 207223) | Populus trichocarpa ectomycorrhiza microbial communities from riparian zone in the Pacific Northwest, United States - 7_EM | ecosystem: Host-associated > Plants > Roots > Unclassified | place...
AAAAAAAAAAAAAAAAAAAAAAAGGCGTGGGATTTGGGTTCTTCACACAACCATCTAAGTTCTTTCATACAATATACTTTCAATACACAATACTTTATCTGTTATGCTTCCGAGCACCAAGACACGACTGTCTTATATGAGCCTAGAGATCGACGTTGCTAGATAGGAGTCAGAGTACTTAGCTATCGCAAAAGCTATTGGCTAAGAGAAGTCATCGTTAGCTAACTATCGGTTACCTACTGCAAGTATTACCTGAAGAAGAGAGGATTGTAACACATGCCACTGTGCTTGGTCTTTGATAAACTGATCCTCAGTCAATTCTGAAAATCCAAGGGAAGAGTTGTGAAAGGCTGCCGATACTATACGAACAAGGACTTGATAATGGTAGTCATCTGCTGTAATTCCACGCCTGCCAGTAGGCTTAAGAAAGAGGAGAGATAATTTCCAGTTATGACTAATTGCACCCCATATAGGGACCGATGCGTGAGCACTAATAAAAGTGGACTGAATTCAGTCCTTGTGGTAGCATTCACGGAATAGTTGTATTACCCATACCCACCCTCGGCGAGAGCTGTCGAAAGTAACCTCATCCCCATAGATGTGTGCATGCTAATACCTCTTGGCCTGATGGGGCTGCTTGTTTGAGTAAGCTAGACGGGCTTTGTGGGCATTCTGATCGATAAAAGGCCTCTTGCATGCTTTGTAGGGGGTATATCCTTCAGTAGCCATAGCTCGCTGAATAGTCCTTCCTCACATACTGCAACCAGACTCTTGTCCTAATCTTCTCCAACAGAGTCTTCTTCCCTCCCAGTTCCGCTGTAACACATAAATGATATGCCGTGTATGGCCAGGGGTGAGGCTCTGCAGACAGCCAGAACGCTGTTTACCCGATTGCTTCCTGGACACTTTTCTTATTTAGTCTTGAATTGTTTGCCGTGGAACCCCAGTTTGACGAGATACTTCACTTGTATGATAGTATAATGAAAGTCTCTCCAGTACTCTTACACGAACTGGTGTTGTCCATTCACCATCACAGGAGGTCTTCTGTGGGGTTGTGGTTGACATTTTGTCTCTGGTTGAGTGGAGATGGAAGGAGCAGCCAAGGCGCTCATGAATTTTGTCGCCAAGCTTGTACAACTATCTGTAAGATATTTCTCTGAATCTACTCTTTCTATCTTTATTTCTCCAGTCTCCTGAAGTTCTCGTAGCTGGTATGATGAAACCTCGATGTGATTGGTTCGATCTGGAACTCCTTGGTTTTTGCTTAGGTTGATGGCTGTATTGTTATCACACTATATGACTAGTGTTGTTGTGATCCCCATATGTTTTAGCCCTCGGACTTGTTTTCTTGATTGTCTTGGAGACTGGGGAAAGTACTGGGTACTTCACTTATCTCATGACTTCGCAGACAGGGTTGAGGTGATGGTTCCTCTGGCCATTCATCTCTTATTGACTGGCTTGTGGTTGTTTTTTCTTGGTGATATTCGAATAAAACTCCTTTGATTTTGCCAAATTTCATGTCTACATCAGCAAAATGTAAAAACTAGTCCTGGTCCACCAAGGGGGGTTATGGTCCCCCTGGTCCTCCTGGTCCACCCTGATCCACCCTGGTCTAGATTTTCAGTAAAATTTCAAAAAGTGTGGATCAGGATGGATCGGAGTGGACCAGGTGGACCACGGGGACCACAACCCCCCTTGGTTGACCAGGAGTATTCAGGACCACCGTGGACCATGCTCCGACATTTTCCTGATGCTAATGCTTCTCTCACTGTATGTCATTTGGTATATATATCTGGTATACACTAGGACTGGAAGTATAGCCTACTAAGTGACCCTTTTCTGCAGTTGGGTCAAGTATGTTTTGTTTGGTGGAAAGGGATGTATAGGGGCATCAGGAAAATGTCGGAGCGTGGTCCACGGTGGTCCTGAATGCTCCTGGTCCACCAAGGGGCGTTGTGGTCCCCGTGGTCCACCTGGTCCACTCCAATCCATTCTGATCCACACTTTTTGAAATTTAACCAAACATTTGAACCAGGGTGGATCAGGGTGGACTAGGAGGACGAGGGGGACCATAACCCCACTTGGGGGACCAGGACTGCTTTTTACATTGTGCTGATGTACAATTGTGTTAGTGAACCACGGATATACGTTGTCAATGGAGGGTTTCATGCAATATAATTGCTCAAAAGATATTATGTTGATAGTAGACTACCATTGCCTATTATACAGGTGAGTAGCACTTGTGTATGCTTTCCCCAATAGAAATTTCTTATTAACTGACAACATGAATCGTACAATTCTGGTATGGGTTTGATTTATTCTTTCGGCAACTCCATTAGCTTTAGCGTTCTAGGCTGGTGATGTCGTATGTATAAGACCTTCATCTTTGGACAATTTAGAGACTCTCTGATTGATGTATTATTTTCCATTGTCACTGTTAAGTCAATTGATTCTGACTTCATACTGTTTGTGAACCAGATTCTGGAAATCCGGGATCTCTGTCTCTACTGCAACTGCCTCCTGGATGGTGGCGGGGATCGACAGGGTAACGATACTATCTCTATACCAAAGAGCGGTATCTGATGAGGCTAAGTACCGGAGGCTTAGACTAAGTTGTTGTAACCAACTTGTTAGAATATCGCAACGACCAAGTAGTTCCTAATAGATAAGTATGTATGGTTTGGATTCTTGAAGCGAGCTAAAGAAGTAAGTGTTCAACCAAGTATATTGGAAACTCTGTCGATCGAAGTCTGCTTTCTCTAAGTCCAGAGAATAGCTGGGCTTAAATATGCATATACCTTGATCAGAAAGGATTTTAATATGAAATGATTTTGATGTTTTGATTACTTTTTTGGAGGGTATACTATGAGTTGATTTCTGTATCTTGTACACTTTGCAATAGAAATCGGAAGGAGAACATAGGTGTGTTACATCTTCGTAACACTCTTTGATAATGCTTGAATATCCTAATACTTAGTGTCTCTCTTTATAGAATTACTGTCACAAACGGTGACTAAGCAAGGTAGACTTTCACATGACTAATAGTTATTAGTTATCGGTTTGTTATCTTTCACGCAATGAGATCAGTTGACTCAGGGAATTGTACATGACGACGCAATAGCGTGTTATTGGTTTATTGTTATTGGCTGATATTTGACATGACGCACGTTTGTGGTCATGTGATTTATGTATTTCGCACATGACTCATATTTACGAGTCATGGGTTTTACGCATGTGACCCCGTTAGGGCAAATGACTTGTTTTATAAGTTGTAATTGGTTGCAAGGTATGGCGCAGCTGACGCGGACGGTCAGCTGATGGATTTCACACTATGACTCACTATGAGTCATGAGTCACATGACGCGAGAGGATGAGTCACGCAGGGTTAGGGTTTAGGGAAGAACCCCTATATAAGGGCACCATCGGGGCATGGTATTTGGGTCACGAACCATCTCCACTACACACCCGGCGATTGAAATCTCAACACCATGCGAGTTCATTGTCAACATCCACCCCCCCCTCCCGCCTTACTTCCCTCTTCATGTCCTTGGGCCCTGGCGTCCTTGTTTCTAGGGGTCGTTTGGCTCTACTCCCCCCTCTCTCCGCTCGCGTTTCGCTGCCTCGCTTAGCGCTTGCACGGTCGGCAACACCCTCTCACCCATGTTACAGACGGCTGGGACTACAGTTCGCAGTAGGAGAAAAATTTTCAACAGGCTACAGTCGATTTCTCCGTTCTCTTCACTTCCGTTAGAGGCTGCCTAGTCAGACACGCACACGGTTACCGATAGTTTCCACTGTTATTAGGTCTACCCCTCCTCTCCCCCTACAGGTCTCGTCCCGTTGCTCGGTTACAGCTACAATCCACTCACTCGGCGGGGACCCTACTGCGCTTTTACCTTACGCCACCCTCGCGATTTCTTAACGGTGGCACCCCTCGGTTACGCTCAGTCGTCGTATTGCACTGCCTCGGTGGCGGATGTCAACGCCTTAGGTTCTTGAGTAATGTGTCCAACGCCGCGACGGTTTATAGTGGCCCCCGCTCCCCCATTGTTCTTCCTTCATTGTTGGTTACTTTGGGTTTCATTAGTGGTTATAACAATTATTTACTTTGTTGGTGTCTACGGCAAGGGTTTTCCTGTTGATTCCTCCACGTGTATTTATTTGATTTTCTTGTTCCGCCACTTCAGTTGGAGTGTGATTTCCTATTTTGCGTGGCTGGTGTGCGGTTGGTCTCGTCCCAGAGTGGCTTGGGGTGATCGCCTTTTCCCTGGCGCCGAGTGGATCAGTAGGGATGGGGTTTTTTCTTTACCACACCTAGCGCTGCACATAGTCTTTCTTCCCAGTAGTTGTTTAATACAAAGCACATGAAAAAAAAAGGAAAAAAAGGAATGGTATTTGGGTTCTTCACACAACCATCTAAGTTCTTTCATACACTATACTTTCAAATACAAAGATCTTTATTTATCACGCTTTCGGGAACCAAGACACGACTGTCATACATGAGCCTAGCGATCGACCTTGCTAGATAGGAGTCAACGGACTTAGCTATCGCAACCACTCTCGGGCAAAGAAGAAGTGGTCGTTAGGAGACTATCGGTTACCTGCTGCAAGTATCACCCGAAGAGGAGAGGATTGTAACATTTGGTTGCGTTAACCAGCCGCATCTAACAAACAGATAAAACGGAGACCAACAGCGAAAACGACATCGACCCCCTAGCGGAAAATCTCGACCTTTCATCACTAGGAGAAGGACTTGAAAGGGCCTTAATGGAAGAGAGGGCACCAAGCCCTAGAACACCAGAGCCACCATCACCAAGTGGATCCAAAGAGACACAAGAATAAGGAAGGACATGGTGAAACACGATGGCGGCTACAGCAGAACAAGGAGGAGCGACATCCTTGGAAACAACCCCGATCCTGAACCCCGAACAGATGAGCCAAATAATCGCATCCTTCAGTGGAGGGACCAGGAAGCCCAAAGCGAAGGAACCGGAGGTTTACCGATAAGAACGACAAAAACTACGAGAATAGCTAGCCCAACTCATAGTGTACTACAGGACCGTAGAGTGGGAGAACGGCCATGATGAGGAAAAGATCTTCTATACAACAAGTCTCCTAAGGAACGAAGCGGGGACCTGGATCACACCTTACGCAGAAGAATGAATCACCCCAACATGGGACAATTGGGCCGGAATTAAACCAGAATAATAAAGACAATTTGGCGTAATTGACGCCAAGGAAGAAGCAAGGATCACACTGAAGAACATGAAACAAGGCAAACGATCAGTCACGGCATACTGGAACGAATTCCGCCTTGTGGCTAGCGAAGCTGAGTCAGACGACTCAACCGGAGGAGAACTACTTCTAGCAGGAATGATCACAGAATTGCAGAACGCCTGGGGAGCTAGCAGCGAGGTGTACCAGGACCTGGAAGCCCTAGCCCAAGGGGCAATCCGGAGGGAAACCAAGCTGGCAACATTCAGAGATATCCAAGAATCGCCACCAACAAAAAACGCCCAAAGAGAAAATATCACACCATGAAACCCTGACGGGACATATCGACCCACAAATAATGACAATCAAAATTACGGCGACCCTATACAATTGGACGCGACTCGGAGACGACCAAGATTTAATATCTCGAGAGAAGAATTCCAAAGGAGGATACGGCAACAACTATGTCTTAAATGTGCACAACCTGGATATTTAGCCAGGAACTGCCCGAAAAGAGACGGACCCAAACCATTCAACGAACAAGCCAGGAGTTAGCAACCCACGAAGATAATCGCCCCATGGCAAACCAGACCTAAGATTAGGGAAATCGAGGTCGAACAGGAACCCGAGCAGTCGGGAAACCATGAATGTCCCCAGTAAGACATGGTTTGAGGGACAGATCCGAACGAAAACCGATTATCATGGAAAACTACTACACGGCACTCAATTACACGGAAACCCTCGAACACCACAGTGACTATATTATGGTCAAAATACAACTACACGGCAGAGAGGAGTCAGTCACTATCAACGCCATGATTGACTCAGGAGCAACAGAAGACTTCATTGACTGAGAAGTCTGCAACAAATACGGGATCAAGATGATCAAAGCAAAAAATCCAAAAGAGATCTACCTTGCGGATGGAAAACCAAGCACTAAGGGACCTGTTACCCATATGACGAAAGTACCTATGGACATCAGTAGCCATAGGGAATTGGCAACATTCCAAGTGGCAAATCTCCAAAACCATGAGGTCATCCTCGGGATGCCATGGTTAAGAGAACACAATCCAACAATTGATTGGAACAATAAAAGGATCACATTCAACAGCGAAAGATATACGACTTGGTGTCTCAAAGGTTCGCCCGTTGCATATGCGGTACCCGAAGAGAAAGCCCTCGAAGAGAATCTTATCACCAGATACTCCAAGATCCAGGCCAAGAATAACCCAACGGCCAATGACAAGAATGGCCCGATGGCCAATGACCAGAATGGCCCGGTGGCCAAAGACCAGAGCATCAGAATTAGGAAGCTATCCACTGAGACCAGAGTGGGTATGAAGGGTTCAGCAAGAGCGGCAGGACACGACCTGTACGCAATGAAAGGATCCGACATTCTTGCCGGAGGGGAAGCAATTGTTGGGACGGGCATAGCTATCGGATTACCTCACAACATCTATGCCCGAATTGCACCACTAAGCAGTCTAGCAGGCAAAGACAGACTCACGACAAAAGCAGGTGTGATCGACTCCGACTACAGAGGAGAAGTGAAGGTGGTCCTAGCCAACCTGGGGGACCAACCATATCGAGTGGGAAAAGGAGACCGGCTCGCACAGCTGATCATTGAAAGAATCGACAACCGGGAGTTACAGGAAGTAACCCAGTTGGACGACACCGAGAGAGGAGATTAGGGGTTTGGAAGCTCAGACACCAACATGGACCAAAGAGTCAAGGGCCAGAAGGCCAAACCACACATGGAAACCAAAAAAATATCAGCAAGAGCCTTCGGGCAGTTTTACCGACATGGAGAAATGACAGGCATCCTAAGATGGGATGAGGTCGACAACAAAATTCTGCTTGAAGCTATCAATATTAGCACCGAGCTGGCGATAAAAATCAAGAAAAACAATGAGGACCAGGATATTAGGGACACGGTTCACCAAGAATATCATCACCTGCGGTATGTATTCGAAAAGGAGAAAAAATGACAGTCCCACCCCACTGACCAGACATCGATCTAGGAATCGACCTGGAAGAAGGAAAAACGGTACCTATCAAGAAGATATACGCCCTCAGTTACGACCAATTGGAAGAACTCCATCGATACATCAAACAAAATGAGGACCAAGGGTGGATTCGAAGGGTGAAGTCAGGAAGAGCATCACCAATTATGTTTGTCAAAAAGAAGGACGGCAAACTCAGACTATGCGCTGATTGTAGGGCGCTCAACGAAGTTACGGAAAAGGATCGACACCCGCTACCGCTCATTAGCGAAGCACTGGATAGGATGGGAGGAGCCAAGTACTTCATCAAACTGCATATCAAAGACGCCTACCACAACATGAGGATCAGAGAGGGGGACGAATGGAAGACAACCTTTTCCACAAAACTAAGGACGTACGAATACCTAGTCATGCCATTGGGGCTATGCAACGCACCGGCGGCATTCCAGTGATGGATCAATGAGGTCCTTATGGAACATATCGACATGTGTTGCATCGTCTGATGGATGACGTACTCATATATTCGAACACGCTACAACAACACCGAAAAGACGTCAGTACGATCCACGAGGCAATACGACAGTCAGGGATGAAGGTCAAGCCATCCAAATGCCTATTTCACCAAGGCCAAACAGAATACCTAGGATTTATCATTGGACAAGAAGGGGTCAAGACAGACCCAGTCAAGACACAGGCCATCTGGGACTGGACGGCCCCCAAGAAAATTAAGGAAATCCAATGCTTCCTAGGTTTCTGCAACTTCTACCGACGATTTATAGAAGGTTTCAGCCAAACAGCCAGGCCACTATATGCAAGGACAAAAAAGGAATGCATCGGCAACTGGGAATGGGGAGAGAAGGAACAAAAGGCATTCAACGAACTAAGGACAAAACTCACCACAGCCCCAGTACCGGTATAGTTCGAGCCACTCGCACCGACCAAGATTCAAACAGAGGCCTCGAAATACCTCTGCTCTGGAATACTATCTCAGTAATGCAAGGACGGGAAATCGAGGCCAGTGGCATACCGATCAAAAACAATGTCAGACGCCGAATGCAACTATGATATACACGACAAGGAACTATTGGCAATAGTTCAAGCGTTCCACGAATGGAAACGATACACGAGAGGAAGTCCGAAACCGGTACGGGTCCTCACAGACCACACGAACTTAGTGACCTTCATGACAAGGAAGGAATTAAGCGAACGACAGGGACGATGGATGCAGGAAATAAGTCAATACAAGTTCAAAAACGAATACCGTCCAGGGAAAGAAGGGGGAAAGCTAGACGCCATCACAAGACGAGAGGGTGACCTATCCACTGCAGGCGGCAAGAGACTCACGCGAAATGTGGGAATCTTATTGCCCAAAGAACGATACTGGGATATCCCAGAGACTGAAGAAATCAAGCTCGACGTATTGGAAACAACAGAATTCCAAGACAAGGACGAGGGAGAGATACAGAAGGCAAGCAACGTCGACAACGAAATCCAAGATATCAAATGAAAAACTTGGACGAAGGAAGAAAAGAAATGGAAGGGATAGCGCTTGGGCTATGCCAATGGAAGGACGGCCTCTTATGGTATCAAGGAAAGATTTGGATACCAAACGACCAAGGAATACGAACCGCTCTTATTGCTAAACATCACAAACCCCTGCAAGCGGGACATTGCGGAACAGCAACGACTCACAAACTAATCAACCGACGATATTATTGGCCAAAGATAAGAGAAGATATCAAAAGATTCATAAATAATTGCAACACATGTCAGAGGACCAAAGTGATCTGACACGCTCCCTATGGATTGCTACAATCAAACGAGGCCCTCGATCGACCATGGAAATCAACAGCTATGGAGTTCATTACGGACATACCGAAATGGGAAGGTTATGACACCATACTAGTGGTCATCGATCGGCTGACCAAAATGAGCCATCTCATTTCATGCTCGAATGACCTAGAGGCACGGCAGTTGGCCAACCTCATCATGTGGGAGATAGTCAGGCTTCACGGACTGCCACACGATATCATCACTGACAGGGGAACACTATTCACTTCAGACGTATGGAAAGAAACTACGGGGAAATTAGGAATCGAAAGAAGACTCAGCACGGCTCTCCACTGGCAAACAGACGGACAGACCGAACGCACCAATGCCATATTGGAACAATACCTACGAGCATACGTCAATTATCCACCAGACAATTGGTGTGTTTACCTACTGCTCGCGGAATTTGCATACAACAATGGTTATCAGGAGACCATAAAGAACATACACTTCTTTGCAAATTACGGAATCAACCCCGAATATGAGATGATTGGTTATCTGATTCAAGGAAAACAAACAAAACCCGAAGAAATGACTCAGTTACAGGGGTCATCAAGAAAGGAAATAGTGGCAGCGCAATTACGGCAAAAAGAATACTACGATCTACACAGGAAACCTGATCCAAACCTACAGTCAGGAGATAGGGTGTGGTTGTTACCACGCAACATCAAGACCACGAGACAATCAAAAATGTTGGACTACAAGAAAATCAGAACATTCAAAATCTTGGCAAAGATTGGGACAAGTGCATATAAGCTGGCCTTACCACCCTCAATGGCAATACACAACACATTCCACATCTCCCTCCTCGAACCTTACCCAGACAATCAATTCCCCTCGCAAATCAAAAAACCCTCTGCTCCTAGTCAGATGGAAGGAGAAGACGAATACGAACGCGACGAAATCATCGACTCTCGACTCCCCTGCAACAAGCTCCAATACCGAGCCAAGTGGAACGGATACTCACCAGAACATGATAAAGTCTGGTACCCCGCGGGAAACTTCAACAATTCAGAACACACAGTCCAACGATTCTACCGGCGCTACCCAGGAAAGCCCGCAGTGGATACACGTCATCATCAACAGATCATCCTCCGCACCTACCCCCGTAGTCAAAGAAGAAGGACGCTCACAAACACCCGAGAGCGACGCCCAGCGCATCGCTCTCAACGCTCCCCACTAGCCCAGATTACGCGGGCTCACCAAAAAGGGAGGTAGCAAACGGCTCTATGAACTAGACGGACTGCGTCGATGATAGATGTCAAATCCATCTAAGCGAAAAACAAGGGTCAGGCTGGTACCCACAATTCCCCAGGAGATCGAGGAAACCAAGCGTCGCCAGCGACCATGATTGGCGATAGGAAGTGGAAGCGAACCCTGGAGAGGACTGGGCCCCCCAACAACGTCACAGGCGAAGGGCCCGAAGGGCTCATCATGAAATCAAGAGCTAGGAGCATTCTTTCAACGACAAGTGCGACGACCACTGATGGGAAAAGGTGGACGCCGGCTACTACCCCCGACAAGTAGGGGAAAAAGGGACACTGTCAAAGCAGGACAGAAGCGAACAGAAGAAGAGAAGAGCCGTGAGGACACGGCTGGGGAGGCAGGGGAGCGAAAAACCATTCCGGACGTGGAAACCCAGGAAGGACAAGTCTCGGAACTCCGAAGCCAACTCGATCGCACGGCCCAACTCATTGTCAAAAAAGACAACGACCTTGAACGACTCGATAAGGAAGAGGAGAAACTCCAACAAGCCTATAATCGATCCAAACAGAGGATGCACCAAATCAGGGCTATGTTGTGGCAAGAAGGAGTTTAGCATCGTGGGACCGATGCAAGAGGGGGAAGGGAGCTAATGTCACAAATAGTGACTAAGCAAGGCAGACTTTCACATGACTAATAGTTATTAGTCATCGATTTGTTATCTTTCACGCTATGAGATCAGTTGACTCATAGAATTTTACATGATGACGCAATAGCGTGTCATTGGTTTTCTTGTTATTGGCTAATATTTGACATAACGTACCTTTGTGGTCATGTGGTTTATGTATTTCGCACATGACTTATATTTCTGAGTCATGGGTTTTACGCATGGGACCCCGTTAGGGCACATGACTTGTTTTATGAGTTGTGATTGGTTGCAAGGTATGGCGCAGCCGCCGCGGACGGGTCAGCTGATGGATTTCACACTATGACTCACTATGAGTTATGAGTCGCGTGACGCGAGAGGATGAGTCACGCAGGGTTAGGGTTGAGGGAAGAACCCCTATACAAGGGCACCTTAGGGGCATGGTATTTGGTTCATCCTCCTCGCCCTCTACCCCCCCCCCTACATTCTACAAAAACGCGCTACCCACTTTGCTTATGAGACACCTTGCCACGCCCTACCCCCTCTCTCCGTCCCCGGATAGAGATCCCTCCCATTCCCCCTGGCAATCAGGCTTTCGCAGCTCCTATTTCCTGTGCCAGCATCCCGCGCCTTCAGGAATCCCCCTCCCCCTCCCCCTCAGGACAGACATCGCCCGCTGTCGCCTTCCTGGTTGAAATCTTCACGGAGACTAGGAATAGCCTCCAACTAAACCCAGACTTCGTCCAAGACCTCTCCCCCTGCGCACTCCAGTCCATCACCGCCAGTGAAGGATCCATCTTCTCCATCCTCGGTGCCACCGTCCCTGGCATCGTGGCCATCACCACTCAGCTGGACACGGTCAATAACCAACTCTCGGACATCGGCAAAGAAAACCAGGCGCTCTGCTCTATCCTCCATGACCTTTCCCCAAAGGTTGCTAACCCATCAGCGACCCACGAAGACATCCGCCTGATACAATCTCCCCTACGCGACCTGTCACATCGGGTAACGACTCCGGCCCCCACCGCTCGTCCCACAGCCCCCACAGCCCCAACAAAACGCCTCCCTGCAGGAG
>Ga0307507_10010481_pt1 | contig 11969 bp, 2 predicted proteins | sample 7_EM_MG_FD_207223 | JGI IMG/M metagenome (GOLD analysis project Ga0307507, IMG submission 207223) | Populus trichocarpa ectomycorrhiza microbial communities from riparian zone in the Pacific Northwest, United States - 7_EM | ecosystem: Host-associated > Plants > Roots > Unclassified | place...
CATTTTCCTGTATTTATGGAGCCTTCGGCTTCCCTCCTTCTTGATTATCACGAACCTACCGGAATACATTCTTTTCTTTCCTTTCTTACAGACTGCTTTACTGATTACTTTTAACTGATTATAACCGACCGACCGACCGACAGACAGACAGACAGACTGACTGACAGCATTCTGACTTCCTATCTAAGAGACACCGTACCCTTCCACACTACTAGCCGTTCCTAATACTTAAGTAATCTATTTTTAAGGGACTATAGGCTGGTAACATCCTTTGCCTTTTTACAGTACTCCTATAGAGAAGGGGCCGTATAATTCGCTTGCAGTAGCTTATTAATAAGGTCAAGTTCTATAGTATTAATAGGGTATATCTTGGCCTTTGCGGGGTCCGTATTTAGTTCTACCTATATTTAGGGATTAAGGTACTCTGGTTATAATAATGTCTAGGTCCGTAATAAGATCTTTATAGCCATTTAGTTGTCTAGGTCTTGTCCATACCTTATAAGGGTGTCCGCACAATTTATAGCGCCTGGCCGGTATATAATTAGAAAGTTAAACTGGGATAGAATGTCCGCCTAGCGTGCCTGCCAGGCTATAAGGGCCTTTATTATTATAAAATATTCTAAGGCCTTATAATTAGAGACTACCTAAATAGGCTTAGGGGTCCCTTCTAGCTGTATACGCTAGTGCTAGAAGCTAGAGATAATAGCTAGCATTTCTTTGTCATGGATATAGTAGTTTAGCTCAGTATCTACTATAGTCTTCAAATACTAAGCAACAGGGTACTATTCTCTATTTATCTACTTTTAAAAGTAAACGCCAGCTATAATACTATCTAAGGCATTGGTCTCTAGTATTAAAGGCCATTCTAGGTTAAAGTGGGCGAGTAAGAGAGCAGAAACTAGTCGTTTCTTATCTGTCTATATAGAGGTAAATCTATAAGATAGTTGTAATAGGAGGTCCTATCTATCTGTTATACCCGCAAATAGGAATTAGTTTAGGCAGTTCTTTAAGGAGTGTATTTAAAAGGTTAGCCAGCTTTACAGCATACTGTGTATCTATTAAGGCAAAGATATTTGCTCCAGAGTTAGCTAAAGTAGAGGTTAAAACTAAATATTTATTGCGGAATAAAGTATAAGGGATAGTATAGCTTCTTCTACTAACTAGCCAACCTAAATTAACATATAACATATCAATCCCTTTCAACCCTAGAAAGGAGTCTTCCTCTAGGGTTCCTATTTTTCCGGTTTTATACTATCCTCCCAAATTAATAGAACCTTATTTATCTTCACGGCTATAGGGCAGTTTTTTATAAAGTGGTCTTTTTAGCCACATAAAAAGCAAGCTCCTTAATTGCTAAGGGCCTATCTATAGAGGTTGCTATATATAGGTCAAGTATGCGCCAGACCCGCAGTAGGGTTATCTACTTAGCTAGCCACTAGGTTAATATCAGGTGGTATAGTCAGTGCTATAGGGGTTGCAGATCTTACTAGGGCGCTATAGCCTGTTTTTATAGTACTTGTGTTTTAGTTAGCCGAGCTTCTAGTCTTATACCGCTTAGTATATGCCTTAATTTAGTAGAGGCACTAGTTAATAGCTAGGCACTAGTCCGTAAGTTCCTTTAGCGTCTATATAGTAGTATAAACCGGCAGTATGGCGCGCTATAGGTTTAGAGTAAGCTTATTAAAGAGGTCTGGTATTAGATCTTCTTAGGAAATTTAAGCCTGTCTAGCTAGGTATAGAAAGTAGGTCTAGAAGACTAAGAAGGTCTCTATTGTTTTTATATTAAGGGCTTTATAATCAAGGCGGGCGTTTTATATCTTAAAGGGGTCCTTATAAATAGAAGATAGGTAGTTAATTATCTCTTCTCTAGAGAGGAAGGGGTCTGCTAAGTCCTAGGCATATTATAGACGTAAATGCGTCTATATGTCCCTACTGGTACGGCTAAAGACATAGGCCATTTTAGCTTAAGTAGTAGGGAAGTGGTCTATATTAACTTCGAGCTTATTTTGCAGTTAAAGCTTCCAATTATTAAATATAGGGTTAGTTCTATTTGTAAGCAATAGGGGGTCTACAACCTTTGCAGACCGTAATAATACTAATGCCGTATATTAGGCTAGGGCCTTAAGAACTGTGGCAAGTCTTTAGGTATCTAATAACTCCTTGGAGGGTATAGGGGTATCTCTGGTTTCAAGCAGCTCTCAAAGTTATTCGATTTCGGCATTAGCTGCTATAAGTTCTTCCTAGGGGGTTAAGACAGCGACTGTTTTACCATTAGAGGTATTTATAGGTTCTGCAGCGGCTTTACCAGCTGCTGTATTTCTTAGCATAGTGGTAGGGGTATTAGGTAATTTTTGGTATTTATTTATTTCCTAGGGGTTCTGGTCCGTACGTGTCCTATTCTTAGGTTTCGCGTTCTATTTATGTTCTTTTAGTTCTTAGGGTCTGTCCTGTCCTTAGGGTCCTATTCTATGTTCTTATAGATATATTTGAGTTCCTTCTTAGGAAGAAAGAGTGGTAAAGAGCTTTAGATAATGTTAGCGACTTAGTTAATTGAGGCACGAGCACGGCAAGAGGGACGCGTAAGCCTGTATAATTGGATTGTCTATAAACGAGGATCCAAAGCTAGAGAAAGGAAAGGAGAAGAAGGGCAGCGCTGCTTAAAGTTTTATATAATCCTTAAGTTATGTAACTCGGCGTCTACCATAATCTACTATCTATTATAATCCACCGTCTACTATAATCCACCGTCTTCCACCAGCGCCGTAACAGTAGGTATAAATAGGTAGATACTAATAGGTAGGTAAATATAGATAGGTAGGCAGATATAAATAGGTAGTTAGAGATAGATAGGTAGGTAGATATAAATAGGTAGATAGATATAAATAGGCAAATAGGCAGATAGGAAAATAGGTAGACAGGTAGATAGGCAGATAGGTAGGTAGGTAGGTAGGTAGGTAGGTAGGTAGGTAGGTAGGTAGGTAGGTAGGTAGGTAGGTAGGTAGGTAGGTAGGTAGGTAGGTAGGTAGGTAGGCAGGTAGGTAGGTAGGTAAGCAAGCAGGTAGGTAGATAGGCAAATACTACTAATTAACGATTTAGAGCCTCTACAGAAGACTTCCCTAAGTAGATAGCTCTATATTTTATATAGTTATAATATAAATATATTTAAAAGAATATTATAGCAATCTATAGGAATATGTAATAATTTAATTTATATAGTTATAATTTATATAGTTCGTATAGTTTATACATTTTGTACATTTTGTATATTTTATACATTTTATATATTTTATACATTTTATATATTTTATACATTTTATATATTTTATATAGTTTATATAGTTTACGCGCTATTTATTTACAGGATAGCAAAAAGCTAGCATTAATTTAGTAGTTAAGCGTTTTGCTACAATTTGCTATTAGATACTGCAATTTTGTTATAAAATGCGCAGTATACATAAATTGCTAACGACCATATCCACCTACCGCGACCGTATAGTTTGCAGCAAATTGCCGTAAACCGCAATATAGAGCTATAAAGCTAGCTCTAAAGCCGCAAAAGAAGAAGGTGGCAGATAGTTGCTAAAATGATATTAAAGGGGTTTTAATTAAGTAAGAGAAGAATAGTAAGGCAGCTAAAGCTATAAAGATAGTTTAGCTACCTTTTAAGAAGTCTTTACCAACCTATTCTATTTTACTAGCCGCTGGAAATGCCGCTATATATAGTTTAAAGAGAACTAAGTTAAATAAAAATAGCGCCGCGGAGATAGCTATTATAGAAACTGGAAAACTATAAAAGGGGGACCTCTTTAATATTATAAGTTAGATAATTAGTTATATAAAGGAGAACTGGGGTGCTTTGCAGACTATATTAGCTGCTAATTACTAGAATATTAAGAGTTTAAAGACCAATATTAAAGAACTTTAAAAAGCCAAGAAGGCTTAAAATATATCTATTATTAATCTAATCTGAGACGCCCAAGTAATAAAGTAGGACTATAACTTTAAGGTTATAAAACTATATTCCTAACTAACCGAAGCGTGTAATAATATAAATTAGAGAAAGGTAATGTTTTAAGAGCTTTTAGCGAAATATAAGGCACTAGATATAATAGTTTTATTTTATTTAAAATTAGTTAATTATTGGCGTAATTAGTCCACTACGACGTTTAAAAAGTTAATTAAATCTATATAAGAATTGGAGGCTATAAAGAGTATATAAAAGTTAATAGAGTATTTTTAGACGCTTAAGCGCGACCAACTAAAGGCGGAGCTAAATTATATAAAGACAGCCCGATTAGCCCTAAAAATCCGTCTTATAAAAGAGCGCAATAAGTTAAAGGTAGAAATTTAACGGATTAAAAAAGCGCCACTAGAGCTAGTTACGCTAAAGTATAAGCAAGACTAGCTTAACACTAAGTTTAAGGACTTAAAAGAGTCTAAGATAGCCAAACTGGACGCTATAAACTAAAGACTTAATAGTATTTAGAAAAACCTTATTTATGGTCAGCTCTTTAAAGTTATAAGCAACATTAGCAACTACGCTAGTTTAATAGCCAATAATTATTATAGAGAGGTTGGCTGAGCGATTAAGAAGCAAAAGAGTAAGCTGTAAAACGGCGGTCTAATAAAAATCTAATATGGGGTTAGTAAGAAGCTTTTAGGGTAATTATAACGGCAAATGTCTAAAACTAAGATGGGATATGGTTTTTACTCTATGCGTTTATTATCCTAGTTATTTAAAGGATTTTAGGTAGACGGTATATAATATAGAAATTTAATTAAGGTCGCGCAAGTGGTATAATAAGCTATTAGAAATAAAATAAACTTAATAAAAATATAATTATATGGGTTTCGGGATGTATATAGGGTTATAAAAACTGTAACTCCGGCGGTAGGCAAGATTTTAAATATTATATATATAGCATGCAATGTATGTTAATATTTGCAATATTACAAGAAGTGCTAATACGCGGGTTTTGGTAGTGTGCCTTTAAACTAGGATAGTAAGAATATAGAATCTGGTGGTAAGTATACAATATAATTCGCTAATATTATTAGAGGCCTTTTAAACGGCGTTAAAGACTATATTATCCCGTATAAACCCATAAATTTAAAGGCCTATACCCGCCTATAAAAGCATTGAAATTAAGCGCTGTTAACGTTTTATTAATAGGTTATTAATAAAAACTCCGTAAATGGGATCTTTAAAGTTTAATACTACGCCAAGTATTATAGCCTTTCTATATTAACAGAGCAACCCCAAATTCCCTTAGTGCTTAATATTAAGTCTTATTATATCGCCGCCAAGTCTTATAAGCCTTATTATATCATCGCCAAGTTTTATAAGCCTTATTACATTATTACTAAGTCTTATTATATTATTGCCAAGCTACCTAGCTAGATTAAGCAATTAAACATCACAAGTTTAACTCTTAGGCGTAGTAGTGTAGTGGTGTAATTTGGCCTCCTGGATTTAATATCTAGATTAGGCATAGCTTTGGGAGAGCCTAGGCCTTTTATATATTTTATATAGATCGGTTTAGAGCCCTAAAGTCTTTAATAACTTAGACAGGACTAATAGACACACACTTTTCCTTTAATATACTCTTTTTTTCTCTTCTTACTGACCGCTTTTCTACTAGCTGATTATAACTAACTAATTAACTGACTAATAGACTACACCGTAACTTCCTATCTACGAAGGCGGGCGGCATTGAAATCCGTCCATTTGCGCAGAACACAAGAATACCAAAATCTCTAAGATTTGAAAATTGCGCATTGCAACGCCACCACCCCCGAATACTATAAAGTCTAGTAAAGAAAATAGAGAAGAAGCTAAAATACCTTCTGCTTATGGTTTTATAATTATAAAATGTCGCGATGTTTTGTTACGATTTTTTTAATGCGAGGTAACGATTTTGCAGGGTCTCGCTTAGCAAAATGGACGAATTTCAATGCCGCCCGCCTTCGTAAGAGTGGTTGTACCCTCCTATATATTTTATGGCATTCTATATAGGGACAATAGTAAGCTCTTTAGATTAGAAGTCTGGTACTCTATATATAGGAAATGTATAGGAACGATCTAGAATGATCTAGAACTATAAAATAGAAGGATATACAAAAAGGGAGGCGAAGAAATATAGATATATTAGTAACTAGTGCGCAGCCACCTCTATAGAAATAAATTGACGATATATGCTAAGCTCTCTATGTAGGAATGGTAGTCGGCAAATGGTGATAGAAAGGCGAGTATATAGTACTGCAAGACGGAGGATAAAAGGGAGGACTATGGTATACCAGGAAAGTTAGAGAAAGGTCTTTTATATTTTGTTTACTATATTTACAACAGCCTATATAATTATTCTTGCATTTATAGGAGCTACCTTTAAATTTATAGTAATAATAGCAACAGTACCAGTAAAAGGATTGTTAGGAATATTAGGTCTATTCTATAATAATAGCAAAAGCGCTAAATGTGACGGCTCGAACCATTGAACAAATGTCTTAACAAAGACTTGAACAAATGCTTCCAAGATGAAGCGAACGAATGCTGTATTACGAAGATATCAAGGTGAGGAGCAAGAGAAGTGGTGAGGCCACGTCTAAATACATAAGCCAAGCCCTAAGCGAACCCCTGACTAGGTGACGCGCCCCAGCGCCGTCACACTAAAAAGGGAGAGGAAAGTAAGCAGCCTATTAAACTGCGAAGCTCTCCTAAATAAGGGCATATAATACCAACTCTAACTTCCGCAATGTTAGGAACTACTAACCCTTAATAGACTAAGGATAAGGATTATAATGTCCACCTACCTATCTTTAGAGAAACTATAGGTCCGCTGCCTTTTATTAAACCACTAATAGAACAAGATAAGGTGTATATTATAGCCTAGCCTATACCGGCTCTAGGAACTTCTAGGACCCCTTACTTTATAGGACAAAATATATTGCAATTTATTAAACAGTATAAGCGACTACATATCCAACATTATATTATAGACAATGAGAAGTATTAAGGACTTTTAGAGTATTGTAACTATTAGATAGGGATATAGATCTATAGCCTACCTAAATTTATAATTAGAAGCTGGATAGAACTTGTAAAGAAGCTTAGGATAGACTATAGAAGAAGTAACTACTTTTAATAAGTTAAAACGGTAGATGTTAGCGACTCAGTTAATCAAGGCACGAGCACGGCAAGAGGGACGCGCAAGCCTATACAATTTGTAGTCTATAAACGAGGATCTAAAGCTAGAGAAAGGAAAAGAGAAGAAGGGTAGCGCCGCTCGAGGTTTTATACAATCGTCTAGTTACGTAACTGCGACTGTTTAAAACAGTAAGAAACTGTCTGCGATTATCCGCCACAATCCACCACAATCCACCGTTTTCCACCAGCGCCGTAACATTATCCCCCCCCCCCTCCGAAAAAGCCTGCCCTCAGGCTTTGTATATCCGTATTACGTCCATAGGGCATTCTTATCTTTATACTTAATAGGCAGCTTATCGTCTTCGCTATACTAGCACTCCATCTACTTGTTAAGGTACTTTAGAGGTCCGGGCTTATTAGGGTATTGGTTATAGAATTCTTTAAGCTTATAGGGACTACCTATAAAGTTCTATATAGGGTCTAAGTAGGGTCTAAGTTATATCCTTTCCAATTAATATAATACTTTAGCGTTCCCCTTACAAGTTTATAGGCTAGTATTTCTTTAATTTCCTATTTATTATTGCCATTAACTTAAATTAGTAGGAGTGGTTTATTCTTCTGTCCAGGTAATAGGTTACTTATAGCTTTTTATGGCTTATCCAGTAAGAATTTAGGGTAGACCTTAATTAAATCTGGGAGTTTTACTTTATATAAGTTGCCTCTCTTCTTAAGGACCTTATACAGTCCCGCTATCTAATAGTCTAGCTTACAGCTAGGCCGTTCTATCTTCTAGTTTTTTGTTATAACCTAGACCTTATCGCCTACGGCAAAGTCAGGCTTGTGCCTATACTTATTTACCTACTATTTTATTAACTTTTAGGTCCTTTTTAGGTTTATACAAGCTACTTTCTAGGCCTCTTCTAAGTGTTTAGTATAATACCGTGCTTTCTTATAGGATAGTTTTTTATATATAGTCTGTGGCCCTTCTAGTCTTTCCCAGTCAAAGTTTATATAGGGTAAATACCCCATTTCTAGCTGGATAGGTACAAATCCTATAAAATTATAGGGTAGGGTAGCCTAGGCGTAGTCTACTAGAGGTAGCAGTTTAGCCTAATTATTTAAAAGTAGTTAATAAAGGGTCGGAGTCTCTAGTCTAAATACTGGTTTATAATTTTCGTTTAGCTATTTATCTAGGGGTAGTATCCCTTGCACCGATATTTTGCGTCCTTAGAGCTATGCTCCGTGCGCACCAATCAGTAAGCTACGTACGCAGGCGGTCAATCGTTCTGCCGCATCACTAGAGTTCTCGGAATGAGGCAGTTGCTCGGGGTCTAGCGGTAGCTTTTTATAACCCGATTTTTGGAATAACATATTAAGTAGGCTGCACAAGGTCTGTACCACTAGAACGTAGTTGCGCACCATTTTGGTAGTGTAATTAATTAATAAACTTATCTATACACTACCTGACGCGTAATTGTTGATGTTCTTTAAGTGCGCGCATGGGCCACAGCTCTAAGGACGCTATCGGTGCAAGGGATACTATAGAAAGCTTTAGCTTAATGCCTAGGATTTAGGTAAACTTATTCCAGAAAGCCAATATAAACTATAGCCTGTAATTAGATATAATAGTATCTAGTAGTCTATAAATTTAGTAGACGTAGTGGATATATAGTTAGGCCGCCTCTTTAGCATTAATATTCTTATAATAAGGGATTAAGAATAGGCGCTTACTAAAGTGGTTAACTATAACCATAGCTATATTATATCCATTATAGTCTATAGGTAGCTTATAAAAGTCTATAGAGATATGCTACTAAGGGCGTTCTAGTATTAGGAATGGTTTTAATAGTCCTAGGGTCTTATCTCATAGAATTGCAGACCTATAATAGTTGTTACAGTTTTATGCGTAGCAATTAATATCTATAACCATTCTAGGCTAATAGTAATAGTCGCCAATAATCTTATGGGTCTTATTTTTTTTAGGGTAGGCTATAGAGATCTAAGTATACGCTTTAGTAATAAGTTAAGTGCGTAAGTTCTATTCCTTAGCTACTACTAGCCACTTCTTATACTTTAGTAGTCCGTTTTTAAGGGACCATAGGCTATTAATATCCTTTGCCTTTTTATAGTATTTCTATAATAAAAGGGCCGTATAATTTACTTATAGTAGCTTATTAATAAGGTTAAGTTCCATAGGGTTAATAGGGCACATCTTGGCCTTTATAGGGTCTGTATTTAGTTCTGCCTATATCTAGGGGTTAAGGTGCTCTAGTCTTAGCAGCATTTAGGTCTATAATAAGATCTTTATGGTTATCTAGTTATCTATATCCTATTTATGCCTTATAAGGGCGTCCACGCGGCTAGTAGTGCCTAGCCTATATATAATTTGGAAGTGGAACTAAGATAGGATATCCGCCTAGCACGCCTACTGTGCTATAAGGGCTTTAGTTATTATAAAGTATTTTAAGGCCTTATAATCTAAGACTACCTAAATAGGTTTAGGGGTCCCCTTTAGCTATACATACTAGTGCTAAAGGCTAGAAATAATAGCCAGCATCTCTTTGTTATAGATATAGTAATTTAGCTCCGCATCTATTATAGTCTTTAAATAGTATATAATAGGGTGCTATTCTCTATCTAGCTATTTTTAGGAATAAATAGTAGCCATTACACTATCTAAAGCATCTGTTTCTAATATTAAGGGCTATTTTAGGTAGAAATGGGCTAGTAGCAGAGCAGAGACTAGCCGCTTTTAAGTTTATTAAAGGCCTTTTTATATACATTATTAAAATAAAAAGGTTGGTTCTTTCTAGTAAGGCGGTTAAAGGGCTAAGCAATCCTACCATAGTTTTTAATAAAGCGTTAGTAGAAGTTATAAAAACCTAGGAATAACTATACCCCCTTTACAGTCCTTGGGGGTTCCCATTAATTAATTACAGCTATTTTTTCTAAGTCTGCCTTAATTCCGTCTATACTAATAATAAACCCTAGTACTTAATGCGTTTAATACTAAATTCTAACTTCCTAATATTAGCCTAGAGACTAGCTTTGCGGAGCTATTATAGGACTTTATAGACATGCTCCTTATATTCCAGCATCGGCAAAATATGGTACCCTTTCAATGGCCTCAATGGTTGGTGGTTGACGCAATTGGCGCGCAGTTGAGGTCATTTGGCAACTCAACCGACTAGCCTATGTCGTGTTTTTTTAATACGCAGCCTGCGCGCAGCCTACGCGCAACCTGCCAGTAATCTGCGCATTTGGCAACCATAATTATATTTACCTCTTTTATACTAATAATATATTTTAAATAAATAAAGGCTACTTTAAAGCTATTTATAAGGCTAGCAAAATAAATAATATTATTTTAGATAATTTAATATAATATAGCAATAGTTCTCTTCTACCTATCTACCTATTAACTTACCTACCTGCCTATATCGCCTACCTATCTACATTGCCTACCTGTTTGTATCTGCCTACCTGTCTATATCTACCTACCTGTTAGCATCTGCCTACCTATCTGTATTTGCTTGCCTGTCTGTATCTACTTACCTTTCTGCATTGCCTACCTATTTGCATTGCCTACCTGTCTGCATCGCCTACCTATTTGCATCTGCCTACCTGTCTATATCTGCCTACCTGTCAGCATCTGCCTACCTGTCTGCATCTGCTTGCCTATCTATATCTGCTTACCTGTCTGCATTGCCTACCTGTCTGCATTGCCTACCTGTCTGTATCGCCTACCTGTTTGCATCTGCCTACCTATCTATATCTGCCTACCCGTCAGCATCTGCCTACCTGTCTACATTTGCTTGCCTATCTGCATATACTTACCTGTCTGCATCTACTTGCCTGTCTGCATCTACTTACCTGTCTGTATCTGCCTACCCGTCAGCATCTCCCTATTTGTGCCTACCTGTCTGTGCTACCTTGATTCGATCAATCAATTGAATCGTTTATAGTGCTCGCTGGCTAGTCGTTGTCGTCTGGCTCTGGCGACGGTTGTCTAGTTCTAGCGACGGTCGTCTAGCTCTGGCGACAGTCGTCTAGTTCTGGCGACGGTCATCTGGTCCTGGTAACGGTCATCTGGTTCTGGCGACGGTCGTCTGGTTCTAGCGACGGTCGTCTAGTTCTGGCGACGGTCGTCTGGCTCTGGCGACGGTCGTCTGGTTCTAGCGACGGTCGTCTAGCTCTAGCGACAGTCGTCTGGTTCTGGCGACGGTTATCTAGCTCTGGCGACGGTCGTCTGGTTTTGGCGACAGTCGTCTGACTCTGGAGACGGTCGTCTGGTTCTGGCGACGGTCGTCTGGCTCTAGCGACGGTCGTCTAGTTCTGGCGACGGTCGTCTAGTTCTAGCGACAGTTGTCTGGCTCTGGCGATAGTCGTCTGGCTCTGGCGACGGTCGTCTGGTTCTGGTAACGGTTGTCTGGTTCTAGCGATAGTTATCTAGTTCTAGCAACGGTCCTCTGCTGGCTGCCGTTCTAGTGCCTCCCTAGGTAGGGAGGATGTAAGGAAGGAAAGAAGGGTAAAAAATAAGGCGGCTACATAGGCAGAGACACGTGTAGACGCTATTGGGAATATAGCGGGGACCCGATGCAGAGCTTCGTGTAGAGCCTCCGTACGCAGAGCTTCGCGCAGAGCCTTATGCAGAGCCTCTGTACGTAGAGCTTCGTATAGAGCTTCGTGTAGAGCTTTGTGTAGAGCCTCCGTATGCAGAGCTTCGCGCAGAGCCTCATGCAGAGCTTCGTGCAGAGCTTCGTGCAGAGCTTCGTGTAGAGCTTCGTGCAGAGCCTCCGTACGCAGAGCCTCGCGCAGAGCCTCG
>Ga0307507_10010482_pt1 | contig 11968 bp, 7 predicted proteins | sample 7_EM_MG_FD_207223 | JGI IMG/M metagenome (GOLD analysis project Ga0307507, IMG submission 207223) | Populus trichocarpa ectomycorrhiza microbial communities from riparian zone in the Pacific Northwest, United States - 7_EM | ecosystem: Host-associated > Plants > Roots > Unclassified | place...
TATGGATGGTGATTGTGGGCAACCTGATGCAGATGGAGCATCGCAATCATGCTAACTGTGAATAAAGCAGCATTGCCCAATAGGCCACCAACATGATCCAATTTGAGGGATTTCTTTGCAAATTCAAAACTCGAAAGGAGAACTTTGATCACTGTGTTAGGCCTCTTCCCTTCACGCCTAATCAGGTTCTCACCTAATGGGCTTGTAGGAGAACCATAAAGGTTTTCAGGGGACACAAAGTGACTTGCATCATGTACATCCCCGACAAATGCCAGAGCTTCTTCAATTACTTTGTACTTCTTACCATGGTGTTCAGCCAATCTCATAGCCAGAATAATCCTGCTTTGTTCTAGTCGAGCAATTGCAGCATCTATCTCAGCCCGCTGATGTATTTGTACTGTCTGCATAACAGAAGAAATGACATAAATATCCAATGATGCATGAGTATGAAATGTGAAGCAAAGAGTTCTACCAACATAAATTGAAGCATAAGAAACAAAAGCCAATATACTTGAGGGAGCATCACTATTGGCACCTAGAACAACTCAACCAAGCACTGTCCCAAACATTCTTCTCATTGTAGGACCAGATGACTTCCGTTTACTGTAATCAATCTTGCATGATTACCAGTTCTGACTCACTCCATTCTCTTTGAGACTACCAATTGAAGCTATGCTATCCCCAACATCAGCAGGGCTTATCTATCTAATTACAATCAGTCAGATATGTTTAGCGCCCCCCTCCCCAGAATAACTGACCATTTGTGATCTGAAATGATTTCAGAAGGCTTTATTTGACCAGGCACTGCTCAAAAAAGTCCTTTTTGCCATTCAGATCTTCCTGGGGTTACCACTTCAACGCAGTCCTTAACACTCACATCTTCTCCAGTACCTCAATAGGTCCACTATATTCTTCTGACAGCACTTCGACCCACTCAGACCCTAAAAACTAGATTCACTTTTGCTGGACAATCGATGCACCATCGACAAAAGGGAACCTACTCCTTCATTGCAACCAGAAAACACAGAGCCGTGTCACGTTCTAACTATTTAGCATACTATCAAGGACAAAAGAGTCCTCTCCTCCACACTATCTCAAAGCATTCTTAACTGTAAAACAGTTGTATCCAAACAAGTTGTACACTACTTCTAGTCTTATTGAGTCTAGAAGGAACCAACACAATAATTATCAGATGCGTCTCACTTTCTCCAGTCCTTTCACATAAGTTCAACTCATTAAGCACCCCACAATATCAAAGCATGTCAGCAATCCACAAGCCTTACAATCATCTAATTACAATTATAAAATAAAGAACACTCTTTTGCCTAAATTTGATTAAGCTAGTCTGGTTCTCATAACAACCAATGCAGGCTAAATTAACAGGAAAACAAATATCAAAATCGAGTCGCAACCAAATTTATCAAACAAGCAAAATGATCAAAATCACTCAAATTAATAACAATAATTTCATGAATTCTCATAAAATTAATTACCAAACAATCAATAAATAGAAACCCTGGATTCAGATTTCTCTCCCTCCACCAATAATTTCACCAACCAATCATACCATACCCAAAAGAAACCCACCAAAAGAAAAACCCCCCAAAAAAACTTCCAAATTCCCTTCATTTCCGACAAATTACTCGAAACCAAATAAAACCCACAAATACAAAAAAAAAAATCCCATAGACCCAAAAACCAAACTCACATGAAAGAACTCCAATTGATCTTCAAGATTCTCGAGAGCAGTCCGAATAGAGTTAAGACTCTTAGCCTCTTGAATGGTCGACAAGTCGTTCCCATCAACTCGAAAATCCTTAAAAAAAACGAACCCAGATGCCCGATTGTTGCTGTTGCTGTTGTTGTCTTCAAATCCGACATCGTTTTCGTTGTTGAGCTTCTTGTTGGTGGTGGTGGTGGTGGTTTTGAGGGATTTGATTGAGTGGAGGAAGTGAGAGCGTGAAATTGAGTGAATAGCGTCGCTCAATTTGTCGTGTAAGTCCCATATTTTTTCTAGGACAGCTTCTATTTCTTCGAGCTCCATGTCCCATTTCATTTCATTAGAGAGAAGAAGGGAAGAAAAAGGGAAGCAGGTAATCGAGAGGGAAAGAGATTTTTTACTTGCACTCCAATTTTGGGTGCACTTAAATTTTGTAGGGGGGAAATGATTTTTGGGTGGGTTGGGGTTAGATAGGGCCCATTTCTTTGTTTAATCAATTTTTACCCATGCCTCAGCAAGTGCTTTATTAAAAACAAATAAAAAAATAATTTTTTAAATGAAAATATTTTTAAAATGTATATTTCACTGAAATATTAAATACACGTGTTTTTTTAAATATATTAAAATATTTTTTTATTTTTAACATTAATACATCAAAACTATAAAAAATCAATAAAAAACATTAATTTAATTTTTTTTAAATAAAACACACCCAAAAAAAATTATTATACTTCCAAACACCATCTTAATCATTATCTCTTAAATTGTGGTGAGTATTTGTTGAGACGGTATGATTTATATCGGAAAATTAATTTTTTTATTTAAAATTAAATTAAAATAAATGAAAAAAAAACTTATTAGTTTAATTTTAATTTGATTTTATATTTAAGTTTAATTTGAATTAATAAACCTTAGTTGAGCTAATTTTTTACTGCTTTTGATTCACATTGCCTTTGTTTTATAAAAGGATCTTTAGTTTATAATGAATTTTTTAAATTGGTTTGGTTAAATTTAATTTGGTTTTTTAAGTTTTTAAAATTTAAAACCAAAACCAAACTGTTTTTTATTTTATAATTGAATATTAAAAAAGTAAAAAAACCTTTGAGTTCGGTTTTTATCTTATGAATTATTATAGGAGGAGACTTACAAACTTATATAATGTTTTGTGATGGCACAGGCTGTACAGTAAACCTAATGTGTGTTTATATAATTTTATACATTAACAAAATAATCATTGATCTATTTAGATTTCGACCGACTTTTATTCAATTCGATGAGACAATTTGTACATGGCAATGCTAGGTGTGCTTGACATTGCATTTCAGAAGTGTTTTAAAAAGAAATTAAAATTTTTTATTTTTTTTATTTCAAATTAATATTTTTTTTATATTTTCGTATCATTTTAATGTACTGATGTCAAAAATAATTTTTAAAAAATAAAAAATATTATTTGATATGTTTTAAAATAAAAAATACTTTTAAAAACAATCGTTACTATAGCTCCAAACACATCTGAGTATATTGTTTTTGTAGTTTATATTTTATATTATTATTTCAGCATAATAGATTATTATGTCAACCTATATCACGTTGTTAGGAATGATTAAGGATTACTCTAATTAGCTATATTTGAAGATGCAGCTACGATTACACTTTGTATTTTTAAATTAAAAATATTATTTTAGTATTTTTAATATATATAATTATAGTCGCACTCGTGTTTCTCTTTATATTTATAATTTTTTTCATTTCAAGTCCCAGAGGTTTACTTCATCATTTTTCTTTATTGTTTTTACAAATTTTTTTTATAAAATTCTTTGGATTATTTTGAATTGTTTAAAGAATAATTGATAGTTGATTATTATATTTTATTGATCTCTTATATTTCACAAGTGGGGGTGAAGTTTCTTGAAATAGTATCAAATAGTTTAGCCATGTTACATTCATAGCTGTGGAGATGCTAGCAAGCATGCATGAGGCATTGCTACTTATAACTATGATTGCATGTTATTAACTTATAATTTTGTCAATAAAAGTAATTGACTGACAAAAATAATTATCTTAATTTATATCATATGTGATTGCCAAGGCTCGATTTTTCTAGCATAAGCTAGCAAAGGGACCCACATTTGTTTATAAAAAAAACCTTTTTTTTTCAATGTTCTCTTCTTATGAATTTTTAAATTGATTTTAGCTAGTATCGGATATTGTTTGGGAATATGGATGACATGTGTTTTTTTTTAAATTTGATTTTTTTTTGTTTAAAATTGTTTTGATATGTTACTGTTAAAAATAAATTTTTTAAAATAAAAAAAATTATTTATATATATTTTCATGCGAAAAGTATTTTAAAAAATAACTTGTTATCATAATATCAAATACACTAAAATGAATATAATTTTAGAGCTGATTTTAATTAGAATCCAACCAGATCGTAGTTAAGAAATTGTTGGGTTGAAGGTTATGCAAGTTGGTGGTTGTAATGGGTTTAGTTTATTGTATTTGTTTGAGTTTGGATAGACTAGTTTGGTCTAGTGTGTTGGTAGCGCGGTTTGGGAGACTTTTGGTTGAGCTATGTGGATTGGCAATGAAGATCTTAGATTTTAAAGTGTTTTTCTATGAGATGTGTCGTGCGACCCTCCTCTTCAACAAATATACTCGTGATTATAGTATGTGTGTGAAAGAGAAAGGATTGTAGTTGGATCAAAGGGTTGAAATTGAAATTATGAAGGTTATGGGCGAGGATACAGGTTATAAAAGTGGTGGCTATGGAGTTTGGCTGTATTGTGAGCTTGGTGAGATTATAGTTTTTTTTTTAGTTTTTTTTAGTTTAACGTGGGTATCCGGGTTAGCTTGCGCGTACCTCGACTAATCCCACGGGCCCTGAAGTTAATGACCATGTAAGCCTCCAGTGGCCATCATATGAGCAACCACATGGCTCGAACCTGAGACCACAGAAGGAGCAAACCTCTTGGTCCCAGACTCTTACCACTGGGCCACTACCTAGATGGTTGAGATTATAGTTTTATGGTTGGAGATAGTGGCTGTTGGGGGATCAAAGGGAAGGAAAGGTGGTGGCTAGGTATGATGTTTAGAGGAAGAAGATGTGTGAAATGGTAGTTAGGCTATGCTTTTTTTTTTATTCAATGAAAAATTAATAATATTTAAAATAAAGGTTTTTTATTTGTTAAATAAAAAATTAGCAATCCTATAAATAATCATGTATTTTTTTGTTATATTTTTTTTTTGTAATGATGTTAAATGTTAACACATGTACAAAGTTCATGATGTAAATGGTAGTTTTCTAAACTATAACGGATACTTATAAAATGTACCAAACTAAAAGATGTTAAGGGTTATTTTTCCTTTCTAATATATTGATTTTGAAAATGTATTTTTGTCAAATTATTGTTATTAATAAAATCATTTTTTTAATTGAAAAATAAATATTTAATTTGCCAAAAAAATTAATTTTTTTCACATTAAAATTTTATAAAATTATGATTAAAATAAGATATGATAATAGTATAAGCACATAGAATTAGAATATTAAATTAGGAGGAAAGAAATGATATTAATACAAGGTGAACTCATTAGCTTTGGAATAAGTTCTTTAATCCAGTAAAAATCATACATTTAAAATATTATATTTGATAATAATAAATCTTACTTAGAAATTAAAAATTAAAAAAAAAAACTAATATTATATCAACCACACAGCCAAAAATAAAAGTCTAATAACCAAAGCCAAACAAACCCTAAACACATACTTTCACTTTCAGAAAAAACCGTCAACCAAACGTGGCCTAAGCAAAGACGCTGTGTTTTTATTCTATTAAAGAGAACGCTCTCCCTCTCTTCGTTTTCCTGCTCTCCAAGGAATCAGGAAGAACACAAAAATCCCGAAAAAATGCACTCTTTCCTTAAATAACTCCGAAAGCCCATTATTTTTTGAGCTCCAAACATCTCTTTAATCTACATTTTTTTTCTTCTTTTTTGAGATGATGGGGTCAGAGATAACACGAAATCAATGGGAAATAAACAATGATAGCAAGGGGCATGATTTATCATCGATGGTGGTTCTTCATGGCAGTCATGACCACGGTGGATTGGCTGAGAGAGGCTTCTGTGATGCACAGGTGCAACGACAACCGAATGGAGCAGCAGCAGCTGCAACAACAACAACAGATTGGAATTTAGGGATCGGAGAAAGAGTTTTGTCTGCTGCTGGTGCTGCTTTTCTGTCTGCTATTGTTGTTAACCCTCTTGATGTTGTCAAGGTAATTAATTTTTCAGTGATTTATGTTTATTTTTTTTTATTTTGTTTCATGGGCTTCGGTTTTTTTTTTTTGGATATTTAGGTTTTTAAATGAGGAATTATTTTGGCATTTTTTGGTTGTTGATTTAAGTAAATTCTACTGGTTTTTTTTATAAGATTCATTGGTGTTTCTTGAGTGGAGTTTCCATTTTTTCTGAAGGGATATGATTTTTTTACATTTGATGTTAGTTTTAGTAGTTCAAAAATTGAAATGCATGGTGATTGCGGAGTTGATTCATGTTCTTTGATTTGCAGACAAGGTTGCAAGCACAGGCAGCTGGAGTTGCGTACTCACACCCACTAAGTAACATTACAAGTCGAATGGCATATTTTGGGCCAACCATGGTATGTATGGACTTTTTTTCGGTATTTATATTGTAGAACTATTATTTTTGGCACAGTCTGCGATTGATTGGGGGTGTTGGCTCAGATGTTTGCTGATCTTAGGTGTTCGCCATCATGTACACGTGCTGGGGTTCATGGAACAGTGTTGATTTGTCCTCCAGATTGTTTTCAGTATAAGGGAACTCTGGATGTTTTCTACAAAATCATTCGACAGGTTGGTGGTTTCTTAGTATTTTATTAAATAGAATTATGTAGTGGTATATATGGGTGAAAGAATAATAATAAAAAAAAAACTGCATGATGGGACATTGAAATCCTTGTATGTGTATTTTGCAGTGGAAAAATTTGCATCTCAGATGCAATTAATACAAGTTTGACATCGTGTTTGGTGAAGCAGTTGCAGGCATGCATATTATCCTTTATTATTGTGAAATGATTGTGATATGCATATGCAACTCTGTGGTTCATATCCATAATGACTTCGTTGTTTTAGTTTTCTATGGCTTGAACCACTACCAGATGTGTAATTGGAGGATGAATTTTCAGGAAGGATTTGCGAGGCTGTGGAGAGGTACAAATGCTGCTCTGGCCCTGGCTGTGCCAACAGTAAGTCCCTCAATCACTGAGGTTATTTCAGTTGAGAGGTGGCGCTAATGTGATGTTAAAATATTTTATATTATGTGAGCTTTCAATAATATTTATTCATAATTCTGAATGCAGGTTGGGATCTACCTACCATGCTATGATTTATTTCGTAATTGGCTGGAGGATCTAACTGCCCAAAATATTCCTGGTGCCACACCTTATGTGCCTTTGGTAGCAGGCTCATTGGCACGTTCGTTAGCTTGTGCAACTTGCTACCCTATCGAACTTGCTAGAACCCGCATGCAGGTAGAAACAATGATTTCTTATATTTATACTGTCTGTTTTATATTGGGAATGAATCCCTCTATCAGGTGCATATTCATCCATCTTTTACACACCTCCAGTACTGTTATGGAGGGATGCTATAAGTATGCAGATTCCAAGCTCCCTAAGCTACAACTAATAGTTAATTAGTTTCAATGTGACGCTAGAAATGGAACTATTGATGTCACCTGTTTAAGTCGATGATGATTTACCCTTGTCGACATTTTGTTTTTTTTTTTTGGTATTCTAAAATGTTGTTTGATCCCTGTCGCCCATTGTAATCTGGATTGGTGCCATAAGTAGGAAGCATAGAATTTGAGATTATTTCTGTGTGGCTTTATATTTGTGTTTCTGTGCCTTCTCTCTTTTTTTTTCTTAAATTGTTTTTGTGAATGTTTGTTCTTTTATATGAATTACAATTTGGTGCACAGTTCTTTGTTCCCAATTCATTATGTGGACAGCAATTGGGCACTCACTGTTTTCCCAGATTCCATAAGGATGTACGACTAAACATAATTTCAAGGGATGTTATTTGAAGTGTTCCTCGATGCATCAATCTATTTTGTGACAGAAAATGTTGAACCAGGAATTCCACAATTTCAATGATTTAGTCTATGTTTTGTCACCCCAGACATTGTTTAAGAAACTAACTCTATACTATGAAATTGTGTTTGATTTAATACTTGATCCTGGATGGTTGTTTTCTTTTCATGGGAGCTTATTATTTAACTTTTTTGTTGCAACAACCATAGGCATTTAAGGCAACTCAAACTGGTAAACCTCCCGGAGTTTGGAAAACACTACTCGAGGTCCTCTCCCATGTCAGAAGTACAAACAATGTTCAAAACAGTAAGGATTCTTTTATGGTTGCATACTTGTAGATCTTCCTTGGATTGGAAATTGAAGGTAGTGTAATAAAACTATAAGAGATGTGTATCCTGTTTCACCCCTCATCTGAAATATCACCTACTTTGAATGACTGTGGCCTCAAACTCAGCTTTGTTACTAGTAATGATTGGTGAGGAATAAAGTTTACTGGCAATCAGTATCCGTGCTCGGGAGAGAAAAAAAAAGTCTTTTGCTGCTGGCTGGCATTGGTTCATTAAAATTCATACAAAATCCATACCGCTTACAAGAAACCTATGAAAAAGTCTTGAATACTGAAAGGACAATGTAGGATCCTGTCAGAAAAGAAAAAAAGGATGAAAATGAAGGGTTGGAGATCAAAAGTCAAAACATGTCCCAGTAAATATATAATGCAGAATCAACTTGTTGTTTTGGAACTACTTATTGCTATAATTAACATGGTTTCTTGCAACAGCAAGAGGCTACCGCTTCTTGTGGACAGGCATGGGAGCACAACTTGCTCGTGATGTTCCGTACTCAGCAATTTGTTGGTCAACCCTTGAGCCAGTAAGTGCGTCATCTTATTGGGAATTTTCTTTTTTGGGCTAATGGATTTCAGATGTAGTTATAGTCTATATGCTGCATATTTTGCTGAGAAATGGCAAATTCTTTTTTCTGTTGATGTAGATCAGGAGAAGGCTCCAAAGTTTGGTTGGCGAGGAATCCAATGGTTTGAGTGTCTTTGGAGCAAACTTTTCTGCTTCTTTTGTCGCAGGAAGTCTTGCTGCTGCTGCTACATGCCCTCTAGATGTTGCAAAAACCCGCAGGCAGATAGAGGTTAGGTTATTTCTTCTCCCTGTCCTTCTGAACGCAATTTTAGGCAGATTTTAGCCTCCATTCATATGTGTTAGGGTGTTCCATACATATTGTAATTTAGGGCTATGGAATGCTGGTTCTGAAGTTCCTAGAGCTGAATCCATTTGGTTATCAGTATGGGAAGGTTTTATACCAGCTAGAGAAAGCGGAATAAGCATAAGCAAACCAGCCAACCCTGTGTTCTGTTCTATAGTCAATAATTCACTCTAACCTGCTGCTGAGTATGCCCTGCAATCCCAGGTGCTGGAGTGAGAGACTGGAGGAAGCCTCTGACCCTCCGCTCTAACCCTCTTGCCTATCCTTTAGCCTGCCCCTTCTGAGTTAACCTCTCGGTAGAGGGTCATTATTTGAGAAACAACTAAAAGTAAATACTGCAATTAAATTATTATTTTGTTTCATGAAAGCCAAACGAGAACAAGAGGAACCAACTGAAATAGGTTCCAGATTGTGGCTTGAGAATTGAATTCATGCACTGCTATCTTGACCAGTGATATCTAATGAATTTGACATCTTTTAATTTTTAGAAGGATCCTGTCAGAGCATTGAGGATGACTACCCGGCAAACATTGATGGAAGTTTGGAGGTATCTTCCTAATTTCATGAATTTAGTTTTTGATTAAAACCCATCTTCTTCATTAATCAATGCCAAACTGTTGTTAGGTTCTCTTTGTAGGCTGGTACCTGGTGGCATGCGAACCACTTGATTGCATTGCCATGACAGATCTAATGAGCTTCACAATATGTTAATGAATATTGATTTCATTGGAACAGGGATGGAGGAATAAGGGCACTGTTCACAGGTGTTGGTCCTCGTGTTGGTCGTGCCGGGCCATCTGTTGGGATTGTAGTTTCATTTTATGAAGTTGCGAAGTATGCTCTACATCACCGATATGCGACTTCAGAATAAATTGGGATTGGTGTCCTCACAAGTTTTTTGGTTCTTGCGGAAGCAATGTTTGGTGACGGCATGGGAGCAACACTTGACATTGGAAAAACAGCCAGTAGTAGCTTATGTGAATAATATAAAAGCAGAGAAGAAATGCAGTTTAATCATGTGTTTAGGTGCTTTTCTCTAGGCCTGGAAGAGCATGATTGAATCCTTCTTTTGATCATCCAATTTTGTCCATAGCGTCTACTGCTCCAAAGAAGGAGAAATTTTGATACTTCGGGAAATTTTCTCCCAGCAAAATTTTTTTCTGAGTTGACCTCAGTTTACAAACTCTCTTCCATACTTCTTCCATCTGTTTCTTACATTTCGAGTTAGATCACTAAATGTACAATCGTTGAGAATTATGAGGTGTGAACGGGAAGAAGTCAGGAATTTGAAAGAAAGTTCATATATGGAACACAAATGATTATGGCTTATGAACTATGAAGTGGCCGCAGGTATAATTTTAAAATATTTTTTATTTGAAATGTATCAAAATAAATTTTTATTTAGTTTAATTAAGGTTGTGCTTATTTCATTGCTGGTCACCGCTAGTTATGAAGAGAATTCTTTATTGATTTTCTATAAAATATTTATTTAAACGAGAGCTTCCAAATACATTATAAAAATGAATAAAGAAGGTATAAGGAAGGTATAATAATACTATGAATGATTCAATATTGAATACCAATGATAATATCAGTAAATGTGCTTTAATATGTTTTTTTAAATTATTATTTACATGAAAGAATATTAAATTGATTCTTATTTAGGTGTGTTTTAGTAATTTTGATGTTATTTTTAATATATTTTTAATTAAAAAAACATTGTGCGAATTACCAAATAAGAGTTATCAACATGTCCTTGGCTGATCTAATTATATGGGGGAAATGCTAAGAGTTTTTTTTTTCTTCAAAATAGTACACGTGGCAAAAATAAAATGCAAAGTAGCATATTTAGGGGAAAAAAACTAGGAAAGTAATGCAGTTCAACTGGTTGAATTACTGAAAATAGTATAATTAGTTAAGATTTGATAGATTACACTATTTCTAATAATGCAACCTTAAAAAAATTAAAATAATTATGATATCAAGAGTATAGCATAATTTTAAAAAATAAAATAAAAATATGATCAAGGCTGTGTTAATTAAAGGGAACATCACAGCCTTCACAAATTTAATGGCCAGTAACTCCTCTTATATTGATTTTAAGACAAGTGAATAAAATATTCATTTGTGCCAAAATTTACATAAAATCTAGGAGTATCCATCTTCACATGCTAATGCAAAGAGCGAATTATTATTCTCAATCTTTAACCTATAGTATGTTAGAATATATATTGATGTTGGTAAACCAAACACAGCCCATCATGTCTTTATATTTCATTTAGAATTCATCACAAATTATTGAGAAATCAGGAAATATGAAATATAAATTTTGTTCTCATATATTAATAGTATTTTTTTTCCTTTTCTCTTTTAGCAATGAAAATTAATTTAGAATTGAAACTATCCTCCACGTTGTAGATAAATTATTAAAATATTAATTGTGAATGAATTTATTTGATACTGGTGTAATGATTGTTTTTTAAAATATATATTTTTTGAAATATATTGAAATAATATATTTTTATTTTTTTAAATTTTTTTTATATTAAAAAATCAAAACGATATGAAAAAATTAAAAAAATAATTTGAAATAAAAAATAAAAAACACTTATTTTTTAAAATAATTTTTAAACATAAAAACAAATGGATTATATATATATATATATATATATATATATGACAAGATTTTCTTCTGGAAGGCCGACAGACATATTCCTTCAAGTCTCATCAAATTACATATGGAAATAATTAGAACACACCAAACATTTTTCTTAGAAGAGAATATATCAATCTTGTCCCACATAGAAAAAGAAAAAAAAAAGGAGATTGATTTGACGTTACATCCAAAATAATGTATGTGCCTTAGTTCGATGAATCATCAGTGAATAAGGTATGTGAGCACCAACGCCACAAGCATT
>Ga0307507_10010483_pt1 | contig 11967 bp, 12 predicted proteins | sample 7_EM_MG_FD_207223 | JGI IMG/M metagenome (GOLD analysis project Ga0307507, IMG submission 207223) | Populus trichocarpa ectomycorrhiza microbial communities from riparian zone in the Pacific Northwest, United States - 7_EM | ecosystem: Host-associated > Plants > Roots > Unclassified | place...
TGGAGCGCGCAATGAGGCACGTCGGATTCATCCTGGAAGACGGCTTCCAGGTGATGGGAATGGCCGCGCTGTCGGCCTTCGAGTTCGCCAACGTCGAACTCGGGCGCGAAGCCTATCGCGTGACGGTCATGTCCGAAGCCGGCGGACCGGTGCAAACCTCACTCGGGATGATGGTGGAAACCGCGCGATTCGAGGCCCCGCCGGACACGCTGATGGTGCTGGGGCGGATCGTACCGCAGCCACCCTCGCCGGCGCTGCGATCCTTCCTCGTCAAGTGCGCCGCCGAGTCACGCCGGGTCGCCGGGGTCTGCACCGGCGCCTTTGCGCTCGCAGATGCCGGCCTGCTCGACGGACGCAGCGCCACGACACACTGGGCCCATGCCCGGCGGCTGCAGCAGCTGCATCCCGACGTGCGTGTGGATGAGGATCGCATCTTCATTGCCGACGGCAATATCTGGACCTCGGCCGGCATGAGCGCCGCGATCGACCTGACGCTGGCCCTGATCGAGGATGATCATGGCGCGCAGACCTCGCGCATGGTGGCGCGCAACCTCGTCGTCTATCATCGCAGACCGGGCGGGCAGTCGCAGTTCTCGGCGCTGCTGGAGCTGGAGCCTCGCTCCGATCGTGTGCGCCGTGCGCTGGTCTATGCCAGGGAGCATCTGCGCAATCCGCTCTCGGTGGAGGAGCTGGCCGAGGCCGCAAGCCTGAGCCCGCGCCAGTTCAGCCGGGTGTTTCGCGAGGAAACCGGGCAGTCGCCGGCCAAGGCCGTGGAGCGCCTGCGCCTCGAGGCGGCGAAAGCGATGATCGAGGACGCACGCCACCCCATGGATGTGGTCGCGCGCGAAACCGGCTTTGCCGATCGCGACCGCATGCGCCGCGCCTTTCTGAGGGCCTATGGCCAGCCGCCGCAGAGCCTTCGCCGCAGCCTGCGCCACATTGAATGGGAGGACGACGAAGCCAGCGCAGCGTGACGTGGTGCAGGTCCGAGCCGATGTGCCTGACGGACATCTGACATTCGCACCCGCGCCATTTGGCCGGTGCCGCCGAGCTGATCTTCCCGAGCAACGCGTTTGCTGTTGTCGCGAGAAAAAGCCGATCCCCACCTGGCGCGCGAAGGCGCCGGCGTAGCGAGTTTCGTCCAGATTGCGGGTTTGGTCCGCTGCGATGGTGCTTGCTCGGCTCAGGCCTGCAGTGCTTCCATCAGCACCTGCACCAACTGGCCGCCTTCAGGCGTCGCCCAGCTGCCGGCCAGCTCAGCGATGACCTGGTTGGTGCTGGTCAGCGTGACGCCGTTCTTGTCCATGCGGCGCAGAGCCATGTCGTCGGCCATCCTGGTCGGCGAAGCGCCGGCGTCGGCGACGACCTGCACCTCGAAGCCGTCGCGCACGAGGCTCAGGGCCGGATAGACCGTGCAGACGTCGTTGGTGACGCCGGCAATGATCAGCTTCTTGCGCCCGGTCGCCTTGACCGCCTTGGCGAAATTCGCATCGTCCATGGCATTGACGATCCCGAGACGCTTGATACGCGCGGCGAACTCGTTCGGCAGGATGGTTTCCAGCTCGGCGAGCAGCGGGCCCTGCGCATACTCTTCCATGCTGGACGTCAACACCGTGGGCAGCTTCAGGATCCTGGCGGTCTTGGCCAGCATCAGCGCGTTGCGCTTCAATTCCGCGAACGGCAACGATTTGGCCCAGCCCATGGTGCCGACCTGGTGATCGATCAGCAGCAAGGCGGCGTTGTCGGCAGTAAATCTCTCGTAAGCCATCATGAAGGTCTTTTCGGTTTTGGCCAGGGCGCATGCGCCTCCAGCTGGGTCATCGTTCAGCGCATAGGAGACGAGAGCGTGCCGAATTCGCCACGCCGATAACTCGCAACGGCATCGGTCACAGCCTCCGCCGACGCCATCGCCATTGACCCTTGCCAGTGCACCGGTTGACGCAGCGGCAGGCCGGCAAACAGCACGGCCTTGGCACTGCCTTGCCTCGCGTGGAGCGTGATGGTTCGGGGCTCCGCCTGAGCCGCAAAGACCGGAAGCCCGGGCCCGTCGTGGTCAAAGCGTTGGCCATCAACCGTCACCGTGCCGTGGATCGGCATGACGAAGGCGTTATGGCCTGCCGCCAGCGGCACGATCAATTCGGAGCCATATTCGAGCGAGATGTCGATCAGGTCCACGTCGGTTGGCGGCGTCAGTGGCGAATGCGTCTGACCGTAGCTACCCAACGGCACCCGGACTCTTGCGCCGGGCAGCTGCACAACGGGCACGTCCTGTGGCGCCAGGCCCAATGCGAACGGTGGCGCATCCTGCCGCTCGCGCGCAAGGTTGATGAAGATTTGCAGCATGTGCACGGTCTTGCCGGTTTCAGCCGGGACTTCCTCGTGCACGACGCCACGCCCCGCGGCAGTCCAATGCAGGCCACCGGGACGTATCAGCGTGCGATTGCCGAGCGAATCGCGGTTATCGATGCCGGTCTCGGAGTCGAGAAACAGGTAGGACACAGCCGAAAAGCCGGCGTGGGGATGCGGCGGGAACGTCGCCCCACTCATCCACGCATGGTCGACACCAAGGAAGGGATCGATTTGCGCAGCCGCCTCATTGCCGTGCAGGCCGTAGGCACGGAAGTGGCTGCCGTGATTCATGCGCTGCAGACGGGCGGTCGTGGAGATGGCGGTACTCATCATGCGATCTCGGTCGCGCTCAAGGCCGGATAGTCGGTGTAGCCCTGTTCGCCGGGGGTGAAAAACGTCGTCCTGTCCGGCGCGTTGAGCACCGCGCCTTGGCGGATGCGCTCGGGCAGGTCCGGGTTGGCGAGGAAGCTGCTGCCGAACACCGTCGCGTCGGCGTGACCGCTATCCAGCAAGGCTTCGGCAGAGTTTTGGTCAAGTCCGCCGCCGGCGAGGTACGCACCGTCGAAGCGCGGCCGCAGCAGCGCGTGGTAATCGACCTTGGCGCCGAACAGCGCGACGTGCAAATACGCGAGATTGAAGGCGTTCAATTGTTCGACGAGATACGCATAGGTCTCCTGCGGGGCCGCGTCGGAAATGTCGTTGTAGTTCATCTCCGGCGAGATCTTGATGCCGACGCGATCGCCGCCGGCCTCCGCCGTCATCGCCGCCAGCACCTCCAGTACGAAACGCGCGCGATTGACGAGCGAGCCACCGTATTCGTCCTGGCGCTTGTTGCTGCCGGATGACAGGAACTGTTCGGGCAGATAGCCCGAAGCGGCATGCAGTTCGACCCCGTCGAAACCGGCCGCGAGGGCCCGCCTGGTCGCTGCGCGGTAACCGGCGACGACGTCTTTGATCTCGGCCGCATCAAGCGCTCGGGGAGTGACGAAATCCTGCTGGCCGTTGGCGGTCCAAGTCTGGCCGGCCGGTTTGATCGCCGACGGCGCCACAGGAAGCGCGCCCTCCGGGAGCAGCGACGGGTGCGAGATGCGCCCGCAATGCATGAGCTGCATGAAGATGCGGCCGCCGCGGGCGTGCACGGCCTCGGTCACCCGCTTCCAGGCGGTCACTTGCGCGTCGGTCTCGATACCCGGCGTCCGCACATAGCCCTTGCCCATCGCCGTGGGATAGACGCCCTCAGTGATGATCAGCCCGGCGCCAGCGCGTTGAACGTAGTAGGTGACGACCAGATCGCTTGGTACGCCAGCGTCATCGGCGCGGGAACGGGTCATTGGCGCCATGACAAGCCGGTTGAGTAACGTGTATCGGCCGAGGCCGACGGGCGTGAATAAAAGGCTCATCGTGTGGTGCTCCTCAATGGATGAGGGGTAGATGGATCAAACCAGACGTGGAATAAAGACGCAAATTGTGAAATGATTGATCCATTGGTGGAGCAATGGCCATGGAGCTGCTGAACGACATGGCAGTGTTCGTCGAGGTCGTGAAGGCGCGGAGCTTCCGTCGCGCGGCTGAGGCGATCGGCATGCCGAACTCGACGCTATCGCGACGGATCAGCGGCCTGGAGAAAGCAATCGGGCTGCGCCTCCTGCATCGCACGACGCGCCGGATCGAACTGACCGAAGCCGGTCAGCTCTATTTCGACCGCTGCAAGCGCATCGTTGAGGAGGCCCGGCTGGCGCATGAGCAGCTCGGCGAGATGCTGGCGCAGCCGAGCGGCGTGTTGCGCGTCTCCCTGCCGGTGGACTATGCGAGCATTTACCTGGCGCCGCTGATCGCCCAATTCGCCCGGCGCTATCCCGGCATCCGCTTCGAATTCGACCTCACGCCGCGGCGGGTCGATCTGGTGACTGAGCCGTTCGACGTGGCGATACGCATGGGAGAATCGCCGGACTCGAATCTGATCGCGCGCCAGCTTGCCCGACTGCAGCGCTACCTCTACGCCTCGCCGCGTTATCTCGAAATTTCCGGCGAACCGGGCCAGCCGGCCGACCTGGCCCAGCATGAGATCCTGCTGCTTCGCGGGCAGGCCGACGCGTGGACGCTGCACCACGCGGCCGAAACGGCTGTGGTTACGATCGGCGGCCGCTTTCGGCTCAACAGCATCGGCATGATCCGGCGCCTGGCGACGCTCGACCTGGGCATCGCCATGCTGGCGGAAGAAGTCGTTGCCGAGGATCTTGCCGCAGGGCGACTGCGTCGCGTGCTGCCGCAGTGGCAGGGGACGCCAATTCCGGTCTACGCCATCACCGAGACGCGCCTCCTGCCGGCGAAGACGCAGCGCTTCATCGAGTTCCTGCGGGAGTGCCTGGAGCAAGCCTGACGGCGCGTGCGATCGGGCGGCGACAGCAACGTCACGCGTCGGCGGGAGCCCTTCGCAATCCGCCGCCGCGTGGCGACCGCCGGATCACGACCGGCGCGCGCTGCTTCGTCTGGAGATCAGCCTCAGCCAAGGCGCCAGATGGAAGGCACTCATCAGCAGATACATCAGCACCATTCCGTTCAGCGGGAACGCCTGCTGCGCGGCCGAGCACAGCATGTCCGGCGCACCGGCGCCGAGAACACCGGTCAGCAGCGCCATCATCGCGAAGGTGGGCGCGGCCGCGAGGCACAGCCAGTCGGCTGCACCGAAGGCGGCGGCATTGCCGCCTTCGGCACAGGCGCCCACAGTTTCAGGCCGGGTGACGATCATCGTGGCGGATCCGCGACTGACCTGCGCTGGCTTGTTCGTTGCGGCCGAGCCGGGACACATCAACGCCCCGGTCAGGCTCGTACTGGTCATGACGGCGCCACCAGACGCCGCTCTCGTTGCGTCCCCTGGGGGCGCGGTCGAGCCACTGGTACATGCCCCAGAGGCCGTCCAAGCCGCGCGCATAGGTGGAATAGGTGTGGTAGACGACGCCGTCCTCGCGCACGAACGCGCTTAGGCCCGGCCGGTCGCGCGTGTATGTGGCGGCGTCGGTGCCGCAGGACGCCGCGAACTCGACCACCGGCGCCGGAGCCTGTGCCGCGTCCATCACGTGCCCGTTGCGCCGATAGTTGTATTCGATCGTTCCGTCACGCTGTTGCGCCTCGGTGAACGAGACGTTGAAGTCGAAGTTGAAGTCGCCGCCGTGCGAGGAGGCCCAGGGAAACGTCCACCCCATCCGCCGCTTGTACGCCTGCAGTTTCGCAAGCGGCGCCCGCGACACCGCCGACAACGTGACGTCGTGGTTCGCCAGGTGGATGACGAATCCGTCAAAGCCGTCCGCGATCGCCGAGCAGGATGGACACCCCGCCGTGTAATCGGGTCCGAACATGAAATGGTAGACGAGGAGCTGCGAACGCCCCCTGAAGAGGTCCGCCAGCGCGACCGTCCCTTCGTCGGTCTCGAATCGATAGGTCTTGTCGACCCGCACCCACGGCAGCGCCTCGCGTCGCCGCGCCAGCTCGTCACTGCGTCGCGTCAGGTCCTTTTCCGCCTCGATCAGATCGAGCCGCGCGGCCAGCCACTCGTCACGCGTGCCGGTGATGTGTTTGGTCATCTTTTGTCCCTTCCTTCGTTGTCGATACGACTTGCTGCTTGGTGGTCGTGAGCTAGACTAGGAGCCGGCATCGCGCGGGTGGGAGTGTCAAGTCTGGCGGGATTTCAATGGACTCGCTGATCACGGCCGCAGGCCGCGCGCTGGCGGCGGGTGATCCTCTCGGCGCGCTGAACCGGGTCGCCTTGCGCGAGGATGCACCTGCGCTCGCGCTACGCGGCATCGCGATGGCGCAGCTTGGCGAGTTGGTCCGAGCCAAGGCACTGCTGCGAAGGGCAGCGCGCGCCTTCGGTCCGAAAGAGCCCGTGGCGCGGGCGAGGTGCGTCGTCGCCGAGGCCGAGATCGCGCTGGTCTCGCGCGACCTGACCTGGCCCGCGAAGACGCTCGACGCGGCGCGGGCGGTGCTCGAAGCGCATGGCGATCGGGTCAACGCCGCGCATGCGCGCTATCTCGAGATCCGGCGCCTGCTCCTGATCGGGCGTCTCAACGAGGCCGAGGGCAGGCTCGCCGAACTCGACCCCGCACCGTTTCCGCCGGCGTCGAGGGCCGCCCACGAACTGGTCGTTGCGGGCATCGCCATGCGGCGCCTGCGGACCAAGGCGGCGCGTGCCGCGCTCGCCCGGGCCGAGCGCGCCGCACGCCTCGCAGCCATCCCAGCCCTGACGGCGGAGGTCGCAAGCGCATCCCTCGTCCTGAGTACGCCTGCGGCCCGCCTGATTGCCGACGGCGAGGAGCGCCCTCTCCTGCTCGATGAGGTCGAGGCACTGCTGGCGTCGAAGGCGGTCATCGTCGACGCCTGTCGTCATGTCGTGCGCGCCGCGGGCAACGTGGTCTCGCTCGAAGGCCGTCCGGTGCTGTTCGCGCTGGCGCGCGTGCTGGCCGAAGCGTGGCCGGGTGACGCCACGAGGGCGACCCTGCTGGTGCGGGCTTTCCGGGCGAAGCATGCCGATGAATCGCACCGCGCGCGGTTGCGGGTCGAAGTCGGGCGGCTGCGCAAGGCGCTGCGGACGCTGGCCGGCGTCAGCGCGACGACGCGCGGCTTTGCGCTGCAGCCGCGCCGCGCCGACAAGGTCGTCGTGCTGGCGCCGGCGGTCGACGAGGAGCATGCGGCGGTACTCGCCTTCCTCGCCGACGGCGAGTCGTGGTCGAGCTCGGCGCTCGCTCTCGCGCTCGGCGCCAGCCAGCGCACCGTGCAGCGGGCACTCGACGAGCTGGCCGCAAACAGCAAGGTGCAGTGGTTCGGTCGCGGCCGGGCCCGCCGCTGGATGACCCCGCCAGTGCCGGGATTCCCGTCAAGTTTGTTACTCCCGGCTCCGCTGCCTGACGATTAGATCTTGATCCGACAAGATCGAACTGGATCATGATCCCATCTCGATGGAGCATGATCTCCAGGGAAAACCGGTTCCACCCCGGGATCAAGCCCAACGGCAATTCTTTTCGGGACCATGCGCAGGGATCAACACATGAAGCGATCAGCGGCCGAAATCATTCGCGAGTATGGACCGTTTCCCGGAGTCGACCGCGTCAACGGGGTGACCTATGACGGCCGGCAAGTCTGGTTCGCGACCGGAGACAGGCTGATCGCCTTCGATCCGGCGAGCGAGAAGACGCTGCGCGCCATCGATGTCGCATCCCATGCGGGAACGGCCTTCGACGGTCAGCACCTGTACCAGATCGCCGAGGATCGGATCCAGAAGATCGATCCGGACAGCGGCCGCGTGCTCGCCACGATCCCGGCGCCGGACGGCGGCGGCGCGGGTCTGGCGTGGGCCGAAGGGACGCTCTGGGTCGGGCAGCATCGTAACCGCAAGATCCATCAAGTCGATCCCCAGACCGGGACGATCCTTCGCACCATCGAGTCCAACCGCTTCGTCACCGGGGTCACCTGGGTCGACGGCGAACTCTGGCACGGCACCATGGAAGGCGACGAGAGCGATGTGAGGCGGATCGATCCGCAAACCGGAGAGGTCCTGGAGCGGCTCGACATGCCGCCTGGCGTGAGCGTATCGGGGCTCGAGTCCGATGGCGGCGATCAATTCTTCTGCGGCGGCGGTAGCAGCGGCAAGCTGCGCGCCGTGCGCCGGCCGAGGCGAAGCTCCGCGGCCGGCGGCGGCGCCCAGTCGAAACCCACGCGCAAGTGATCGTTCGATTTGAGCTCGGCACACGGCGTCACGGCAATAGCTTCACGCTTCGACATGAGATCGGCGGACGAGCTGCTCGTTCGGTAACTCAAACATCCACAAGCCCTCCTCGGGCCGGAAGCCTCGTCCGCCCGCCCCTATGACCGGCAAGCTGCAGATAGCGCCACTAGAAGAACAAATCTTTCGCACGTACGATCATTCTGCGGGACGGCGGCCAGTATCGTTCTGCCGCTCAACAGGAGGTCCGCAATGTCTGATCGGCGCTATTTCCGGTGTGCGTGCGCTGCCGCAGTTTTCCTGGGCTCCTTCGTCACGTCTTTTGCCGGCTTCAACCCGGCATCCGTCTATCTGGAGGCCCCGGAAGTCGCCGCGCGCTATCCCGATCCGGAGGTGCACTACACAACGCCGGCCTTTGCGCAGGGAAAGCAGGATTTCACCTCGCAAGACGAGTTGATGGCGTTCCTGGAGGCGCTCGCTACAAAGGCACCGGCCATGCGCATGGAGGTCGGCAGCCACTCCCAGCAAGGACGCGTGCTGCCCGTTCTGTTCTTCTCGCGCGCTCAGCATGCGATCGGCAACGGGGCGAAGCCGGTGGTTCTCATCATCGGCCAGCAGCACGGGAACGAACCTGCCGGTGGCGAAGCCGCCCTGGTCCTGGCGCAACGTGTCGGCACCGGCGATCTGGCCGATCTCCTCTCCACCATCGACGTCATCATCGTCCCGCGCGCCAATCCGGATGGCGCCGATGCGTTTGTCCGTGGACTGGCTGATGGCACGGACCCCAACCGGGATCATACGCTCCAGCGAACCCCGGAAATCCAAACGCTCGGCGCTTTGTTCAACCGGTTCCATCCGCAACTCGTGCTGGATTGCCACGAATTCACGGTGGGCGGCCGCTGGATCGAGAAAGTCGGCGGCCTCGAACGCATCGACGCGATGATCCAATACGCCACAGTCCCCAACCTTCCACCGAGCCTGGAAAAGGCCGAGTCCCAGCTTTTCCTGCCGGCGATCCTGCAGGCTTTCGATACGCATGGTCTGACGCATGACTGGTATCACACGACCGACGGTAGCCGCCACGATTCGCCTGTCGCGATGGGTGGGATCGGGCCGGATACCGGGCGCAACGTCGCCGGGCTGCGCAACGCCGTCAGTTTTCTGCTGGAAACGCGCGGCGTCGGGCTTGGGCGCGCACATCTGGCGCGGCGGGTCGAGACACATGTCGTGGCTGCCGAAGCCATCCTGCAGCTGGCGGCCAAGGATCCCGGCACGTTCATGCAGCTGTCGAAGGAGGCTGCGATCGAGGCCAGCACCTCCGGCCAGCCCGTCGTCATCGTTGCGCATGAACATCCCGAACAGCGCGAGATCATCTTCGTCGACCCCAGGACCGGTGCCGACAAACCCGTCACGGTCACCTGGCTCTCGGCTCTGAAGATCGATCCGGTGCTGACCCGCGCGCGGCCAGCCGGCTATCTCGTCAGCCGTGACGACATCAGTGCCATCGACGCGATCAAGCGGGCAGGCTTGACCTTTCAGCTCGTCTCAGAAGCGGGAATGCTCCCCGGCGATCATTTTCGGGCAACCGATGTTGCCTCGGGAGCGAAGGAAGACGGTCGCGGCGACGACAAGGGCGCCGGAGCAATCATCAAGGGAACCTATGCGCTGGAGAAAGCCGATATCGCTGTGACGCCGAACGATGTCTTCGTTCCGTTCAATCAGGCCTTATCGGGCCTGGCCGTCGCGTTGCTGGAGCCTGAGAGCGACGCCGGCCTAGTCGCCAACAAGCTTGTTCCAGCCGTCAAAGGGCAGCTCTTGTCGATCTCGCGATTGGATCGCGCACCCTGATATCCGCAGCGGCAGGATCCGGTGCGAGATAACCCCCTCATTCAAGGTCGAACACTTCGCCCTGATCCATGCGCACGGCCCGCAACGCACGGGTCTTGCGCCAGTCCTCCTGCTGCGAGGCTTTGGCATAGGTGATCAGCAGCGACCTGCGCGGCGCCCCGCTTCGATTGCGCGTCGCGCCGTGCAGCAGATTGATGTCGAACAGCAGAATGTCGCCGGCCGCGCCTTCCACGCACTTTGCCAGCGGATACACTGGCGCGTCCTGTGCCTCGACGCGATGCGTGCCCGGCACGAGTTGGGTGGCGCCGTTCTCGGCCCCAAACGCATCGAGGAACGCCAGTGCGGAAACCGCGTCGGTGAGCTGGCGGTCGGCGCCATCTCGGTGCAGTTTCTGCGCGCCGCCGCCCGCCCGCGGCTCACGCCCCTCGACCTGCGCCAGGAAGAATGGTTGTTGCAGGATATGATGGACGGCGGCCAGCATGATCGGCAATCGGCAAACGTCTTGCACTGTTGCATCGAGGTCGAGCAGGGAATGGCGCCAATCGCCGCCACGCGGAACCGGCCACATCTCCGACGGCAGCGCGCCGGCCTCGAAGGCGTTGCGAAGCGGTCCGATCCAGGCCTGAGGAATCGCGCCGCGCAGCAGGAGATAACCTTGGTCGTTGAGAAGTCGCGCCTCCCCGGCGCCGAGCCGACCGACCTTGGTACGCGTTAACTCCGTCATGGCTACCGTCCGACGCAGGAGGCGGATTTCTCTCGCTATACCGTATCGGCGGCAGGTGTAAACGGCCGCGAGACCAGGAGAGGCCGGAACAGCGAAACGGGCGCGGCCTCCTTTCACGACTCGATTGGTTTCGAGAAGGTACTTGGCGCGCCAGCCGGCCGGATCTTGCGGCCCGCAACGCCAGTCGCGCAGCCAAAGAAATATCTTGAGAATTCCACCTCCAGGCCCCGCTCGCGCAACATGGCGGCGACCTCGACGGCGTTGCCGAAGTTGGTGCTGTAAGTGCCGATCATCGCGAAGTCCTGCGCTCCGCGAAGAAAGATTCGCTCGATCAGCGGCAGCACCACCTTGAGGAGCCGCACACATTCACCGGGCACCACGACCAATTTGTGCAAGCTCGTTCTTTGGCGGTCGACGAGCAGGATACGAACAATCGCCGCTCAACATCTGGGCAGGCACCCGCATTAGGACGCCTTATTCATTGAATGAGAACTTCTGATTTCGTGTCGACAAACCTCGCTGTTAGCGTTCGCGCCAGAACAAGATTTGACGCAACCGCAACCGACTTGTTCCTGGGAGTTGGCAATGGGCAGAGATACCGAGAAACTCGGCAAGGGTGGCGCTGCCAAGCAGCATCTGCCCTCACGCCGACAGATTCTAAGAGTCGCCGCAGCGGCCGCGGGCGCCGCGGCCGGGTCCAACGTGATCGGCGCGCCCGTGATCTGGGCGCAGGAAATCAAGGACATCGAGCTTCGCCACGTCGGCGTTTCCTACTCGGTGGTGAAGGCGATCGGCGATCAGGCCGCCAAGGATCTTGGCTTCAAGGTCACGATGCAGAACCTCGACACCTCGGCAGCCATCAATCGCTTCATTACCCAGCCGAACACCGTCGATATTCCCGATCTCGAGGGCTGGCAGGCCAAACTCGCGGCCAAGCGCGGTGTGATCCAGGGCATCAATGTCAAGAAGATCAAGGAATTCGACAATTTCCTGCCAATCTTCACCAAGGGCGAACTCGACGGACAGTTGATCCCGCGCCAGGGCATCTCGCCCTATGAGGCGATGTACATCGACAAGCCTGATGCGACCGACCTGCACGAAGGCGTCACCGAGTGGGCAACATTCCTGCCGCAGGTCTACAATGCCGATTCCATCGGCTACCGGCCGGACCTCGTCGATCATCCGGTGACCGAGTGGAAGGATTTGCTTGATCCGAAATACAAGGGAAAAGCCGCGATCCTCGACGTGCCTGCCATCGGCATCATGGACGCCGCGCTCTGCTTCGAGAGCGCCGGCCTGATCAAATACGGCAACAAAGGCAACATGACGA
>Ga0307507_10010484_pt1 | contig 11965 bp, 13 predicted proteins | sample 7_EM_MG_FD_207223 | JGI IMG/M metagenome (GOLD analysis project Ga0307507, IMG submission 207223) | Populus trichocarpa ectomycorrhiza microbial communities from riparian zone in the Pacific Northwest, United States - 7_EM | ecosystem: Host-associated > Plants > Roots > Unclassified | place...
GCCGGCTCCACAGAGCCTCCTATGCACGTAGATGGTAGTACATAACATAATTATATTCATTACAAGTCAATATGAGGTCCTAGAGTGATCCTGAGCTTTAGTTTTTGAGACCTCCATTTTTTTTTTTCGGACCATTGGCTGGACTAACTAACCGGGTATAGGTCCGGCATTCTATTGCCGGAGCACCCTTGGTCCGGAGTTTCTGGTATTTCGGTGATTGGTTTCAATTTCTCGAAGGTTCTGACAGTTCGAACGTTGCTATCCATTGAGTTTGAGGTAGTAATGAAATACGAATGAAATTTGTGATGGTAGAGAATGTTACATAAAAAGGTTTAAACGCGTCGAGAGTTCTGAGGGCGTTCCTCTAAATTGACGCGACGCGGTTTCAAAGTCCGCACTTTACATAAGCATTTTCTGACACGGTTCAGGTGGCGTGGTCAACACAGGACTACTCTTCAAGATACCCCCGTAATTTGTCCCTGAAGTCAACGTTGAATACCTCATCGAACGTTGCGGCTGGTCGACCTGAGGTCCAGTACACAGTCGGTAGTGTTTCGTCGGCTTTTGCGTGGCGCGCAACTTGGAGAATGGTGTCAACGTCGCGGGGACTGGAGCGCGACACTTCGAAGAGGAAGTCAGCCAGGCCGCAAATGATCCCAATCTTGGGATACTCTCGAAAGAGATTAAAGAATGGATGGCTGGTGGTCCCTACGGTATTTGTCGAGCGGAATGAGGAGCGGACGGCTTCAAGGACGGGGTCGTCGTCGTAGAGCTCGCGGCCCAAGGCCTCCTCGCTCATACTTCAAGTTGTGACCACGAGGGTGATGGTGATCAAGTGATCTGAATGTTGGATTTTAACCGACTTACTTCTCACAAAAGCGGTACTTCCCACTCCCCCTTTGCTACAAAGCGTGATCGGGGAACGACTGGTCCAATGGTACCAGAATGCCTTTGAGCGCTTGGGTCTTCTTAACAAGGTGGGTATCCACCTTCTATTTTTGGCAAGTTGCCTCGCATTTGGTAAAAAGGTGCAGTGCGGGCTTCCACAGATATCGTGCGTCTCAGTATTACTCCAAAAACTCATATCATCCTTCTTTAGTCTGGTTCTTCGAATCTTGTGCTCGTCACTCTGACAATGAAACTATGTCCGGGATTTATGAAGTAGATGTCGTGCCTCTCAATTTTTTAGTATTAAATGGTGCTTCAACATGCTCTGGTGGGGAAAATTCAGGGCAAGCTGGAGAGGGTTTACTTCCTTGTACTTTCACGTCATGGGAGAGCGAAACTGCTTTGGGACTGTGCAACGCCTTGTATTTTCCTGTCATAGCAGCGAAACTCCATCAGTCCCCGTTGAAGGTGATCGGCGTTTTGTCCAACCTGCATGCTCAGTCCACCTTCGGTATATGCCTGGCGCTCAAATTTTGTTAAAAGGTACAGATGAATTCCCAGATACCTTGGGCTGGTCTCCAAACATCCTTTGTGCGTGCTATCCACCCCCCGCCTTCAAAACTCACCCGCCCTTCTTCAGAAATTTTGAAGCTGGCCTTCACGACATTTACAACTGACAATAAATTTTGGGGAATTCAAAAGGCATGTGTCTGACCGACTTTTGATTTTATGAAATTTCTCAACCGCAAATAGACATGACACGACTTAATCGCATCCTTCCTTTCTTTTCAGCTCTATTGCTGCTTGGTCTCCTCTGTGATGCCATACCTGTGCTTAAAAAGCATGAATCTGCTACGCGCCAAGTGTCCAACACTCGCAGTGACGGCCCTCCGGCTCTTGGTCAACCAATCACGAACGTACGTCCACCGTCCATTACCCCGCATTTGTCCCTTTTCACAGTTCGTTTTCCAGGTTGTACACAACCGTCGATCATTAACGGGTGAGGGCAGTTGGCTTGAAGCGCGCACACCCGGGTTCTCTTCCCCCGCCGGACGCGTCAAAAAGGGGTTCAAGAACAAGACCGAAGCTCGGAAGGCGAGGAAAGCACTCGGCAAGGACCGTCCTACGCCCAAGCCGGGTTTTGGTCATAACGGCTTCATCAAAGGTCCAGCCTGTACCATCGGCAGGGTGAACAAATGCGGCGCGGGGGGTGCCCCGACTTTGGTGGCTGCGAAGAATGCAAAACAACGTCCTGCTGGTTTGTCTCTTACTGCAAAGAAAGAGAAGAAGACCGCGGATCGAAAGGATAACCGACAGATGGCTGTAAAAATCAAGCACCAGAACTTCGTCAAGCAACAAAACGTCGGCCAGCCGAACCAGAAGCTTCAACAATGGAAGATTAACCCGAAGACTCATGTCGCTCAACGTGCCAGAACTGATAAGGAAATCAAGAAAAACTGGAACAAGAACAAGAAGATCCGAAAGGCTTACTACAAAAAAAAAAAAAAAGAAATTTGAGAAGACGGGCCCTTCCTTTGCTGCCAAAAACCAACAACTCGCAGAATCGGTGCTTCTTATGGGAAAAGATCCCAAGAGAGAGCAGTATAAAACAGCCAAGGCTGCATACGACGCTTCGATCAATAGTGGAACCTTCCCTGGCCGCAAGGCAACCTTCAATACTCCACAAGATGGTGAGTTTTTTGTACCGTTCAAGGGTTCGAACCTAAAACGATATAATCTGCAGGAGTTTACAAGGGAAAGGATGTTCGGCAAGCTCTTTTCAACGCGCATTTACATGACCAGCCTGGTAAAAAGGTTGGTCACACCGTCGACGGCAAGGTCGAGAGGTTCGACAAGTCCAAACACCCCAAGGTGTTTTACAACACTAATGATGGACAGCGCGGGGGTAGCGCTGTTCCGCTTCCTTGGATGACGGACTATGGCAGGGAGTATTCCATTATACATGATCATGCTTTGGGCTATCACGGTGTGAGCCCGAACCCAACCGCTACGCGGCTCATCACCCAAAAACGAAATAGTGTCCACAAGTTTGAGGGGGTTGTTTCTCATCCGGGAAAGGGCAATGATCACGCCCAGGTTCTTCAGCATAAAGATGATTGAAAGTATAATCTCGGAGATTTGCTTTGGTCAAATCAGTAAATCATTTATGTTCTTCATGCATATACATCGCAGTCGAGATTGCAATTTGCAAGGGCAGAGTGTTGTAATGTCCTAATATTTATTGAAATCCTTAGCACTAGCTGTTGGACCGGCTGCCACTTTAAGCACAAAGGCCTGTCCACAAGAATCTCGCAGTGCAAAACGGCCAAAGGGTGTGGAAGAAGCTAAAACTCAGTTGCTCGTGCGATTGAACATCACCCCAATGTCTTCTGCTTCGACAAACGTGATTGCTTGTCATGCGTGCTACAATACCGTTTTCCTTCGAATGATTTCGAATGGAATTTGGTCGATGTGCCAGGGCCGCGGTAGTTGTGGTTGCTTGTTCATAGGAACTGCGGGAACAGACACCCATGGCGGAAGATTTGACATGGGTAATTGTGCCTGTGGAGCCTTCAGGTAGATTTGAAGAGCACTTTGCGGGAGAAGGTGGTTGAGGATGGCGACGCCGCCGGACCTGCGGATGGTCGAGGGAGGAAAGGGAAACGGTGGTTGCGACCGGTCGGAATTTGAGGGTAAAGGTATAAGGGAACTTTCTGATAATGATCATTGTACTTGCTCGTAATATGTTTCCTCCTGTGTAAATTAGCCAGAATGTCATGATCCATGATCATAAGTACAAACGAAGGGGAATAGAAGCGATTCTTCGAGTCAAATCGACATGATCGGAGAAGCGACTCGGGATCGGTTTAGTTACTTGAGGCCTCCATCTTCGGCTCAGTGTCAGAAAGCATCAACATTAAACATCGGTCAAGGTATCCGAGTCTGGAAACCTTCCAGTGGTTGCATGAGGTCGAAAGAACGGCGATTCTTCATGTCAATTGGTGAAATGAGGGCATAGACCATGACTCGGAGGTTAGCCTGCCCAGGTTTAAACCAACTTACCTGTCACCTCCTGCTGCCCACCGGCTCCATCAACCTGCAGAATCCGATGAATCCAGTAACTCGTGATACCGGCTGCGCGTCAAAGCTCTCCCTTCGATGGCTTCAAGATGGCTTGGTCTGATCGTAGTCCGAGGTGGATGGCAGACTTAAACCTCGCGAAACCTTGCTATTCAAAGTTGTCAAGATCATCAGGTTTCGACACCGTTTCGTCGAGGATTGGAGTGGGTCCATCGTTCGGATGTATTTGACTGTAGTGATGGGTCGTGGAGGACAACGTCAAGTGGGTGGTGGAGGAGCAAACAAGAGAAAGTTGATTTCACTATGCGTGCCAACTGATTTGCGACCACGCTCTGCCAACAACATATTATACAAAATCGCGACTGTCTCCCTAAGAGTCCCATCAGAGTTCGGCATCGAGACCATCCTACTCCCCGATTTACGCCCCATTCCACCCTGCAGAGCTAGTCTCCACCACGATTTCCTCACTGGTCAAGTCGCATCGCTGCGGGTTTTCGAGATTGGCTATTGTGAACTACAAAAAATGCCTGTTACATCAACTTGAACATGTGCAGCTGCATGGGACGTACCTGGAGAAGCGGCTCATCTTCTTTGGAGACGTTCAATCTTTTCAGGGCTTCGAGAACCTTTCCTGGCGGGTTATGGAGATACGAAGGCAGACCACTGTAACCACCCAGAAGCTGTAGGCATGCACCGGCCACTCCCGTACTAGCAATCTCTCTGCTCCATTCAAATGTTTCCGACAACTTCAAACTATCAGTGATGACTCCGACTATATCTGGGCTGCTCATGACATTGAGTCCGATGGAACGACCTGATAACAGGGAGGCTGCAAGGAGTGCAGGCCGATCGGATGGCTCTTCAAGATATCCTCGCATTTTGTCGCTGAAGTCAACGACGAATACGTCACGGAATGTTGCGGTTGGTCGCGATGAGGCCCAGTACACAGTTGGTAGTGACTCATCTGCTTCTGCGTGGCGCGCAACGTGAAGAATGGTGTCGATGTCGCGGGGACTGGAGCGCGATACTTCGAAGAGGAAATCGCTCAGGCCAGAAACGATCGTAATTTGCGGATACTCTCGAAAGAGTTTCAAGAATGGGTGATTGGCAGTATCGACGGTATTTGCTGAGCGGAATGACAAGCGGATCGCTTCGACGACGGCCTTTTCATCGTGGTGGTCGAAGGCCATAATGATACCTGTGCACGAAAATTCTGCAGGTCAAGGGTCTTTTCCAAGACTTGGTCTATCCTTTGACCGAAAGCGAACGGAGATGACCGCGGTGCCCGCTCCAGCGATACTTTCCTTGTCCACCTTTTCTCAGCTGAGGATTCGGCTGCGACTCGGAGACGATTGAGCAAAAGTTTATGTAACGCTTGGGCGCCGTATCACCTCAAATAATTAACTCACAGACAGGTGTAACAACTTGCAAACTTAAAAATGCCGAGCTTTTCGCGTTATTTCGACCCAGCCTCTTCCTGTAGAACTTGTGCGTCCCAAATTTTCTCTATCATAGTCGAAAAGTCATACAGCCCCACCCCAGCACCATTTGAAGTTGGTCTCCCTGGCGTCGACGATCCAACTATTTCCAATATTTACAACATAGGTTTTGCGACTCGCATATTTTCCAGGGCAGCAGGAGCTTTTGATTAATGAGCGCCCGGCATCTCTGAAGTTCAATTCTAACGTCAACGCAAAGCTCTGCAAGGGCCAAGGCTTAATCGACAGAACTTCTTCCTACGTAATATCGCACCAGTCTATCTTTGGTAAATTTCTGGGTCATGTTTTTGTTTAAAAGGCGCAGAGCAGTTCCCGGATGCCCAGGGCAGGACTCCATCCATTTTTGTGCGTGCCGTCCCTCCCTCGCCTTTAAAAAACTCATATTTCCCCCTCAGAAACTTTTGAAGCTGGTCTTCACAACGTCTACAACGACAAGCAATTTTTTTCTGGTTAATTCTAAGGCACGTCTGGATCCCTCATGTTTCCTCCTTCCAAAGCTCACCCACGAGTAGACATGACACGTTTTAATCGCATTTCTCTCGGCTTTGCCACTCTATTACTGTTCGGTCTCCTCTGCAACGCTAGACCCGTTGTGGAAAAACGTGAACTCGGTGCGCAAGAAGTCTTCGATGAGCGCAGTGGTAGTCAAGACGTGACACTCTCGACCCGTGGTGAACCAATCGCCGATGTACGTCTCGCCCAGGAACCTCCATTTAAACCCTCTCATGGATTTTACCAGGTCGCACATTATCATCGCCGATCACTGGAGGGTGTGGCCGACTGGTTCGAGCCGCGCACGGCCCCACCGCCAGCGACGAAACCGAAACGCGTGAAAAGCGCAGAGTCCAAGGCGAAAGCCCGCCAGAGCAGGAAGGACCGTGGGATCAAGAACAAAACCCAGGCCCGCAAGGCGAGGAAAGCGAAAGGAATTTCGACTAAAGACCTTCCTAAACCCAAAGATGGCAAAGGACGCAACGGCTTAACCAAGGGTGCCGACTGTATCATCAGCAAAAAGAACAAGTGCGGCGCTGGGGGTGTAAAGTCGTTGGCGGATGCGAAGAAAGCCAAACAACGTCCTGCTGGTCCGCCTATGAGTGCAAAGAAGCAGAAGAAGGTCGCAGATCGAAAGGAAAACCGACAGATGGCCATGAAGATCAAGCACCAGAACTTCGTCAAGGACCAAAACACGGGCATCTCGAATCAGAGGGACCAGAAATGGAAAATCGACGCGGTGACTGGGACCGCTCAACGTGCCAAAACCGATGCGGCAACCAAGGCGACGCTCAAGGCTGGCACCGCTGAGGCTCGGAAGGCTTACTACAAGCAAGGTCCCTCAATTGCGGCCAAGAACCAACGAGTCGCAGAGTCGGCGCTCATTGGGGGAAAAGATCCCAAGAGAGCGCAATACAAAACCGCCAAAGCCGCATACGATGCTTCGATCAAGACTGGCACCTTCCCCGGACGCAAGGCGACTTTCAATACCCCCAAAGACGGTGAGTCTTCCCCGACGTTCTAGAGTTCAAACTTGAATATACGATGTTATTTGCAGGAGTTTACAAGGGCAAGGATGTTCGACAAGCTCTTTTCAACGCGCATCTACATGATCAGCCTGGTAAAAAGGTTGGCCACAACGCTGACGGCAAGGCCGAGAAGTCCGATAAGTTCAAACACCCCAAGGAGTTCGGGAATCGGCCCAACGTTGGTCACGGAGGCGCTGTTCCGTTGCCTCTCATGTCAGGTAAAGGAAGGGAGTATGGTATGATGACCAATCATGCTCTGGGATATCAAGGTCTGAGCCCCAACCCAACCGCCACGCGGCTCATCACCCAAGAGAAAGGTGGGGTCCACCACTTCGCGGGGGTCATATCCCACCCGTTGCCCGACGGCAACCCCAAGGCGGATAATGATCACGTCCAGGTCCATGCGACGTGATCTTTTGGGTACGAATCTTGGTCAGTGTATGTAATCTGTGCGTTGTTCTTTTTTGTACATGGGCACAGTAGTCACTTGTAGTTCGTCGGGCGTTGTCGTGTCTTGATATCAGTAATTACCGGAATACACTAGACGTTAGACCTATTTTGTTGTTCTGATGGCGCTTGAGCGGCCTCAGTTGACTGTGAGACCTAAAGGGCCAACCGCAATCGGTCAATAAACCGCCTCTGAAGCCACGGATCACCCTCAACTAGTAGGCCTTGCACATTTCGGATCGCCGTGTTGAACATGGGTCTTCAACGCCATATCAGACGCCGCTTTTACAACTACAGCTGAGTAAATGTGTAGATGCCTTTCCGATCGCGAATCACGACTCTTGAATCTATAACGCGATGATTTATTTAGTTTAAAAACCGGTTCTGCTTTAACACATAGGAAGGGTATACCTATTGCTCGGACTTTACGCCTTAGTATACTTATGCGTCTAATGTTTACAGCGTTAGCAGAAATTCCTCTGCTTAACACATTGCTTGCCTCTGTGAAGCGTTGGCCTCGATTCGTGATGCGCTTGGTACGAATTTCTGGAATCTACGAAAAGCCTGGTGAGCTGATACTGCAGTCACATACTTGAGGGATTCTTCGAGTCCACGAATTGATACTAGAAACTTTTCGAAAATCCACAGGACTAGACCAGCGACCGATTCGTCTATGAAAACAAGTTTCGAGGATTTGTCCTCTCGAGAGGGAGTGGCCACGAGTCTACTGCACTTCCGATTCGGTAATCATGCGGCCAAAGCACTCTGGCCACCACGGATGCAACGCTTCAACAACGTCATCTGCGTCGCTCGCCTGGACATTACCACAGATATTAGACCGTCAAAATGAATAAAATCAAGGATGGAGAGGTGTAATTCGCAGGTCCGCCCTGACCGTCGGCCTCTGAATAACTCTTAAGATCATTGGATAGTGTCTGGACTGAAATTAGTCCGTTAATAGCATGGGGAAAGGGGAGTCCAGAAGCCACCTTACTCGACGATGACTCCCGATCTCCGGTGAGAGTAAGAATGGGAAATTTAAGAAACGACGTAGACTTCACTGAAGAAGCAAACACTGGCAACAGGTGTGTTCACAAGACCTTCGTCATCGTTGAAATTATGACGGACAGATGGGAAAGCAGGCGAGGAGTGGGCTTCCAGACCAGCAGGATCAGGAAGTGTTCGCGCAGAGTATGTTTTATGAGAGGCTAAGAATGGGTGCATGAAGTCCTAAGTGCCATGTACCATCTGTCCATTTTTTTTCTTCTGGCCACCATCGTCATAATCGATGAACATCCACTCCCTGTAGCCGAGGTGAAACTGAGGCATGGAGTAGTCTGAAGTCGGCAAATAAGTAAGCATCCGTAGCGCACTTTTTGCCAATGACTTAGTTTGATAATATTCATGTTCAATTGAAAAGTTTGGCGCAAAAGAGGCCTTCAAAAAACCACGACGATCAGTCGAGTGGGCCAGAAGAGGTCAAAAGTTCAACGATGGGCACTTGCCGTCATAGACTGGGAGCCTTCAATCTGGAGACAAGTTGGAAGAATACCTAATTCAACATATTTTTCTGTATACGCTTGCAAATTAAGACGCGACGTTTTCCAAAGGCGCAAAGCATCTTTGGAAGTTGGGGGTGACAAGTGCAAGTTCAACAATGGTAGTACAAAATTCTTGGGATAAACTTCGACAAACAGGGATACAGACGTTGATCTAATCAGATAGTGACAAGTACATTTAACTATCGCATTTTACTGGGTAGTGACGATGCCATCGGGTTCTAAATTGTAATAAGTCGCGGATACAGACCTGTTATCAGCCTGGGCATACGTACCAATGTAGTCGATCACACCGCCTACGAGAGATTGGAATGATTGAAGAGACTCTGGAGTTAATATGGCCGCAAATCCCTGCGAAAAGGCTATCAGCATCTTCCTTGGATGTTGTTGGACGCTTGGCTTACATTGAGGACTGACTCGTAGCGCTGGGTGACCTTGCCGCCTGCAAGTGTGTAGATGATCGTATTTGATCTTGAAATGATTCAAACCCTAAGACGCACCATGACTGTTAACTCCATTAACGTATTCAGTGATCTGATCGTGGGTGACTTCTGGTTTGAAGACGACGATGAATTTTCCAGCCTCTAGAGAGCGCGGGCATTATCAGATCGCTGTGATTTGGTGTGCGATAGACCAATAAGACGAACCCGACATGATAGCACTATTGAATCTCTACTGCTGTGGTGTGAAAGTCTTGGATGGGGTTGGTAAGAAGAATCTGGACGAGTTATATAGATGTCGACCGCAGTCTAGGGCAGTGTGATACCAGTCTCATCCACTCATCATCTAGCCCTTCAAAGATGACGATGCCGGAGCATAACCGGCCCGATCCGTACTAAGCGGTATTTCGCCGAAGAGCTCCGAGATCATTAACAGTCCCAGGATGTATTCAATGCAAGAAGTAGACATGTATGATTCATGAATGAAGATGAATGAAGAAAATGGACGTGCTCTATTCGTCAAACCCACCCATTGCACGGATGCCCTCTACCAGCCTTCTATAATCTCGAAGTAGTTCGCCTACTTCTGACAGGCGAAGTTCGTCGGCGGTACATGTTACAAACCGTTGTATCGGAGGTGCCAAACGTAAAGGGGAGGGAGATGCCGGTCGAGACGGGGGCGGGGTAGTATGTGGAAGTTGAGATATCGGCGGTTGTAGCAGCGATGATCTCCGGGACGTAGGAGGCGAACCCTGCATACATAACGAAATGATGAGAAACGAAATGTGGGGGTAGGACGATTACAAACCTTCAAACCAGCAAGAGCCGACATATTCGCCAACCGGTCTGACAAGCTTTTCCTCGTCCCCCGACCTGGACTGTTCTTCCCTTTTGGCCTGACCTTCACCTTCTTGCTCGTGCTCGCACTCATCATCGCCTCAAAGCTTCGTATACTCCTCGTATCACCACCACCAACACTAAGCCCATCATCCCCACCATTATCCGCCTCTCCACCCTCTTCCTCATCCCCCGTCGTCTCGCTATCATGCGCGTACAGATCCACATCCTCTTCCTCTGGGCTCTCCACCCCATCAACCTGAACCTTCAAAGAAGACCTTCGAGACCTGACTGACCCCTGCCGCGAAACAGAGACCAACTGCTGCCCTGCCTCCTCTCCGCCCGTCGTAGGCTTCCTTGACGGTATAGGCAAGGACGCAGCGATACTGGCGATAGAAAACCCGCTCTCCCGTCTCAGCAAGCCGAGCCCTGGCTTTCCCCCACTACCTGGCTGCTGTTGGCCAGGAGTAGTAGGCCTCTGAGTAGCTGCTGGGTTTGGAGCGGCGTTGTTTTGTGGTAGGAAAGAGCGGAGGATACCGAATGAGGAGTCGACGACGCCCGTTATGACCTTGTTTGCTGAATCGGCAATGGCGTCTACCTGCTGCTCCATTCGACCGCGGAGGCTGCCCTGCAGACCCCCGGCTAGGGATAAAGGTGTCTCTGTTGTCACTGGGCTTCGAGTAAGTGGAATTGGCGTCAGCTCTGCTGCACTGGGAAGTTGAGATTCATGGTCAGAATAGAGCAGATGAAGAGAAAGGTAAACACAAACCTCATAACCTTATCACTATCCACCAGCCCAAGAGCAGCCAAATCGACGTTCTCCAAAAAGTCGGCAACGGCCATCAAGTTGATCAAGCAGTAGCTTTCTTCCCCCCCTATACTCTGATTCCTAAATCTCTGCGTGAAAAGGAGGTTGGACACAAGGTGTGGTGGATTGGCCTTGACTACGGAAAAGATGATCATAGGTAGCAAAACATCGCCAGATACAGGTGTGGGCCCCTTTACCGGCGATTCCAACTTGAGAAGTGGGCGTGGAGGTGGAGGGGGTGCTGTCCCTGTGAGAGGGAGAGGTGATGGTCTATGCTTGGCAGGCGCGTTCAGACCTTTGCCTCCAGAGTTGGGGGCGTCATTTGATGTTTTCTCCAGAATGTGCTCGTCTTCTGCAGAAAATGCAACATCTACAACAAGAGGAAGTGGAGAGGGTGATTCCGATTTGGAGGATGAGGGCATATCAGAACCACCCGCGGAGGATTCCTTGGAAAACGGTGCCGGGGCAGCTGGTATCTTCACATTTTCCTCTTGTGTAACTGATTTGGTGGGTTTCGCAGTTTGTGGATCCTCCTCTGATTTCAATCGAATCGGTGGAAGTCTCGAAAGGCCATCTGGCATTAAAAATGTCGATCAGCATATCATTGACGGGAAGAATTGTAGAAAGAATTACCTACGACAACTTTGTGTGCTGCAACGAGTATCGCAGACTTGTCGCCTGGGCTGCGGCATTCTCCTAGTTGCGTGAGCACTAAAGAGAGGTCAACGAAGACTCTGAGAGCACGACAAGGTGAAGCTCACTCTCGCCACAGGCTTTGACAACGAGATCCAATTCTGGCCCAGCCTCTCCGACCACGATATCCAGGTGTTCCAATCCCAGGTCAAGCATGTTCAGAGCGGCCACTCGACTCGACAAAGTCTCATCG
>Ga0307507_10010489_pt1 | contig 11958 bp, 2 predicted proteins | sample 7_EM_MG_FD_207223 | JGI IMG/M metagenome (GOLD analysis project Ga0307507, IMG submission 207223) | Populus trichocarpa ectomycorrhiza microbial communities from riparian zone in the Pacific Northwest, United States - 7_EM | ecosystem: Host-associated > Plants > Roots > Unclassified | place...
TATAGGGCACCCTAGGGTCCCTCCATAGTTTATTTATGCGTGTCTTAATATACTTTATAACGTTAGAGTTGCGTTCCTTTTGCACCCTTTACATTGCATTGGCTTTAATATATAGTTGTAGGGGGGGAATATTGGCTTCCTTCTTAAGCAGTGCTGTGGCCGTTCGCTTATACCCGCCTATTATACTCCTAAGGCAGGCTGTTTGGACCTTTTAGAGTGGTTTAAGGAGTAATTTAGGGGGGCCTTTCTTAGTTTCTCTAGTGGCCCAAATACTAGATCTATATGTCATAGTTAGCCGGACAACTGCTATGTATAGTAGGCGTGACCTCTAGAAGCATAGACCCTATATAGAATTAACGATCCTGGACATGGCGATATACTATGCTTGGCCCTTACGGGCCGCTTGCGCCGCATATACGCTCCACTAGAGCTTGCTGTCTACCCATACTCCTAATACCCTTAGGCCTTGAACTGGTTGACCCCCAAAGCCTTAAATATAGATTGTATGCTAAAGATCTGCAGATTGGTTACGTTTTCTTATAAAATAGATTAGCTGGTATTTCTCTAGTAAGAATTGGACTCTATATCGTCTTACCTATTCTATATAGGTGTTGTAGGCTTTCTCTAGTGTCCTACAGTTCTCTGCGGCTGTTAGCCCATATATAATTAGGTTTATATTATTAACAAAGCCTATCCCCTAGGTCACCCCTTTCTTAAAAGTATCAAGCAGGTTGCTTATAAAGAAGAGAAAGAGTATAGGCAATAGAGGTGATCCTTATGGTATTCCTATTGCGACTGCAATAGGGGGGCTCTGGTATTCGCTAAAGACCAGTAACGTTTCTTTCTGGCCTATAAATCCTTAAATAAACTAAATAATCCATTCTAGAAAGCCCTTTACCCTAAGGATATATAGGAGACGCTTATAGGGTATATTATTATAGGCGCCGCTGATATCTAGGCTAAGTATTAATACTATAAAGTTCTTTCGCATAGCCTATGCAGTTTTAATGGTAGTAGCGAGTAGTGTAAGTGCTAATAGCGTTAAGCAATTCTTTCTTGCCCCTATTTAGCTTTGTGGTAGTAGGGCGTGTTCCTCTGCCGTGTCTACTATATAGTCCGCTATAACCTTTTCTAAGATCTTGCTTAGGGTGTTTTCTAAGGCAATAGGGCGGTAGCTTCCTGGGATTAAATAGTCTGCTTTGCCTTCTTTTTATAAGACGACCGTTGTTATAGATCTTCCGAGTTACGGGTAGTAGCCTATTGCAAAGTATGCTCTAGCTACGTCTGCAAGCTAAGGTGCTATAAGTAGTCCATAGGTCTTTAGGGCTTTGTTTGGGATCCCATCTAGTCCTAGTGCTGTGTTATTTAAGAGGCGGCTAATAGTTCTAGCCATTTCTTTAGTTGTCATATCGCTGTCAACCCTTAGGCGAGTTACCGGTGTTTTACCAGTGATGTCGCTAAAGTCTGCTAGAGCCGGTTAAGGGAAAAATCTTTTTATAAGGATCTTTGCCTTCTCATTATTGTTGCTTGTGGCCTATAGTTCGCCTGCTCTTTATAGGGGTAGTAGGTGTAAATCTTCTACTAGGTATCCTGCCTTTTTCTTTACCCATTTCGCTATAGTCCAAAGGCCCTTATTATAGGGGAGACTTAGGTTAATAGTGTGTTTGTTTATAAACCGTCTCTAGTTATTTCTTGCTTCTTTTCTTAGGGTATTCTTTAGCTGGTTTCTTGTGTCTTTATATTATCTCTCGTCCTTAGAATTGTGGCTGCTTATATATTTCCTCCTTACTCGTTGTTGGCCGGCTATAAGGGCCGCGCATTGTGCGGACTATACGTGTTGCGTATAGGGGCCTGGTTTTAAAACCGGGCAGTGCTCTTTTAGCCTACTTTTAATTGCTGCCTAGATCCTTTCTAGTCTTTAATTAATTTCCTTAGGGGTAGCTAATAAGCCTTACTTGTTTAGTATTGGGTGGATTTCTTTTAGGTCTTAGAGTTATTATTTAATTATATTAAGGAAGCTATCTATATTAAGCTTCCTTATTACGTATCTTTTGCTATTTGGTTGCGCCTTAATGTCTAGATCTAGTTGTATCTAAATAGGGATATGGTCTAAGGTAAGTGCCTATTCTTCTTTAGGGGAGCACCTTTTAAGTCTCTGGTATAGGTTTTCGTCCATAATTATAAGGTTAATTATACTTTTAGCGGTACCCCGTTGCCATATAATTGCACCTGGGGGGGTAGCTAGCTTAAGGCCCCCGTTGTCTATAGCTCTTAGTAGGCACTCTACCTGTCAATTGGCAGCAATATGGATGCCCCCCTACCATAGGTAGTAGAGGTTTATATCTCCTAGTAGAATGGACTCCGCGTATTCAGTTTCTAGCAAGCTTATTATAGATATAATGTTCTCTGTCTATGCTACCCCTTTAACCCTAGGGTTATAGATATTAATAATTTATACTAGTCCCCTATATATTTAGATAGTTATAACTGTAATATCTAGGTTAACTGCCTGCTATAACCATAAGGTAAGGCTAATATTTTTGCTAATTATAAAGCATACGCGTATGGCTGCTTTTGGTTTATACAGGAGCTGGAATCCTTAGGGGCAGTATATTAATTATATGTAGGTATTATAATACGGCTCTTATATAGCAAGAATATGGTATTTCTCTAGGTCTAAACTGTCTAGTAGGGGCCTTGCTAGACAGTAGTTCGTATTGCCGCAGTTATACTATATAATGGTTAAGTGGCGGACCCCTAGCAGGGGTCCTTTGCCTTTCCTTCGCTCCTCACTTCTTCCGTTTCTACTTTCTCTAAAATATTCAAAACTTCCGTCTCCTGTGTTTACTCCCTGGCCACTACTTATTTTATATAGAGCTTTCTATTCCTATATCTTATGTTCCTACTAGCCTTTCTAAATCTGAGTCTGTTATTGCCTCCAGTTCTTCCCCCGTTCTTACCGGTTAGCTATATGCCCCTTATAAGCTAGCTGCGTATATTATATTTACCGCGTTAAATCTAATTCTTAATTGTCCCGGCCTTGAACTTGCCATAGCCGTCCATAGGGGTCTTCCTACTGGGCGTTCTCTCCCTTGTGTCCCATGTGTCCCTTATGTCCCTGTTCGGTCTGGTAATGTCGCGCGGCGTCGCTTTTGGCCCGTTAAGGCTTGGGATAGCTAGCTTAGCCCCCCAGTGTTAAAGGTAGGAAACGCTAGGAAGACACCTGCGTCCCCTTAGCTTATCGCCTGTTGTTTCCATTTGTATAACCTAGCATGCAGTTGTTCCTGCAGCTATTAAGCCCTTTTCTTCCGTCTCCTATATTTAATGCAGTCTTCTCTCTCCCACGCCTTATGTGTGCTTCGGTGACAGTTTGCGTATTTTATTTGGTCTTAATTTATATATTGTCTTGTATTATAGGGGCCTGCATAGTAGCCGCAGCATACCTGTGCTGTATATGTGGATTAGGTATGTCCCTATTATACGCAGCGATAATATCGTTCTAGGTATAGTCTGTAGTTGTAGAGCCTTGTGTTGTATATAAGGCCATTTATAATTATTCCTTTTTAGATAAGAAGTTTTTACATTCCTAGTGTATATACACTAATGATAAGAGAGCCATGCGTTTGTCTATTATCTCCCTAGCGAGTCTCTAGCGCCCCTTATGTCCTCTTATTGTTCTTATTATATACTTGGTTTATATTTTCCTATTAAAGCTATTGGATCTGGGTAATTACAAGTCCTAGTATAAGGTGTTCCGTTTGTTTTACTATCTCCTATATAGTTGCTATATTGTCCGCCTAGCGTCCCCTTTCTACCCTAAGGCTTATGGGAACTAATAGGACTTTAATTAGGTAATCTTTACAAAGCACTTTTATGCTAATACGCTCTCCTAGCCTGTCCCCTGCCCTTACGGCCCGTTCCTTTGCCTGTTGGTCCTTTAGGGTGACTCTAATGTCTCTACTCCTAAGGTATCAGACTGCAACAGCGTTGTAGATCTCCTTGCGAATCTCTATAAGAACTTCTGTTTCTAATTATCCCCTAAGTTCCTCTGCCTTTTCTATATTTGGTTATATTGTGATTATATACCCGGTTGTTGTTTTTAGGGGGGTAGGTTCCCTATGCTATAGGAGCGCAGCTATGGCGGCCCAGGTGCAGTTCGCCTATAGGGGGGGGTTTTGTTTATCTTCGATTTTGTTTAGCCATTGGAGGATTTGATTAAGGGTTTGCTAAAGGGGCGCCTAAGGTTTGCTGGACTGGAGCTATTCTGCTAGCTATATTAGTTTATAATAGCTAACAGATACTCCCCTACAGTTCCAGATACTAGACGCGTCTAATAGGCTTTGTATTTTGTTAGATGCCTTTTTAATTAGGGTATTTCCGCTTTCTAGTATGGTATTCGCCCGTCCTTGTTGTTGTTATGGGGGGCTATTATTGGGTATGGGTCTAGCGGTTATACGCGACTGCGTACCACTGTCGTTCCACCTGTGCCTCCCCTGTGATGCATGCATCTTAGGGGATTATTAGGGTGTTTTTCAGGGTTCTTTTGGTTGGTTTGGTCTTTTTGGGCCGGGTGCAGTAAGAGCTCCAAAAGTTTTCTCACGTATTAATAAGTTTATTATGGTATATCTTAATAACATTATTATCTACTTAGTGAGTAAGGAGGAATATAGAGAATATATTAAGTGGGTTTTAAAGAGACTGTAAGAGGAATAGATGCCAGTAGCAATTAAAAAATGCGAGTTCTTTATAAAGAAGACTAATTTTGTAGGATTTGTTATTAAACTAGGGAAAATTAGTATAGATCTAAAGAAAGTCAAAGCTATAGTAAATTGGTAAGAACTAGAGAATATTACGCGGCTAAAATCGTTCCTAGGGTTTTGTAATTACTATAGGAGGTTTATAGCCTAGTGGTTAAAGAGTATAGAGCCATTTATAAGGCTAATAAAGAAGGAGGAACTATGGGTTTAGGCAGAAGAATAAAAGAAACTATTTACGGAACTAAAAGAGTTGTTTACCTAGAAACTAATCCTTTAGATCTATTAACCAAAGTTAGAAACGGTTATTAAGACAGATATATTAGACTTTGCACTAGGAGTATGTTTGCTATAGAAGCATTAAGACGCATAGCATCCAGTAGCGTACTATAGTTAAAAGATAACACTACTAGAACTAAACTATGACATTTATAACAAGGAGTTATTAGGTATAGTTACAGCGTTAAAGAAATAGAGAGCATTCTTATAAGGTATAGAGAAACCATTTATGGTTAAAACGGACTATAAGAACCTAATAGGGTTCCTAATAATAAAAGAGCTAAATAAAAGGCAAGTTAAATAGGCGGAAATGCTTATAGAATATTATTTCGAAATTTAGTATACTAAGGGTACTAAAAACGTAAGAGTAGATACACTTAGCAGGAAGGCGGAGTTGCAAAACAATAAAAAGCCGTTAGGGGCTTTACTGTAAAAAGATTAAAATGGACTAATTAGGTACAATTATCTAAGGATTACAGCAACTAGAGAGAGTTAGATCTATAAATTACTAAAGAGTAATTGGACATAAAAGATCTAAGAAGTATAGGCAGAGGATCTAGATATAGAATAGTATAAAAATAGAGAAGCGACTTATATTCCAAAGTTTATTATAGAAGAGTTTATAAAAGAGTTTTATAAAGGAATAACACAAGGACACAATAGAGCTACAGGCTTAGTATTAAGACTTTAAGAGGAGTATATCATTTAAGGAATTTGGGGACTAGTAAGACAAGTTATAAAGGAGTGTCTAGATTTATAACGGAACCTTATAGCAGTAACTACGGTGGGTCCTATTAATAGGCTAGGTATATAGGTATAAATAAGTAAGTTAACAATATAATAATAACTAGTGGAGTAGTTGCCCAATAGATTAACTCTAATTGTATTCTAAGATTTACTATAAAGAGAGAACTATCTAGGTAGGGACTGTGGTCCTTTAAATACATAACCATACGCCTAAGAAATCCCTTCGCTCTGTCTGCTCTGTTTACTCTATTCGCTCTATTATAGATTTTATAGATTATATAGATTATATAGATCACATTATATAACCTTAGTTACTATTCCTCATTATATAGTTCCACCAGATCTATCCTAGACTATGCCTATATTAACTAACTAGCTTCCTCTAACTCTTCTCCAAGTAGTCGTAACACCGTACTTAAGCTGTTTATAATACCATCTCCCTCCTCTTTATCTTTGTCCTTAAAGATTTCTAATATCTCCAAGTTATCTACTAGAGGTGTAATGTCCGCTTAATTAATCTAGTTAATATTTTTACTTATAATACCTAAAGCTTCTTCTCCTTCTTCTACTGTTTAACATACTTATACTATGGCTGCTATACTGTCGCTAGGTAAGATAATACCGTCTCTATATTCTTATTGTGTAAAAGAGGGGTTAGTCTGCGTTGCGCTAGTAAGTCCTTTATCTTAATAACTGTCCTCTTATTCGGAGTGCACTAAAGCAAATATTTAATTATCCTGCGACGTACGCTTTGTTTCTAACGCTAAATATGCGCGTCCTATAACTCTTAGTAGTCTTTAAGTTCCCTAAATAACCTATTATAGGGTCTCGCGTTTAATCTGCCGCTAAGAAGCTTAATAATAAGCTATTAGTCGCTCTGGTAGAGCTCCGGCGTTCTTATAACGCTAAGTAAGAGGCTGCTAATGCTTAGCAACGGGCTTTTAAGTCTTATCTTACTGCTTCTGCTTAGTTAATCTATCTTAAGAAGGTTTATAAGAAGGTTTGTTCCAAGAAGTGGAAACTTATTTAATAGGGTTTATCTAAGCTAGGTAATAAAAGGGTAGTATTTCTAGAGATGGAAACAACTCTAAGTAACTTAGTAGTTGCTCCTTCTAAGTTCCCCTTAGGTAGTTTGTCCTTTAGTAATCCTTTTTTAATACTCCCTAACCTACTCTTTTTTAATACTTCTATATCTTTCCTATAGCGTTCTCTAGGTTGCTTAGTGGTTCCTAAGTAGTCTTACTATAGCCTATCCACTTTACTTTATACCATGTTTCATTATCTACGTCCTTATGACTAACGATCTTTAAAACTTACTATTTATCCTCTTTTTGTCCTCTATACGTGTCTGCCTTGTAGACTAGTAGCTTAATATTCCCGTATACTAGCTCTAGTATTATAATGTGCTATATAGGGTAGATTTTTATCCTGGCTAATAGGTTTAACTTATATATAACTAATAAAATTTTCTTTATAATTTTAAAAGGTCCTAGTCTAACATGGTCTAACTTCTTACTTAGTTGTCAACTCTTAAAATTTTTATATAGTAGCTATACTTTATCTCCCTCCTTAAGATCTGGTCCCTTAGATCTCTTAGCATCATAGTACCTTTTTATTCTCTATTGTACTAGTTTAGCTATTTCTTTAAGGTCTGTATAAAGATTTATTAACATCTCTATTCTTTCTTTAGCTGTGCTACTCGTTTTCTTTACTTAACGTAGTAATAATAACGTTCTTAGCTTATACCTGTAACTCGCCTTAAATGGTAATATTCCCATTCCTTCTTATAGTGTTGCATTATATGCAAACTATATAACTAGTAGTAATAATATCTAATTATTCTATACGTAATTAATATAATGCCTTAGATACTGTTCTAGTGTCTAGTTTAATCTTTCCGTTTATCCGTCCATCTGCAAATAATATGCTGTTGAGGTTGCTGCGTAAACTCCTTATTCCGCTAAGAATACCTTTTAGAATGCTGCTACGAATCTTAGATCTCTGTCCAATATAACCTTACTTAGTGCTCTATGTCTTGCGAATACTTCCTTAATATAGATTCTAGCAATATCTTCTACTAATATCTCTTCTATGCATACTATAAAGTATCCCTACTTTATAAGCTTATCCACTATTACTAAAATTGCGTTATAATCTTGTCCTATAATAGGATCTCTTAACTTTAGTAACTTAATAATAAAGTCCTATAATATAACTTCCTATGGTCTTTCTAGTGTTTTAATAGGTTATAGCCCTCTATATAGCTTATACCTTATTAGTTTATTTCTTTAGCAATTTAAACATTTTTTTATAACTTATTTTGCTAGTCCCTAAATTCCTTAAATAATATACTCCTCTTAAAGTCTTAACACTAGTCCTATAGACCCGTTGTGTCCTTATATTATTCCCTTATAAAACTCTTTTATAAACTCCTCTATAATAGACTTTGGAATATAAGTTGCTTCTCTATTTTTATATTGCTCTAAGTCTAGATCCTCTACCTATGCGTCTTAGATCTTCTGTGTCTAATTACTCTCTAGTAACTTGTAGATCTAACTTTCTCTAGTTGCTATAATTCTTGGGTAATTATACCTAATTAATTTATCTTAATCCTTTCGCAGTAAAGCCCCTAACGGCTTTTTGTTATTTTATAACTCCGCCTTCCTACCAAGTGCGTCTACTTTTGCGTTTTTAGTACCCTTAGTATACTAAATTTTAAAATAATACTCTGTAAGCATTTCCGCCTATCTAACTTGCCTTTTATTTAGCTCTTTTGTTGTTAGGAACCCCGTTAGGTTCTTATAATTCGTTTTAACTATAAATGGTTTCTCTATACCTTATAAGAATGCTCTCTATTTCTTAAGTGCTATAACTATACCTAATAACTCCTTATTATAGATGTCATAGTTTAGTTCTAGTAGTGTTATCTTTTAACTATAGTACGCTACTAGATGCTATGCGTCCTAATGCTTTTATAGTAAATATGCTCCTAGTACAAAGTCTAATATATCTATCTCAATAACTGTTTCTAACTTTGGTTAGTAGATCTTAAGGATTGGTTCCTAGGTAAACAACTCTTTTAGTTCCTTAAACAGTCTCTTTTACTCCTCTACTTAAACCTACAGTTCCTCCTTTTTTGTTAGTCTTGTAAATGGCTTAATACTCTTTAACTATTATGTTATAAACCTCCTATAGTAATTGCAAAACCCTAGAAACGACCTTAACTGCGTAATATTCTCTGGTTCTTGCCAATTCACTATAGCTTTAACTTTCTTTAGGTCTATACTGATTTTTCCTAGTTTAATAATAAATCCTATAAAATTGGTCTTTCTTATAAAGAACTTGTATTTCTTAATTGCTACTAGTATCTATTTTTCTTATAGTCTCTTTAAGACCTACTTAATATGCTCTCTATATTCTTTCTCACTCGCTAAGTAGATAATAATGTCATTAAGGTATACTATAATAAACTTATTAAGGTGTTCTCCTAACACACTATTAATTCGCTTTTAGAACGTTACTAGTGCGTTTATAAGCCTAAATTGCATAACTAATAGTTTATATAGTCCTTCCTTTAACCTAAAAGCTGCCTTCTATTTATTGCCTTCCTTAATTCTAATCTAATAATACGCCCATCTTAGATCTATCTTTATAAAGATTTACACATTGCCTATCCTATCTTATATTTCGCTAATTAAGGGTAAAGGATACCTATCCTTCCTAGTAATGCTGTTTAACTATCTATAGTCTATACACATCCTAAGTTTTCCGTTTTTCTTTGGGATAAATAGTACTGGATATCCTACTAATAACTATAATGGTCTAATATATCCCTTTTATAAGTTCTCCTGGACACACTCCTTAAGTGCCACTAACTTAGTTTTAGTAAGCTTATAGGTTAGAAAGAACCTTAGACTTATTCCTAGTTCTAACTCTATTTTATAGTCCCATGCTATATACTCTAACAGCTTTTTGCTTTCTGGTAACTATAACTTTTTACTATACTTATAGTATCTCTTTAGTACATAACTTAAGCTTTGCTTAGTCTCTTTATATATTACTCCAACCTAGTACTATACTAACTTGGTTTGTTATTACATTTTATATTATTAAGTATCTCTAATATTAACTTAACCTGTAACCTAATTAACCTTTAGATTATATTCCTGTAACTAAGGCATTCCTAGTATTACCTTATCCTTTCCTAATAGTAGGATATTAAAAGATATTCTAACCTATCTTCCTTTAATAGTTAACTAAATAGGTTCTATTTTAAGATTAATAATACCTTCTTTATAGGCTATCTAATCTTCTAAAATCGTTATAAGTGGATATAGGTATTCCTTCTATCTGTATAGTAACCCCATTCTTTTTACTACTACTAGTAATATATAGTTTCTTATTACTTTACTATCTATTAGTGCTTTAAATTGTTAATCTTACTACTTAACTTATAAATTTAGGTATTGTCCTTAAATTCCTTTAAGGGTTTAAGGCTCTACTACTAGTTCCCTCTAGTCCTATAGGCCTCCCCTTTTCCTAACTATTAGCTACTAGATCCTATCTATACTTAGTCCTCTCTAGGCTAATACTTAGTTTATTTCTTTTTCTCTACGTACTATAGATAAGTGTTCTCTAGATAATTCTACTACTATCTTCTATCTAGGCATTCTTCTATAAGAAATCTTCCTAGTTAAAGTATTAAGTCCCTTTAGCTTTGCACTTTTACTAGGTGCTATCTATATATATACTTCGCATCTCTAAACCTTTTCTCTTCTAGTGCCTAATATATCCTTACTAGGTACTTTCAGTTCTTATCTTTAGGTGCTCTATATATATTGCATATGTCATCTATATAAGCTATCCACAATAGTGTATAATACGCTAGGTACTTTGGGTTAACTCTTAGTTTATCTTTACTTTTAAGTTTAAACCTATACTATGTTATCTTAACTGCTAGTATCTCTATTATAGGTACTAAGATTTATTACTTGCTTTTCTAGTCCCTAAATCCTTCTTTTAGGTTCCTTAATATTATAATTAATGCTCCTTTAATATAACTTATGCGTTTTTCCATAATAGGTTAGTCTTAGACAACTTTTTTATCTAGCTATATATAAAAGTCTTCCTATTTATTGTTATGTCTTTGCCTATACCACTTTTTATATAACTGGTTTAGTGTGTATGGTTTGTCTATTAGAAAGTACCTTGTTATTACTATATTATAACATCCTTTAGTATATCTTTCTTTAAACCTAGTTAGAATTCCTAAATCCTCTTCTTATTCTAGTTTATTTAACTACTTTACTCTAGGCGTCCCTGCCTTAGGCCTATTAGTAACTCTTTATACGGGTGCTCTGTTCCTTATATAACCTATTACGCTAGATCTCTAGTCTAGTTTTTGCTCTTACTATATAATAATTATTGCTTTAAACTTATCTATAGTTTCTTGCTTTCTGCGTCTTGTAGCTAGATCCTTAAAGTTATCTTACTTCTTAATCTTAGTATTAACTTTTTAATCTTTAGGCTGAATACTATATTTACCTAGAACTAATATTCTTACTTATTCTCCAAACTTGTAGTTCTTAAACTTATATCCTATACTTATTTGTTTATCTTTAAACTAAGCCGTTGCTCTTTCCTATTGGTTTTTGTCTGTTATAGGTGCTTAAGCCTTTCTTATTACTTCTTATAAATCTTAGGTATATCTTATCTTGTCTTAAGAATCTTAAGCCTGTAGCCTTTTGCCTTTTATAAGTGGTAAGCTAGCACTAGCAGTTATTTACTTACTTAATTGTCTTTAGATATTACTCCTTCTATTTTATAAAGTAATTAATGTTATATCTAATGGTGTTATAATACCTATTACTAATCCGCGTTCTATGGTGCATTGGCAAAATATGGTACCCTTTCAATGGCCTTAATGGTTGGTGGTTGACGCAATTGGCGCGCAGTTGAGGTCATTTAGCAACTCGACCGACTAGCCTATGTCGTGTTTTTTTGACACGCAGCCTGCGCGCAGCCTGCGAGCAACCTACCAGTAATCTGCGTATTTAGTAACCATAATTATATTTACCTCTTTTATACTAATAACATATTTTAAATAAATAAAAGCTACTTTAAAGCTATTTATAAGGCTAGCAAAATAAATAATATTATTTTAGATAATTTAATATAA
>Ga0307507_10010490_pt1 | contig 11957 bp, 8 predicted proteins | sample 7_EM_MG_FD_207223 | JGI IMG/M metagenome (GOLD analysis project Ga0307507, IMG submission 207223) | Populus trichocarpa ectomycorrhiza microbial communities from riparian zone in the Pacific Northwest, United States - 7_EM | ecosystem: Host-associated > Plants > Roots > Unclassified | place...
TACACGACGCTCTACACGAAGCTCTGCACGACGCTCTGCACGACGCTCTGCACGACGCTCTGCACGACGCTCTGCACGACGCTCTGCACGAAGCTCTGCACGAAGCTCTGCACGAAGCTTTGCACGAAGCTTTGCACGAAGCTCTGCACGAGGCTCTACCAGCTCTACATAATGCTCTATTAAAGCTCTGCACAAGGCTCTATCTAAAGCTTACCCCTTCTGCGAAGCAAATCTATACCTACTAGCAGTCCTTAATTATTATTTAAAGCTAGCTTATTAGTTTAGGTACTCTAGCTGCGGTAAGAAGAGGGCGGTGAGAGGGGTACGGCTGCTACGACTTAGGGTCGTCGGGCGCGATAACGAGACAACGAATTGGAATCGGGCAAATCGGGCAACGTAGTCTTCTTCGCCAGGTTTGATTTAGTAATTCTGGCTATTAGGAATAGATTAGGGAGCTGTGGAAATTGAGACAATTTGGCTCAAAGTAGGTGTATATAGGCCTAAATACCCCGCGCGGGACTAACAAAAATCCGAACCGTGTACCAGACCTTCTAACGAAGGTCTTGCCAAAAGCGGTTAGCGTCTTGGCAAGGTAAGCCTTGGCGAGAAGGTCTGGGAACGAGACAACCCGAGCTCCGATACCTGACCGCTGACTGACCGCTTATATTATCATCTTGGCAGCTACGCTGCACACACTGATATTTTTACCTCCCTTCCAGATGATAATTACTATCACGTAGAGATTACATAAGCTTAGAGTTTATGATTAACTAGTATACTGTATCACTCCAGTAAGTATCAACCTCAAACATGCAGCCAGTTAATGAAACTCCCCAATAAACACCCCCAACAGCTGGCTACGTCACATTCCATAAGGGTGCAGCTGGCTGGCTGGGTGGATTATATTACACCTTTAAACACCGTGAGAAGATATGCTGCCATTCAAAGAGCTACCTAATACGCACTATAATGGGCTTGCTCTATCTCAGTACTTTATACAGTGAGATGAATAGGGCAGGGAGGTATTCGGTAATGGAATAGAACAGCAGCAATAAAGGAGCGGCTGGAAATCAGGGTGGGCAGCTACGGTAAGTATAATACCCTGCAATTAAAACATTTAGACCTCGATTTAGTGCCCCTTTAGTTACGCCGACTAGGTATACGCTCCCACCCGGTCTGAAACCTGTCTTGTCTGATCCGAGGGAAAATGTGCGCCTCCGTATTAAAAACAACATCGGTGAGGGGGAGGAAGTCGTTCGGCGAGAACAGGAGATACAGATACTTTAGTGTCTCCGCCTATCCAAAATGGTGACATTAGTTCCAGGCATGTTATTTAGTAAGGATTCTTTTAAGTGTCTCTCTTACCAGCCAAAAGCTCTCCATGTTGTCTCTCAGCGGCGGCGGAATACTATTTACATCATTGAGAGAGGCGTGGCCTTCTCCGTCATCGAGGACTGTGTATTTCTCGAACGCCTTAAATATCTCCCAGCCCCATTCGCGGTAGATGGGATCATTTGTGATTCGCCACATCACAAACAGGCTTTCCACAGTCTCTGGCCGCTGTAAATTGTGTGCGTCTAGAGGCTTTACAATGTAATCTTTTTTCCAGAGGGCTTTGGAATTTCGAGTTGCAGGCAGTGGGCGATTTCCTGGCGTAGGTTGGAGGGCACCATTGTCAGCGTTGAACCAAGCGATCTCGGGTGCAAGCCGGGTTTCCGTGACCTTATACATGCCCCAGCAAGTTTTCGTAAGCTCTCTCGCAAGTTGCATCTGCTGATCCTTTTCAGCGTTCCAGCCAGGCGCTTTTCGTGCTTCGGCCTCGGGAAGGCCACCGGTTGCACCTAAGGCTATGGAGCCGGGCAAGAAGCAGACGAGGTGATCCATCTTCGGAGACAGGGGGCTACCGATGCCATTCGGCAACTCGGCCACAAACTTGAGATTCGAATGCTGGGTCGTGGTAATCAAATGCTTTTGGATGCCAGCAAGTGCTTGTTCCCACATTTCAAGATAGATAGGCTCCTGTCCGGAAGTCTGCAAATACTGCTTGATAAGGTACTCTACAAGGCGTTAGCCACGTTGATGCATATGTCTGTAGGACAATTTGAGCTAAACTCACCATAATACGAATCACCACGGCTTCCAAGACGAATCTCTCGAGACGTGAATCTGCCCGTCTGTGCGTTCACAAAGATAGGTAGAAGACCGCCCTCCATACCATTATCGTCCAGCACCTTCATAACTTTTTCCGCTTTGCGCCAGTATATCTCATTTCTTGTGAGGTTTGCAAGGTATTTCATCTCCATCTGTAGGGTCGCTGCCTCGGCCGTGGATGAAGATCCGCCATCTGTATGCGAAGGGATTCCCTTCATTGTTCGCAAATTGATACTTGCATATGGTATCCCGGAGTCGGACTCGTAGGCACCAAGGAGTCGGTCGGCCAGGTCCACTGCCTTAGAGAGATAGACATAGTCCCTGCGAGAAGAAACATCAGGCAGCTGAGATGCAAGATAGTGAGCAGAGAGAAGCCCTCCCAGCATGCGAATTGTTGTCTCGAAGGTGTTGACGTCCTGGTCTTGGTCGTAGTTTAAGCTTCTCTGGACCCATTTGCGTGCGGTTGACAGACGATCAGTCAAATTCATAATCATCAATGTATCGAGGCTGTCAACAATGATCCATCCTAAACCATCGGGACTCATCTGCGAACCCTTCTTCGAAATTGGGTGGAACTGATCCTGGCCTAATCTCACCCATAATATTCAGCCCTAGCATGACGGAGAGGGAGAAAGAATAAATTGACAACTAACCCCATGCATATTTCGAGTAGGCGTCCCAACTAGATTCAAAAGCTTCCTTCACCTTCTCCCTGCGCTTATCCCAGTCCGCGGGCTTTGACGTGTAGCGGCCCAGTTCAAGTTGAGGAAGCTTCTGCCATAGCACCAAGCCGGCAGCTAGAGCAAAAACACCAGCGACCAAAGCTTTGCGCCGCATGAAAGGCAAAAAGGAAGATGAGGGGTTTTTTCGAGGTCTTGTTTGACGCGTCTCAGGCTGTGACTGTCGTTTGCGCCTCCGTTCTGAGGGAGGCATCGTTGTAGAGGTCGAAAAAGGGTTCGAGATTGGGGTATGAGAGTTTAACAGTTGAACTCGATTGCTCACCGGCGCGCGCGTGGGGTCCGTTCAGATACTTGTACGCAGGGATGCACATAATCAGTGCAACCGTAATCGGCCCATAGATTTTGATTCTTGTAAAATCGCACCTTCTGGTTATGATTGATTGCATTGATTATTTTAATTATGTACTAATTTCCTAATTAGGTAAGTGGGTGTAACTTTTCTAGGAAAGCCCGCACGGACTTTTTTTGTATGTAAAACCGCAAGGCTGGTTTTAGAAAATCAATGCGCGACTTTCTCAACACCAAAGTTTTATCACTATATTCTATTCCTGCGCGTTCTTCCCGCGGGTGATTATATTGATTACACAATCGTAACCGTAATCAAAAGATTGATTTTGATTGCGATTAGTTATATTATATAATAATCATAACTTATGTAACTAATAGAATAGTTATATGCATCCCTGCTTATACGTAATTTCGCTCCCGTCCGCAACGGGCGCTAACTCGCTCTAACAGCAGGATTAAAGCTGCCGGCCGCTGGGCAACACAATGGCCTTCAGGCCTGCTGTACCTCCAGGTACTCCTTTAAAGCGCATCATTCTGTTCATCTCATCGTGTGCTCCAACTCTCTGATCTCTCGCGCTCCAGGACGCTCATTTGTACTACTGCCGATGGATCTCGTGCTGATCTGACCTGCGATAAGCCAAAAGACCAGGCCTCGAAAGCTTAAACCCTTAGCTTCTGCTGACGCTAAACCTGGCACTTAGCCTAGCCTTGCCAATGTCGATAATCTATTCAGCAGAGACCAATAGTGGTGTCGTGACGTCTTGGATACCACTGTCAACCGCCTGGCCATCGTCTTCCGGCTGTGCTGGCTCATTCCGGCTTGATGGGCCAAGTTTGATGGCCTTTGATCCAGGGTACGGTCTTGATGTTAACCCGTCAGTTACCTGCCAGCCGCCCGCAGTGACAACATGGTGGGAACAAGGTCTCCTTGGAGGCGGCGACTCTTCAGGACATACTGCTGTTAGCATTGGGCCTCTCGTGTGTCCGGAGTCCTTCGTAACAGTTGCGACGTCCACCAAGAATCATTCAAGCACGCTTGCCATGTGCTGTCCGGCGTGAGTCAAGACTATCCCAATTTCTGAGTTCGCATACTAACTTAACACTAAAAGAGGTTATTACCTAGCGAATCAAGACGCTGGCCAGGTGAACGGAGACTGCTTGTCAACTGTGCAGCCTGGAGCGGTTCTGACGTTTGGATCAACTCCGAGCGGCGAGTCGACCTCATGGACAATTGTGACGACCACCTTGAAACAGCTTTCCACCGTCGGAGCAATTGCGGTCAAGGGGTGGAATATCGCTCTCCCAACCGTGACTTCTTCATCAACCTCTGCAACTCCTAGTACAAGTTCATCACCAACCTCGTCGACTACGTTACCTACGTCCTCCCCTTCAATATCCCTTTCAACCTCCCCTTCACCCTCTTCCACACCATCAAGTGGTTTGTCAGCAGGGGTAATGGCAGGAATCGATGTTGGTGTTGCTCTGGGAGTTCTCGGTTTGATTGCATTGATATGGGCACTATTTCTCCTGCGGCGTCGAAAAAAAAAGACTGATCGGGATCCTCAGGATGCTCAGAATGGTGGACAGCCTAATGTTGCCCAGATCCCTCCTAGAGATATGGACTATCATGTATCTGAAGCACATGAGCTCCCGTCGAAATGGGTGCCCCCAGAATTAGTTAGCAACCGTGAACACATGTCACCGGTCGAACTGGACACGCATCGCCCATACTGAATATGTTATAGGCAGTCTGATATGCAGTGTATATGGTACTATAATTCAAGGAGTGTAGAATTTGAAGTGTAATGCTATATAATTTTGTTCTTGAATTATTTACATTTAATCTAGGTCAACAATAATCATACACCCCCAATTAATGCGTGTACATCACCTACCCAAACAAGCTTAAATCCTTCCACTTCAAGTTAGAATATCACGTGTGTTTGACTTGTTTACACCCAAATCGCGAAAACAACACCACGCGCCTATCCCTTCGCCCGTCGGCGTCCAACGCTAAGGCCGCACAGACGCCATTAACTTACCGTGATGGCAGCTGCACATAAACATAGCTACACAGCCAATTGGCTAGGTTCTTATCGATAACGTTGGACACAACTCGACACGAAGGGATACCTAAATCAACACCTCGCATTTGCCTTACCTTCTTATTCAAGAGCCTGCAATTGTAGAGCGTCGTCGCGGTCGTCCGGCTGGCTCTATGGCTGGCTCTACGAATCGCATTGATAACTCTGCTCAGCGGGAGCTCTCAGCATTCGAGCGAAATACTGGCTACACGGGCGCGGGCGTTCTCGTAGAGGCAGCAGCACCCAATCTAGTTTTTACAACGCCTCGCAGAGCACTCCGCAGTCCTACCAGTCAACACAGGACGATCTTAAAGGTATTATAGGTGGTGAGAATGGTGGTAGGAGCAGGTTAGTACTCCAAGTCCCCCCGGTTCTCGGCGGTAATATTTAATAGGCTTTAGGCGGTCGCATCGCTTCGCCCTTTTAGGTAGACTTCACTGAGGGATTGTCTAGTAGATCTAATTCAAACCCTAACGTATTAGCCACCCAGTCGAGCCAGCCACCTGGTCGAGCCACCAAAACACACCAAAATCTACCAACTTTAACCTTTTATAACTCCACTCCTATTAAAGACATTTAAATAAAAAAATTTAATATGGCTACTTATATATAGCAGTATTCTATTTATAATGTTTTTAAAAAAGTATTATATATTTTAGCTAATAAATACTTAATAAAAGCCTATATTGTGACGGCTTGAACAAATGCCGCACGGCTCGAACAAATGCCTCTGAACCAAAGCTTGAACGAATGCAACGTGTGCTTGAACAAATGCTGTATTACGAAGATATCAAGGTGAGGAGCAAGAGAAGGTGGTGAGGCCACGTCTATATAAACATGCCAAGTCGTAAGCGAACCCCTGACTAGGTGACGCGCCCCAGCGCCGTCACATCACCCCCCCTTCAAAAAAAGCCTGCCCTCAGGCGTTATTCTCTAGATACTTGTCTATCTTGTATACAGTTGTTGCTACAGGTAGGGCAGCGGGAGTCAGTGGTAGTACTGCAGGCGGAGCAGTAGAAGTTAGTTATGGTGCTACAGGAGCAGCAAGGTGTTGGTTTAGCTGCAGACAGGAGCAGCAATTGTCCATTTAGGTGGTAGTACGGTACTAGCAGCGGTAATAGTTAGTTAAGCGCAGAGTTCGTCTATTGGTTGGTTAGTAGATCGCAGGCATAATAGCGCGATCAGTATTATAATAGCAGGCATAGCGGCGCTATTGTTGTTGTCGTAATAGTAGACATAGGACGCTATCGGTTATCTCGTTTGTGGATCGTGGATGTATTAGCACAATTAATTAATTAATGGTATGTTATAGTGGCAGTACGGTGCTAGCGTTATATAGATTGCAGGCATATTGGCACAATTAGTAGTTAGTAGATTGTAGGCATATTAGTATAATCGTTCAGTTAACAGTTCTAGTAATTTTATTCCTCATTGGTTAAAAAGGACTATTCGGGTAGTAGTACGGTGCCAGCGTCCGTAGATGTACGGTCAGTTGGTTAGTTGGTTGTTAACAGATATACGCGTTTAACGCGTCGTCGTAGGGACCTTTGTTATTGTCGATCGGCAAGTCGTACGGTTAGAAAGAGGTTACCACCCAGTACGTGCTTCCCCATAGTATAGGCGGCCGTTTGGTAGAGAGAAGGGGAAAAAATAAGAGAATAAAAATAAGAGCATAAGGGTGCCTGCGCCAGTATAGGGAGTAAGCTTCTCGCAACCTAGCCACTACAGGACTTCGCACGAGTAGATATTTACTATCCTCTTAGACGACCTAAGATACCGCAGCCTGCATATAACTAGGGGCCTTAATATAATGTGACGGCTTAAATAAATGCCGTACAGCTTAAACAAATGCCTTTAAACTAAAGCTTAAATAAATGCAATATATGCTTGAACAAATGCTATATTATAAAGATATTAAGGTAAGGAGCAAGAGAAGATGGTAAGGCCACGTCTATATATATATGCCAAGTCGTAAGCGAACCCCTAACTAGGTGACGCGCGCCAGCGCCGTTATATATATAGACCTAAAAGGGACCAAATTAGGCAATAAATAGAATTAATAATATAATACTTTTTTAAAAAATTATTATAAATAGAATACCTTGATATATAAGTAGCCATATTAAATTTTTTTATTTAAATGTCTTTAATAGGGGTGGAGTTATAAAAGGTTAAAGTTAGTAAATTTTGGTATATTTTAGGGTGGCTCGACTAGGCGGCTGGCTTAACTAAGTGGCTAATATTAGCGACTTAGTCAATTAAGGCATAAGCACGGCAAAAGGGTCGCGCAAGCCTATATAATTAGATTGTCTATAAATAAGGATCCAAAGCTAGAGAAAGGAAAGGAGAAGAATAGTAGTACTATTTAAGGTTTTATACAGCCCTTAAGTTATATAACTGCAACCATCTAAAACTGTCTACAACTATCTACAACTATTTATAACTGTTTACCACAATCCACCATTTTCTACTAGCGCCGTAATATTACCCCCCTCTCTAAAAAAGCCTGCCCTTAGGCTTTATATATCTATATTATGTCTATAGGGTATTCTTATCTTTATACTTAACAAGTAGCTTATTATCTTTGCTATACTAGCACTCTATTTACTTATTAAGGTACTTTAGGGGTCTAGGCTTATTAGGGTATTAGTTATAAAATTCTTTAAGCTTATAGAGACTACCTATAAAGTTCTATATAGGGTACTAAGTGGGGTCTAGGTTATATCCTTTCTAATTAATATAATACTTTAACGTTCCCCTTATAAGCTTATAGGCTAATATTTCTTTAATTTCCTATTTATTATTACTATTAACTTAAATTAGTAGGGGCGGTTTATTCTTTTGTCTAGGTAATAGGTTATTTATAGCTTTTTATAGCTTATCTAGTAAGAATTTAGGGTAGACCTTAATTAAATCTAGAAGCTTTACTTTATATAAGTTACCTCTCTTCTTAAGAACCTTATATAGTCCCACTATTTAATAGTCTAGCTTATAGCTAGGCTATTTTGTCTTTTAGTTCTTTATTATAACCTAGACCTTATTACCTATAGTAAAGTTAAGCTTACGCCTATACTTATTTACCTACTATTCTATTAACTTTTAGGCCTTTTTTAGGTTTATATAGGCTACTTTCTAGGCCTCTTTTAAGTATTTAGCATAATACCGTGCTTCCTTATAAGATAGTTTTTCGCGTATAGTCTATGGCTCTTTTAGTCTTTCTTAGTTAAAGCTTATATAAGGTAAATACCCTATTTTTAGCTAAATAGGTACAAATTCTATAGAGTTATAGGGTAGGATAGCCTAGGTATAGTCTATTAGAGGTAGTAGTTTAGCCTAATTATCCTAAAAGTAGTTAATAAAGGGTTAGAGTCTCTAGTTTAAATACTAGTTTATAATCTTTGTCTAGCTATCTATCTAGGGGTAGTATACTATAGAAAGCTTTAGCTTAATGCCTAGGATTTAGGTAAACTTGTTTTAAAAAGCTAATATAAACTATAGCCTATAATTAGATACAATAGTATCTGGTAGTCTATAAATTTAGTAGATATAGTAGATATATAGTTAGGCCGCCTCTTTTATATTAATATTCTTATAATAAGGGATTAAAAATAGGCGCTTACTAAAGCAGTTAACTATAACTATAGCTATATTATATCTGTTATAGTCTGTAGGTAGCTTATAGAAATCTATAAAGATATACTGCTACGGGCGCTCTAGTATTAGAAGTAGTTTTAATAGTCTTAGGGTTTTATCTTATAAAATTATAGACCTACAGCAGTTATTATAGTTTTATATATAGCAATTAATATCTATAACTTTTCTAGGCCAGTAATAACAGTTATTAATAATTTTATAGGTCTTATTTTTTCTAGGGTAGGCTATAAAGACTTAGGTATGCGCTTCTATAATAAGCCAAGTCTATAAGTTTTATTCCTCTACTACTACTAGCCGTTTATAGTACTTAAAAAGTCCATTTTTAAGAGACTATGGGCTTATAGCGTCCTTTATCTTTTTATAGTACTCCTATAGAGAAGGGGCTGTATAGTTTACCTATAGTAGTTTATTAATATAAGGGCACGAAGAGGCTTTAGGGAAGATTTGAAGGAACAATATAAATTCTATCTAAATCTAAGGGTATATAGCTCTTGCAGAGTACAAGACGTTGCGTAAAGAAGAGAAAAGAATAACGGAAGAATTCTTATAATTAAATAGTCAGGGGTCCTGGTGGTTAATGCGTGCGTATATACGCACGCGGTCTTTAACGGACTTTGGTAGAATTTAATTAAAGCGTTGGAATTTATCCGTTAAGTGTTTCACCAAGACATTCCTACTATAACTGGGCTAGTCCCATTACAGTACCCCCCCTTTAGCCAAAGGTTTAAATAATTTAATTTTAGTTAAGACTTATTACTTATCGCGTTTTTGTGTAATTGCGTTAGTGGCAGTGGCGGTATAGCGTTCTGCTAGTTCTAATCGTTAAATAATCCAATTAGGATTTTCCATGCCCAGCATGGAAAATCGCTATTAGCTTAGCTGAGGCGGTAAGCTAAACTAATATCTTTATAGTAGGTCTTGGCAAGGTAAATCTAACCAATTAGATAACTTTAACTGGCGGTTAAAGTTCCTTAATATCTTGCGTATTATATAACTGTGTTATAAATATTAGGGTGCATTTTAAGTTCTTTTTAATTTCAAGCTTCCTACTATTATGTTTTATGTATTCGTGTTAGGTAGCAATCATTTACCTTTATATCACGTCTATCTAGCCAGAGCAGGCCGCAAAGGATAGTCTTTATGAAATTCTTTTACCAGGGAAGGCGCATTGGCCTTAATCTGTTTATAGGTTTCCTAGGTTTGTGTCTTATATTCTTCTTACTTAACAAGAAGTTTAAATTGTTTGGATTATGTTTTCTATTATATGTTATCTATTAAGTTAATAAAGTAAGAACTATTACCGTTATTAACAATTATAGGAGGTAGTGGCGGCACTTTATAAGTTAAAGGTTTACCCTTTAAAGGTTATAGCAAGCTTACGTAAAACATTAGGTATATTTTTATCTTAGTTAGCAGTTTAAGCTTATAGGCGTATAGGCTTAGTTTCTTCTTAATTTAGTATAGGCCTATAAACTTCTAATTAAGTTTCTTTAAGGGCCGTTAAGTCTTTAGGTTTTATATACTTAGGTAAACTATATTACCTTCCTTAAAGTCCCATATAGGAGTTCGTTCTTTATTTATATGCCATTCCTATACCGTTTAAGCATATGTTAATTTACTTTATAGTAGCTCTATTAACTGCATTATTTAATTAGCAAAGTTATACACATTAATTAACTAAATCTGTTTAATTGTGGGTCCTATTATATTAATCTCAGGTTATAGTTTAAATCTAAGTTAAGGGTCTTATCTATAGGTTGCGTAGAACGGCATTATGCCTATTAATACGTTTATTGTATTATTTGCAGTAAACTCAGCTAAAGGTAGCCATTTTTCCTAGTTGTCTTGCAGGTAGAAGCAGTATATTTATAAGTATTGTTCTATAATTGCATTCGCAATTTCTATTTAACTATCTATCTCTAAATAAAACGCAGTTAAGAGTTGTATTTAAATGCTTAATTATTTATATAGAGCTTGCTAGAAGTCTAAAACAAACTAGCTTCTATAGTTAGATATTATTATATTAGGAAGTCTGTGTAGCTTAAAGATATGCTTAATAAAATATCTAGCTACTAATATTGTATTAATTAAGTCTATAGGAATCATATATCGCATTTTCATAAAATGGTTAACTACTACTATAATATTTATAAACCTATTACTACTAGGCAAGTTAACTATAAAGTTAATTAAGATATCGCGCCATCTTTATATTGGGATTGGTAGTGGTTAAAGTACTCCTTACTTCTTTACATAAGAGGTTTTTCTATGCACGCACATCCTGTATGCTTAAACATATTTCTATATATAGTTGTGCATTATAGGCCAGTAATATACTTATTAAATAATCTTATAGGTCTTTATACAGCTAGGATATCCTACTATATGGGAGTTGTATATAAATTTAAGTATCTTAAATTATAAAGGGTTGGAATTCGGAACTACTATCTTTTATTAATAGTATAATTAATCATTTTAAATTTCGTATTTAGTAAGTGTGATATCCTTATACTATTATTTTTCAGTTTGGATTGCCTTTATTACATCTACTATCTATACATTATTCTTATATTTATATTTTATTAGCTTATTAATTTCCATTTCCTATTTATTAACTTCTAATTTATTCCTGTTGGGAATAATATCACGTATGGTTATATAGTCACGTGTTGCCGCGGCACTAGCGTAGCGAGGAGCCTTAAGCTCCTCGCCCTTCCTCATCCTTTCTTAGAAACAACAATAAGAAGAACAACCATTATACTATCTACGAACCGTAGCTACGTGATATTACCTTATATAACCAACACTGATTAGTGGTTAACTTTACTGTTATACTACAGAACAGCTAGGTATCACTAAGAAGAGACGAGCCACTATACCAGTGCTACTCGTGCTAGAGGAAGCTGTCTTTTGAGGTCAGAACTGGTCCTAAACCTTAAATAGAACTCTTCCACGAATCTAAGGATCTAAAGGCCAGAACTGGTCCTAAGCCTTTCCAAGATTACGGATTCTTGCGTCTATCACGCAGAATAACACGCTT
>Ga0307507_10010491_pt1 | contig 11957 bp, 12 predicted proteins | sample 7_EM_MG_FD_207223 | JGI IMG/M metagenome (GOLD analysis project Ga0307507, IMG submission 207223) | Populus trichocarpa ectomycorrhiza microbial communities from riparian zone in the Pacific Northwest, United States - 7_EM | ecosystem: Host-associated > Plants > Roots > Unclassified | place...
ATTGACAGTCTATCCAGCTGGCTCTGGGAAAACCATTTTAAGGTTGATTATTTCAACATTTTTATAAAATTAAATTGAATTTTATTTTCACAGCTCAGCAATAATCCACAATATTCTCCAAAGATTCGATTCTGCTACTGCATATTTCTTTTTTGATGGAAGAGACTCACAGAAGGATTTCCAACTGCATGATAAACTAATGCGATCACTCATCTGGCAGTTCTCTCTCAAATGTGAGGGTAGAGTGCCTAAAGTCTTAGTTGATCTATATGCTCGCTGTGGCAATGGCCATCAAGAGCCAACACTGGGGGATCTTCAGAATACCCTCCAAACAATTCTTGATGGCTTTAGTTCAGCATTCATCATTCTGGATGCTCTTGATGAATGTACTGAAAGAGAAAAGCTTCTTAACTGGATTCAGACTTTTATTCTGGGGAAAGATAAAAATCTTGGGCTTCACCTCATAGTTACTAGCCGCCCAGAACAGGAGATTGAGGACAAGATCAAGTCTTCTCATTATCTTGACTTGGTTAAGGAACCTGAGAATCATGATCTTGTAGCCTATCTTGACTATCAGCTTCAGAATAACTCTGACTTGCAAAAATGGAATTCTGACACCCAAAAGCAAATAAAGTTGAAGTTAATGGAACAAGCTGATGGAATGTATGTTCGTTATCAACATTTGAATTACAGGATTATTATTAAATACAATTTTAGGTTTCGTTGGGTTGCATTACAGTTAAATGAGCTTAAAAAGTGCCGAACCAGGACTGATCTAAAAAGGCAGCTAGCTGATCTACCCCAGGGTTTAGATAAAACTTATGATCAAATCTTGCTGGGAATCAATGAAAAAGATCATTGTTATGCCAAAACTTTTCTACAGTGGCTGTCTTTTGCTGTTCGTCCACTGACACTGAAAGAGTTGGCTACAACTGCTTCCATTGATCTTTCTGCTGAGAATGGACCAGAGTATGAATCTGATAATGAACTTCAAGATATTAAGGATGTCTTGAGAATATGTTCCAGTTTGGTTATACGATCAGAAGGTATAATTTACAATGATACAAGATTGAAATGTATGCTAAATGTTAAACAGGTGTCATCAAGCTTTCTCACTTTTCTGTTAAAGAATATCTCATATCTCAGTATATTCAAAGCCATAATGTGAAGCAAGTCAGATACTTCAGTTTTAGTGAGGAGCTGTCACACTGTGTCATATCTCAAATCTGTCTGGCCTATCTTCTGCAATTCAATACATCTGAGCCACTTGATATAAATCTGTATGAATCATCCCATCTTGCAAAATATGCTGCAAAACACTGGATCATGCATGCACATTCTGGTTGCAAGAGTACATCTCAGTCATCTTCAATATTTGCATTGATGATGAAGCTTCTGACAGATAAAAATAATGCTTTTGTGAACTGGGTTCGAATTTATGACATAGATAGACAAAGTATGGATCTACAAAAACAGAGGAATGAGATTGCTGAACCACTATATTATGCATCACTGGCTGGACTAACTGAAGCATCATATGTTTTGTTGGAAATGAGGGCAGATATAAATGCACAGGGAGGACAATATGGAAATGCACTCCAGGCAGCATCATATGGAGGCCATGGGGCAATTACAAAGCTGCTTGTAGAGAGGGGAGCAGATGTAAATGCACAGGGAGGATACTGTGGAAATGCACTCCAGGCAGCATCATACAAAGGCTATGATGCAATTGCAAAGCTGCTCATAGAGAAGGGAGCAGATGTAAGTGCACAGGGAGGAAACTGTGGAAATGCACTCCAGGCAGCATCACAAGAAGGCCATGATGCAATTGCAAAGCTGCTCATAGAGGAGGGAGCAGATGCAAATGCACAGGGAGGAATGTTTGGAAATGCACTCCAGGCAGCATCATTAGGAGGCCATGATGCAATTGCAAAGCTGCTCATAAAGGAGGGAGCAGATGCAAATGCACAGGGAGGAATGTTTGGAAATGCACTCCAGGCAGCATCATTTGGAGGCCATGATGCAATTGCAAAGCTGCTGATAGAAAAGGGAGTGGATGCAAGTGCACAGGGAGGAATGTTTGGAAATGCACTCCAGGCAGCATCATACAAAGGCCATGATGCAATTGCAAAGCTGCTCATAGAGAAGGGAGCAGATGTAAATGCACAGGGAGGAGACTATGGAAATGCACTCCAGGCAGCATCATTTCGAGGCCACAATGCAATTGCAAAGCTGCTCACAGAGAAGGGAGCAGATGTAAATGGACAGGGAGGAATGTTTGGAAATGCACTCCAGGCAGCATCATTTCAAGGCCATGATGAAATTGAAAAGCTGCTCATAGACAAGGGAGCAGATGTAAATGCACAGGGAGGAAGGTATGGAAATGCACTCCAGGCAGCATCATTTCAAGGCCACAATGCAATTGCAAAGCTGCTCATAGAGAAGGGAGCAGATGTAAATGCACAGGGAGGAGACTATGGAAATGCACTCCAGGCAGCATCATTTCAAGGCCACAATGCAATTGCAAAGCTGCTCACAGAGAAGGGAGCAGATGTAAATGCACAGGGAGGAATGTTTGGAAATGCACTCCAGGCAGCATCATTTCAAGGCCATGATGAAATTGAAAAGCTGCTCATAGACAAGGGAGCAGATGTAAATGCACAGGGAGGAAGGTATGGAAATGCACTCCAGGCAGCATCAGTTCAAGGCTGGAATGCAATTGCAAAGCTTCTGATAGAGGGGGGAGCAGATGTAAATACCAGTTAGATGCACCCAGGGATTGGTGAACAGGGGACATGGCATAGTGAAGATTTCATGGAGGATCTGGATGATAATGAAGAGGGGATCTTGGATGCTTGATCTTTTTAACAAAGGTTAATGTACAAGCATTCTTGGGACATTTTGGAAAGAAACATTGGAATGAAGTTTATGCCTTGAATAATTTGGGATGACATGACAATGGACATTTTGATATCTGTTATTGAATGCAGCTTGGAGAATACTATAATGTTTTGAAATGGCATTCAATTAGTTGTTTGATAGTGAGGGAAAAGTCCTAACCTAAAACCAAGCATCAGTACCATTATTTCACTGGGAAGGTATAAGTAAAGCAAGTCAGAGAAATCACATGGTACCCAAGGGGCTCCCACTGGCAAAGTCTGATGCAAGCAACTCCCATGGGTCTGTACCGTTTGTGTCCAAATTGAGCAAAGTCAGGGTGAGTCATATTAGGAAGGAATACACTCAATCAGGATTGGTTAGATGTGTTGCAGTCAGCCTTAATCAGCTCAAACATTTGTTACTTTGTAGATCAGTAAGATAGTTACTCATCATACACATCTAGTACATTGTGGAAGTGTGTAGATACATTTCATTGTTGTATAAAAGCCTACAGTTTCCCTTTGTACAGTAAATTAATAATTACTGATGTGCTCACAACATCATCACTCCAAAATGCCCCAAGATCTACAATGCTAATCTGAAACTACCTGCTGAAATTGTGGCTTTTCATATTGAGACAGGTGAATCAAGGCCATACAATATTTACAAGGAAGTTGAGACTGGAAAAGAGCTGCTCAAATGTGATCTCTGCAGACTGTTCCTTACTCTTAAGGCTAGATCTCCCATCATGCTCCAGCAACATTGAGGGCAGAGTGAATGTCAAAGGATGGTCCAAAAGAGCCATAGGCTCCAGCCTGGATCATTCATTGATATCTTTCCAGAAACCAGTAATATATCAGAGGGTAAGTCAACTGCACAATGTATTTCAATTTTTTAGATCCTGATGCATCAAGATCAGTAACACCAGTTCCCCCAAGTCATTCTCCTTCAACCCTAAGTTCTTTCATTGGAGAGTCAACCCCTCATGCATCTCCCACAATTTTCAAACAAGATGATATTCCATGGGAGCCAAGTTACAACACCGAGATACTACCACCTTCTTCACCCCCAACACTGACTCTCAAAGTTGAGGATTTGCCATCTGATGAAGACAATGAAGATGAACTCAATGTTTGTAATGGACAGCTTATTGAGTGGATGCCAGGACCAGTCTGGGATACCTATGCATATGGGAACCATGTGTTGGGCGATGACTCTCAGTAAAGAGCAAAGTTGCAGGTTAGTCAGAAGAAAGTCATGATCTTGAAGGTGTATGACAAAATGTCATTTTTTTTAAGCATTTCTGACTACACTCATACTACAATAGTCATACATTAGTCGCACACTGCAAATCATATATTACGCCATTCATGTACTAGTCATATAATAGTCATATCTCAGTCATTGATTTGCTTGGGCTCAATATGGGTCAGGAAATAGACTGAATAAAATTATATTTGACTACTTTAAAGAATACATGTAGTGAGCCTATAGCCTAAGAAGTATAGTATGAGGGGACCAACACACAGGAGGAGAGCATTTGTCAAGGGAGGAGACTGTCCATCAAGGCATGGAGGAGGCTGTTCACTGAGAGAAGGGGAAGAATGTTTGTTGAGGGAAGGAAGGGACTGTTTGTCAAGGGAGGGGGGAGGCCGTTCATCAAGGGAAGTACAAGAACCATTCATTGAGGGAGGGATGAGGCTGTTTGTCAAGGGAAGGATGAGACTGTTAGTTGAGGGAGGGGAAAAGCTGTTTGTTGAGGGAGGGGAGCCCATCAGCCAAGAGAAGGATGAGACTGTTTGTTGAGGGAGGCAGGAGGCTGTTCATCAAGGGAGGGAGGAGGCTGTTTGCCAAGGGAGGGAGGAGGCCATCCATCAAGAGAGGGAGAAGGTTGTCCATCAAGGGAGGGAGGAGGCCATTCACTGAGAGGGGAGGCCATCTGTCAAGAGAGGCAGGAGGCCATTCATTGAGAGAGGGGGGAGGCTGTTTGTTGAGACCATTCATCAAGGGAAAGAGGAGGCCGTTCATCAAGGGAAAGAGGAGGCTGTTCGTTGACTTACGAGTTGGACCTCTCTTCGATGTGGTGGGAGGGAAGAACAATGAAGTTCCCAACATGGAAATTCAAAATTCAACATGATGTTGGAGTTTCAACAGACTTGAACAAACTGCAGCTCATGACTTTTATTGAAGTTGTTCACATGTGTGGGCACACACAACTGTAGGTAGCACATGCATACTGGAAAATTAAGAAAAAAGATGAACCATTTCAAAAATTCTTGGCATAGACATGTATATAAAATGTATGACAATGTTGATACTAACCTATGACTAAACTCACCTCCCATTTGATGACAAGGGAAGGCTGGCATGAACATTACAGATGTGTGACACATGTCTGACTGACCTCTGACTTTGTATGATGTTTCTTGACTTCGCTTTTCACTGAGGATGACTCAGTATGGAGTTGGACAATTCCTGCTAAGTGTGATGACCAGTGACATGCAATGTGACAGTGTCACACAGCCAATTTTGTGAGACATAGAGTTTGTACTTTCCACAACACCAATTCAATATATTTTTTGCAATGTGTTTCATGAAATTACAGCTGATTCCGAAAACATTGTCACTACACAATTTTTTGCAATGCATCAGCAATATAATATATGAATGATATATTAGCTGAGTAATCAGGTCCATAGCCAGGGTTAGTCCCTATCTGTAAGTAAGTATCTCCGGCGTTTATCCACATCGCTTCTCGATGCTTACCATCCATTATCCCTCCCCTTTCTTTGACCATATTTACTCAATGTTTCCTTGGATTCCTCCTCTGGCATATAGCCATGCCTCACCACCACCACCTTTTTATTTTCCACCAATTCAAGGTGACGAGGTGGAGTTTGTTGAACCTCCTTCACCGTCTGTGAGCGATATGGAAATTCAAATTTTTGGTGTGTCGCTTTCATCTCTCTAGCCTTTATAGCACTCAAAGACTTCAAGGCCACCAAATTGCAGGATTACGAGGGGGGATGACACTGCCATAATTTTCAACATTTGCCTGCCAACAGTAGATGCTATGTCATGAAACACCAAATGTGTCTGCAACATCATCGGGAATGAAGTCATTTTCAAGGAGCCATAGAACATGCTCCTTTAGATCTTGACTGATGTGCCAAAACACCATAGCTAGAGTGTGGCAGCTAGAGGAGAGAGCAAACAAGCAGCTGTTCAATGTTATCTGATCCATCCGATGCGGCAAGGTGTGAAATGTCACAGCAGTGACTTGTGTGACAAGCTTCACTTTCTACCTTATTGTAAGTCAGAAATGACTGGTGCTCTGGATTTTTGCATGATAAGGTAGAGTAAATTCAGGGGATTCTGTAGGTACCAAAATTGTATCTTCAAGCTATTTCCCCCTATGATAAAAGTCGAAAATACTATTTCCCTGCAACAGTTGATTAGATTAGTCATCAATCTGAAATCTTAGAAATCACTGATTTAGCCATATCCCTGATTACTCAGCTAATATATCACTCATATATTATATTGCTGATGCATTGCAAAAAATCATGTAGTGACAACATTTTCGGAATCAGCTGTAAGTGAATGAATCCACTGAGAGAGTTTTCCATGTAATGATTGTATTTATTGCTACAAAAATGCGAAATCAGCCTGTTTTCCCTGCCAAATTTTGCACTCTGGAGAGATTGGACTATAACCTTTCAACCACAACACATATGAACATGATGTCTAGGAGGATTTTACTTAGAATTTAAATTCCAATCAAGCCATGGTTTCAGAAATTTTATTTGTGGCCCCTTTGCAGAGATAACCATAGAAAATGGGTACTTTAACATGGTTAAGGGATAGTAATTAAAATTCTGGAACCATGGGGTTGAAACCAGATAGTAATCGATGATTTCGTCTCTGCAAACCTCGGCCCAAATCCTATCTGAAACCATGGCTCAATTGGAATTTAAATTCTAAGTAAAATCCTCCTATACATCATGTTCATACATGTTGTGGTTGAAAGGTTATAGTCCAATCTCTCCAGAGTGTAAAATTTGGCAGGGAAAACAGGCTGATTTCGCATTTTTGTAGCAATAAATACAATTGTTACATGGAAAACTCTCTCAGTGGATTCATTCACTTAATTTCATGAAACACATTGCAAAAAATATATTGAATTGGTGTTGAGGAAAGTACAAACTCTATGTCTCAAGAAATTGGCTGTGTGACACTGTCACATGGCATGACACTGGTCATCACACTTAGCAGGGATTGTCCAATTCCACTCAGTAGGATGGACACTGACTTGGTTTGAGGGCTCAACTCACATCTGACTTCAATTGACAGGATGCTCTAAATTTTTGAAAAATACAAGAGAAAATTTACATGGATTGTGTTATATCGGATCTGATTGCTATTCATGCAGATATACCTATGGACCCTGATCAGCTCTGGCAGTTATGTGAAAGTTTACAAGAGGACATTACTCAACACTGGCAACAGAGAAAATTCATGTTTGAGGAAATGGTTACCTTCCAGGCAGAGGCAGGGACTAGTGGATGCATGAGTGAGTATAGGCAACTAATTGGAGCAGACTGTGGTGGTGTTCCCCCTTCTGAGGTTGATCAAGTGCTTGGGATGTTACTCAAGGTAAACAACAATGTCTGCATATTCTAGATCTAATGTATGTTGTCTACAGACTCTTGAATTGGAGGAGCCAAACAATATTAAACTTGGCAGAGCTACGATGATTCAAAGATCAATCAACTGAGGATGTTTTTCCAAATACACCAGGGAAATTTCTCACTGCTCAGCAATTTAAACAATTGAAGGCAGACTCAAGGAAGAATACTAATAAATTGGAGGTCTTTATTGTCCTCCACTGATTCCTGCCAGAATCCGGCAGAATCCAGGCAATTCCTGGAATTCCAGAGGAATCAATTTTGGCACAGGGGCCTGCCAAATTGATTATACCATTCTGGCAGAATGTAGAATGGAATTCAAATTCTGCCAGAATGGTTCCAGGATTCACATGGATGGAATGGCACCCGGAACAACAGGAATGGAATCCTCAATGGCCAAATCAAGCATCGGCAAATGCTGATGCTCAATTTGGGCATCATCAACCCATCAATTCCTTCTTCCTCAACCACCACCACCATTGACAATGCCCACCCACCACTGCCTCCTTACCACCATCACCTCATCACCACCATCACATTGTCATCACCATCACCAACAGCCATCTTCACCCACATCCATCACCCACAACCAGCACAGCAAGATCGATGTGGCAACACCATGTCACCAACCAAATGAGCACTGGCCACATCGACAATACAAACAAGGAGGGGAAAAGTTGCCATGTCACTGACTGTGATGTGGCAACAACATGACGAATGACACATCACTGTCATTCATCATGGTTCTTTGTATTTCTACACCATGGTGAGTATTTCATCCTACCTTCATCCCACCCAACCTTGCTAGCATCACCACCCCCACATCATCACAACACAACACCACCACCACCACCACCACCACGTGATGCCACATCACCATGATGCCACATCACCATGAGGCAACACTACCATGGCATGTGCACAACACAGTGGCGATGACAACAACAATGGACAACACTCACATGAGGACGAGGATGGATGACAAACATGAGGACGAAGAAAAATGGTGAACAGCAACATCTGTTGCTGTTCATTGTCATCGTTTATTCAGTGAGCAAGGATCCCCCTTCCCCTGTCACTTTTCTGACACCCATTCCAGTTGCTACGTTGCCGATGGTGATGTTTGGCAACCAGACGATGAATGACAACAGATTTGTCATTTGTTGTTCCTTATCTATTTTACTATACATATGTTGTGATTATCATGACACTGTGAACATGTGTTTGTTCTCAGGTACATTTTCTTTATTTCCCCTCTTTCTTTTTCTTTCTCTTTATACATAACTCATCTCTTTATTCTACGACAGTATATATATACATACAGTAGAATACACACACCTCAGTCCATTATACAGAGACTGAGGTGAGCCACTTTATTTACCCACTATGACACAATTACTTACTTTACCTAGATTGATCTTACTTGTGATCTAGGTACCTTACTTCTAATATTAGTCCGTTATACAGAGACTGAGATTGATCTTACTTGTGATCTAGATTGGATTTCTACAGGTTATGGGCCATTAGTCACGTTTGGTGACGATAGAAACCGATCAAGATCTTTATCTTATCCCAATTTTTTCAATGCATACTTGATGTGCCTAATTAAGATGCATCCAAATTCCTTTGTTGCCTCAAGGCTGTTACTCAACTACCACTTTTCACCGCTACCTTCATCATGCTTGATACCACCGAATCTACCCCCTCAGCAAACATGGCTACCGTTCTGTAACTGATGAATCTCATCCATCCATCATTCTTAACCGATCAAGCACTCCTTACACAGGGGAGAAGCTGAGCAAAGTGGAAGGGAATTACTGTCAGTGGTATGAGGATATGCTCATACACTTGATGGGCAACTGTCTTTTTGATTACATCGAGGGCGACACTACTGCTCCATCCGCTACACTCAAACCACATGCACACAAAAATTGGCTTGCAAATGACCGACAAGCTTGGTCTATTATCACTGGAAGCATCGACCCCAGCGAACAAACCTATATCAAGCTTGAAGGTGGAGGCGCTACCACAGCAAAAGCTGCCTGGACTGCCCTTAAAGCATGACATGAGAATGAAGGACCCATCCGCCAAGTCAATCTCCTGCAGAAAGCGCTAGCTGCCAAATGCACAAAGGAGACACCTCTCCCAGAGATGGGTCGTCAAATTTGTGAAGACATCAAATGGGCCTTCACCATAGGCACCCTCAACGAGGACATACTGTGCTGCATCGCCCTCATGAACACACTCAAGGATTTTCCGCACCTCTGCACCACCATCTCCACCAGCCTTACCAACTCCAAAGAAGGATCCTACACGTCTGAGAGCATCCTTCTCCTGCTCAAGACAGAACAGGCCCTTCGTGATGCTGACACTTTAAAGCGCAGTCGTAACAACCTCCTCATCGAGTCCACAGCTCTCACTGCTCAGACAAAATCCTCAAAGTCCAATAATATTCCAACCTGCAGCACCTGTAAATGCACTGGCCACACCAGCCTTTACTGCATTATGCCAGGAGGAGGAATGGCCAGGAAGATGATTGCTGAATCAATTGCAGCTCGTAAAAAGGACAGAGAAAATAAGAAGGATGGAAATAGCAGATCCACCCCAGGTAAAGTCTCGGTCACTATGAGGGACAGTAGCAGGAAGGCCTTCATAATTCAAGTCGATCCTGTTGACATCTCAATGCCCATGCCTACTGCCGAATTTGCAGGGATCGCCTCTGACAACATCCTCGAAAACAAGACCCTTGCCACACCCATTGAGCAAGTCGAGTATGAGGGATGGTTTGTGTTCGAGGAGGAGCCCAGAGCCAGCATTGATTGGAATACTCACACCAAACCATCTGATGTTGCAGCAATCTCCGAAATTTCACCTGTCAACCAGAATAATCACACCCCAATTTCTCTTGACGATCTACCCTTCTATGTTGACACTGGTGCTACTGTTCATATCTCCCCAGAGAAGTCTGATTTTCTAACCCTCAAACCAACCACCGCTCGCTCATAAAAGGAGTTGGCAGTTCATCTGTAACCGCCATTGGCATAGGCAGTATCAAACTTTATGTCGCGCATGGTGCCTACATCATTCTACAAAACACACTTTATATCCCAAATGCCACAGTACACCTCATATCAGTTAGCACCCTCACGCATGACAATCAAGCTGTTGCGCACTTCAACAAAAGCTCTTGCTGGATCACAAACAAATCTACAAATGCTATCATAGCGTGTGGTACCCTTCTCCCTAATAAAAACCTCTACTCCCTGGCACTCCACTCTGTTTATGCTGAACATGTCTTCGCTGCCCAACACGCACCAGATCTTGAGACCTTGCACCACTGCCTTGGCCACACAAATTATCAGATGCTCAAAGACATGGTTAGCAGTGGAATGATACCAGGTATGCCCAAATATCTTCTACACGAAGACCCACCTAAATGCGAATTTTGTGTTCTGGGTAAACAGAAAAAGACACCCATTCCGAAATCGCATGAGGAGGGGCCGGGGCACAGAGCTACGAGAAAGTTGGAGAAAGTATGGGTTGACCTTAGTGGACCACATGTTAAGTCGAGAACCAATAATGAATATGTCATGAATATCGTCGATGATTATTCAAGTTGTGTCTGGTCAATTCCACTCAAAGGAAAAGGGGATGCTTTCGCAGATCTGACAGCTTGGGAGCATGTGAGAGAATTGGAGACAGGTCTAAAAGTGGGCATGTACATCACAGATAATGGGGAACTGAAAAGCAACAACATGCGCGAATGGCTCGCATTCAGGGGGACTAACCAATTATTCACGGCTCCATATACTTCAGCTCACAATGGTCATGTGGAACGCATGCACTGCACACTCATGGCAAAAGCATGGACAATGCAAATCTACGCCAAATGTCCTCCAAATATGTGGGATGAATTTTATTTAACAGCCAGCCACCTCCAAAACAAAACCACAACGCGATCACTCAATGGGATGACACCATGGGAGAGATGGTATGAATGAAAACCAGACTACTCATATATGCGAGAAATCGGTTGCCATGTATTTGTTCTAATTCAGAACAAACACAATCCAAAAATCTACAACAGGTCTCTCAAATGTGTTCTTATCAGCTACGATAAAAACTCCAAGACTTACAGATGCTACCATCGCGAAACAAACCGAGTGATTAGTTCATACCATGTACGTTTCCTCGAGAGTCACGACGGTCACCTGCCTTCATCCCCCAATATTCCCATGGAAGCTACCACACTCGAATCCATCGTCAAAAGCGCCACAACTACCCCGATCCTCTTTGATGATGATGAAGAAGAATTCCTCCCCTCAGAAAATCAACCCAATGCCAATCCTACTCCACAAACCATTGTTGACCCCATCCCAGAAATAACTA
>Ga0307507_10010492_pt1 | contig 11956 bp, 5 predicted proteins | sample 7_EM_MG_FD_207223 | JGI IMG/M metagenome (GOLD analysis project Ga0307507, IMG submission 207223) | Populus trichocarpa ectomycorrhiza microbial communities from riparian zone in the Pacific Northwest, United States - 7_EM | ecosystem: Host-associated > Plants > Roots > Unclassified | place...
ATGTTTTTTTTTAATGCATGAAATATGCTCTAAAACTCCTTGACTAATTGTTCATGTTTCGTAGACTAAGGTTGAATAAAAAATAAAAAATCAATATTTTTTTTAATTAATATTAACTATGAACTTTATTTATATGGAAATGCTGTTAAACGTGTAAAAATAAATGCTTGTTAGGGTTAACTAAATATAATAGTATAAATTATATTAATCTCAAAACATATGTTCATAACCATTTTGATTTCACTTAAATTCTAGTTAAAAAAAACTAAAAGGCAATCTCACATGATCTTGATACTTATGTTACTATAGAGCACATGACAAATAGGTTTATTAATATAAGATTCAAACTATCATTAAATACATTTTATTTAATCATAAAAAAGATTTCAGAAGTTTTTTATATTTTTAATAACATGTATACTACATAATTAAAACACAGATGTGAGTATCAATTAAACTTTAATTTATTTAACTTTTACCATCTTAGAGTAATAAGAATCACTCAAATTATAAATTAATATTTAATTAAACAAAATTAAGAAAAAAAACTTTTTATGATCTCAATAGCTCTCAATACCTACGCTATAAGGATACCTAAAAGATATATGTATGATATGAAATGGAAATCATTTTCAAATATATTTATTTAACTATATATAAGCTCTCAATTTCTTTCTAGATTCATATAATTAAATAAGAGCTTAAAACCTTGTTTCCATTCTCTAAAAAAGGAAAAAAAAGAAAGAAGACCTCTTGTACTCCAACAAATCCAACGACCACCTAAAATCTACCATTTGAACGGTCAAGATGAAACAAAGGGCACCGCAACAGCACATAGAGTAACATACACTAGAAACATTGTGGGGTCATTGACTTGAGAGGATGTAAGGGGAAAAAAATAGCAAAGAAAACAGACAGTATTCACCCACTAGAGTTTAGTCTTAAAAAAAAAAAAAACATTTTCTTTTCCTGTTGGTGTCGGCTGATACAGAGAGAATACAATTGGAGGGAATGGATTTTGAGCGGTCAAGTCTCTCTCCTTCTCCCTCTCGCTCAACAATTTATTGATGGATGTATAAACACATGCTCCTGCTCCTGCTCCTGCTCGTATTTAGCTTCAAGAACAGGAGTGCGCTCGTTAAGTGAATCTTCCTCTTTCTCCTCTGTGTGCGTAGCTTAACCCACCACTCAAAACACAGACATAAATAAATAAAAAAACAAAAAAAAACTGATATATATATATATATATATATATATAGTTATTTATTTTTGTTAATGATCCATGTCAAAGATGAAGCATCTACTAAGAAAGCTCCACATCGGTGACCATCACAACCGATTAGGTGGCGAGACCCGACCCGTTTCGAGTTCAAGTACCAGTGCCAGTACGACTCCGAGTCCGTCAGATGGAAGAATCGAGGCCGTTGAGTCCGCGGCAGTGGATCGGACGGACGTGGAAGCGATTAGTGGTACTGATAGTACTGGAATTGATTTTAATTTACTAGAGGAGGAATTCCAAATGCAATTGGCCTTGGCGATTAGTGCTTCGGATCCGGATTCGATTCAGGATGCGGAATCTGCTCAGATCGATGCTGCTAAGCGGATTAGTCTACGGAGCAGTCCCGTGGTCCCGGTTAATGATGCTGATTCTCTTGCCGAATCTCTCTCACTCAGATATGGGGTACGTTGTTGACTATTTGGTTAGTTTTTTGACTTCTGGATCTTATTTTTGGTTATTTCGCTGGATTTTGTCTTTGCATTTCCTGTTTTTGATCAGTTCTGTCGATTTTAATTTTCTTGGTTTAGGGTTTTGATTGATGCATAGCGTTGCGGTTTTGATAGTTGGTTTAGGGTTCTGCATTTTCATGCACGAATCAGTTTAGTAATTATAGAATTTGCTTGTTTTTTGTTTGAGGTACTTATTTTATGGACTGATATTAATGTGCTAAATGTAGAGCTGTTTTATTATTATTATATTTTTTTTGTGGATGATTAATCTCATTTCTACAGATAACTTGCGTTGAATAACAAGTTTGATTTGTTAATTGCTGCCTGTTTTCCTTAATTGGTGAGAAAGGGAATTTTCCGAAGAAAAATGTTTAACAAAAACTTCGTGTTTGCTAAAGAGGGCAAGGAATGGAAAGAAATTAAATTCAAGTGAGTAATGGAAATTAATTGAATTCCTAGTTTCATGCTACCTGTTGTTGGGTTCTTGTGGATTGTGATTAAAGTGACTGGTCTTGATTTAGTTGATTCGTTGTTTATTTAGCTCCGAGGGCTCTGTTTATACAAAGCAGAATAATTTTGGCTTGTGGTGTTTATGGAAGGAAAATAGTAATGAAGCATTAGAGTGAATAAAACCTAAATTTCCCAAATGTTTGTGTGGTTTGCTTGGGGCTCTGAGATTTGCATTGTGAATTTTACGGAATGGAAGTGCTTGATAATAATTTGGCAGAACGAAAATGAACCTGTTAGATGTCTGTAGGCAAGTTTATGCAATCTCCTCAGATCTTTCTTGCAATGGCTACTAAACAATTGCAAGCTATCTGCTTTATTTTTTTCCCTAGCTAAGAGTGCCAAGCAAAGGCTCATTTATTTTTATAATCAATGTAAACATAGTGAGATGATCTTCCAATACAAGTCCCGGCGTACCTTTTTCTAGTGATTTTCTACACTTCTTTATTATAGTTGTTTGTGAACTAAGCTTTTCTAGGTTGGCTTTATGCATACATGCATATAAGTTCTATGCAGCATAGAAAAAAAATTATCCAACCTGGCAAAAATAAAGGTGAAGGCCAGTTGATCGAATTTTATTTCCTACGAACTACGGTGTTGAATAATCTAGTGCTTGAATTTCATTGTCATCCCTTGCTTACCATTTCCTAGCGCGAGTAGGAAAAAAGAAGCATAAAGTTCATTTTTTTCTTTACCTATGTATGTCACATGCAACATTGATGTTATATATCTAAAACATTCTACTGATTTCCCCCCTATCTTTCATGCAGAGCTATAGTGTTGTAAATTATAATGAAAAAGTGATGGATGGCTTTTATGATGTTTGCGGCGTTACCTCAAACTCGGTCATTCAAGGGAACATGCCATTTTTAGCGGATCTTCAAGCAATATCAGTTTCTGATGATGTTGATTATGAAGTGATCATGGTAAACCGCTTTGTTGATGCTGAACTGCGAGAGCTTGAGAAAAGAGCTTATATCATGTCCCTGGAAAGCAGATTCTCTGATGGCTTGGTTTCAAGTGGCTTGATCCAGAAAATTGCTGATGTTGTTGTTGATAGAATGGGTGGTCCTGTAAGTGATGCTGATGAGATGTCAAGCAGGTGGAAGAGGCGCAGCAAAGAGCTACAGAATGCTCTGAACTCTATCATCCTACCCCTTGGTTGTCTTGATGTTGGACTTTCTCGCCACAGGGCCCTGCTCTTTAAGGTTTTGAGATGTTTTAACTTCTGTTAAAAAGTTGATAAATGAACATACTGATTTTTTTTACTTAACATTGGGCATCCTGTCTGTTTAAAGTTTTAATATTTGTGATTTTGCTATTCAGAGAATATCTGAATCATCATTTGATCTGTTGATAGTGTTTTGGGTCCTTCAGAACAAATTGGACTCAAATTAACTATTTCATTTCTGGTGATAGGTGATAGCTGATAGGATTAATCTCCCGTGTATGCTGGTTAAAGGAAGCTACTATACTGGCACTGATGATGGAGCTGTAAATTTGATTAAGATTGATGATGGAAGGTGATTTTTTTTTCTTGGCTTTTGTTTTTCTGCCCATTTAATTTGGTGTCATGCCTTTTCAAGTGGTGCTGCAAAATGATTTCTATTGGTAATCATTACACGTGCTGGTGATGCTTGTTAATATTTTATTTTAGCATCTGGATTCTGGTTAATAAATCTCCAAGCTTTCTGTGTTGCCAGATAAACATGTATAAAGTAAAATCTCAAAAAAAATGCTGGATATTACTTTTGCAAGAAATGTTGAATATGAATAATCATCCTTGTTGCAGATGTCATTTTCTACATTGCATGCATTAGTTGCATATACTTTCTTTTTAAAGGCCCACTTTCCTTAAATTATAAAATTTTTGATTACCTATTTTGCATGAGAATGCTTATTAAAAAAGGCAGAGGTTCAATGCATGTTGTTTTGGTCCTTCCTCTCGACTGTTTTATATGTTTTAGCTGTCTAATCAAATTAACACTTATAGGTTTAAATGTTAAATGGGAATTTTTTGTAATTTTGTTTTTGATGAACTGGTGCAGTGAATACATTATTGATCTGATGGGTGCTCCTGGCACACTAATTCCTCCTGAGGTGCCCAGCAGCCATCTCCCAACTGCTGGATTTGACATAAGTGGTTTCGCCAGTCTTACAGAAACCCCTGAAGATTCAACTCCATTGATGGATCAAGGTTATGGGATTCTTGCATTTTCACCTAATAATCTGGATGTGATTCCCCAAGCTGGCACCTCAACATCAGGGCAAGGATTATTTGTCAGCATCAAAACAAATGAGGATGGTGTGAACTTGGTTGAGAAAAATCAAATTGAAAGATTTGAACATGATTTTGGGAAGCTTAGCTTATCAGGCACTGAAAAACCTTCATCTGCACAAAAAAATAGAGTTAAAAATGTTTCCAAGTATGTCATCAGTGCAGCAAAGAATCCAGATTTTGCTCAAAAATTACATGCTGTGTTGTTAGAGAGTGGGGCATCACCTCCTCCTAATTTGTTTTCAGACATGAACCTGGGTGAACCAAAGCTGCTTGAAAAGGTTCATCCAGAAAACGGGGTCAATCTTGACGATCGGCTTCGCTGTTGTTTAGATGACATGTTGACAGGGCGTGAACAGTCGCTTGCATCTTTAACTAGGGATGATACTTTAAAAAATGTTAGGTGTGATTGTGAACAAGAACAATTTGCTGAGGGCTCAGTGGATGAACTAAGAAGATTGATGAATGTCTTTAATTCTGATCCATCTCTCCCTTCTGATGTTACAAGTGAAGGATTTGTGCTTGTTGATAATAGAACAAACGAAAAATTGCAAACAGATAGCACTGTTGTGGACATGGTGTCTATTAATGCACCTGGAATGGCTGGAAGTTCTATGCATGAGAATCCACTTCATGCATTTTCCTTGCTCTCTGCATTGGAGCCTTGCCAATTACAACCTGAACATGCCTTGGTCAGTAGTGACAACCAGTGCTTTCAGGAGAACATGGGAAGGATTTTAAGCATGGATGCAGGCAAAGAATCTGCTTTGAAATTGATTGAAACAGCAAACAGTGGTCAGCATATTTCTTGCTGTGGTCACAGTGAGAGAATTAACCCTATGCTGGGGGAGGTAGCAGAATGGGAAATTCCATGGGAGGATCTTGAGATTGGTGAGCGTATAGGCATCGGTAAGAATTCCTTCTTTAATTTGATTTTATATAAGGAAGAAGAACCTGGTGGCAATTTTAGACTAGAGAATCATGTCTGAATTAAGGGGATCAGCCCCCCCTCCCCCCACCCCCTCCTGGTATATCTCTATTAAAGTTTCCCATTAATGCATGCTAGTCATACTACTGTGATATACACAAAGGATGTATTTGCACATGTAGTCCTATGGCTTAGTTGGTCAGTAATGACAGGCATGAGAATTGGCTGGTTATTAATATGTAAAACTTTTATGATTTTGTATGTCAAAAAAGGATCATTTGGACAAGGTTCTTACAATCAAAAAATGATCATTTGGATAAGGTATTCGTACAAGAGTTGGAATCAATTGAAATATTACAAAGACATGACACCCTGTGATCCAGTGTTATACAGTTGCTTACCAACAACAAAAAACCCTCAATCCCAAACTAGTTGGGGTTGGCTATATGGATCCTTTTGCACCATTCTGCATGACCATTGGATCCAGAATTGATCTCCTGCATAAACAGCTTGTGAGGTTCAATCATGCACATCTGTTATTTGGTTACGTCTTAGAAATGTATTAAAAGAAAAGAAAAGAAATACGCATTGATGAGATATAGAAATGGTTATTGAACTAGTCTCATAGGCATGGATGGCACTTCATTCCACTTATCTTTATCTCTCAAGTTCTAAGTTTATGAGTGAAAGTTGAATCTCTTACCATTGAACATATGGAAGCATTATCTAAATGCCATGTATTTGTAAAAATAAGGAAGCTGATCGATGACGCCGCTTTCACTTTTATTAAAATTATCAATCTAATTGAGTTTCACCTTTTGGAGGAATTGTGCTGCTGCCACTGCTGCTTTGCAATTGCAATTATATATGATAGGAGGCTGCCTACCAGCCCAAACAAACCTGGAAAAAGGTCAAGTGACGCTGGTAAAGATAGCCAGCCTGCTTCTCTGGACTTGGTTTCGAATATGAGACCAAATTTCTATCGAACATCCTACCTTGCCCTATTAAGCTTTGTAGTTTGCTATGCCTTTGAATTGTCTTGAATTCAGGCTGAGAAGACTTTGAAATCTACTGGTCAACATAGTAATACCTTTGAGGGTTTGATCCATTGATTTTATTAAGTAGGATATGATATCAGTTATAGATGTGCTTAGTTGTAGAATTGATGCATCTCTGAAGTATGAAATGTTTAAGTTATGATTGTTTAATAGTAATCTCATGATGCCCTGTTGTGCAGGTTCATACGGCGAGGTCTACCATGGGGATTGGAATGGCACTGTAAGTTAACCTTTGACACAATATGGGTATTTTGATGTTAACTTGCCATGAGATACTTCATAGTCTGACACATTGAATTGGATCCTTTCAACAAAATACTGACATTTGGTTATAGTTTACAATTCAATACTTATGCTACTACTTTTTGGCTACAACAATGATGATATCTGTGGAAATTGTCGAAATATGGCTTCACTATTCATGTGGGAAGATGGGTTGGTTTCAAAATTGTCACCTCCAGTAGTTTGTCTCACTCTCATGATGGTGGTCTGTGTTTGTTGAAACTGCATCTGTGGCTTACAGAATCACCAATCTATTCATTGACTCCAGCATAGGACTTACTTCCAGAAACTTAGTATTGTGACCTTACTGGTTCATCTGTTTTGTTTTAAAGGCTTTGCTCATATTGACCCCCCTTGATATCATTTTATTGATTACAGGAAGTTGCTGTGAAGAAATTTTTGGACCAGGATTTATCTGGTGATGCATTGGTTCAGTTCAAATGCGAAGTAAGCACTGGTTCTAGCTTCCTACATCATATATTAACTTTCATGCCCCAGCTATTCTAATAAAATTGCTTTCTTTATGACGTTCAAATAAGTTCTGCTCGCTGTTTAATGCAGGCTGAAATCATGCTAAGATTAAGACATCCTAACGTTGTTCTGTTCATGGGAGCAGTTACTCGCCCCCCACACTTATCAATACTGACGGAGTTCTTGCCCAGGTTAAAATTGCTTCCCCTAGAACAAAAAAAACCTGCTACTTTTTCTTGTTTCCAAGATTATTAAATTAAACCCCATACGTCGAATGCCTTAGTACTTCACTCTGGTATAATATTGAACTGAATAACCTATATGATAAAAATTTCAACCTGTTTACTTTTATATCTCAAATTTGTTTTAGAAGCATGATTCTCAAGCTTGTGGTCCCTCACCAGTTGTAGTTAAAATTGTGAATTTCACCTCAGTTTTGCTTGGGATGCATGCATCTTTGGGCATCTCACTGATATTTTATTTAATCTGTGATAACAATCAAATCACTAGCCTTGCCCAACCATTGTAATGCGCTTACCACCATGCAAGCCATATCAAAAGCATACATGTTCCATGGTTTATGCAAAATAGAGCATACTTTCAGCTTTTCTTTAAAGCAATGTTATATTAAAGGGTTCAGTCAAGGAGCTTTCGGAGTTCATTATTATCCTAGTCACTGCCACCAACTTTTTTAAATAAAATAGTTAATACTGAGTCGATTGTAAATTTATTTTTTCTCATACTCCTCTTGTTCCTCCTTATTGGTGTACAGGGGGAGTTTGTATAGGTTACTGCATCGTCCCCATTCTCAAGTTGATGAAAAGAGGCGTATGCGAATGGCTATTGATGTGGTATGAGTCAAATAATCTATTCTTCTTGTTAGTCCGATTATTTTCCGAAGTAAAGCTGGTTTCTTCTTTTTATAGGCCAAGGGAATGAATTACTTGCATACAAGCCATCCTACCATCGTGCATCGAGATTTAAAGTCTCCTAATCTCCTTGTTGATAAAAACTGGAATGTTAAGGTCTGGCTCTCAATTTCTTCTTTGGTTATGCACATGTTTACTTGGAAATTCAATGGACTGCTTTATCTTTTGCAGCTTTTTGGAAAGAAACCATGCATGTATTTCCAACATCTTATTAAATTTCTATCCACAGGTCTGTGATTTTGGATTGTCTCGTATCAAGCACCACACTTTTCTGTCTTCAAAGTCTACTGCTGGAACGGTTCGACTTCTTTGAAACATATAGCATGATAAACTCTTGTGATTCCATTTTCTGATTGTTTCCAACCAAATAATAAGCAAGAAGTTTGCCTTTTCAATGCAGCCTGAATGGATGGCACCTGAAGTTCTGAGAAATGAGCCAGCAAATGAGAAGTAAGGATACCAACCTGTATAAACATGCCAGCATGCTCCATTGCCAGAAGTTGCATCACAGGAAAATTCTCTAGCGCTAAAACTGTTGGCTTGCTTGCTTGCAGATGTGATATATACAGCTTTGGTGTGATACTATGGGAGTTGGCTACATGTCAAATCCCTTGGAAAGGCTTAAACCCAATGCAGGTTGTGGGAGCTGTTGGATTCCAAAATCGACATCTTGAAATTACAGAGGACATTGATCCAGCCATCGCCCAGATAATACGTGATTGTTGGCAATTGTGAGTTACAGACCAGGTCAATATTTTCATTTGAAATAACGTGTGCTGTGATGATGAATCCTTTGTTGTTTTTGCAGGGAGCCAAATTTACGACCCACTTTCGCAGAGCTTATATCCCGTCTTCTTCATCATGTTCAACATCTACTTGTTGAAACAACAAATTATAGAAACCAAACAGCAGACTGACTGGAACAATGCTTCCTCAATGATAGTTTGAGCTGTGTTTTGGCTCGAAGAGCTGGAGCAGCAGCAAGTTTTTTCATTTGATTTAAGTAGATAATACGGACTGGGAAGTGTTGGTTCATTCAAAGTGGGGACTCAGCACAGGCCCTTTCATTGATCACACAGTGGAGATCCTCCCAAGTTAAAAAAAAAACTGCAATATAAGTGCAGTGGAGGATTCCACGGAAAGTTTAAATAGGCAATGTCTTGTAAGAAATGAAAAAAAGAACAAAAAGAACAAAAAAAATTAACCATTCAACTAATCTGTGGTCCCGTGGAGGTCTTGTTTGGGTAAAGCAATCCCAACTCTGGAATTGTAAACATGTGATCCCAGCATATCATTGTGGACCTGCGGAATTGTAAAGCAAAAGAAAAAAAAAAAAAAAAGTTCTGGGCATGTATATTTTTCGAAAGTTATGTTCTGGGCTCGGCGCATCAAGCTGCTTGGATTTAAGTTGCCAACTAATATTTCATCAAACAATGCTGTGATCATCTGCAGGTTATAATGTGGAGCTATAACCTTTTAGACGCTAACAGGTATTTATGGCTTGCTGATCAATCTTTGCCTGGGATGAAATTGCTTCTGCATGTTTCCTGGTTCCATTTGCAACATTGAAGATCTTTCCTTTTCTTTTTGGACAAAATATAATATAGGGCAGTTTGGGACTGCGATTAAACTGTTCCTCAAAAATTTAAATGTTTTGTTTTTACTTAAAATTAATTTTTTAAATGTTTTTATATTACTTTATGTAATGATGTGAAGATAATTTTTAAAAAATAAAAAAAATATTATTTTACTTCATTTTCTAAAGCTACCACATTCCAATCCACCTTTAATATCTCTATTCTTTTAGTTATTTTGTAGCAAATTATTAATGCCACATCATTTCTTTTATTATTATGTTACATGATTTGGAAGTAGTAATTTCATATGAGGAAAATCAGCAAGATTCAGGATAAATTAGGTGATTAGCATAGTAAATTTTTAAAAAATTAGTAAATTGATATAGGTTCAAATTTTTTTTAGTGAAATAGCATAGTTTGAATTGTCATGCTTAGAAATAACGATATTTAATAGCGTTTTTAAAGTGCGATATAGTTAAACTGTGTTATTTTTTGCTCAACCAGTCGACAGATTCTAAAAATAATAAGGAAAGTCTCAAAACTACTAAAACCAAGAGGTCTCGACAAGATTCTTGATATTTAAAGATCCGATAGTCGGTGTAGCGACACAGTAGCTATTATAGGAAAAACAGTCTACGGAAAATCCTATAAAAATTTGAGCGCAGGTCAAAAGATATGGTTTTTTTAAGCTGTTATTCTGGTTCAGCGCGACCAGACCTCTTCTTGAACCTAAATCTATCACAATAGTTCATAAATGTATTTGTTAGGTTATTCACGTAATCTGTTTGGGGCAGATCCTCATTTAATTATGACAGACTCACACCTGACTCCTTATAATCCCTCACTACTGTTTGAAATTTTAATTGAAGTTTATTTTTAAGTCAACAAGTTGTACAAAGATATATATTTTAACTCATAAAATATATTTGAAAGAAAAACTTCATAAAATTATAGTTTTTGTGTGAAACGATTGACCGATTAATACAACTGGATTCAACTAGTGGACCGGTTGAGGTAGAAGATTAGAGTTTGATCATATTATATTTTAAAAACACAACATTTACTAAATACTAGCTTTGATACCCGCGCGATGCCGCGAGTTATTTTTTTTGCATAAAAAATATAAAAAAAATAAAAATTTAAAAATCTTGGGTTTTTCTGCAAAGTTATACCCAAGAATCTTGGGTTTGGTTGCAACGCCTGATCTAAGAGTAATATTTATAATATTAATAATAAAATTAAACTTGCATGACCCAAGTTTAAGTGAGTCTAGCTGTAACACTAGACCCAAGAATACTGGATGTGGGTCTGGCTATAAGGTCGTGTCATAAAAGTGTGATAATTAAATAGATTTTTAAAAAAAACAAAGAAAAAAAATCAACAGGAAGGAAAAAACTAATGAAGAAAAAGAAAAAAAACATGGAATTAATTGGGTCAACCTTTTAAACCAGGTTATCCCGTAAAACCTGAGATTTGCGTCATGAAAGTTTGATAACTAAATAGAAAAAGAAATGACTGGTTTACCTAGAATTAACCGGGTTAACCCATCAAACCAAGTTAACCCGTCAAGCCCAGGATACGTGTCATGAAAGTATGAAAATCTGATAATTAAATAGAAAGAAAATTAACTTTAACAAACTAAACTAAATAAAAAAAATAACTCGTCAAATCATGTTAACCCATCAAACCCGAGATTCGTATCATGAAAATCTGATAACTAAATAAAAAAATTTTAACATTAACAAACTAAATCAAACAAAAAAAATTCATTAAAAAAAATAAAAAGAAAAAACAAAAGAAAAAAATAGTTATATAATATAATACAATATAATAATAATTATAATTATAATTATAATGAAAAAACGTGGGGAAAATTTAAAAAAATGAAAAAAAAAGTGGGGAAAGCTAAAGCTAAAGCTAAATTCTCAATCAACTCAATATTGAAAAAATAAATTTACCAAAGATAATTTTAAAGAAAAAACATGTGGGGGAAACACTGTAGCCAAACAAAAACCATGTGAAGGAAACACTGTAGTAATCCATAGTATTTTTTTTAAAAAAAAAAAGCTACAAAGCTAATCTCTCAATCAGCTCAATATATAAAAAAACCCGACAAAGACTATCTAAAAAAAAAAGAAGTCAATTTTGGGTAAAAGAAATGAAAAAAAAATGAACAAAAAAGGAAACAAAAGCGGAAA
>Ga0307507_10010494_pt1 | contig 11956 bp, 8 predicted proteins | sample 7_EM_MG_FD_207223 | JGI IMG/M metagenome (GOLD analysis project Ga0307507, IMG submission 207223) | Populus trichocarpa ectomycorrhiza microbial communities from riparian zone in the Pacific Northwest, United States - 7_EM | ecosystem: Host-associated > Plants > Roots > Unclassified | place...
TTATCATAAATATTTCACACATGTTGCTTCAACAAAAAAATCTATCACGACCTCTTAAATTTCAACAGAGAGAGGGGGAGAGAGAGAGACAGAGAGAGAGAGGGAGAGGGAGAGAGAGAGAGAGAGGGAGAGAGAGAGCTCTTCACATCCACACACACACACACACACACAACCCTACAAACCAAAAACTAAATAGGAAAAAAACGACCTTTCTTTTCAAATCAGGTCAATTGTTTCTTTCCTTTTCAGCAAATATATATATTCTATTATTCACTTTAAGCCATATAACAATAAAATTTTGACAATTTCTTTTTTTTTTTTTTTACAAAAAAAAAGGATAGAATGTATATCTCCGCTGTTGTACTTTGGAAATTTACGAGGAGGAAAAAATAATCCTCTTTACACAAAAAGTACAATTAACAATTAAATCATGTGCCCGCCACTAGAATTATGTAGACTAACTATCATTTCAGTGTGAAATCAAGGTTTTCTCATCAAAGATAATTTATATCAAGTTTTTAAAGTCGCTATCATCTCAAGCACCAGAGGTACGTAATTAACAAGCTTCACATTGGATTCTGAATAGTTGAAATTGAGGAGCCATCATTTAATGCATGCATGTACAAATAATAATTTCTGATAGAAGCATCAAATGGTAGAGCAAGGGAAGAAGGAGGGAAAAAAAACATGGTTAAAACTACAAATATATAATATGGCTGCCTCTGTTTAAATAGAACAGGTTCAAAGGATAGAAACAAAAACTAGACCATGCATGCCTGCCAGCCATGGCACGTTGTAAGAAACAAAACCCCGCAAATTAATGGTGCTAGCTGCTGTGAGACTGAAAGAGCTAAGTAAGTACATTTTTGGCATGGCAAGCAAATATATCTTGCTTTCAAGGGCCAATAACAAAATGACAAGAAAGTTTGAACTAGGAGAGAGGGACACATTTATATATAAACTTAGACACGAGTAGCAAAAATTTCTATAAAAAAGGGGTATCAATTCGTTCGAGATAGAATTTCCCATCACTTTCTAGTTGTTTTTCTTTATGATGATGATCAAGAGTGAGTCCCTTCAATGTGGAGCCCTGCACGTCAAGCCAAAAGACAAGAAGAACATGAATAAGAAAGCTTGATGTAGACTTTTTGTTAGCAAAACGTTGCATTTGCTGACATTTTAATTCGTTCTATGGAATGAATATGTGTGTGTGTGTGTGTCAAACTCGAAATCCATGAGATGATAGTTTACTGGCTCACACAATGATCGTTTGCATTTGATGAAGTTCCTACCGAGCAAGTCTAGATATATATATATATATACTGTGGGCAAAAAACAGTGTTCTTGAAGCAAACATTATTTGACAGCTATTTCTTCTCTGTGGGAAGGAGGATGCTAGCTTGGTAGACACTTTGGTCAACCGAGGAAAGTGTGTGCTACTGTGAATCAATGTTTCGATAAGAACCCGGTTCGAATCATCATGCTCTTTTTACTATACAAACTGAGGGAAAAAAAGAATAAATAAATAAATACGTTTCTTCTGTTACATGTGGAAGAATCCTTTCCACGTAAAAAGTTAAAATGTTTTACCAATTACCGCGACCCAGGTAAATAATCCCTAGTCTTGGTAGAATTGTCCTTTCTAATAATAATAATATGAAATCCTAAGAGGATTAATTAGAAAAATATAGAAACCTCTAATTAATGAACCAGCACAATCTGAAGATCGAGAAACCCTCTTTCAACATATTAAAAGGTGACACGTTTTTTCTTTTCAAAACTTGCAGCTGAATAAAATTTCCACGTCAACCTAAAAAGATAAACACACATCAATTTCTGAAAAGTTTTCTGATTTGTTTTTAAATTCCGAACCCTAGTTTCTCGAATCTGATCTTCAAAAGCCCTGTGATATTTTAGCTTCTTCATTATCTTGCGTTCGTTTTTGTTATTGTTACCACTGCTGTTTAACAACAAGTATTCTGATAAAAAAAAATAGTAATAGTTGCATAGACGAAGGCAAATGAACGTTTTGACCTGTGGAAGAGAAACCCTAAGAGGGGTCGATGGTGCGACGGTCATCTCCAGTAGCGGCTCTTGGTTGCTGGAACTGACTAAGTTGCCCAATACTTGCAGAGACATTCATAGCAAGAAGGCTTGCGTCATAGTTATTCCCCGAGTCAAAGCTCCTCATCATCTGTTGCTGATCCCTAGGAAAAAACTGGTGGTGGTAGTGATGATCCCTAGATCCTCCCCCTCCAGCTCCAATCAAATTGATCCCCAGATTTTGTGGGTGGTGGTGGTGGTGATGCGTTGTTGCCGTGGCTGTAGCTGCAGCGGCTGCGGCCGCAATTAGTGATCCAGCATGGCCATTGATGCCCAAGTTCTGATATTTGGAGAGTTCAGATTTTGCACAGCTAAGATCCATCTGCAGCTGGCGAAGTTGGTGCTGAAGGAGTGAAATGACCCCAACACAGCCATAAACCGGGTCACGGAGGCGCATGTCGGCCTCGTAGGCCAAGGAATTGACAGCATCTTCACGCTGAGAAGGGTGCAATTCGTTGAGAAGTTTTGTGACATTGCTTGCCCCGAAAACTTTATGGACATTGGAAAATTTTTGTGGCTGGTCAGGTGGGAAGTAAGGGGCAAATACGCATTCAGGTTGGCATTTGCGCCGCAGAAATTTGCAGGCTGCACATGGAGAATTTGATGAAGAAGCCATTTCCACCTTCTCCTCCTCTGAAATGCAATGAAAAACCGAGAAAAAAAAACACCATCAAATTAATAAAAATCTAATATTGCATAAATAAAATGAAAAAATAAATGAAGAATAAAGATGTCGATTTTCTGTGTGAACAACAAGCTATATTAAATACCATAACGTACGTGCGGCTTGAGGTAGCAATAATCAGCTAACCCCAACTTCGACTTAACAAGAGAAATTTGAGGAGCTTGTCCTTAATTTTGACATAAAATTAGATCATAAAGGGAAAATCAATAACAAGCCTAGTATCTAGCTAGGTGAAGCACAAAATACAACCCAATTAAGGTTAACAAAAAAAATAAAATGAATTGTTAGAGGATGAAATACAAATTAAAACAATCTTAAAGCTGCAGGCACAAGTGGGGATGCGGCTGCGATGCCTGATATTAGGGTTTGGGGGTGACTTACCTAGAAGATGGGATCTCAAAAAAGTAAAGAAATGAAATTTAAGGAAACAAAAAAAGTAAGAAGAACACAAGAAATGGCAAGCTGACAACTTCAAATAAATGTGCTGGGAGAAGAGTTTCTGCATATAGAACTTTAGAAATTGGAAAGGTTACCCTTTTCAGGATCTGTCCCCTATAATTACTGGTTTTACTCTTCTTATTGAGGAATCAAAATGTGTCTACCAGCAGAAATTAAGCAACTGATGGAATCTTCTAGTTTAGAGAATTACGGCTACCAAATAATACACATGTGTCTCCTCTCTCTCTCTCTCTCTCTCTCTTCTCTTCTCCTGATCGAGTCTACTTATCTATTTATAGATATGTCTATAAATTTACTCCTCTTGTGCTGTCCAGAAACCCTAAGTAGCACCAGCAAAGACAACTGCACAGAAAGACAAGAAGAAGGGATGATGTTTAAGGGGAGCTTGTAGGGGTTTATGGAGGAAGGGGGCAGGTGGGAAAGGGAAAAAAAAAAAAGAGGAATAAAGAGGAGAGGTTGATTTCAGGAGTAGAGTTTTGTGGATTGGATCTCGTGTAGTAAAGTTTTTGGGTTTCACTCTTTTCGAAAGAAAGTTTTGGGGAGTAGATCTCGCTTGCATTTCATAGCTTACTATCATATACTAGCAATTAACTACTTTGCTTCTTCATTTTCCTTCTAAAGATGAACGAGACTTTTTAAGGTAGAGAGAGATATGGAAATATCTTGGGATGAACCCATATCACCATATATTATAATACAATATCTTATATAAAAATCAGCTATCTAGCTAGGTAGAGGGAATGAATCATTAAAAAATAAATACAAAGAGATTTGATGAAAAGGAAAGATGAAGGTATAAAGGGGAAGAATAAGCTTTAAAAAGAATGCTCTGTCTCCAACTGTGTGCGAGATCTTGGGATGAAGAATCTCCTTAATCCTATTCTTTTTGTCTAGGGAGTTCAATTCAAAGAGTTGTTTTTAAGAAATATGGATCGAGAAAACGATGCATATGACATGATAGGCAACGTAAAGGAGCATAGTACAAGTACTGCTTGTGGGTGCGTGGCCTCGGTTTCTTCAGTCAAACCTATCCTTTATCTTTCCTAACAGTTTACCACCATTATTGTTGATATATAGATGGAGAGGACGATGATCTTTTCCTGTCATATAGGAAGAGAAAAGAAAAACAAAAGAGATGGCCTTTCAAAGCTTTTTAAGCTTCTTACACCCAGACTTTTTGTATTTAATTTTCTTCTCCTCGTTATTACTATTGTGTTTTCAAAGAGTCTTACCTTGGTTGTTGAAAGTTGATCAAAAATGAAAGAAGAACGCCTCCTCTCTCCTTATTGTGCCTGCAGGGAGTATGATGTGATACGATACGAGACTAATTATAATAAAGGATAGCGGGCTGGTTCATGCAAGTTTCTCTTCGTTTTTGGGATCTTTATATCTTCTCTATTTCTTAGCCGGAAACAAATGGCAAAGAATAAGCATATAAAGATGATGATGAGTAGGCGCGGCTGAGGTGTAGGGGGAGAGTACTACTGATCAAAGAAAAGGAGAGAGTACTACAGAGAGAGTGAGTCTTGCACTTAGCTAGAGAGAGAGAGTGGTGTATGGGAGGTGGTATCAGCGAGGGAGAAGGGGAAAGTCCCCCCAGAAGCAGAGGCTAAGGAGACGGAGAGAAAGCAAACACAGGCAATGAGTGAGTGAGTGAATTAGAGAGAAAAAGAGAAAGAGATAGAAATAGGGGGAGGGGAGAGAGGGCAATGAGTGAGTGATTGATCAGAGTGCGCGCGAGCGAGGGTGTGTTTGTTTGTTCTTGTTATTATTACTCCTCTGCTGCTCTCTCCCTTCTTCCCTACTCAGACTCCTTTCAGAGATTTGGAGCATGTTGTGTTGTTTTGACATGACCTTTCCTCCTTTAATCTCTCTGTACACTACTAGTATCTAGTACCATCTTTTTCTTTATTTTTGTCAAGAAACTTTTTGAGAGTTTTTATTAAATATATAATAGCCTTTCAGGTTGAGCATCTGTCCTCCCCTACCCACCCGCCCTGCTACCGACCATCTCTCTCTCTCTCTCTCCGAGCGAAAATCATAATTAAATGCTTCCATTCCCTTCATTTCTATCATCTCTGTGTATGTTTTCGGTGTTTCAATTTTTCCTTGCCAAATATCCATGCGGACAAGCTTCCGTTCATGTTTTAGATAAAAAGGAAAAAAGAGGGTTAATTAATGTTGGTTTTCCCTCCCCTTCAGTGCATCCCTAGCGATCGATTTAATTAAGGAAAAACAAATGAAACTGGATAGTTTATGCATCTAACCATCACTAATGTCCGTGGTCTATATATCCTTTCACTGATATCAAAGAAATCAGTATAATTAACAAAATAACTTCGGTTATATATATTTTAGCGGATATATAAATATATTTTCTCCATTTCTAGATATTTTTTTAATTCAAAACTTAATTCGAATTAGCATTTAGAAAAAAAAACATATTCGTCTCTAGATATCTTTAACATTAAAAAAAAAAACTCTAACCTTAAAAAAAATTGTAACAAAAAGACAAAGAACACATATATGTGTGAGTTTTGCCTCCATGATAGTACTATCGTTTATCGTACCCGATCGTAGAATGAAGAATAAGAGGAGATTTAATCTTGCTTAATTGAAAAAAAAAAACAGAGAGGGATAGCAATTCGAAACCAAGCATTACAGGCCCTGCACCAGGGTAATGGGATATTGTGCAAACTGTGAAGAATATTCACTACTTTATATGCAATTTCATAGAAGGACCCATGATCAAGAAGAAATCTACTGAAAAAAGTACAATGAAATCTATATTGGATTAGTTCCTGCATGGTAGACTTCTTTGATTAATTGAGAATTGTATCTCATTATATTTTATTTATTTATTTATTTATTATAATTTTATAATTTATATCATAAATTTTATATGTTAATCTGAATTAACATGAATGGATCTAATATATTATTGTTCAAATATTTTATAAAAAAGTTGTTGTATTAAATTTTATTCAGTCAATTTTTTTTTAAAAATTTTAAGTCGCACTTGTACTTGCAAGCTATATTGGATTAGTTTTTACATAGTGTATCTAAATAAAAAAAACACATTAGAATATTTTTTAAAATGTTTTTTTTTAAAATAATTAGGTGGACTGGCATCATAACATTATAAACTATACAGTTGGAGACTATATATATATGAAAGATAAGTACAATACAAGGACATATTAATAAATATATCATAATTATAATTATCAAGATCTGTAAGAAGCCAAAATGTATTAATAAAAGGGTAGAAACCCTATAGCGGACGAACACAGCAAAGAGCTGGACCCGGTGCTATGATCATCCACGTACGTGATCCTCACATCACGATGCAAAACTACTACTAGATTTTCCAAGAGCACACCGAATTCTCAACGCAGACAGAAACATAAATATATAATAGGATCTTTTTTTTCATATATATATATATATATATATATATATAAATAAATATATAATAGGATCTGCTTTTTGAAAAATCCATAATACACCGTGTTTCACAAGATGCAACGCATATAGAGCAGAGATAACAATGAGGATCTTGTTTTAATTCGGAGAACCTTACCCTTTTTATCTTCCAAGATATGCTCCATCGTTCTGAATATAAGCAGGATCTAGTCCTCTGGGAGATCGACTCCATACTTTATCACCTATAATCTCCATTAAAAAAGAAAGAAATATATTGACAAAGCCTCCTCTCCATGATGAAAGTCGGTATTATTTGGGTAAAATGGTTGCATTCCTCGTTATTTTCCAGCAATAACTTGGCCCCACAAGGTATCCTTTTTTGGTTCAGTGGCCACCATTATATATATATATTCCAAAATAGTGAGTTGACAAACTAGGGTTTTACAATATAATTACACCCAAGTTTGAGTTTTTCTGGACCCAGTTCAGGTGATTCAACGGTTGTTTGTTGCTGCGTGCGTGGATTCTGTATTTTATGACTTTTTTAAAATTTTTTTTTGAAATTAATTTTTTACATGTTTTTAAATCGTTTTATTATGTTAAAGTTCAAAATAATTTTAAAAAATAAAAAATATTATCTTTTACAATCCGAGTTCTTAGAGTTTTAGAAGGGGCACGGATGCTGGAAGTCTTCGGAGTTATTATTTTAAAGAAAATAAGCTCAATGGCCTCCGTTTCGTAATGCTCCCGGAGAAAAATGGCTGTAACCACGCAGGAGAGCAGGCCTGGCTCATATTTGCTCAGGCTCAAAATAAACCCATTATCATTAGCTGGCTTGTTTCAGAAAATGGGCTCAAACCGAAGAGTTCTGTACGTAAGTTAATAATCTTCTTAAGGTTAATGGGCCTGAAACCACCACCAGTTTTCGAACATCACTGAGCCTGAAACCATCACCAGTTTTGGAACTCGAGGGAAAAAAACCTATTACGACAACCTTGTACCTCCCCGTTCTCCCTTCTCTTTTACAGGGACAAAACTTGTTGCAGAGGCAGTAACAGCAGCTGCCCGGTAAAGTGGCAAGCAGGTACCATGTTGTCTTCATCAGGTCGTGCAGTGAGGAAGCTATGCTCCTCTTCTTCTTGCACCGCCGCCTCTGTTATCAGAAACCGTAACTTGTTGCTCAGAGAAAGATACATTTCCCCTCTTGTATCATCAAATTTAGCAAAATATTCGAAAACAACACAACACAGAGCCATTCCTTCCCTTTTCAATAACTTTTCATTATATTCTACAACAGCAGAAGCATCAACCGCAGCAATAACATCAGCCTCAGCAGCAACAGCTAACAATCATTTGGAGGAGGCATCACAACCAAACCTGAGTGATGCATATTCTGCTATAGAGCTTGCATTAGATTCAGTTGTCAAGATTTTTACTGTTTCAAGTAGCCCCAATTACTTCCTTCCATGGCAAAACAAGTCACAGCGTGAAACCATGGGTTCTGGTATTTAATTCTGGCCCTTTCTCTTCTATCTAATTGAAGAACCATAGTAGACTCTAGTATAGTTCCATTATGCTCATTTAGCAGTTATATGGATGAATTTACAGTCCTTGCTCATGGGTTCTTCTTCGAAGTTACAAATTTAACAAAATTTTTTGTTCATTGTGTATTTGTTGCGAGAGTTTTCTCTTTTGAGAAAATGGAAGTTCTTAGAGTTGTAAATTTTGTTGAGTGTGCTCAGGAAGAAGCTAGCCATTTTCCATTTCTAAGACAGCAGCATAGTATATTTACCAAGTTTGATTCTTTCCTGTGATTTTCCCTTAAAAGGTCTATAGCACATTTGAAAAAAAATTACAAACTAGTAGTGTTGTTTTTAAGGTTTTGCTTTCTCTCTTTTTCTACTTGAGGTCTTAATTCTTCTTTCTATTTGTAGCAAACAAACTTGCATTATTATTTTTAATTGTGATCGGATTCGAGGTATTGTTAAATAATGATAAATGACTCTATTCTTATTCGCCAAATCCACAGAATCCCTGATTAGCCCAATTCTTTTCATTTCAAATATGAACCGTAATCTCTTGTCGACACTGCTCTAATTTGGAGATATAAGCTCTGCTTTGGCATCAAGATTAATATGATCCTTTGAATATAATTTCTCTTATGTGGTTAGGATTGATGGTTATTCTTAACGTCACTAATTTTTTTTAGCTTTGAGTATGGCCATTTGATTTCGAATCAGCAATTCTCATAATAAACCATGAAACATCCATGGTAGAACTTGGAAGCTGATAAAAACAGCTTTATTTTCATAATCAAATGTTATAGGAAGTTTGTCTTTGACCACCCAATCACATTTCTTTTATTCCTCATTTTTCTCTTGTAGGATTTGTTATTACTGGAAAAAAAATTCTTACAAATGCTCATGTGGTGGCTGATCATACATTTGTACTCGTAAGAAAGCACGGGTCTCCCACCAAATACAGAGCTGAAGTTCAAGCTGTTGGTCATGAATGTGATTTAGCTATTCTAGTTGTTGAAAATGAAGAATTCTGGAAGGGTATGAATTTCTTGGAGCTAGGAGACATCCCATTTCTGCAGGAAGCTGTTGCAGTAGTCGGGTATCCTCAAGGTAACAATATAACGCGTCACTTCTTTATTTTGGCAACTGCCTTTTTTAAACCCCTCCTCTTTTTCTCTATATTCTAAAAGTTGCTTGGTCTCCTCACTTGAACACTTAACTCACTTCATATTTTTTCAGTACACAAACCTTCAATCTTTGAAGGTTCAGAATCCTTCTGCTGGAATGACAATGAACTATTTGAGCCAGTGGCTGCTATACAATCATGCTTAAGCTGTTTAATTTATGCGAGGATTTGATCATGCATACAGAAAAAAACTCCTTAATAGGATAGTTATCTAGCACCTGTCGCTCCACACACAAAACATATGCTTACAAACCTCTAGATATTTCCTGTTGTGATATGCAGAATGCTGACACTTGGTCTGAGTGTAAGGTGACCTGTTAGTTTCACACATCATGATCTCCTTCCTTGGCTGCAGGTGGGGACAACATATCTGTTACCAAAGGTGTTGTCTCCAGAGTTGAACCAACACAATATGTACATGGAGCATCCCAGTTAATGGCAATACAGATTGATGCTGCCATAAATCCTGGGAATAGCGGTGGTCCAGCAATAATGGGAAATAAAGTTGCCGGTGTGGCTTTCCAGAACCTATCAGGTGCTGAAAATATTGGGTGAGTTCTATTCACTATTTCTTTGCTTTGGATGATAAATCATAAAAAAATTTCATGCTTTCTGAATTAGTTTAATGATAGGTGATGAAGTGTATATCTAACTTGATGCTATGTTCCTCACTTGGGAAATTCTAGAGATAACACATTCCTTCGTGTTGATAGGGGACAAGACTGCTAATTGTAGTAGCATTACTTCCGCTATTCATTTTTTCCTTCAATCATATAAATACTATTTTCAGCTTACTCTTTTCTCCTTTTGTATTTTCAGCTATATAATTCCTGTTCCTGTAATCAAGCATTTTATAAATGGTGTGGAAGAAAGTGGAAAATATGTTGGATTCTGCTCTATGGGCCTATCATGCCAACCAACTGAAAATGTTCAACTGAGAAAGCACTTTGGTATGCGCCCTGAAATGACAGGTGTGCTTGTGAGCAAAATTAATCCACTGTCAGATGCACACAGAGTCCTAAAAACAGATGATATTATCCTTGCCTTTGATGGAGTGCCTATAGCAAACGATGGAACAGGTAGTCATGGTTATTACTTGTTCAGTTATTCAGCATTACTTAAACTACAATTATATCTGGTTCACCCTAGACCCTTATTGTAATAGGTCACTATTAGCTTCATCAAGGATTTTTTTGATTTCATCTTCTCTTCTTTAAACGTTTCAAAAGATGAGGTGACCACATTGATGAATAGATGGAGTTATCCCCCCAGTTGGTTTACTTTTGGCAAAAGCTAAATGTGATTATTGGTTTAACCTTACAGTCTCCAGCTATAAGTGTTCTGTAGATTGTGAAATGTCTTGTCCATGAAGCTAAAACTATTATAGGTTATTTTACCCACTCATGTTTAATAGATTGATAGCCATGTTTAACATATGATGTTCAGATATTTATAAGGTAAAAGTTCTGGATAGTATGTGGTTCGTATGACATAATCTAGTCATTTAACTAACTTATGATGGTTTATGTGATATATTGATATGGCCACTAAAGGTTCAAATGGCTTTTGCATTATTTCACTCACCCTTTTTTATTCTCAATAGCAAGGGTAACTAAAGCTTTCAATGGGGTTGCATCATTTCCGAGTAATAAGGTCTTCAAATACCATGGCCTTAGTGTCAGTTATCAGAATGCTTCAAAGATTGTATAATTGTCCCTTTTTTTACTCTGCTGCTCCATTTTTTTGCTCGTGGTGCTCTTTCTGATACATATCACTTGCCCTTGTGTTCTTAATTTGCAATTTGATTTGCACACTCTGCAGTGCCTTTCCGAAACAGAGAGCGGATAACTTTTGATCACTTAGTGTCTATGAAGAAACCCAATGAAACAGCTTCAGTTAGACTTTTGAGGGGTGGTGAAGAGCATGAATTCAGTATCACCCTTAGACCTGTAAGTCGTAATTCTATTTTCTCATTATTTTTTATAGTTAACAATTTCTTTATTTCACAGATTCATCTTTAGAATAGCAAGGGCCCCTTGAGTTGGCATATATAAGATTCACTTCTATGCTTAAGCAGCAACTTCGTAATTGTGTAACATGCGTGTTTCTTGTATTAACATGTGCACATGCTTGTGTGCCATTGCATTATTTCAATAATTTATTCATAATTACATAGAGAATCAGTGATTTCTTAAAAAATTCTTACATTTATGACCTGTTTGTTTGGAATGGATTGGATTAGGATGATAATCAATCCAGGGATAGGCTACTATCTGGAAGCCATATCCATCACTAACGAATGTTAGATAGGTAAAAGAGCTTTGAAATTCAAAATCAATAGACCTGAGGAACATGATTTCTAGAACTTTACCACCTCAATGATGAAAACTTTTAATTTCTTGTCTGCTACTGGAGACTTTTGGTTAGCTCTTTTACTTGTGGATCCTGCAAATAATATGGCATTTCCCATTGCTTGGTCATACAAATAATCGAATAAAACTGTAGTTATTCCTGTCATGAATTCTTGATTATTGAAGAATATGTTCTTTTTCTGTATTTTTTGGATCGTGCTTCTAG
>Ga0307507_10010495_pt1 | contig 11954 bp, 4 predicted proteins | sample 7_EM_MG_FD_207223 | JGI IMG/M metagenome (GOLD analysis project Ga0307507, IMG submission 207223) | Populus trichocarpa ectomycorrhiza microbial communities from riparian zone in the Pacific Northwest, United States - 7_EM | ecosystem: Host-associated > Plants > Roots > Unclassified | place...
CCCCGTGCGCGCAGCAGCGATGGCATCTAATTTCGCTTAAGCTTCGCCTAAGTTAGTATGTAGAGCTAGCAGAATTAGATGTAGTGGCTGCTAGGAGGAGGGTCGCCTCCTTACATTTGAAGCTATTTGCAACTTCTCTTCCTTACCAATATCGTGATATTTGCTCTAGATCTTGGTGTAATAGAGCCTTCCTCTCGTTAATATGAGCTCCAAACGTACCGCCGCTGCCGCCGTTGGAAGTCCTTCTCGTCCACCCCTTCAAAGGCCTTGACTGTCGCCAATACTGTCCTTATCTTCTTAACCACCTATCTTGACGCAGAGCTTGAGTATGAGTACGGTCGTGACTCTGCCGCCCGCATTTAGTAGCCAGATTGGCACGCAGCTTGACTTCTCTCTACCGACAGCGTTTAATGGGTTGCCTGTATCACAGCAGGTAGCTACTTTTGCTGACGGCGAGCTTGAGGAAATACTGAACGATCCCAAGGCAGTGGAGGAGGCAGATTGTGAGGAGGTTTAACGCTTCTATCAATTGCAGGATTACAATACTATAAGGGCTCCTCCGTAGCTGCCGCGTCTTACGCAGCTTTTGAATATAGGTTCCTATCGTCCTTTAAGTCAGTAATAAAATTATCAGTCACCGTACCTCCACTTAGAGCTTAATCTAGATAATATTGGCTACTATATACAAACCCTATATCAATTGCGGAGACACCCTATACTTCCTTTGCAAGTATTTGAGCTGATACCTGAGGATTTGACGATGGAAAGTAAGGAGGAGGAGCCACCACTAAGGCTTTGATTTAAGTATAAATTAGAGCAGGTGAAGCCGAGCGGTAGAGGTGTCTTTTTTGACTATTGTCTCTTATTGTTAGCTAGGCTTAAGAAGGGCGTACGGACTTAGAATATAGTTATATATACTTTTACTGACTCTCGCCTAAGCCTCTCGCTCGCATATAGTCGTAATATACTGCCTATGATTAATAAGGCTATTAAGTAGCAGCTTTCTAGCCGTCACGTTATACGAGAGTTATGTAATGCGTTGGTTTTATATATAGAGAAGAATAAGACTTAAGTGACGTTTAAGATTAATCCTAGTTAGGAAGCTAGCTAGAGCTTAATTGATAATGAACTTATGAGCTTGGCAAAGAAGTACCAGAATATAAATGGCTCTACTAAGCAGCTCTTAGTTAAAGTTAGCTTTATGTATATTAAGGTGAATAATTAAGCTGGATCTACCGCTTGCTCTACTAATCGTCCTATAATGGCCACACAGTTATCGGCATAGCTAGCTGCCACTGCTTCCTTATAGGATATGTCTCCAAGTATACCGCAACCTAAACAGCGTGAGGTTAGTAACGTTGCTTGTCCTCTAAACCCCTGTCTAAAGACTGCTGAGCTCCGGCTAGAGCTATATAGGGAGTGGGAGTGTAAGAAGAGGTGCCTGGGCTCTTCTTGGTGCTAGATCTATTGCCAAGTTGACTATAAGCTGACGCAGGAGGACCTTAAGGAGTGGGCGCGGGCTATTAAGGATGGTTTAGCTACTATTCGCATACCGTATAGTAAGCTATTTAAAAAGCTTTAAGATCAAAAAAAGGGAGGTAGTAAGAAGTCTTAACTTACCTCTTTTGAGTTACCTACACCTAATACTCCTGGAGTTGTTAATTAATTCTATATTAATCTAACCGGCAGGCAGTATAGGCGTCCAGCTACACCACCGTTAGGGTAAGACCTAACTGCAAAATCATTACCTATAGCTCCTCTGCCTTATTTACAAGGCCTAAATTACGTGGCCGATTTACGGGAGTATTTTAACTGGTAGAAGCTCTTAGTACAAGAAGACCCAGAGTAGGAGAGTGATCTTAAAGCTACCTATTAAGTTGCCCATAAGAAGCAGTAGGACTTAAGGATTATCAGGGAGCAGAAGCCAAATAAGGAGGGTAAAACGCCGGTTAATGTAATAATTAATAAGGGAGTACTAGAGGCAATTGCTGAACAGGTATATTAGAATATTAAGAAGTGGAGGACTTTATAAGTTACTTAACTTTTTGATAGTGTTAAGGATTTAAAGGAAGATAAGCAGTAGAGTTTTTACACCAGTATAGCTCTGCCTAAGAGTGTAGGGTAGAATATAGATTTTACTAGTAATTTGTATAAGAGTTCTGTAACATAGTAAACCAATTAAGGCAACGTCTAACTCTTAGATCTAACAACTCGCTAACTCTTCCGTTAATCCTTCCTTATATATACCCACTATGGCCGAAGTGGGCTCTAGCGTTATTACTCCTTGTACCTATAGTATCTACGCACCACTATAGGAAGTGTTACGGCGCTAGTAGAAAACGGTGGATCTTGGCAGACGTAGATTATAGTAGACGCGAGTTACGTGACTTAAGGACCGCATAAAATATTAAGCGGCGCTGCTATTCTTCTCCTTTCTTTCTCTAGCTTTGGATCCTCGTTTATAGACTACTAATTATATAGGCTTGCGCGTCCCTCTTGCCGTGCTCGTGCCTTAATTAACTAAGTCGCTAATATTATCTAAAGCTTAACTACTCTTTCTTCCTAAGAAGGAACTTAAATATATCTATAAAGGACATAGAATAGGACCCTAAGGACATTACTAGGACTATAAGGACAGGATAGACCCCTAAGAGCTAAAAGAATATAAATAAAACGCGAAACCTAAGAATAGGATATATATAGACTAAAACCCCTAGAAAATAAATAAATACTGGAAATTACCTAATACCCCTATTACCATGCTAAGAAATACAGTAGCTAGTAAAGCCGCTGTAGGACCTATAAATACCTCTAATAGTAAAATAGTTGCTGTTTTAACCCCCTAGGAAAAGCTTGTAGTAGCTAATACTAAAATTAAACGGCTTTAAGAGCTGCTTAAAACCAGAGACACCCCTATACCTAGTAAGAAGTTATTAAATACCTAGAGACTTGCTATAGTCCTTAAGACCCTAGCCCAATATATAGTATTAGTATTGTTATGGTCCGCGAAGGTTACAGACCCCCTATTATTTATAGACGGAACTAATCCTATATTTAATAATTGGAAGCTTTAACTGTAAGATAAGCTTAAAGTTAATATAGACCACTTCCCTATTACCTAAGCTAAAATGGCCTACGTCTTTGGCCGTACTAGTGGGGATATATAGACGCATCTATGTCCGTAATACGCCTAGGACTTAGCAGACCCTTTCCTCTCTAAAGAAGAGATAGTTAACTACCTATCTTCTATTTATAAGGACCCCTTTAAGATATAGAACGCCTACCTTAATTATAAAGCTCTTAATATAAAGATAATAGAGACCTTTTTAGCCTTTTAGACCCGCTTTCTGCACCTAGCTAGCTAAGCTTAAATTCCCTATAAAGACCTAATGCTAGACCTCTTTAACAAGCTTACCCTAGACCTATAGCGCGCTGTACTACTAGTTTTTACTATTATATAGACGCTAAAGGTACTTACGGACTACTACCTAGCTATTAATTAAGGCCTTTATTAAATTAAGGTATGATCTAAGCGGTATAAAGCTAGAAACTCTTTATAAGTACTTTACAAACGGCCCGTAATACCCTAGTATGATTTATAACTCCTATAGCACTAGCTATATAGCCCGCCGTTAATTTAGCAGCTAGCTATATAGCTAGTCCTACTGCGGATCCGGCGTATACTTGGCCTATATATAACGACCCCTATAAATAGGCCCTTAGTAATTAAGGAGCTTACTTTTTATATAGCTAGAAAGACTACTTTATAAAGGATTGCTAGATAAAGGTAAAAATAGGCGAGGTTCTATTAATTTAGGAGGATAGTATGGAGTTAGAAAAAGAGGAACTCTAGAGGAAGACTCTTCTCTAGGGTTAAAAGAGATTAATATATTATATATTAATCTAGGTCGGCTAGTTAGTGGAAGAAGCTATACTATCCCTTATACCTTATTCCGTAATAGATATTAAGTTTTAACCTCTACTTTAGCTAACTCTAGAGCAAATGCCTTTGCCTTAATAGACACCTAGTATACTGTAAGGCTGGCTAACTTTTTAAATATACCCCTTAAAAAACTGCCTAAACTAATTCCTATTTATGGGTATAACGGATGGATAGAACTACCTATTACGACTATCTTGCGGATTTACCTCTATGTAAACGGACGAAGGTAGTATAATATCCCCTTTCTTATTACGGACCTAGGAAGCTATAATATAATCTTAGAAAGAAAATGGCTAGCCTATCTAGGCTTATAGCTTGATGTATAGAGTAGACGGCTTATCTAGTCCAAAACCCTACCCCTAATACCCTCTTTTATAAAGGAAATTAGTATTATAATAGAAAACCTTATACGGCTATAAATAGAAACTATTTACTAGGCTGATGCTATGCGTAGGGACTAGGCTTTTAAAAAGAACATATAGCTTAACCCGCAACGGATCCGTATACTACGCCGCCCCTAGACTACCGATATTATGCCACCCACACTAAAGATTAAAAAAGTTAGTAAAAAGCTAGCGGAGCTCCCTATAGGAAACTTAGGCCCTATATAGCTATAAAGAATAGCAAGAAGTATTGGATGCTATACTAAACGTATAGACCGGAGGGATAATTTATGGAAGATAGAATAGGAGCTAAGAAAGATTATAAACCCTAGGCCGTAAAATACGGCCTAATAATAGTCCGTAAAGAAACCTACGAACCTCCTACTAGTTAATATCTGCTATATTAGCGCTATAGGATTCTACTAGAACTTGGTCCAACCTAATACTATTACCTTTACCACTAGCTTATATAAAATTGATTAAATAATTAAGGAAAAGGAAAATAAGTTTAGTAAATAGGAAGGCGAGCTTATAGATAAGGAGCTAGTAGAACAGAAACTACCCCATTAATACTGGAAATTTAAGAATGTGTTCTTTAAGGTAGTATTAGATATACTCCCACCTTACTAACTGTATAACTATAAGATTAAGATTAAGCTAGATAAGGAAGACATACTTAGCTATAGCCCCCTTTATTAGTAGTCTACTGCCGAATTATAGGCTATAAAGCAGTACCTTATTAATAACCTAAATAAGGGCTTTATTAAACCTAGTTAAGCCCCTTTTAACTCGCCTATTCTCTTTACTAATGTTGGTATGCTTTAACAACGTGCAGAATACATATATCACAATGATATATACTATGCGGTGTTGTAGATAGATGTTGTCTTCCAATACAAAGAAGGGTGAGGAACTTAAGGTTCCTTACCACGCTAGTGCCGCGGTAACACGTAACGGCAACTTGCCTTACGTAACGGCAACTTGCCATACATGGCGGCAATTTGCCTCCTATTATAATGCAATATATTCTAGCTATACTAGGAGTACTTTAGAAAATGCGGAGGACTAGTATCCTATAACTGTGCAGTTCGAAAATCTATATATATACTTCTCTTTCTTTTCTTCCTTCCTTCCTTCCTTTCTTCCTTCCTTCCTTCCTTCCTTACCCTATGCCTTTATATCAGTGCTATTGTTAGTAGCACGTTCTACCCATTCTACTATCTTTAACTCGATTCGGTTTGTATTAATAAGTCGCTTAAGAGCTAATAACAGTTTGCTTTTAGTCATAGCGTCTATAGGGTTACTATCTCCATCAATCCCCTTAACTTTAGCTATTTCGCGTCTTTCATATAACTGACGTAGGCATATAATATCAATTATGAGTCTTTTCTCCTGTGTAGTTCCTAGTTTAACGAGGCATTCGTAAATCAACTTTAAATTAGTGCGAAGGATGAGCGGTAGGCTAATATTAAGTTATAATTTAACTGTGGCCTTAATTGCAGCGCTAATGTCGAAACTATAGGCCATAGCATATAATTCGGAGGCTAGTACGCTTCTAGTAATTCTCTTACACTTAACTAAGGACCAGTGGACGATGTTTGCCTTGTTTAATAAGTCTGCTAGTACCAGGATGTATCCAATCTATAATAAAAAATCCTTGTTATTTGTAAATAAGGAATTAGTGAATACAAGTAGTTGTAATATCTCTATGTCAAGTTTAACAAAGTTTAAACCTCTTATTAGGTTCTCAATTTGCCACTAAATTCTCTTATTAAGTAGTTTTGCGTCTTTCTCGTCAGGGTTAATTACCTAGGTAGTGTAGAATAAATTAAAAGAAGCTTCAGGCTGGCATATAGACGCAATATAAGCTCCTCTTGCTTATTGGGCGATATATTAGTCCTTAAGTGTAAGTGCTGTGCAAATAGTGCCTCTGGAACTAGTTGTTATAATAGCTTCCTTAATATTAATAAGGGTCAAGTTCTGGCATTGGCGCTTCTATATAAGCGTAATTATATAATCCTGTTATTAAATAATGCCTCCGTTAAACTTAATTGGGTATTCCGGCGTAAGTTATTTATGTTCCTTAGTTAGGAACTTGGCTTTCTTAATCTTCTCCTATTCTAAAGCTGCAAAGACTAAGTTAGCTAGTAGGAGGGTATTATTAGTCTATAAACCAACTATTCCAAAATTTGTAGGGTTGTTAAGGTGGAGTAAGCAGGGGTTATAAGTAGATTAGCTCATGTTTAGTTCTTTAATATAGTGGTTATAGTAAGTCTTAAACCAATAATTGCCTACCTTAGGAATGCCATATAAAGGTCTAACAACCTTTAGAATTGTGCCTTGTAAGACTCCAAGTGCCATACTAAGTTCGAGAGGTGCCCTAATATAGAAGTCTCAATTTAGTCTTGTAGCTGATTATACATAGGCCTATGAAATATCTCGTAAGTAGAGATATGTGCCATTGTTCTAAGTTATGGCCGTAATACAGAGAATAAGGCGTTGGCTAACTTATTAGATTATAGGTAATTAGGTTAATACGAGGTCTTTTTCTAGGTCATTATATACCTATACAACTAGTCTTAACTTCTTAAAGGCTTTATCAGAACCGGGGTTCTTAATCTCATCAATAAATCTAGAGTTAAATACTCTATTGCTTTGTGGTATATCTTTAGGGTTAACCAGTTTAAAAACTTCTTTCTTAAGTAATCCCTTGATTTCCTTCTGGCGTAATACTATAAACTAATTGGACTTTGTAAGTTAATTATTGTCCTTATCTTATAAATATATTAAAATGTTCGCGGTATTAGCTTTAATAGGGTACTTGCGTGGTCTACCTATTCTACGCTTAACGGGTTGAGGTCCAGGCTTAGTTTAAGGTAGGGGTTTAGGTTTAGTTTAAGGTAGTTCGCTTTTATCATCTTCTAGTTATATATCCTCTGTAATCTTAGGGTCTACCAGATATGGTTTCACGACTATACTACAGAAGTTAGTGGGTCCATAGGGAAGTTATATAGTATAGGTCTCATTTTTAATACTAAGTAGGTTATACGGACTAGACCAGTAGCTAGGTTGGCCTATAGGTCCTTCTCTCTATACCAATATAGGTGAGTTAAGTGGTAGGTTATAGATTGCAGTTATTTTGGGTTCATTACGCATATTAAGGGCATCTGCTACTTAGCGCTTAGCTCTAAGCTTCTTAACTTCTTCTATAGCCTTTTTAAGAGCTGCTGCTCGTTGTATAACTATAGGGTTAGGTGCGTCGGATTCCACTATGCATGGGTAAGCTCCAAATACTAGTAAGGTGGTTATAAGACTGTTAGGGCCTACGGAATTGTTAATTGCTTTAAAAGCCATTTATAGGGCTATGTCCTTACTAATATCTGGCAGTTCTGCAGTAATAATATGGTATATACGACGGAGGGGGCCATAGTAGCGTTCTACCATTCTAACTAAATTATGGGCTTTAACAGGTACACTTCTTATAACTATTCCAAATATTATAGCGTATTGTTTGAATTCCTTGCTTACAAAATTCTTACCTGTATTGTGTGTAATAATATTAGGAGGTCCTAGGTATGTGTTAATCTAGCACATTTATAATACATTCTATATATGCTTGGCGCTAATGTTTTACAGCCATCTGCCAGCTTAAAATTGTGTTCCTTTATCAACAATATGCAAAAGGGGTGCGCCATTAATATATATAATATCAACCACGATTAAATAGTTAAAATTAATATTATTATATAAGGTAAATCTGAATCTACTAGGCGACTTTCCATGTTTTTAACAATAGTGGTAGTAGCGTATAAGATAATTTAAGGTCTTGCTGTTAACATTATGCCCTAAGCGTTCAAGTATTTGTATAAGACGCTTAGCTAAAGGGTGGCTAAAATAGCGATGCAGTCGCTTTAATTCTACGTCAGTGAGGTAGCAGGGGTTTTGTTTAAATAACTTAGTTAAATAAGTACATAGGGATGTGTTCTAAAGTAGGAAAGGGTGGCCAAAGCAATATATAACGGGTACTTCGCTTTAAGGGGTAATTAGCATATTTTTCAGGTTGTTGTAGTATACTTATAGGTAATCCATGTCTGCCAAGTAAAGTAAAAATGGGGTGTTGACCTTAACAATATAAAACTCAATTATGCTAATTAGGGTAATTACTTTAGCTAATCTAATTGATAAGGTTGATCTAATACTAAACTATACGTTAACTATGCCTTGTGTAGTGGTATTAAGCTGTATATCAGTATTAAGTCTCTGGAATGCCAAGAATTAGCTATATCCTACTGTGGATTGTTTAGATGCTCCTATATTAATTATTATACCTATAAACTTGTCTGCAGTATAGCGGGACGTAGATGTAGTTGCATTATAGGTAAAGGGGTCCTAGTTGGTTATAAGAGGTACTATATTGTCTATAGTTGTAACCAAATGGCCAAAGGCTTTATCAGCTAGGGTAGTAGCCATAGAAATCACTTTCTGCTGTTCCACTTGGCCAAGGGAGGTATAGTAGTAATTAATATTCAGTTATAAGTTCTTATCAGTTGCCTTATAACTTGCATTAATAGTTAGTGCTTAAAAAGCTTCCTTAAGCTCTTCTTTTAAGTTGGTATCGTCATCCTCATAATCCATAATATATTGGTTGAGTCGTTTCTTAAATTAGTCGTCAAATTTGCCAAACCTGTCTCTATTAGTAGTTCTAAACTTGGCTTTAAACTCTTCTTGCTCCTCCTTAGTATGTCTCCATAAGTAATATCCTTCCCTATTACATACGAAGCAACGTGGTTTCTTTCGGTTGCGGTTATACGGAGGGTTATTGCGGTTACTATAGTTGTAGTTATTATCTCTTTTATAGAACCGTTGGTCTGTAAAGAAGGCTTATATCTTCTCTATATACTCTTTCTTGTATACTATAATAGACGATTAAAGTTTATTAATAAGGGCTCCAAGGTTATCCGGTAGGTTAGAGACTACATATCTGCATACTAGTATTCCCTAGCAAGAAGTAACAATTTTATTATAAAGAAAGTCTATAGTTTGTAAGGTAGGTCTAAGGCCATGCTATAGTTAATAAAGTCTGTGGATTAACAATTAGAGATATTCGCTTATTAACTTGTCTATATTTCCTACTACTACTGTTATAAGTGTAATGGTGTTCCGCTTATCTAGGTTCTTATGTTAAAATCCTAGTCCTTTAAAGAAATTCCAAAGGTGCTCACAAGCTTTGGCAAATGGTAGGCGGGATAGTTGGTTTATATAGAAGTGGTCTAAAGCTAGTCCTTTTAGCATAGTAGGGAATGCCTTAAGGTAGGCTTCTTAGGGTACGTCCACTTAATTGCAGATATCGTAGAATATTATTAATTTATAGTTAAGGCTTTCGTTTATGCCACCGTATTTCTGCTCCTCTGTGTATATCTTAGCTGCATTCGCAATTTCCTTACTATAGCCAGTTATAGTAATAGGGTGGTTCTCCTCATCTATAGATTATACGTGGAGTTGCTATATTGTTATTACGGGTTAAGGCGTAGCAGATAGTATAAAAGTAAACGTAGTCGTAGATTAAGGTATAATAGATAGTATAAAGGTAGAGGTAGTCGGTGTACTAGTTAGTTAGGTTGCAGTAGCTTTAGCTTATTATTGCTCCTCTAAGGTACCCTCTATTATATATACCTTAATCAATCTTAATAACGTCGGTCCATACTTATTATTGGCTAATTTAATCATCTCTCTGCTCTATTTAGTTTGGTCTTCTTCTTATGCTATATTATATAAAAACTAAGGGAGTGTTTTGTTTTGTTTGTGGTTAATATTAACCTATACTCCTCTAATATTTAGGCAGTTATGTAGTTGCTAAAGCCAGTATAAGGGGATTTGCGTAAAGATATTAACCATAAAGTCCTTAAAATCTCCCTAAAATGATTCCTAGAGTGTTAAGTTAAGCTAGTTATATATCTCTGTATATAGGTACATCTTGCATTGTAGGTAGTTAGTTAGTTCATCTTTAAAGGCTTCTGTTAGGTTAATCCTATTTTCCTATTTAGCTGCTTCTTCTTTCTAGTCTTTCTCTGTTCCTGACATCTTGTTTATTATATATTGTTTAGGTAACTGAGGGTAAAGGTAAGGGTGTTTAAAAGGTAAAGATAGGGGAACGGTTAAGGAGGCGGTTAAGGAGGCGGTTAAGGAGACGGTTAAAGGGATAGTTTAAGTTAATTAAATAGGGTAAAGTGCTCTGCGCAGTAGTCTTCTAAAATAGATAGAACGAGATGTCTAGAAGTCGTTGTGGATACTAGACAAGTACTTCTAGGTAGTTTCTCTTCTTCTCTTCAACTGAAATAGGCTAATATGAAAGGTAGATAAGTACAACTATCTTCTAATCTGCTGTAAGGTAAACAGTATAACTATCTTCTAAGCTATCTGCGTGTTTCCTTATCTATACGCGCTTACTAATTAGTGTTGGTATACTTTAATAATATACAGAATATATATATCACAATAATATATACTATGTGGTGTTGTAGATAGATGTTGTCTTCCAATACAAAAAAGGGTGAGGAACTTAAGGTTCCTTACCACGCTAGTGCCGCGGTAATATGTAACGGCAACTTGCCTCACGTAACGGCAACTTGCCACACATAGCGGCAATTTGCCTCCTATTGCAATGCAATATATTCTAGCTATAACTAAAAAGCTAAATAGAGGACTTTATTTCTATATTAACTACCGCAAACTAAATAATATAACCCGCAAGAACTGCTACCTACTACCCTTATTTAATAAGACTTTAACCTAAATAAGTAGAGCTAAGATCTTTACTAAGCTTAATATCTGTTAGGCCTTTTACTAGATTAGGATAAACCCTAGATTAGAAGATCTTACTATATTTTAGACCCGTTACAGAATATATAAATATAAAGTACTTCCTTTTGGACTAACTAATGGACCGGCTATATACCAGCAATATATAAATAATATACTCTTTAACTACCTTAACAACTTCTATACGGCTTACCTAGATAACATTATAATCTACTCTAAGAATAAGTTAGAATACGAGGAGTATATCTATAAAGTCCTATAACGGCTCTATAAGGCTAGTCTCTAGGCTAATATTAGGAAATTGGAATTTAGTGTTAAGCGTATAAAGTACCTAGGTTTTATTATTAGTATAGACAGAATTAAGGCCAACCTAGAGAAAACAGCCGTAATTAACTAGTGGATACCCCCACAGACCGTAAAAGGGGTGTAATTATTTTTAGGTTTCTATAACTTCTACTAACGTATTTTACGGGTGAGATGGTCAAACGGGTGAGCTGATCACTTTAAAAACACACCAAAAAATGGAAAAATCACACTTTAATATCTTAACAACCACTTAATAATAAATTTTAATAATTTAAATTTGGACTTTTATATATACTCTCTAGCTCCTATTAAAGTTATATAATAAATAGTCGGGTGGTTTTTAAAATAGTAAAATTTGGGGGCCAAAATGAGGCAAATCACTATATCTTAAAAACTACTGAACCATTTACTATGCAACTTTAATAGAGGCTGTAGAGCATATATAAAAGTCCAAATTTAAATTATTAAAATTTATTATTAAGTGGTTGTTAAGATATTAAAGT
>Ga0307507_10010496_pt1 | contig 11954 bp, 13 predicted proteins | sample 7_EM_MG_FD_207223 | JGI IMG/M metagenome (GOLD analysis project Ga0307507, IMG submission 207223) | Populus trichocarpa ectomycorrhiza microbial communities from riparian zone in the Pacific Northwest, United States - 7_EM | ecosystem: Host-associated > Plants > Roots > Unclassified | place...
GCGCAAGGTGATGCAACAAAGGCGCGCAGATCAAGGAATATGTGGTAAAACTTGGCAGTTGAGTGCTTTGCCGGTTCGCTGGGGCCAAGACAGCCCTGAGAACGAGATCGACTTTTGTGGTGCGGATAAGTAAGGTCAGGGAAGGCTGAGTTTGCTGGTGTAGGTAATGGACCTGCGGCAACATAATCGGTGCCGGATCCCAAAGCGTATGGCCTGGCTTCATCGTATGAAGCGTTCGTGTAGGCGAGTGAAGTTTGCATTGCGTACATGCGAACGGCACTAACCCAACTTCGGGGATCGACGTCGCCCTCAACATCCACTGTGACAAGGCCACCCCAAGTGGGATGTCGCACGATGACGTCCAAGCCCTGGACAAGGTTTCCGCTCACAAGTCTGGTTACACAATCTCGCCGCATGTTCACGGTCTCCTCCGCACTAAGAGTCTGGGCAAGAAGCTGACGACGGCCCAAATGGAGGGCTTCAATATGCTCCCGAACGACATGGAATAACTTGTAGTCGCGGCGTGCGAGGTACTGAAACATGAGCGTATGCCATTCTCTCAATGCCGATGCGATTTCGTCAATGATTGGTTGAGCAGCACCAGAAGCTGTATCGTCGCCTGACTTGAGGGAAGGTCGTGGCGGCAGAGGCTTCAATACTTGGGAATCAGCTGGTGAAGATGAGCGCAAACTTGTCGGATAGACTGGTAGCCCTGCGCGAGAGGAATTAGCTTGATCGGGAGGAGGACCGAGTCGAAAGGATTTCCGTGTGGCGTAGATGTCAATCTCTTCGTCCTCTTCCTTCAAGGTATCCATGCCTATACTTGCCTTGGGACTGCTACGACCATGTGTCCACCCATTAATGAGGCTTATGTTTGGGTTCACGCCGTTCAGTGAGCTAGCAAGGTCGGGGAGTCTTCCTTCAGCATCAGACAACTCGTCGCGGACGAAAATATGAGAAGCAGGGAATATGCCTATGAAGACCTGTTGCGGCTCCTCTATTTTCACAGGAGATTTGACGGCAATGGATGAGGAAGTAGAAGATGAGGGATCTGATAGAGACCATGTGACGGGCGGTCGCCGAGTGGTGCAAACGACATAACTGGGACCGAGTTGAGGAAATGAGGATATGTGGTATGACGACTGCAAACGCACCCTCTGTACCACACACCTTCAACAGAATCCTTGTTCGATGGAGTGTACTTTTCAAAGGCGTAAATTTCATCGCCCACTTCGAGTGATACGACATCACGCATTACTGAGTGATCATCGGTGGAAGCTTCAGTGACGGTGGAAAGACGGTTGCGAGAAGATAGCCTTGTTTCGCGTCGAGAAGGTGAGAGAGGATGGACGGCATATCCATAAACAATCAAGGGAAGCGGTTCCCACATGAATATGAGTGTGCTGAAGATACAAGTTGGGTATATGCGCGTCGCTACTAGTAGCTATGGGCAAGCTATGGGTGTCGCCAAGGTATCGCTGAGCGCGCTGAGTGTATGAATTGTGTGGGATATGAAGGAACAAACAAATAACAAAATGACTTCACTTTCTGACCAGATAGACCGCCTTTCCCATTGTGCTTGTTCTATCAAGGATACTACGCTTGGTGCTTTAAAAAACAACAATCCATTCACAGCAGCTGTTCTCACTACTCAGCTTGGAGACCTCATCCGCGATGTAGACCCTTCGGAGCTCGGTCTCTTCAATCTCGTTCCTTCATCCGATGCCGAAATTAAACGCGTCGAGTTTACCGGTTCCACTCCCCTCCGCAAAGTTACGCGACGGGATGATAAACCACCAGAAATAGATCCAGAGGTCTACGCTCAAGCAGCGCTCAAATGCATTGACCAGTAGTGCGGAAACCGTTCTACACATTTGTCCTATCTCACAAGTTCACATCAGTCAACCAGTTCGTTTAATGCCCCGCGCCCGCAGTCAGGTATCAGCTATTTTGGATCGTCTTAATCTCGTTCGAGCGAATATCGTAGCCCTGAATGTCACCCTCCAACAGGTTTGTTTCCTACATCGTTTCATATACCCAATCATTCAAGCTTTAAAAATCTAGACACGCGTTATTGATGCTCCCTCAATCAAAGCACAGATCACAGAACAAGACTATAAAGTCAAACAACTTCAAGCCAGGATGAACGAGCTGTCAAAAAGGGTATGTTTGTAAACTGTTCATCCTTGCACTCATGCTTCTCTCCCTTCACTAATACAGAAGCATGCAGCGATGCCCCGCCAACATGCCGTGTCAGGCCAGACAACCAACCCGACCACTGTTGAGCTCGAAAACGATAACTCTTCATCTTCCCCTCACGAAGACCGGTTTAACCATACTCCTGCAGAAGCCCCGCGCATTTTGCGTTTTTCTGACGATCTTTTGATGGACGAACAAGTTGACTTTGGTGGCACTAGCTCTACTTCGTTTGTAAGCACACTACCAGAGGAATCCACAAGGGACGACATGCCAGCAGACTCCTTGGAGCTCTCAACGGTTCCGGTCACAGAAACGCCTAGCGTGGACGAATCATTAAGATCCAACAATGTGGAGACGGCTGTTTCCCCTACGATGCTCACCTCGCATGTGTCATCTGCTCCTGCTCTACCCAAAAGACAGAACATAAACCCTTCTGATAGACCCCATAAATCAGGGAGAATTAGAGTAAACACTGAGGTTGAACGTATTGTGGTGGGTCTTTTAAGATTTAGTTTTTCTTAGGATCTGACCTGCTGTTTAGTCGAAAATTTGGATGACGGTTGGTGAAATAATTATGCCTGGTTCTTCTTTTTCGCAAGATTCGCCACCCTCAGCAAAAGATACTATGTGTGTCATTTCTAATACACGGGATACAGATCTCACAAAGTTTGCAAAAAATAGTTTACACCTGCAAGAGCTCTGCAACTTGCCACCTCAGCTGGACTCACCTGGAACATCGAGTGTTTCAACATCGTCGACTGCCCAAACTCATTCACCAAGTTTACAACAAATCTTGACTGCATATTTTCTGGTCTCTCTTTTGTCGGCTCCACCTCAGTATTCTATGCCACTGAACAAGATGAAGGATAGCCTTGCCGCCAAGGCCAAATCTGGCGGTATCTCTGTTGGTATGCTGGGGCAGGGCACATCACGAGTTTTATATGGATGTGTTGCGAAGCGACTCGTTAAGATTGAGCGAGGGGGTGGTGAGCAAACGGTCAAGTTTGACATTTAAAAGGAAGCTGTGGTCGACAGCCACTCAGATTATGCATATGTAACATAGTTTCTCCAAATCCCAATGCGGAACCATCTGCTCCTGCCAAATGCCCCTGGTACTTGTAGAACTTGTCACATCATGTGATGATGATCTAAACGCGACGTGACTGTTGATAAACGCCACTTTACTTTCTGTTCACCCTATATTCCCAACTATCTCTTTTCTTGGATGGCCTCCCTCTCTAGGAAACCTCTTGTTCCCCGCTCTCTACCACAGAAACGCCCCCGTTCTCCAGACCACCATGACCCACTTCCCACCAGCAAGCGTGTCCGACCAGCTCCTTACCCAACCCACGACCCAGCAAAGGATCGCAGAAATCCAGATAAGGAGAAAGTAAAAGCACAACTCAAGGCCGAATTCAAAGACAAGTATTGCCGTGCTTTTCCATCTTGGATTTTCTATTTCGACTCGGAGAACACTCAGGCTCACCCCTTCGAAGCTAGGATACATCAGCTGGGAGCCGTAAGTGAACTCCTCACTCTCACTTCCTCCACGCCTCAAAATATCCACAGACAATCGAAGACTTCTTCTCGAAGCAGGTCACTCATGTCATCACCGATCGATCTATCCCTTCTTCCGTTGAGAAAGAAAAGGAGAATTTGCCAAAGTCTTCCAAAACCTTTTTGAAGAGCCCCATAAGACTCAAGGGAAGGTGTGTTAAGTTATTGTTGCTCCTTCTATCAAAGCTGCCTCACAACTTCAAAGAGTGGCAGAAGAAACGAAATCGGCTCCGGGATTCGATTTAGTCGCCAAGGCCATCTCCTTCGGTCTCAAAATATGGAGCCCAACAAAACTTGAAAGTGTGTTGGCCAGATGTATAGGTCAACCACCGGTCAACAAGTCTATCCTTCCCTGCCAGCAAACTGCCGCTCCCCGCCCCCAGCGCGCCTTGACTCGTCTTCTTCAAAGTGAAAAGATTCACGGGAGTACAGAACGTGACCCAACTCAGAAGAGGCACGACTATCGTTATTTCTCCCGAGCAACTCATTTCGTTCTCGTCGAGGACTTGCGTCAAGAACTTGCTACCCTCATCGCCCACGAATATCCTCCATCCAAACGAGATGGAAGCCTTAAGACGCCCTGGCCTACCTTGCATTGTCACCCGCATTCTCGGGGTCCCTTTATTGTCTTTGATGAAAAAGAGAAAAAGCGCTGGGAAAAGATGCAACAAATTGGCAAAGGCGTAAAAATTGGTCACATTGATCGCGGAAAGCGAAATGATTGCGACGTACGAATTGAGACGATGAAGAACGCGGTTCACGCGAAGAATAGTGGGAAGCCTGGTGCCGACTTGAGACGTTCCGTCTCTTTGAACAATCTTCGTCGTCAAATGTCACACAAGGAAACCGTTGTTGTCGATGTCGGTGGTTTTGGCGATAATGTAGACCACGTCAACGCTTCAGGTTACCTCGCTTCGGGTCCCTTAATGGGTTATATGGCCGCCTCGGGAAATAGCGTTGGTTTAACTTCGACGACCGGAACCACGTCCACGTCTGGATATTTTTTGAGAAACGGACCTTTGCCCTCTGCCCTCGTTGGTCAGATTAAGAAAGAGGTTGTTACATCCCGAAAGTTTCCATCTGCGAACAAACTTCAGCCTGCCAGCCTTATGGGACCACCTAAAACTGTTCCTGATAGACAGCCCGTGTTGAAGAAGAGTAAGAGTACCAACACGTTCAAGTTACCGAGACGGGAGGAGGGCAGCAAGCCTGGTTATTGTGAGAGTTGTCGGCAAAAATTCGATGATTTTAGACTGGTACGTCACAAATGAAATACCAGGCATGGTCTGACTTGCATGATTTTCAGCATGTTAGTGGACGGAAGCATCGCACATTTGCGACGGAAGCTGCCAACTTTGCCCAACTAGACTGTGTCCTTGCTCGCGTACAGCGACGTACTCGTCGCGACGTCGAGGAGGAACAGCGGAAAAGAGTGGTGACGCGGCGGAGTCGGTGTGCTGATGGGCATCGTCACATCATAGGTATAAATTGGCATCTTTCCAAGTACTGAATGTCACCAATTGTAGTCTGTAACCAACGTCAGGTTTTTTTTGGGGGGGCATGCAAATTGGAACATTAGATAGTTGAGACAACAGCGTGAGGCTACTTAAGCAAGCCCACATTGGTGTACAACCCCAAAATTTCGAGCGGCAATGGTCAGGACGAGTTAAACATGATGAGAGGTGACGTCTACGGTATAAATCCGTTCCACCCAAGTTCCACCGCTTCACATCAATTTACTTTTGAGAGATTTTGATTTACCAGGCAGGTTGTTCAAAACTTTGCGTCTTTGTGCAATCATGTATGTGTACATGATGTACAAACCTGCGATCAGATGTTGAGAAGACCAACGACTGACAAAAGTAGTTAATCCTACCTGGCCACCAGACAGCAAACAGGCCAGCTCGAAGATAGTCCGTTGGTTTCCACATTCCTTGTAACCACGATTGCCAGCCCGGCACAGGGGATGACGCGGGAAGTGTGGCATAAATGAGAAAAGCTTCCGACGAGGCACCGACAGGATACAGAATGTAGAATGTGGTGTAGCGAAGATAGAGGAGAGACGAGGGATTGTAGCCAGCCAAATTGGCAGCGTAAAAGCAGTAACGAATGACCTCCGTCATTGACCAGGCAAGAACCATGGAGGCATAAAGGGGGTTGGATTGAACCTAGTAATGACTATCAAGTGGCTAGTCATAAGACAGTTGTACCCAACTCACAAGTGGAAATTGCTCAGTGATACCCCAGACGAGGAAGAGCCGACTTGAAACCTGCATGACAGTGGTTTGTAGGGGGCTTCGTACAAGGCCAAATAATACATGCAACACTTCCAGAACAGCGAAACTTTGCACAAAGGCAGTCTGGGTGCCAACACGGGCAAAGGTGGTGGTAGAACGCCGGTATATGGGTTGCAAGGAAAGAGGTAGACAAGTTTCCAGTGAGGTGGAAAAGATACCTGATGATCTGAGGACAGGAATTGTCGAAAGGAAACGTGAAAGGGTCGACGAAGCGGTGGTCGCATTTGCAACATGGATGGCGTCAGAACCGCCATCGAGGTTGAAGATGTGAACAGCGGTGACAATCAGGATATATGCCCACCCAAGCGCTGATAAGACATTGTAGGCAATTAAATAGTACTTGGTAAAAACCGAGGTTGCTGTAGGGTAATGAGCTCGGACAAACGACGAGATATATGAACGTTACTTACTACTTCGTTTAGTTCTAGGTGGGTTGGTCATCGGAAATTGAGTGGTTGCAGCAACGCTCTCGCCAAGGTTGTATGTAGCAAAGCTTCCTTATAAGTTGACCAAAAGTTGACAACATTTGATTTACAACAAACATGCAGCAGTTTCTTCATGTTTCGTAAAGAGTCGTACATAAGAACAGCGTGTGCGTATAGAAGGATGAAAGTAGATACAGAAGAAAGCACCTAATCCCGCAATCATTAGCATAATGCGGTGGAAAGTCGAGAGAGTGTGGGTATAGTTGTATATATGAGACGAAAGAGAAGAGCCAGGGTACGAGCCCAAGAAGGTAGAGACTCGCGGGGTATACATATCCGCATGAACCTCTTTGCAAAGACGTGTGCTCGGGAGTGTGACCGTCCGTCAGCGCATGCAGGGCCGTGCTGCAAAGTGACGCGTGTTGTGTAAAGAGAGACTTCGCAGGTTTCTATCGTGCGCCATCCAGAATTCCTCGGATGTCAGAAACTGAAGTCAAATCGGCGAGAAATGGAATGAGGTCTGTTAATTCAGCATCATGCGGGTCGTTGAACCACGACGACACCGGTACAGCGTTATTGGGGTGGAAGATGTAGGACGCTGGAGAGTTGTCCAGAATTATGGTATCAGCGATGGGTCTCCCGAGTTGTGATAGATCCTGCGAAGACCATCTTCAGAAAAACGACGAGTAAAGAAAGGGAGGATCTATTGCACCTTAACATAATTGCCTTTATGGCTAAAGCAGCTTTCTCTAAAGAGTCGATGAGCAACGACATGATGAATATCAAGCTTATCGAGCACAGGATCGGCATACTGGTCCATTGGTTAAATGAGTTGGAAAGAAACAGTCGACGAAACAACTTTACTTTGCTCAAGCTAGCCGTGAAAACAACGACCTCATAGATTTCGCCCATTTTTTTCAAAAAGTTGTCGACGCCTGGTCGCTTCAAAACATGAAAATGATGCCAATGATACTCGATTTCAACCGGGACAATGAAATCAGCTTGTTGTATCGCCTAAACAAAAAGAGAATAAGAAAATTAGTTGAGCAAAGTTGAGGAGGGGAGACCTTGAAGCTGCTGTGAACCAGAGTTTCGTCTAAATCAAGAACCAAACATTTTCTCCCCACATGCTCGGGCGAGATGGGAGGCAAGAGAGGCCTAGGAAGGCCGTCCTACAGAACAAAAATAAATTCAAGGATGTCAAAAAGCGAAGAGACAAAAACCGGACAGGACCAATAGGGATGCCAGAACCTCCGGCTTTTATAAGATTTTCCTCGTCATCTTGTTCGTCACGCATGTGATGATGGTCATCGTCATCGGTGAAGCTGGTACGGTCCGAGTCTTCAGACGAGTCGTGGGTATTGCTCCGAGCAATTTCATCACCAGTGGAACCTGGAGGCTGAACTGCGCCGGAGGTCATGCCATCCGTTTCGTCCTCTGGCAAAAGGTGGGAACTTGGAGGGGGTTGAACAAGAACCTCGGAGTCAGTGGGTGATGGAGGAGGATGAGATGATGTGGGTGTGGCTATAAAGCCGGCGGCTATGGGTGGAGATTCTTCTTGATCATCGAGAGGAGGATTTTGAGTGAGTGAATCCGAGGGTTTAAGAAGAGTGATATCTCTAAGTGGGAAAGAGTGGTCTGTATCTGAGAGATGATGATCTTGGTTTAACTGGGATTGGTCTGAATTAACGCATGGAACGACTTTGTTGACAACACGCGATAGGAAAGAAGGACGAGAACGTGAAGGACCTGGAAGAGGTTTTATGATGGATGAGGAGGAGAGAGCAGCGGCTGAGGCTGAGGATTTGTTTGCCTTTCTGCGGTAAAAGGGTATACGCCTGCTATTTGGGGTAATGGTGGTATTTAGAGAACCCTGTTCCCTATCTGTATCGTCCGAGACTGGATCCGCTGAAAGAGAATCAAGAGAAAGAGACAGAGGGGCCTGCCCGTTATTCAGAGAAGGATTTGAGATAGTTTCTGTATGGATATAAACATGAATGAAAAATGGAATTATGAGAAACATACGGATAGTGTTTACATGAGAATCTGTGGTATCCTTTGTAGATTTTGAAGAGGCATTGGAAAAGAGACGCTGGCGCAGAGAGACTGCCGCCATCATGAAGGGAGGATGGAACGACAGAGTGTGACAATGTGACACACTAGTTACTGGTGTTACAGTGTTACATTCTGTTATTACTCAGCCTCTGACTAATACTGCAATGATATCCTTCCAAGCCAATGTCGGCCAGCCGCTCAGCCAGCCGCCTGCTCAGCAGCCAGGACAGCCAGGACAACCGGGACAGCAGCAACAACAACAGCAGCAACAGCAGCAGCAGCAATCTCAAGCACAACAACAATCACAGCAACAACAACACCCTGCGATGCGTCTCAGAGATGACCCTCCTCCCATTACTCGCACTTCCAGAAAGCGCAAGTCTCCTGCTACAGATTCTCAGCAGCCACAGACCATACAGCATGTCCTTCCTCCTCCTCATGCTCTCATGCATCCAATGTCCGCTCCACTTCCCCCGGGTTATCCCTATGGCCCACCTGCCGATTACACACCCGGTGGCATGCCTCCCAATCCTTCCCCTGCTGTCCATCAGCATTCTCAGTCACCTCCTCCCGGTTCCGCAACCGGTCGCGCTCTGAGTTCCAGCAAACGTGCAGAACAGAATAGAAAGGCTCAGCGGGCTTTTAGGGAGCGCAGGGATCAGTTCGTCTTTTCCTCTTCTCTTTATCTCACCTTGTTCCTTATATTGAATCAGACACGTTAAAGCCCTCGAGTCTCGCTCTCAGCTCTTGGACGCCGCCCTTGCTTCCGCTGATGAGGCAAATCGCCGTTGGGAGGAGTGTCGTGCCCTTGTAGACCAGCTCCGCGTTGAAAATGCTGCTCTTCGTGCCGCCCTCAGCCAAGCACAACTATTGCCTCAAAACCCTGGCAGCTCCGTCCCTCACAGTGGTGCGCATCAGGAAGAGGGGAAGAATCCTGATTCTTCCGATGAGTTGAAGACTAATTCAGTAGACACCGTGCCAGAAACAAAATAGGCCTCTTGAGGGGTGGTAGATTGGTTTCTTGTTAAGGTCTTGTACAAATTGCCAGAGTTTTTGCATTGTCGGAAGACATCGGACAGGTGTGGATGTTGTGGTAGATGGACAGGAACGCTCCTGTCTTTTATGTAACCGTCTTTGTCAACATCTTTGTCATCTCTGGCGACGAGCACCTGCTTGACCTGAACATGTCCCTTCGCGTCCCCAGTCAATGTCCTCTTCACTCAACCCATGGATAGCTCACTACCTTCTTGATGTAGCACAAGTACATGGCGGAAATCTGAATGCCATTCCTCCCCATCAAGCTGGAAAAAAAGCTCAGATAATAAAGGTTACATTCATCGGTTGCGCTATCAAGTATCCCTCATCTTCCAACAGTTTTTGACGTACGGTACAGAAACTGCAATCTGGGCAGAACTATCAGATGCGTCTCACAAACTCCCTGTCAAGTTTACAACGGATGCCGTTAATGAATGCGAGCGGTATGTCTGTTAGCACTTTGTCAGTGAGCAAGCTCTCTGAAGCTATCGGGATCAAGGCAACGTCGTCGACGCTTCACAGAAATTAGTCCCATGATTGTCACTGTCAAGAATTTTAAGCCTATTTTTACCAGAGTTCCCAAAGGGAATAACTTGGGGATGAGTTCGAATTCATCTCTTGTCCTGGAATGTCGTCAGGTTTCCGTCCTTGGAGCCTGCGGAGAGGCTTGCTTCGGGAATCCTAAGGAAATCGAGACCAATTCTGATCTCCAATTGTGGTCCAGTGAGCTGAGGAAGGATGGCGGCGGCGCGTAGGTTCCAACATTCTACTTCCCTGTGTATTTAACTTATCACCTTTTCCATTAGAAACATCCTACGAGATAGGAAACGAGAACTAGAGCAGGTTGCATCTGCAGGCAAAGTGGATGCAAAACCACAAGACCTCCAAAAGCAACTCCATGTCTCCCAGTCGAATTCCATTCAACAAAGTCGAAAACCCGTCCTAGTGGAAAGTGGAAAGCAACTGCACCGTGTAAGTATACCTGGAATTTTTGGAGAGAAGTTTACGCTAAATTGGCGTATGTCCAAAAGTTGAGAGGCCCACCAAAGGAAATCAGGCTTATACTCAACGATCTCCCTAGTAAGCTCAGATGTCATTGATTGCGCGTAAACCTCATGATGGCTAGTTTATGGTGACCTCCCGAGCACGCCTGTAATCTCGACTTCATCGCCTGTGAAAACACCGTGGAAAAAACCACGCCGCAAGTTACATTTTCTTCATGTTGTTATCATCTCTGACCATTTCACTGATAGATGAACCCCCCTTGTTGTTTGGCGGGACGTCAAAGAATGGAAGTATCAAGGGAACACGATCACGCTCTGCTACTCCCATAAGTAGCTGGAGTCCAACTCCGAATCCTATGAACAATTCACCGGCTCGTCACAATGAAGATGATCCTTTGGAGTCAAAGACATCAGCAACAAGCGGTTTGATTGACGTCCCATCTAGCATCCCTGCGCCCACCCCAGCTCAGCGAGCAAGACCATCGCCCGCTCCGCAGTCTTCTCCAGTACCCTTATCATCACTTCCTGTTGATGAAAGTTTACTGTCGGCGAGAAATGCAAATACCCATGCATCTCCTTCTATGCAACGTGAAGTGCAGCGTAGGGTACCATTGCCATCGCCCAAGTCTGTCATTCATGGAGATGGACCGCCCCTTATCCTGGTTCCCAACTCTGATACTTCAGTGACAGCCTCGCAGTCCATACCACTTTCGCAATCGCAATCGCAATCTCAACCTCAAAAAGGATCAGAATACTACCCAGAAGATGAGCCTGAGGATCAGCAAACTAAGGATTTGGCACCAGAGTTGTCCAGTCAGGACGATGTATATGATGGTGACCAATCATCTCCAGAACGGTTGCATGCAAACGATAAACTCAGACTTTATCAAAAAGTCGCATTCAAGCGAACTCATTCCAAGAAAAGTTTGCAGAAACCGGAAATCAACGAAGAGAAGCAGACAACGCGTCTCGTTAAACTGTTGGACGAAGATGATGCGCAAACGGACTTGCAGCTTTTTGGCTCAAAGGGTCGTGTGGATCGAGCACGTTGTGATCCCGTACAACATGATGCAGAGGTGTGGGTGGTGCCAAGCTTTCTGCAGACCAACAAAAATTCAGGAGTGAATAACGTTGGCTTGCTGCTTGGGGGAATAGATAACAAAGGAATGCTGGGTAAGTATCCATGGCCGACACGGACTGAATACGAGGATATTGTGTTGCGTGCCAAGGGGAAGTTATTATAGATGATTACATAATATTAATACTAGTATAGTTGGCAACAAAGTTCAACAATCAAAACTCTCTGAAGACTCTCGCGAATTCTCGCAGACTCTTGTCCTCGCTTGCTCACCGTTCTCCTCATCCTCTGCAACCTCCTTAGC
>Ga0307507_10010498_pt1 | contig 11954 bp, 18 predicted proteins | sample 7_EM_MG_FD_207223 | JGI IMG/M metagenome (GOLD analysis project Ga0307507, IMG submission 207223) | Populus trichocarpa ectomycorrhiza microbial communities from riparian zone in the Pacific Northwest, United States - 7_EM | ecosystem: Host-associated > Plants > Roots > Unclassified | place...
CAAGGGGGCCATTTTTGCCTATACGGTACGTATCACAAGGGTGTTAAATCATCTTGTTTGTTGATGAATCTGAAATAAAAATACAAATGAGAATGTTAATCCCTCCTCCAATTAAATTTCCAAATACAGGAGGACTATCGACCAGTTCTCATAGCTTAATGGTAAAGAGACTGGTCACTACTAGCCCTTACAGGGAAGGTCGGGAGTTCAACTCCCGGTCGGGGTGGATGTAGCAAGCAGGCCTTTAATAACAGGTAAAGTAAGCCCTGGCGAACCACCTTTTTGCCATTAGGGCTATCCTGATTTTTTCCCCTAATCTATCTCTTTAAAAGTGTATGGGAACCTTGAGGAATGATGGTCGATGAGTACAATGAAGACAGGAATTCCATTGCACACGATTCCCAATTTTTTAAACTTCCATCTCCATAACCCTCTCCAACAGCTATTATTTTACGTTAAAGGGGTGGGATCAGCCTAGTTAGGTGGACATTTGTTACCAATTCTCAGAGCTCTTGAATGATAGGCCCCTCATATTCGAGACTTTTTAAATTTTGCCACTCTTCGCCTATTTGTGCCTAATATGCTCACATTGATTATTATTCGAAAAGTTCAAAAGTGAGTGATCAAAGATGAAAGAAGACTAACAGATCCCCACCGTCCTTATCAGGGGATCTGCAGTCCACGACTGTCCCCTGTGGTCCTTTTATTAGGATGGCATAATAGTGTCTCACCTTGTGGGGCCTGTGGTCCTTGCTCCAACCCTGCAGTCCTAAAACCTCCCAGGACGGGACGGAGTAAAAACTGTCGTCCGGTCCGGTCTAGTCTTCTTGGCAGTTTCCCCGTGGGGCTGCCCGGGCCCCCAGACCGTTGCGCACACTGGTCTGGAGTATATTAGTTACTGCTGACTGGGAATGGGAAGTCGGGAATGACTTCGTGGGCTACATTCATAATCTCCTTGAATGCCAGGGTTGGACGTAGAAGCGCATGACATCCACGCCGAATTTAGATAGCGCGAAGAAATAGTTGGCGACGTTGCCATCGCTCTTGCTCATTTTGCGGCGGTTCATGGTCCAGTGTGAGTGTGTTATGGTGTGGGGTGGCAGGGGGCGGTTGAGGGCAAGGAGGACGGCGGGGTAGTATCATATATTGTGTGGAAAGGGAGGACGTCCTTGCCTATCACATGTGTGTCTGCTGGCCACAAGGAGGTTCAGGTGAGAGCGGGTTATTTGGGTATGTGTTTTTGAGGCAATTTGTCAGCGCGTCGGGCTAGAGGTGGATCATATGTGGGGGGGTCTGTGGCCATTGGTGTGTCCCAGTGGAGACGGGAGCTCGGGTAGATCTCCAAGGCTTTTTTCCGCCATCCCTATGAGTGTTTTGCAGCATGCCCGGGGAACGATCTTGTCTGGGTTCTCTGGGTAGAACTTTAGGAGTTGTGGGGCAAGGTGGAAGTAGAAGTTTGTTTCTTCCGTCCATTCCTCAACTTTCAGCGTCTCCTTAAATATCGGCTGCTTCCTGTCTGATTTTGGATCAACGACTGAAGCTATGCCGTTGCTGGATTCTCATTCTGTGCTTGTTTGTACCCGCATTTAACAGGGCTTTCTGGCTGAGGGGAAGTTACAAGTGTTTTGAACAGTAAGCTAGTACCATGGTGTGTAAATACCCGATATGTCTATCTGGAATATTGACTTATCCAGCGGAATTCATAAAAGCGTGATTATGAGCGGGGGAATGCGTGCCGGGATTGACGTACAATATGAGCCTAGTCACTGAGCACGGCTTCCCCGACTTTCCTGTCTCATCGGAAGTGTGCTTCTTCCTTCTCATTCTTCGGCTACAGCTTGCAAGGGCAGCATTCAGCAGTTATTCTCGCAGGACGAATAAGCAGCTCTGGGCGGTTCGATTTCTTGTATATAGTCGCCCCTGAGCGAATTGCCATAATTAAGTCTTTATGATGGGAATGATCAGTCGACTGGGGTTTTAAGTTTGTTTTACGCGTCGTCTATTGGTTTTAGTATTGTCGGGGGACAAAAATAACCGCGGTTCAACGATCGATGGCAACGCAACCTCTTCATGACCCTACACTCTCAACACCACTTCAACAAAATGCTTTAGAATTATTAAACAAGAACTATTATGCATAATTCTTTTTTTAAAGCAACTATCCCATCTATTCTTTGTAGTCATACTAAAAGATAATTTCCTCTAAGCACTACTCTAAATTTACTAGCAACAGAATCTTAATGTTACACAAGACTCAGAGAGGCTATCACCAAATTTCTCACTACCTTAATATCATGCTTACTACTGCCAGACACATAATAGTATAGAGAAATTCAGGAAGGAAGGAGAGAAGGGGTAGAGGAAGGGGTCCAGAAAAAAGCAAGGTTCTGGATGCATTTATAATACCAGAAGCACTGAAAAACTATCTTACTACCTTTTTTAGGACTATTAAAAAAGAGTTGAGTCAAACATTTCTGTCCTAATACTAAGAGAAATAGCTATATAAATGCTTTCCAAAACTACTTAGTATAAAATTGGGATTGCTTAGAGGGAGATCTAGCTCAAGGGAGGAAAAGATATTTAGTATTGTTAATAATACTAACACTCTGTAGCTCTTGAGAGATAATTTAGAAGGAATACAATTTCCTATATAGAAATTCCTACCAATTCACCAAATCTCAATTCTACCAAATCTATTTGATTTCTGGTAGAGATAAGCTTTAAAAGCACTATTCTGAGCTATATCTAACCAATGGTTGTGATAATATGGTCAAAAAAGTAATAGAGTAGGACATTACTTATGAGTAAAAGCTTCTTGGCTTGAAGATTTTTGCTACCTGGATAGGATAAATGATATACAAAGTTGCAGCAAATATTAATGCTAAAGGATAATAATATATGGAACATTAATTTCTATTATCTATATACATTTTTTTTTTTTTTTTTTGTTGTTATAATGATGATACAAGTGCCACCGAAAAAGTGAGTGCACACGCAGGATTATACACCAATAACGGCCAATTTCACCCACTTATTCCACAACCAACAACTGAATTAAAAATAAGATAATTTCATAGAATGCTCAGAGAGCTAAAGGCTACTCAACCTCTTTTGAAACTCCAATTGAATTAAAATTTCCTGAGGAGGAGCACGCAGTTGAACTTTCAAATTCTGCCAAGACACAGTTTTCCCACCAAAAATGGTGGTCTTGGCGCAATTTTGAGGAAATTCTTCTTTCTCTCCCATACTACTCCTCAGGAAATTTTAATTCACTTCATATTTCAATAGAAGTTGAGTAGCCTAGATATTTTCCCAACATAGTATGAAGTTATCTTATTTGTAATCCAGATATTGGTGGTGGGATAAGTGGGTGAAATTGGCTGTTTTTGGTGTAAAACCCCACGTGTGCACTCACAAATCTTTTATTTTTATTTTTATTTTTTTTCAAACTTTTCTGTCTATTACTCAGCCGCCTACTACATGCTAGCTAACTAATAACAATATAAGGCTTTTTATAGCATTTAGTCTGTTTGCCTTGGTCATCTTAAACCTCCATCAACAAGTTCCCCCGCCTAACCAACACCTGGATCCAGCCCCCCCACCATTCTCGCGGCTCGGTTATACAGAGTCGGACCTCCCCAGTATGGGGGCGAACAAACCTATTGGTCTCCTATCCCAACTCCATACCTCCAAAAATAACAACAAAAAAAACAAAAAACAAAAACAACTCCCCTCCCGTACTCATAAGAATGTTGACTTGCAATAGGTCAACACTCCCATAATTACCAGGCCAACAACTTATACTCCTCTCCCCTACCATAAACTCCTCTTCCTCTATACCCGTATCCACCAACTCTCGGTCTCGGCTGATAATCTCCTCCCTCTCCAGGACTTTGGCGCCTGGCATCCGGCCACCAGGATAACCCAACAGCAGCAGAAGTCGACGATTCACCACCGGCAATTCGCCTCGGGTCAGTACCCACAAACACTGACTCTCTCCCAAACACTCTCATCAATCCACCGCAAATAGCCCTCGGGCCTAACGGGGCAATCAATTTCTCCTCCACCTTCCTCGTTTCCTCCTCTTCCTCTTCTACTATCCTCCTCTTCCTGTCACCTGGCAATCTAACAACTATCTTGCCGTTAACAATCTCATCCTCATCATTCTCCTCTTTCACACTCATCGCCTCAACTCCAGCCACAATCTCCTCAGCCTCATCCTCTTCTTCCTCCGCTACAATCTCTTCCTCAGCTACAACCTTGTAAGCGCCACTTCTAATGGGCGACGCCCCAACAGCCGCAACCTTAGCCACCTCCTCTTTTCTCCCTCCCTCTCTCTTCACCAACTCCTCCGTTACCCCCATAATCCTCTCCTCCCATCTATTCCCTCACTTCGACAAGACCGAAACATGGTGTCTTAGCCTCGCCACTTCTTTCTCCAACTCTAAGATGCGCATAAAAGCTGCCCCCATCGCCATTCCGTTATTCGCAACCTGGGTTGCCGTAAACATGTTCTTCTTAGCGTCAACCATTGCTAATGATAAAAAACCCAAAGACCTTAATGAATCAAGCTTAAAAAGATGTTGTAATAGATAAAAGGAGAAGGATTTATCTCCCTAATGTGATGAAAAGATATTAACCTTCGTAAAGGAAAATAAAGACATGGGAATATCGTGAGATAAATTCCAAGGATCGTATTGGTCTAAACTCGCAAAGTGACGTGTCACTGCTGTTGCTATTTCTTTCACTGGAGGTGTAAGGGAGACCGTGGATGTGCACTCACTTTTTCGGTGGCACTTGTATGGGTGGTGGGGAAGTCAGGTTGTCAAGACCAAAGTTTTTCTGGTATACTTGGCCGCGGTTATTTTTGTCCCCTGACAATATAATAGGTTAGTTGCCAACATGAGGCTCTGCGACCCGACTACCCCTAGCAATTTAATTCGTGGTCAGGTAGAGAGGGGTAGAAGGGCAGCTTTGTTTTTTTTATATGGGCTCCTTGTATCATACAATTGCACAGAATCAATTCTGGACGAGCAAACGAATACAGTAAACCAACCAACCCACAAAACAAGCAAGCCCAATGCAGTCGTACTTTACTCAAAGGCCTAGGACTGGCATTATCGTAGATGTCAAGAAAAAAAACGTCCTCTCCGGGAAGCTTAACATCCCTCCGTATAAGCGCACGATCGCTGCACTCATCATCTGGCAGTGAACCCGCTACCAGTGCTGGTGGGGTGGACCTAAAAACAATCTCAGAGCCTATGAGTGCCCCCCATCCTCCTCAGCCATCGCTACAAATTCCGAAGATCACTCCAACTCCAATAACAACCTCTCCAACCCCCTCCTTTTCACCCCACGCCCACAAAGTGCAAGCGCAATGATCTTGAAGTCTTCTCAGCGACAATTCCGAAATCCTGTCCTCACACTTGCCCACGAGAGCATGCAAGGACCCCATGGTTGCCCGTGCGAAGCCTCGGAAACGAGCAGCTTATTTTAAGTTCCTACAATCAAGGGATAATTAAAGGAAAATATAGGAAGAAAACTTCGCCCGCCCAATGCTCCCCCCACCCCCGAACGATACTTCCTAACCTTCATATATCTCCAAATATTCAGCGCTTCATCCATGCTGTATTCCGCCCCACCCTCACCGTCTGAATCCGATTCGTCCAAACCAAGCCTGTCAAGGGGTAGTACATCAGGAGGTGACACGAATGAAGAAGAGCGCAATTCCTCGTCACGCCAGTATGCGAGAACTTCGTCCGTAGAATCACTTGCAAAAGCTCATTTTTCTCCACAGATTATCCACCAACCTAGCACTAGCAGATTCTGCAGTAGTTTTCGAAAGCCGGCTCACCATCCTATCCTTTATTTTAGAAAGCGCACGATCCGAGTTAGAGTACATGCTCGCTAAATTCTGGCTGCGGATTCTGTACACGTATTCCATGAGTGACTGCCGGCTACGGTGAATTCGCGGGGGAGGCAAAGAGTTTGGTTTGTAGTCCGGGGGTGCGAGTGTTCGTTGTAGCGGTGCACTCCAGCGGTTCTGGAAGTAGAGAAGGTGGTGCTGGAGGGGTAGCTACCGTTCTGGTACGTTAGTTTTACTGTTAGCAGAGTCTCCATATCACCCGAGGTGGCTTTGGATTGAGTTGATTTGTTGCTCGATGGGTGGGCCAGTCGTCCGTTGTATCTCTAGCGTCAATGTGGGGGCAGGAAGGGCCGTAGAGTTCCCCGGACCAAATTTGATGAGGTTGCGTTTTTCACCTGGGACAAGGCGGGGGTATGCTCCTCCTGTTGCGGGAAAAGTGTCTTGATCCATCCAGGCCATCTAGTCGCCACACACCGCCTACTGCGAAATTCTCTGGGAGACTCCCGCCGACCCGCCTTCCGCATCCCCCGCGGCATCCGGTTCGGTGGGGGAAACCTCCAGCAGTGTAAAGTATGTGAGATTGCATTTTGCCGAAGATATGCTATCGCTCCTCTTCCTCTTTCTGGAGTTGGCCAGCTTGAGCTCCGTCTAGCTGGGATTGCAGTCATTCCCTTGGAAGAAATACATGGTTATCAGCCCACCCTCTTGGTGGGGAATTTGTCGGAGCAGTCTCTTCGAGAACCAAATTCACGGTTCCCAATTTTCTCTGCTCAAGCTTCCGCCTCGGCGGCTTGTCATATTTCGCACCAGTGCTTGCTGCCCGTCGCATGAAGCTATTCTTCCCATGTTTATCCCCCGGACATTGATCGTCGGAATAAGGTAGCAAACAAGCATCCTCTACGGTGTGACTGGCGGAATCGTGCGGCTCGTGCCCTTCTGAATAATTGAGCTTCATTTCGACACGATTTTCGCGAAGATGGGGATTAGCTTCGTTGCCATGGTTGGACACTTGCTGTTTGTCATGCAGCAGGCCGTTGTAGCCAGGCCACCCTAGCTCCATTAGAGCTTGATCCTGCACCTTTTCCGCATGGGGGTTCAGAGCATCATTGCAATATTCGTCCCCATCAGGTTTACCTTTATCCCTATCCTTTCCGAATACACCTACAGAAGAACTACCAGCCCGAGGGCACGGTGGGAAGTTCGTTCTATGAAATCCCTGTTTTGATTCTCCATCCCCTTCCTTCCCTTCTTGTCCGCCTCTGCCTCTTTTAGGGAAGGGAATAGAGGGCGATTTTTTAACTTTTTGATGGATAGGGGCCGGGGTGTAATGTCGCTGTCATTTTCGGTATGCTGTCGCCCCGTAGAGGTGATCGTGTTTGAACGACCGATGTTCAAGGTGGTGTAAATAATTGGGAGTGAGGGGATATGACCGAGGGGAGAGACCGAGGGCATAGGGTTGTAGTTGCATATTTTTGTAAACACCATCACAAAACTGGGGCTGGTGGTATGGGCTTTGGGAGGGCTTTGTTATGTGATTGGGAGTAATGAACTACCCCATCAGATCGTGGAAGAGGCGATAATAAAAGTGATCCAGGGTTATGAAATGAAGTTTTACAACAACGAAGCAATAGTGCAATGCTGTAAGGCTGGCTTTCTGGACTCACAAGACCCAACGCACCAGATGATATTATACGGGGATATTTGTAATAGTAAAACATGCTTCAGCGGAATTCATCGTGCTCCTTGGTATGGGGATTCCCAACTATAACGATCACCTGTTCCCCCTAAGATAGACATAAGTAAGCAAGACACGAATGCTCTGAATATACAAGTACAGTTCTCTCCTTGACTTCATCTTCGTTCTCTTATATACTGGTTCTCCCCCAGCAATGGTCCATTCATAACACAATTTCAGGCGGTCGAGGCCATTCCTAATGTCTCCTGAAATGCGTGTCTCCAGTTCTCTGAGCTGTTTTTCGAATTTAGTTTCCTGGGTATCTAATTTGTTGTCGAAAAGTGCTGCTTGTGTATCAAACTTATGGTTGAACGGGGAGGCTTGCCGCTTGCGTATCAATTCTCGTAGTGAGCCTGGATTCCATCGCCGTGTCGACCATATATTTGGCTCCGAACTGGTATATTTGTTAATTGATAATTTGTGAGGTAGAGGATTGATGATACTTGCCAATCCCAAGATAGCCACACTCAGTGTTCCTTACGGGGCCTCCGGGGCAGGGAGTTTTTTTGGGGGCATTCTCCGCCCCTGTCCTCGCCCTGCCCATGCCCGAGATAGTGATCCTAGCCGTCCAGTCCGTCCGTCTTCGGGGTAGGACGGGACAGGCTACGGCTCATAGTTCGTCTATTTGGGGGTGCTAGGACGGACTACAGGGAAGATGAGGACCGGACGGACTGTAGAGGAGTATAGTCCTAGCGCTTAGACTTCCGGTACTAGCCGCAGCTCCAAATCCACCGATGATCGTCGCAATCGGCGAGCACTACTTAGCTGAACAGTGTAGAACCCTATGTTGGTAAACATGGAACTTTAAGACTTGAAAATACCGTGGACAAACCTCCGATAGACACAAACGGCATGGTGTTGTAATGCGGAAAAACTAAAGTGAGGTTCTGACGGTTTGGGTAAGTGGATTGTAGTTAGGGGTTAAGAAGAAATTTCAATTCAATAGAATAATGGGACGAGTAGAAGAGTTTGATGGTAGTATGATACACATATAATACTGGGACTCGAGATGAAGGCGAAAGAGGAAGAAATGGAGAATGGAACGCAACCTATAGTCACCAGAGATAAATCATGGTGAAAGCTTAGTCAGGAAATGCTACCATCAGTATTCCCCACCGACTCTGATCACAATGCACAAGCGAAGTCTTCGTTTCGGGGATCGCTCACGTTGCCGCAAGGCACCATCCCTGTGTCTCCGCCAAGCATCCACAATATCCGTGCGCAAAAGCTTAACTCAACCGACAATTGTGCGCCATGCCTGAAACCCGATGCGCCAAGAGCTAGCTGTCAGCCAGATGAATCTAAATTACACCTCCGAAAAAATAACAATTTCAAAATCTGACACAAGGCTCTCTTTGGAGCAGCAAAAAAATTATTGGTCTCTATTTTGCCTATCCTGTGATAGTGACCCCAGCCATACCTTTATTCTCCTTATTTACAATCTCCACAACCTCCTCGCTCTTCACAACCCTGCTCTCCTCCTCAAGCTTAATTTCAGCAGCCCTGGCTATATTGAATAATTTAACCACCCCTCCCTGCGCTGTCTTCTTACACCTCTCCCTAGGCTCCAACGAGTTGCTCGCCACCTCATCACCATCCATAGGAACAACCCCCTTCACTCGCCACTTCTCTAGCACCTTCGTCTTCTCCTCACGCAGTACTCTACGCACCATTGCCTCGATCTTGCTCTTGGGCTCCACTGCAGGGTGCTTTCCACGAACGAGCATCGGGTGTTTGCGTGCTGTCGTGGTCGAATTCTAGGAAGGGTTTTTTATCATTTTGATAGCGAACACTTGGGGATCACTGCGCATCCGATTTTTGGTGCGTGCAGGGTGGGGCTGAGGGGGTGCCGTCCTCCTTTACCCCCAATCGGCGCTTCAATCGGGTCTATCGTCCCGTCGTAAGCATCTCTCAACTCCGATCCATCTGTCATTTTTCTAAGCATTCCTCGTCCCCGATATGTTGTCAATTCTGGCAAGGTTGCTTCAATAGTTAAGGAAACGAGTAGAAACCTATATATATCTATTAGCTGAGAAGATGGGAGGGGTTCTCATCATGATGGTGATTGCTTCCGCGTACCTTTCCAATATAATTTCGAAGACCTTCCCCCGAATCTCTCCCTCCGGACTCTCGTTCATGGTGGCCGGTGTTATGTCCTAATCCAACCTAGCAGTGAGGTGTCTAATGATATCGCCCTTGGTGGGGCACATGGATACTCTTATCACTCGTCCAACAAGGCGCTCTTTAATCTTAGACCGAATACTGTTAGAACTGGAATCACTGAGAACACCACTAGGACTTCCGGAATTTATCTCTTTGGATCAAAGGGCCGAAAATACAGCGAAAAGATTCGACTTCAGGTAGTAATTTGTTGAGTTGGGTGTTGGCAAGGTGCGAGCTGTTGTATCGTGATGTTGGGTCATTCATGCTTACGCACACTAAGTTTGACCCACTGCACCCGGTGATATCCGCGATTGCTCCCATCTTGCTGTGAGTGACGGACAAAATCATTTTTCCATAGGGCGGAAGTTACTGAGTCAGAAGTGAAGCCTCGAGTACATCACTAAAGCGTGCTCCGGATATCATTGGGAAGTAATGTTCTGTCCTGCAACCGGTGTCCATAGTGCATGCATAATCAGTGAAGGGGTAATCACTTTAGCGCCACTAACCGTGATAACAGGAGTGTCATGAACGCTCACTCAATCGGAGGAGTGATTCAAAGCTGTTTGACCAATACTTTAGAATAGAACTCGCTAGAACCCTCTAGCTTCTACTTGAGATGCCTGCTCGTGACCCCCGCAGTAGGATCAACCTCGATCCAGATCCTCTGCCATTCAGCTTTTGTCGCCCTTTACTTGACTACCACCCCCGGATATTCATAGGGCTCAATGGGTGTTCACGGTATTCCTAATGCTGAACTAAAATAGACTGAAAGTAGTAGTGGTGTTCCTAAATGGGACTTTCCGTACAAATAGCTCGGCGGTTTCGATCCCAAATAAAGGTTGGAAGCTAAGTTGGGCTCTCCAAGACGGGGTCGGGATCCTAGAGAAGGAGTGGGGCATGGACCTTGATATGCAAAGTAGGAATATCCAAAACCTTTGGCACTCCTCCGGGAATCGCCGGGGGAATCCTCTTCCTAATAGGGTACCGTTGGGTGTATTTGAGGAATTTTGTGAGAGACGGGTAGAAAACGTATATGAGGAATTGTAACACTTTATTGTAATCATCCCTTATCACTCGGATATCGGTCGAAAATCTCTTCCACCGTGATAGGCATTGGACTCGCTGCGACTGTCTTTGCGATTACGCTTTGGGTTGGAAGTGCTCAACGGAACACCCCATCTCATTCACGGGCTAGAACATAGATCTAATACTAAGGATGTGAATCTGCATCTGTCGCATAGACACCTCCGGGAGTAAACCTATAACCCCACCATCCAGTTGAGAAGTCACCAAGTATAAATGAACACTTCTAGCTACCCGCGGATATCTTGTCGGGTCTAAATCCTTTGTCTTCAATTTTCTAATAGCGGCCATTACTACTTCCTTGTCGTTGCGGGACGACGGTGGGATGCTCGTCTGCAAGAGAGAGAGAAACATAATACCTTCTAGCAGCTGTTGTCCTGCCACGATTTGTTCGGACGAGGAGGACTTACAAACTGACTTTAATGAGAATCTTTTTTCTCCTTTATTGTTTTTATTTTGGAAAATAAAATAAATAAAAAGCGAGGAAACCCATTTTCTTAACCTTCGTATTGATATAATAGTATGATAGTTTTGGGGCGTGGTGTTTGGCTCCCATTCTTTTATGTTTTACCGTTTCGGTGTGACTATCTTTTTTTTACACGCTCTATTTTACATAGTATCTCCTCTCTCCTCCAGCATCTTTACACAAAAGTCATGTCTGTTGTCATCAAGAGAAAACCGAAAAGTACTGCGTATGAATTTCTAGAAGTAGAAGAAAAAAGACAAGAAAAAGGTGTATAACTAGCTCCCACTCCTCTCCCGTACTTTAGCACTAAATTCCTCAACCCGAACTCTTGTAACCGTTTGTGGGAGGGAATTGACTTCATTATTATTGAGGGTCCTTTCGAGCGATCTGTAATTGATCCGGGAGCATAGCGACTTGAACCGCCCAGAGCTGCTTATTCGTCCTGCGAGAATAAATGCTGAATGGTGCCCCTGCAAGCTGTAGCCGAAGAATGAGAAGGAAGAAGCACACTTCCGATGAGACAGGAAAGTCGGGTTATGGACATGGAAGTTTAAAAAATTGGGCATCGTGTGCAATGGAATTCCTGTCTTCATTGTACTCATCGACCATCATTCCTCAAGGTTCCCATACACTTTTAAAGA